>Ga0187851_10000611_pt1 | contig 36123 bp, 23 predicted proteins | sample June2016WEW_6_10_FD_132997 | JGI IMG/M metagenome (GOLD analysis project Ga0187851, IMG submission 132997) | Peatland microbial communities from SPRUCE experiment site at the Marcell Experimental Forest, Minnesota, USA - June2016WEW_6_10 | ecosystem: Environmental > Terrestrial > Soil >...
CGTTCGCCAGGGAGGAAGTGAAAATCACCATGATCAGACAATTATTGATTTCGGGTTTGTGTGGCGTGCTTGGAGGGAGTGCGTGCGCTCAAACACCGACCGCAAAAGCGCGGCCAGCTTCAGCGCCCACAGCTACAGCGGCTCATTCCATGCCGGCATTTCCTCTGAAACTCAGTGCGAATCGCCGCTATCTTGTGGACCAGAACAACAAACCGTTCCTGATCGTGGGCGATTCGCCGCAGGGACTGATGGGTCGCTTGAGCCCCGATGAAGTGGAGAAGTATTTCGCTGACCGCCAGGCGCATGGTTTCAACACCGCAGGTTGGGTCGATACGTTTTGCGCGGGACAAGACTTTCCTGACAACACCACAGGTGGCACTTATGACGGAATTCTGCCCTTCACGGGGCATGTAGCGGGCGGCACCGACTTCACGCACTACGATCTATCGAAGCCCAACGAAGCATACTTCGTGCGGCTCGATGGTGCGATCGAGAGCGCGGCCCGGCACGGAATCTTCGTCTTCATCGATCCGGCGGAGACCATCGGCTGGCTGGCAACGATGCGCAACAACGGACTCGACGCGTCTTACGCCTTTGGCCAATATCTAGGTCGCCGCTATGGAAAATACAAGAACGTGGCGTGGCTGAGCGGCAACGATTTTATTCGATGGCGCATTCCGGCCGATGATGCGCTTGTGCTTGCAGTGGCCAGAGGCATTCAGTCCGTTGACCCGCAGCAACTGCAGACCGTTGAAATCAACTACAACACGAGCTCCTCGCTCGACGATCAGGCCTGGGCACCACTTATCTCCCTGAACGGCACTTATACTTATGCGGCGACTTATATCCAGGTACTGCATAGTTATAACCAGACGCCGGTGATGCCTGCATATCTTCAGGAGGCTCACTACGACATGGAAGAAGTCGGCACTCCGCATGACTATGGAACGCCAGAGGTGCTTCGACGTCAGGAATACTGGACGATGTTGAGTGGAGGAACGGGCCAGTTCTACGGCAATCGTTACACGTGGAGCATGACGCCGGGCTGGGACTCTTATCTGGATACGCTGGGCGTGAAGCAGATGGAAATTTGGAAGGACTTATTTGTGTCGTTGCCGTGGCAGGATCTGGTTCCCGACCAGCAGCACACAACTCTCACGGCCGGCTACGGAACGTTTGGGAGCGATGAAATTCACTTTGAGAAAGATGGGCTCGATGCGAGTTACTCGCTGAGGGTGAGCCAGAGCGACTACGCGACCGCTGCCAGGACGCCGGATGGCGCCTACGTAGTTATCTATCTGCCGACGTCGCGTTCCGTAACTGTCGATATGTCGCGTCTAAGTGGTCCGGTGCGTGCCGAATGGATCGACCCGACAAATGGCGAGCGCAAAGCAATCACAGGAGGACCCTTCCCCAACTTCGGTCTGCGGGATTTTACGCCGCCAAAGCAAAACCATGCGCGTGACAGCGACTGGGTGTTGTTGCTGAAAGCTGCCGGTTCCCGCTAAGCCGATGCACGTCCACCTCACCATCGCCGATCTCGCCATCATCGCTTGCTATTTCGCGGTAGTTCTCGGCGTCGGCTTCTCGCTTAAGGGAAAGATGAAGACGTCTTCGGACTTTCTTCTCTCCCGGCGCAATTTTTCCCACTGGATTACCGGCATCGCGTTCATGTCCGCCAATCTGGGCGCGCTTGAAGTGATGGGAATGGTGGCGAATGGCGCGAAGTATGGCATGCGGACCAATCACTGGTATTGGATCGGTGCGATTCCAGCAATGGTGTTCCTGGGAATGTTCATGGTGCGCTTTTACTATGTGAATGGCATTCGCAGCGTACCGGAATATCTGCGGATGCGCTTCGATCATCGCGCACATTTGCTCAGCGCGCTCAGTTTTGCCGTGGTGACTGTGCTGATGGCCGGAATCGACATGTTCGCCTTCGCGGTCATCTTTCAGAGCATGCTCAACTGGCCTTTTGCCGTAAGCATTTGCCTGGCGGGGTCGGTGGTGCTGTTGTTCGTCTTCTGGGGAGGGCTCTCCTCGTCCATCTACAACGAATGCATCCAATTCTTTCTGATTATCGTCGGGTTTCTGCCGCTTACGTTTATCGGATTGCATGCGGTAGGCGGATGGCACGCTCTGCTCGCGAAGCTACCGGCTGGATATGTCCATACGTGGGCAGGCATGGGAGGCGCCGGCGATCCGTTGGGTGTGCCCTGGTGGGTGATGATTGTCGGCGAAGGGCTCTGCGCGGCTCCGGCCTATTGGTGTACAGACTTCCTGCTGGTGCAGCGCGCGTTGGCGGCGCACGATTTGCCCGCCGCGCGCAAGACGCCGCTGGTTGCCGCAATTCCAAAGATGTTCTTCCCGTTCATCGTCACCGTGCAAGGCATGATTGCGCTCGCCATTGCTCCGTCGATTGTTCAACACAATTACAACCTGGCTTTACCGGTCATGCTGTCGACCTTCTATGGTCATGGCATGCTGGGCCTGGGCATCACGGCGCTTCTCGCAAGTTTCATGTCGGGGATGGCGGGCAATATCACTGCGTTCAATACGGTCTTCACGTACGACATATACCAGACATATATCGCCGGCGGAAAAACTGACCGACACTACCTTACCGCTGGAAAAGCAGCCACGGTCATCGGCACGCTCATGGCTTGCGGTTCCTCGCTCATCGTCGCTCACTTCAATAACCTGATGGACTACATGGCTTTGGTTGCAAGTCTTTTTATCTCGCCGTTCTTCGCTATCTTCTTGATCGGAATGATCTGGGCGCGGCCTTCAGCGACTGCCGGGTTCTTCGGCATGTTGGGAGGGCTGAGCGCGGCGGCTGGAGAGTACGCGCTGTACCGCTGCGGCTTCCTTCATTTTGTTTCGCCGATGGCGGCGAATCTGTGGTCGGCGGTGTGGGGTCTTTGCGGAGGCGTAGTCGTGATGGTTACCCTTTCGTTCCTCACGCGACCTCCGGATGCTGCGTGCTTGAAGGGGTTGGTTACAGGTCACGAGAACGCTGTCGCGGTAAGCGGTCCAACCCTCGCTTGGTTCAAGCAACCGTGGTTCTTCGCTGCGATCGTGTTGGGACTGTTTACGGCGTTGAATCTCATTTTCTTCTAAGCTATTCTCAGCACGGTTCCAATTCCGCAGTGAGCGCACAAATGACGAATGAAATTCGATGTGCAGTTCCGGCAGGCGATATCTGCGGAGAGGGCGCTGTGTGGCACCCGGCGCAGTCCGCCTTGTACTGGGCCGACATCAATCGGTTTCTGGTTCATCGGTTCGTGCCAGCCACATCTTCGACGAGGACCTGGATCTTCGAAGAGCCGGTAACTTCTGTCAATCTGACAGAGGACGGCGAACAGTTTCTTCTCGCCTTCGCGTCTCGAATTGGGTTGTGGTCTCCACGCAATCATCCTCGGGTGGACACAATCTTCAGGCTACCGGGCGCGCCAGAAATGCGCTTCAATGACGCGGGCGTCGATCCGCGAGGCTCGCTCTGGGTAGGCACGATGCGGAATAACGTTGGCCCTCAAGGAGGAGAACTGGATGTCACTTATTCTGAGGCTGTTCTTTATCGGATCGATCCGGATGGGACTGCAACGGAATGGAAGAGCGGCATCGGCATTTCCAACACCGTCGCCTGGAGCCCGGACCGAAGGAGATTCTATTTCGGAGACAGTTGTGCAAACGCGCTAAGCCAGTTTGCATACGACGAAGCGACCGGCGCAATTTTAAACGAACAGCCCTTTTTCAACGGTTATGAACATGGACTTCCCGACGGCTCCGCAATGGATGCCGAGGGATTTCTCTGGAACGCGCGGTATGGAGGCGGTTGCGTGATCAGGATTGCTCCGGATGGCCGCGTTGAACAAACGGTGCGCTTGCCCGTGTCGCGGCCGACGACCTGCGCATTTGGAGGGGACGACCTTCGGACTCTCTACATCACGAGCGCACGATCGGCCGAGCAATATTCGGGAAGTGTCTTTGCTCTCGAAACACACGTTCCGGGCCTCCCGGCGAGGCGATTCCGACTGCATTCGTGATAGCTCCCCTTATTTATTCGTAGAGCGACGGATTGGGCAGGCGCAACGGCTCGCGGAACCAGTTTGAGCGAACGCCGAGCACTACCACTCCGGCCAGTAGCCAGATGCTTCCAGTGATCTTTGCCGGCGTTGCCAGCCCCCACCATATCGCTGCGCAAAAAAGGAAACCCAGCAAGGGCAACGCGCTGTCGATCAAAACCGTTTCCCAAAGGCGGCGACGTTGTTGCACGCCGAACTTCCAGAATGCCGCCAGGTTTACGCACATGAAGCCGAGAAAGGCGCCAAAGTTGAGAATCTCCGCCGTCAGTTCATAACTCATAAACTGCGCGCCCAGGTAGGCCAGCACTCCGATCAGAATTACGTTCACGTCTGGAGTTTTGTGAACAGGGTGAAGACGCCCGAAAATCTTCTCCGGGATCACGTTTTCGCGTCCCATCCCAAACAACAATCGTGCGGCGCCTACCTGCGCCGTCAGCCCGGCGCCGACGTTCGCGACTACCAGCATGATGGCCGTCGCTTCGAGCAATGGGAGGCCACCTACGCGGCCTGTGACATCGATAAATGCGGTATCGACGTTTTGAAATGACATGTAGTCGGGCCACGCGAGTTGTCCAAGGTAAACCAACAGTCCACCGAAAACCCCGGTGAAGAGACAAACACCGACAGAGGCGAGCAGGACGTTTCTGCGCGGATTTTCTACCTCTTCGGCCAGCGTTGTGACAGCGTCGAATCCAAGGTAAGTAAGAGCGGCGAACGAAGTGGCCGCACCGATCTTGCGCACGCTGAAGGTCTCGGGGTTATAAAACGGACGAATGGAGAAGAGACCGGCGAATCCTTGTCGCAAGCAGATATAACGCACGGCGAACACGATAAACGCGCCGAGAACGATGAACATCATCGCCAGCAGCAACTCATTCGTTCTCGCTGTCGATCGGATTCCGCGAAGATTCAGCAAGGTGATCGCGCCGGCAAACAATGCTGCTCCCGCCCAAAGAGGCATCCAGGGCAGGGCCCGTTGCAGCGAAAGAGTTCCGTAGAGAACGCAAAACACCGGAATCACGATGTAATCCAAAAGCATGGCCCAGCCAGCCACGAATCCAAGAAGTGGATGAATGCCATTGCTCACGTAGGTGTACGCGGATCCCGCCGATGGATAGATCGATGCGAGCCGGCCATAACTGACGGCAGTGAGAACCATGGCTGCCATGGCGGCGAGAATCGTCACGACGACGTGCCCGCGCGATTGGACGTCGGCAAGTCCGAAGACCGTCGCCGGCGCGCTGGGCGTTACCGCAACGATTCCGTAGAAGAAAAGATCGCGAAGAGAGAGTACACGCCTCAGATGAGGGCTAGAGGGAGACGCCGACGATTCACCAACCGGCTTGCTCATGCGGGCGCTGTCTTTCCCACCGGGGATGCTCAAAGAAGCGAAGATCGACTTCAGAAGGAAGAGAAGCGATCTCCCACTCGCAACATGACAAGTCCATGATCAACCAAGTTCCTGGCGAAGCCTATAAGAGAATGGCTGAAGTCTTTTGAAATCCTCCAAGGCGACAGGCAGAAGCAAGAATAAACTCACAGTTTTTCGGACGAAAGACAGGTCCTCGATCGATCTCGCCTGGGAATTCTAGTTCAAAAAGTCGCGTAGTGTAGGCTCAGTTTTCTGGGGCGGATAAGAAGCACTTTCAAAATGGCAGGGACAACTGAAGATCGGAAAAGCCGGATTCACTGCGCGCTGCTGTAACCGGCTTAATAAAACTGAAGCGAGTAGCCTATCCCTAAGCAATCGTCTTTAATCCTGCTCCTCAGTTGCTACTTGCATTCCATTTGAGTCTATGAGCGCTCCGGTGGCCGTTTGGGAGTCGCGAACAGAAAGATTCTTGCCGTGCAGGAAAGAGAGAGCGGCGAAGCTCGATGCCGATCCCTCACCTCTGAACCCATCGATAGTCAAGCCGTCAAAGTCTTCCGCGTGCACTGCGTTGCGATAAAACTCGGGAAACGTTCCGACCCAATGCACCTCCAAATCGGTAAATGAAAGGTCACGTACGTCGTGGATTTCCACCGCAGACAAATCATGACGAACCAGACCAAGACTGATTGGAGTCGACGGCTGCAGATCGAGGTTGCCTCCAAGAATAGTTTGTAACGGACTCGACTCCATAGTCAGATTCAGGTCGCGAATGGCAATGTCTTCGATGACACCGGGCTCGATACCGTAGATAACTATCGGCGACTGGCTCTTCGCGGTCATGCCGTTGAACCTGACGTGTCGAATCTTACCTTCCGGTTGCAGCGGGTCGTCGGGCCACGATGGATAGGCCCAGCGAACTACTGTCATCGATACGGGTTCACCGGCTCCCCACCAGGGTCCGTCGACCATGCGGGTGTCGCTCGTGACATTCGAGAAAAGCAGGTTCTCCACCACCTCCCCGTCCCTCACTTGGATATTGATGCCGCGATTGCTATCTCGGATGACCACGTTCTCAAACGTCATGTTGCAAGCGCCCTTGGCTGAAGGACCGATGCGAATTGCCGCGGAATGGCTATGTAATATCACATTGGAAACGGCAACATTCTCCATTGGCTGATGACACCAGCCGTCCGCGCAAGGTCCTCCCAGAACCAATGCATCATCTCCGGCCTCAAGATAGGAGTTGGCTATGGTCACATTGCTTGACGCGGAAACATCGAGAGCGTCGGCGTTGGGCACGAGCATACTGTTGCGGACATCGAGCCCGCTCACCGATATGTGACTACTGCACGCCACATGAATGCTCCAATTAGGGCTGCCGACCACATGAAAATCGCGCAGAGTGATGCCGTCACTGTGCAGTACAAGCACGAGGATACCGGGCCTTGCGCGCATCTGGACAGGTCCCTCACGTCCTTCTGCCATGCGCGCTACCAGCGCATCCCCCTGCCGGGTCCGCGCTCCTTCGAAATAGGGAACAAAATGCGGGACACCATTGTTAGTAAATGTCGGGCCATTGCCATCGATCGTGCCTACACCGACAATCGCTACGTTGTGAACGTTTTCAGCCACAATTAGCGCGGTGTCGCGTCCCTCTGAGGGCCGCGACAGATTGGTATAGTCGGCAAGATTTTCGCTACCGAGCACCCTTGCGCCCGGCTCAAGCTTCAGCGTGATGTTGTCGAGGAGATGGACGCTTCCAGTCCGATAGGTTCCAGCTTCCACAACCACTGTTCCACCGCCGCGTGAATGGCAGTCCTGCACCGCTGCATTGATGGCAGCCGTGTCCAGAGTCACCCCATCTCCCTTGGCGCCATAGTCCCTCACACGGCAATCCACGGAGATGACTTCCGGAATTTTTGTCTGAGCGAATATTGATGAATTTGCCAGGATCAGCAAGCATCCAGTTACAAGAAAGATGCACCGTGGATTAGATCTGACTTTCGCGACTTTCTCATTCTTCATCTTTACCCCTGTACAAAACTCAAATGATCGGCCCGACCTCACGCTATCGGATCAACGCCGTGGCGGGAATCCGCTTGAAAACTTGTCTTGCATGTTAGGGCGGCCCAAACTACGCCCGCAGAGATTTCTCATCGGAGGCTGAAAGGCAATTCGACGCGGCGCGACTTCACCGCGCATGGCGCGGCAAAAGAGATCTTCTGCATGCTGAGCGTCATGGAGCAAAGAACGAACTATCGCGACAAGGATCTCTCCATCCCGTGCGAGCTCTAGCTGTCCTGGCTTGCGCATGCAGACCAGCCGTGGGAAGACAGACAATGGCTACAATGGCGCATACGCCGATGAATGGGAATACGCAGACCTTCCGGAGGACGCGACTCCAACCTCGATGGGCATCGTTTCGAGCAAGTTCTTCATTGGACGCTCCTTTTGATTTGTGCGGGGATCGCAAGTCATCAATGGGTTGCTCTTTCGGGCAGCCTGAACACCCCGATTCTGCATCACTCCAAACTTCCGGGGAAGACTGTAAACGCCAAATGAACGGGAACCTTCCAGCCCATTGAACAGAAGCCATTCATTTGGAAGCTGATCAGGTGACTCAACAGAGCCCCCCCAAACCCCAACAACCAGCCCAACGGGGAGGCACCTGCTTCGCTGGGCCGGAAGTAGGTGGTTGGCGACCAGGAGAATTTACGCTACTAGCGACCGTAGAAACCATGTTTCTGCAAGTACTTTCGTTGGTGGCAGTGTTTCTCAACGAAGGGGTTTACCCCACGATTGCGTGCCATACCGAGATCCGCCCAGACATTGAATTTCTCGTGACGACGCAGCTATCGGGGTTGCTGGTATTTGTGATCAGAATGACCGGATTGCGTCAGTGGCACATCTCCCTAATCCACTGGCGACGGCTTCGAGGGCCAGAATTGTCCGATTAGCTGTACAGTTTCGTCTTTTTTTCTATAGTCAGAATTCTGGATCATGCTAACATTCGCCATGAACGCTTGGACTGGACCGAAAACGCAATCAGTGCCGGCATTGGAACGGGGCCTTCAGATCCTGGAATGCCTTGCCCAATCCCGGCGGGGCGTCACACTTTCCCAGTTGACGCGGAGACTCCAGCTTCCCCGAAGCACAGGACACGCGCTTCTGTTGACCTATCAACGCACGGGATACGTTCACCGATGCGAAAAGACCGGGCGCTATTGCCTGGGGCTTCGTCTGCAAGCGCTGGCCAACCTGGCGCTCGGAGGGACCAGTCTGCGCTCCCAGGCAGCATCGATACTTCATCAGTTAATGCTGGAAACCGGGCTGACGGTCCATCTGGCGGTGATGGAAGAAGGCGACGTCATTCTAATTGACAGAATCGAGGCGCCACAGGCTCCTCAACTTGCCACCTGGGTTGGCAAGCGGATCGGACTGCACTGCACAGCCCTTGGAAAGGTACTTATTTCGGAACTCCCTGCAAGCGTACTCGACGAATTGATACGTAAGCAGGGGATGATCCGGTACAACGAAAACACGATCACATCGCGTCGGATGCTTCGACTAGCTTGCGAACAGGTCCAGCAAGTGGGCTACGCTATCGACGACGAAGAAGAAGAGATTGGAGTCCGCTGCATCGGTGCTCCGGTACGCAACGGCACCGGTGAAGTCGTGGCAGCGATCAGCATTTCAGGGACCAAGGCCGAACTTGAAAACATTCCTGCCAGAGCGGCTCGGGTAATGAATGCCGCCGCGGCGTTGACACACCAGATCAGCGCATTCTCGCAGGAGCGGCAACTCCCATCACGCGGAATGGTCCACGCATTTCAAGTGGAAGCGTAGACTCTGACACAAGGCAAGAGAGGAAGAGTTGGAAGCAGACGAGGGATTCTTAGAAATATCAGGTGCTCCAGAAGCGTCCACTATATCGGACACTTCAAAGCTTCGTTGCCGCTTCGATCTTCTCATGTCTCCCGTTTGTCTCTAACATCAATCCATGATTAGTGAATCGATTCGTCCGTCCAGAACCCCGGCAACCGAAGCAGATTTGAACTTGTTCCAACAGATTGAGGAACACCTGTATACTGCCGTCATTTCAGACGCCCTTGATGAACTTGGGTATAGAGATCAAGCATTGCGGGAGTTCATACGTCCACTATCTTCCGGAGATCGATTTGCAGGTTGGGCCCGTACGCTCTCCTACGTGGATATTTACCATGTTCCACCCGATCCGTATGCCATGGAGATCGAGGCGGTCGACTCGATCCTTCCCGGCGAAGTCGTGATGGTATCCACCGCGGGGTCGCTCAGGAACGCACCGTGGGGCGAATTGCTATCGACAGCGGCACGCGCGCGGGGGGCCCGGGGAGCTGTGATCGACGGTCTTGTTCGCGATGTCAAAAAGATTCAGAGCGCAGGGTTCCCGGTATTCGCGCGTGGCATCAAGCCTGTTGACTCAAAGGGCCGGGGAATCATCATTGATTACAATGTGCCGATTGAATGCGCGGGTGCTCGAGTATCTCCCGGTGACCTCATTGTTGCCGATTACGATGGCGTCATCGCAGTTCCCGCGGAAGTTCTACCAAATGTGATTCAACTGGCCACAGAGAAGGTGGCCAAGGAGAATGGAAGCCGAGCTGAACTCATACGCGGTGCGTTCTTGAAGGATGTTTTTGCAAAATATGGCGTGTTGTAGGAAACCTTATCAAGGATTGCCCCTCCCCCAAATAACATAGACGCAATCCAGACCCGAGACCACGTTTGATGCACGAGCCGATTCGGCGGCTCGTTCAATTCTCCAACCTTGAGCCTCACTTGAGCCCGAGTGGTCTCAGATCCCTGTCCATGATCTGTGCTGGCCAATGGAGCGGCTCGAGCGACCAAAACTGAATGCCATAGGGCTCGAGATGTATCTCAGCCGGCTCTGTATCGCTGCTGAGCGCCACATTATCGAGATGACGAAGCCGCGCATTTTCGTCCTCGAAAGGGGTTGCTGCATCCAGCTCCCTACGATGGGCATTCAGCGTTTCTGGAAGGCCAACTAGATCAAGTTTGACGGAGACGGGCTCTGGTGAGAAGTTCCAGAACATCAAACTGTAGTAGGCATAGGCCTTGTCGTAGGAGAGAAAGGCATGAACGCGATCATCGTCGGATGTGGCTTGAAGACGGTCCCCAGTAACATGCGCGAGCAACTCGAAGGAGAAATATGCCGGCCGCATGACGTTCTGATAGTCGAAGAGTCCGGAGTACTGCGGCATGCGGTTCCACCAGCTCGCCATGAATGAAGCGCCTCCCGGCGAAGTATAGGGAGCAAAGCGGTCGCGGTCCACGTGGTAATCGCGGATGTGGTAATAGCAAGAGTAGGTCAGACCGGACTCTTTCATGCGCCAGGCAGTCTCTGCCACAAAGGCGGGTTGAATGCGAGCGTCTTCGGGCGGTACGCTCAAGTTCATATTCCACTCGTCGAGAATTGTTTCCGGGTGCAGCGACGGATGCTGCGCAAGCATTCCTTTCACGTATTCGATTGTCCCCTGAATGGACCTGGGGTTGCTATTGTAAATGTGCCATGAGATGAAACTGAGCGGGAGCTTCTCCTTGTCAGCGGCCTCCAGCAGAGCCGGCAAAATCGGCGACTTGTAATTGGCCACCGCCGGCCCGCCTACGTGAGCTTCCGAGTCGGCTCTCAGAATTGCCGCAACTGTACGCCGGTAATAGCGGACATAATTCTCCGGAGTGAAGTGGTAAGGAGAGCCGCCCCTTTCGCCGATGTCCCCCTCATTGCCAACTTCCCAGTAAAGTCCGTGCAGACCGCGCTGTTTGTAGTGATTTACCATGGCCGAGATGAGAGTCTCCCACCTGGTGTAGTCGTTGGGGTCGGCGATATCCTGATCGATTTTGGGATAGAGCACCTTGGGCCGGATAGCAATACACATGAGCGGGCTTGCGCCCGCCTGCACAATTTCATCTACGGAACGGTCTAGTGTTTCGAAGTGGTACTTTCCAATTGCGGGGAGCACGTCAAAATATTCCTGGACGAAAAGCCGGATCAGGTGCGGATGCAGCGCTCGAATCTCGGCGATGCGGCTGTCCCATATCGGGTCTGGTGACAGACCTCCTTGACCGAGTGAAATATGATCCATCTCGATCGGGCCAAGGTCCTTGTTAAAATCAAGCGTCAGAATTGCCGGGCGAGTTTGCGCGAAAGTGGCCGAAAGCAGCGTGGTCGCGAGTGCGGCGGTGAAAAAGCGAGCAAGTTTCATCCGGGCGTCCTCCATGGGGAGAATGTTTTGTGTCTTAGCGTATTCTGCGACCTTCCTGGTTTTGGTCGTACTTGCAAGCGCGCGATGCTTCAGGCCCGTTTTCTTGCGGAGCTTGAGGTCCAGCCGCCGTCGACTGGAAGCGTTATCCCGGTGACAAAGGACGATTCGTCCGAGGCGAGAAACAATGCGGCCCAGGCAACTTCCTTCGGTTGGCCAACGCGGCCAAGGGTTGTTTGATCGCATTGCCAACGATGGTGAGGATCGTCCGAGTTCACCGAGATCCGGGTCTGAATCGGCCCCGGGCATAGGGAATTGATGCGGATGTTCTGCGGTCCATAGTCGTAACAGACGCTCATTGTGTAGCCGAGCAGGGCAGCCTTTGTAGCCGTGTAAGCAACTGAAGACATCATGCCTTCCATCGCCTGAATGGAGGCTACATTTACGATGGAGCCTTGCTTCCGATTCAGCATGAAAGGCAAGACGGCTTTAGTGAAATGATGTGTACCCAGAAGCGCCACATCAATGCAGTTACGCCATTCTTCGTCGGTCGATTCCAAAGCGGCATGGAAGTCCGGGGAAAGATAGGCGGCGTTGTTGCAAAGAATGTCGATTCGGCCGTTATATGCGGCAGCACTTTCGACGGCGGAGCGAACTTCTTCCTGATTCGATACATCGGCTTTACAGAATTGAGCTTTTCCTCCATGGGCGTGAATGGCATCAACGACGCTCTGTCCAGCCTGCTGTTCAATGTCTACGACGAAGACCCATGCGCCTTCTTCGGCAAACAGCTCACAAATCGCTCGCCCAATGCCGTTGGCGCCGCCGGTGACGATCGCGACTTTATCCTTGAGCCTGTCCATGCTTCACGCCACCCTGTATCTTTCAATTACTGACTCATCGATTTCAACACCGAGCCCCGGACCCTTTGGAACTCGCAGCATTCCATCTTCGAGATGGATTGGATTCAGGCATAATTCGCGGCTGAGCGGTCCGACGGTGACGTTGAATTCCTGAAAGACGGATCGACGCATGAAAGCGTTCAGATGAAGCGAGGCCGCTGTCAAAAGATCAGAAGTCCAGGCGTGCGGAATGCAGAGGCGATTGTAGAGGTCGGCCAGGTGCACAATCTTTCGCGCCGCCGTAAATCCCCCGCATCGGGAAAGATCGGGTTGAATCACGTCCACGTGGCCGCGCTCGATCAGCGTGTGAAAACCCCATTCTGTCGCTTCCTGCTCGCCGCAGGCAATCAAAGTATCGACGGCGCCCGCAAGCTCGGCATAACCGTCGTAATCCTCCGGCGAGAGCGGCTCTTCAATCAAGAACGGCCGGAACCGCTCGAGGCGACGCACCATTTGGATAGCCTCTTTGGCAGTGCGCCGGATGTACCAACCCGTGTCGATCAGCAGGTCCGCACGATCCCCCAATGATGTGCGCGCCGCTGCGACAAGCTCAACATCGCGCTCCGCATTTTCTCCGAAAACACCCCATCCAAACTTTACGGCTGAGAAGCCTTGATCAAGATAACCGCGGCTCGCTTCAGCCATTCCTTCAGGAGTTGAGCGGAACAGAGTGCTTGCGTAAGGGCGCACACAATCGCGGTACGCGCCCCCCAGCAGCTTGTAGACTGGTTCCCCAACCTTTTTGCCAACGATATCCCAGAGGGCTATGTCGATTCCCGAGATCACCTGCATCACGGCGCCGCGCCTGCCGTAGTAGACCGAGCCCATGTACATCTTCTGCCATAAGCGTTCGACATCGAAAGGATCCTCGCCGATGAGTACGGAGCGGAGACCTTTGAAACCGAGCACCGAACCCTCAGATGGCGCATCGACAATCGCTCGCGCCACATGGGGCTGAGTTTCGAGATCCGCATACCCGGTGATGCCCGCGTCAGTTTCGACTTTGACGATGCCGAGATACTTGATCCCATGCGCCTCTTCGCCACCTGCCGTGGCCTGATAGGCTTCTGGCGACTCAAGCACAATCACGTTGACATCGGAGATTTTCATGCGTTCTCCAGTCCAAGGCAAGTCAACGTCGGACTGTAAATGAGACGCTCAATTTCATTGCCGGTGAGTCGGGGGAGGTTCGTGCCCTCGGCGAAATGATTGATGTTGCGCAACCCGTCTATCTGCGCTTCAGGCGTGGTGAAAGGATAGTCGGAGCCGAACAGAAGCTTGTCAAGAACGCCATATTCCTTGGCCATGATGAGGGCGTTGTAGAACTGCCAGGGCCGATAATGCAGCGCTGAGATGTCCGAATAAAGGTGAGGATGCTTTCGAATCAAAACCAGCGTGTCGGCGATCCACGGGTGCCCCAGATGGGCAATGATCATTTTCAACTGGGGAAATTCGATGGCCACATCCTCCAGCAGAATGGGTAGCGCAAATTTGAGAGGGCCTGTCCTGACGAACGTAGTTCCCTGGTGAATGAGGATGGGTAACTTGTTTGCCTGGCAGAATTCGTATACCTGCATCATCCTCGGGTCCGTGGGATGGATGTTCTGGTAGATTGGCCCGAGCTTGACGCCGCGCAGGTTCAGTCGAAGTATCTCTTGCAGCGTTTCCTCGATCGGGTCGACTGCGGGATCAATCGCGCCGAATCCAATGATCTTTTCTGGATAACTCGCGGCGTAGCCGGCGATGTATTCATTCGGGACCCATAAGCCGGAATGATGTGCCCGCAGGCCAAATACGATGACTTTGTCGACACCGGACATGGCTTGAAAATGCTTCTCAGGAGGAATATCGAGATCGAGTTTGTGTCCGCGCGACCGCGCGTTGGCCTCATTCACAAATTCATCGGAAAGATGACCTGGATAAGCCCAAATATGCGAATGACAATCGACCAGCAAAGTGCCATCCCCCTTGCCTAAAGTTATCTCTCGCCACTCTAGCATTCCAGCAGGAGGACGGGCCACCGTGCCCGTCCAATTGAATCCCTGCCCATCCAGCTAATTGGACACCTCGCCAAGCTCGATGGAATACCCGCGGAAATCCATGCAACGCGGCATTCCGCCTTATCGGTGAGTATTTATGGGAATGACTAGGACTTGACTGGATTTGAGGCATCGCGCGCGATCACGTAGAGGGTTGTTCCCTCCTGGCAATCGGCCGTCCCGCACATCATGATCATCACCCCCGCACGGTGCGCATGCAGTGCGAGGGGCTCTGCGGCGTGATTTGAAAAGCTGTGAAGTCGGCCAATTAATTGGCCATCCCGTACTTCGTCACCTAGGTCGACTAACGGCTCCCAAATGCCGGCGCGCGGCGACGGTGTGTAATCTTCCAGGTTCCGCGCATCGACAAGCCGAGGAGCTGATTGACGGACTGGATCGATTTTGGCAACCTCGCCAGTGAGCATTCCGTAGTGTTTCATTACATTGCGTATACCCTCATACGCGTGCAGCACTCCCTTTCGATTGACTCCTTCGCCGAAACCGAATTCCCCTCCGATGGCGATCTTTCCGTCGGCCTCCGCCTCATCTGTCAGCAGGCCCGAAGCCATCTGGCTTGAATAGATCAGCATGAACGGTGTATCGAAAAGGGAGGCAGCGTAGCTGATCTCGGCGAACTGCTTCGCATCGGATACGGGATGAAACGAAGTGCAAAGAGCGAATCCGCCTTCGCGGCCACCTGCATGCAGGTCGATGACAATGCGAGTTTTGGGAAAGACGCGGGATTTCACAAAATCCGCAATTCTCAAGGAGATGGTTCCACGGGGATTGCCTGGGAATGCGCGGTTCATATTGACATTGTCGAGCGGAGACACTCGCTGGTTGGCGGCGCAAGCGCTTTGGCTCAACTGAGGCATTAGAATGACACGGCCGCAGATCTCGCCGGCATCGAGTTGCTGGCAAAGGCGCTTGACCGCGACCTGACCCTCGTACTCATTTCCATGCGTTCCTCCGAATGCGGCCAGGCTTGGTGGTGCGGTTCCGGGGGGCGCAGGCCGAAGTCCGTTGATCACCGTGAGCGGCACAAGAGAGTATCCCCAACCTGAGTCCAGATGGAATCCAAGGCGATAATGGTGCTTGCCGGGCTTGTCGAAGTCCACCTGTTCCGGGTGGTGGAGTATAGCTGGCGCATTTTCCTGATGTGCACTTTCACCGCGTTGCTTCATTCTCTCATTTTGCCTTTCCGATTCGATCGTTGGCTGGCCTGAGCGAGATGTGCTGTGCGGACTGTCCAGATGGTTGGATGTTTTCGGATACAGCGCGTTCGGCTCTCGATCATTGCGGCGATGATATAGGGTAAAGTCGGAGTGCGTCGAGCCAGTTGGCGGCCCGGCCGGCGCTTATCAAAAGCATTGAATATTGGGGGATTCATCATCTTTCAGCTGGCCGAGGGATATCTTTGTGGCCGAACTGATCGTCAAGGAACAAGATTGGTGACATAGAGGAGATTTCGATGATGGGTTACCTCTACATGATTCTTTCCCTCATCTGCTTTGCCTTCATTGGGATTTTTGCAAAAATTGCCGATTCTCGCGGATGCAAGCCCAGCGCGGTTTATACCCTTGCTTATGGCTGGTCGTTGCTCTTCGGGGCGATTTTTGTCGTCCTCTTCAGGAACGCGGATTTTCGTGTACCCATCGTCGTCTACGCAATTGCCTTGCCGTTCGGCGTTGCGAGCGTGATCGCGGGTATTGTGTTTCTATCGGGAATCCGCTATGGAAAAATATCGACGAGTTGGCTCATTATCAATTTGTCTGCCGCGATTCCAGCCGTTGGTTCCATCATCCTGTACCACGAACAAGTGAGTGCGCGGAAGATCGCAGTTGTTGCGCTCGCCATTGTCTCCGTGTTTCTGCTTTGGAAAGACAAGCAATCCGACGAGGCAAAACACGATGCAATCGGCAGGGTCGAGGAGACGGTATGAGCCGTTCATCCCCCTGGTTGCGCCTGATGCTCATCGCTTTTGTAGCGAATGGCCTTGGACCGTTTGGACTCAAGATCATGGCAGAGAAGGGTCTTTCTGAGAGATACCACTATCAATATCTGCTTTTGTGGTATGCCGGTGGCCTGATATTTGGTCTCGCATGGTTTCTGGCCACTCGCGGTAAGTTCCAGGCGCAGGAATTTGTGTTGGCATTTGGAATCGGCATTGGCAGCTTTGGAGGGCAACTTTTTAGCTTATTGGCACTCGAGCAGAATGTGCCCGGATATATAGTCTTCCCCATGACTACCGGTGGGAATTTGTTTCTTGTGGCTGCCGCCGGAGTTTTCTTCTTCCGCGAGAAGATCGGGCCCTACGGGATAGCAGGCATAGTGGTAGGCATTGTATCGCTCACCTTACTGAGCCTGGGCTGACCTGGAACTCGAGGCGAATTTCAGAGGGGTTGTTCTTAGGTCGCTATTCAAGGCAGTACATACCCGACATGCCAGACGACCGCGTGGTTGCGGCCCAGTAATTCATCTCCATCAGAAATCTCTCTTTCTACCCAAAAGGAAAGTCAATGAAAGAAGTTACTCGTCGCGACTTACTCCGTACCTGAGCTTCGCAGGATTCATGGGGCAAAATAGTTAATTGCATCGACCATCGGGCGGTTTCTCCGGCCGCGATTCTGGGGTAGGCCGCTGAGTCGAGATTGTCGAGTAGATCTGACGGGGAGGTGCAGGGTTCCACAGCAATACACCGAAACGGCCGATTGCTCTCGCGCGGGAAGCCGAAATTGTTGAACCAGATACCGAGAACTGGCAGAGCGCAAAGATCGAACGTAAATCGCAAAATGTTGCCCGGTAATGCGAGTGTGCACCATCCCTCAGAGAGACCCGTAACAAAAATCTTCAACGTGGTACCGTGTGGAATCCATTCGCTTGAGATCTGTCTTCTCCCGAGCCACGGCCATGTATAAACATCTTCATTTGGCGGGAAAAACTTAAAGGTTAAGTCTCCCGGCGGCAATCGCAGTTCATATGCGTCCTGAACAGCGATCAACGGATGCGCCGACCAGAGATACCGAAGAGGGAACTGCCCTCGGTTTTCAACTGAATAGGAAAACTCCAGGGTCTGTTTATCCGTGAAGTGAATCGTCTTGACAGCCAAGTATGGCAGTACGTGACCAGTCATCTGCATGACTAATTCATCAGCACCGAACTTCGCAATGTTCCATGCAGAGTGGGTCCACTCGCCGAGATCCGGCAGTTGCGTCGAATTCCACGGTGACTCTGGGTAGGCCCCGGCTGCCACGTTTGGAAAGCAATCGTCCATGCCGCTTGTGTCATGTTGAAGCCAGTCTCCATCGAAAGCAATTGTTCGATACGCTCTCTGCGCCTGAATCAGAAGATCGCGTCCGGAAGCCTTGTCCCGGATTTGTCCGACCTTTCCCCCTACTTCGGGGAGAATATCAACGAGCAATGCGGATGACTCGAGCCGAAGCACAGCACAATTCCTCTTTAACTAAGATTCGTCAGCGCACATTGCCTAGCCAGTGCCTACGCTGAGCGCACCATGCGCGAGCTTTCAGAACGCGAGTCGTTATTGCTTGGTATCCAGCGGGTGCTTCGCATCCTCATAGAACTGATTCTGCAGTTTTAGACTGGTCTGGTCGGCTTTGACGGCACGGATCACGTCGACAACACCGGATGTCCAGGCCTTCATGTCCCACTCGCCAAGTTGCAGGTTGGCGGCGCTGGCATCTCCCCCGTAGTGGTTGGGGAAGCGTGCATACCACCAGATTCCAGTGTAGAGCCCGTCTGGCAGATTCAGGCGGTGCAGATCGGCGCCGGACTCCTGCTGGACGCGGTCAGGGTGCACCAGGTCAGGGCGCGACACCATGGTGTCGGATGTCTCGCCTTCGCCGGCGTGAGAGTCGGAGGTGTGCATTGCAGGTCGCGCCGGCTGATTGCGATTCCACCAGTAAACATAAACCACGTAGTCATGCGGTGTCTGCATTTGCGCCTGCGCAAAGTAAGGCAGCAACTCCAGGTTGCCACCGTGAGCGTTGACGATCACAATCTTCTTGCAACCGTTACGCGCCATTTCATCTGTTGTCTCCTGCAGCAGATCGAGCTGCATGTGCATGCTGTAAGACACGGTTCCGGGCTGATGACGAGCTTCGGCGATTTGCCCGAAGTAATAGGCGGGAAAGATAACCGCATACTCCTGCTCGGTGGCCTTCTCTGAAACATATCGCGCGTTGATTAAATCGGTTCCAATGGGAAGATGGGGGCCGTGTTTCTCGAGAATACCGAATGGCAACAGGCAAACGCCCTGGGACTGGTGAATGGCCGTAATGAAGTCAGACGCAGTCAGCTCTTCCCAGTGTGTAGATAGCTTGTCCTGAGCCCAGACAGCTGTGGAAAGGCAGGCGCATGCCACCACAATTCGGGTCGCACAGAATAGGGCATCTGGTGATAGTACGCGGCGCGAAATAGACTGATGAGCCCAAGCGAATAGTTGCGCGCAGCTCCCAGTGGAGTAAGCCTGGCTCCCTAGGCATTGCCACACTTTACTGGATTTCAAACCACGAAGCTTCAAACCGGACTTGCGAAGCATGATTGCACCCTTTCTGCCTCCAGCGGGCCTTTTCAGCTCGGCTCGATTGAATCCATTGTATGAATCATCGGGTGCGATCCATTCGGTTGCGCCTGCCCGTGTCCCGCTAATCGGATGGAAATCTGGTCAGACTGCGTTCGATACGCCGATGCATGGTGAAATCGAGGAAGGATAGGCCTCGGAGGATTACTTGGCACTCCTTCAACTAAGAACATTCCATGGAGCTCTGCAATTGATAACTCACGGACTGGCGCTCCAGGTGAATGCGTACTTACTGGGTTTGCAGACGCTGGAGAAGATCGTCTGAGACTGCAACATTCGGCGCGAAACTGCTGCTGGAGGCATATCGCAACAGGCGATCAAAAAGATAAACTGCTTCCGGATGAGCGTCATCGTAATGATCCCAGAGGCCGGGCGAAGTCACCAGGAGGCTTCCACCGCCCGCGCGGAACTCAAATATATAACCGGCACGCGAAAGGTTTTTCTCCTTGCTAAGAAACCCGGAGGCGGTCCGTATGGCACCTACGATGGGCGTCAATTCCGTGGGCCACGCGTCCAGCGGAATCGGCGTAGTTCCATCCAGCAAGCTATAGAACTGCAAATCGCAGAAGCCATCGTTCGGGAAATTCCCGAGTGCACTCGGCTCAGAAACCAGCGTGCCCATTGCTCCGCCCGAAGATGGCAAGAATGAAATGCCGCGGGAGTCTGACCGCTGCTTCATCGTCAGCATTACGCGTCCGCCCTGGCGCAGGTGTGAAAGCGCAACCTCGTTCAGCTTGTCAGTGATAAGCAGTAGCGTCGGAGACTTCATGTCTGAGCTTTCGCGCAGCCAAGGGTAAACGCGATGCAATTCTCCCCAATCGGCAGTCGACGCAATCTGCGAGGCGGTAGCGGTCGAGGCGCCCAACAGAGTTGTTCTGGGGAATGCCCAAAAATCCCAGCGATTGGTATAGCTCGCTGAACCATTGTTAATTGTGGCCACGAGTTCCAGCTTGCGTGGAAGGTCATCCTGGGGTACATGAAGGATGATTTGGCCGATGTCCGACACTGCACCGAGCGGCACACGCACCTCATGCAATTCCCCTCCATCAAAGCGAACGCCGCCCGAGGTCGCCGACCACGAGAGTATGCCGTTTTCAATTGCGCCTTCGCCATAGTTTGAGATACGCACGCCGATGAATTTTCTCTCGCCGCTCCACATCGTGCGTTGGTCTACCCCGGCATCAATCATCGGCAGGACCGCACTGTTGAGTTCGCGACCCTGCTCCGCCGATACCTTGGGATGCCATAAATAATCGAACCAGCCCTCTTCCCATGAATCGCCTTCGCCGGTCCCACCCGGGTAGTCTACGAGTAGCCAGTAATCATAGCCCGTAATCGATTGATCGGCGCGAGCACGCTCGATCTGGTACTTTCTCCCCAATTGCTGGAGCCGGACGGAGTTCTTCAAATATTCCGTATAGATGCTGTCGAGCTTATTCGCGGCGATCCATGTCCGCTTGCTTTCAAGCCACTCGGGAATCATTACGCCCGTGAACTGATCAATCAACCCCGGATCGGGCAGCGAACCGTAGTACCCACCGAACTCGTGCCGAACCGTGGGGCGGTCAGGAGGCGGAGCGCCGAACAAACTCACCATGTCAGTGGGGCGAAGATCAAAGCCGTCATTGCTCATGATTAGCGTAGCGGGTGCAAGCTGCTTCGCAAGCGCATAGAACTCTGCGAGAGCATCCATCATGGTCTTGCGGTCTGTCTCGGACTTGAGCCAATTGAGGTTGAACTCATTGCCAAAAGCAAGTGACAACAGCGACGGATGATTACGGTAGGCGAGCAGAGTGCCCTTCAGTTCTTCGCGGAGGAAATCGCGATGCGCGAAGAAGAATTGTGTATAGGCAGCGGGGAGCTCACCCATGATGAGGATGCCCACTTGATCGGCGGCGTTGAAGTAACACTCAGGCGGGGTCATCGAGTGAAAGCGGACGGCATTGAAGCCGAAGCTTTTCGCCAGGCGCATACGTTCCAGGCATACTTCCGGCGAAGCCGGCGGAAACCCGTTCAACACCTCGATGTTGTCGTCCCCATAGCCTCGCAGGTAGATCGGCTTGCCATTCAGCAGCAACACATTGCCTCGCGTCGTGATCTGGCGAAAGCCGAACCGCTGTTCCACGCTGTCAATCTCATTTCCATCGCGCAAGAGTTGAAGCTTCGCGGTTAGTAGAGTGGGATGGTCTGGGGACCAGAGCGGCGCGTTTGGCAATGGCACTTCGATGGTTGTTTGAGTTTCTCCACCGGGTCCCACTCTTATCGAATTACTGACAGATGAAGCGCCGGGTAGACTGACGCGAACCGACAAATCGACCGGAACATTGGTCGACAATCCCACCCGGAACATAGCGATCCGTTTTTCGGTGTCGCTGCTGACAAGCACTGAAACAATGTGCGTGCCGTCGGTCGCTTCGAGCGCTACATCGCCATAAATGCCCCCCCAATTGGCAATGTAGTCGAGGTTTCCCACGGGCAGTGTTGCAATCTGCTTATCGGGGGACGCCTTGACATCAAAGGGAGGGTTCTCCACACGTAGCGCGACAATGTTGTCCTCACCGGGCCGGATCGCGCGAGTAACATCGAAACTGAACGGAGCGTTGAACCCGTTGTGTTCGCCAAAGTCAACGCCGTTGACGAATACCCGCGTCATACGGTGTGCACCGCCGATTCGTAAAGTGACGAGCTTGCCGTTCCAATCGGCTGGTATCTTGACATGTTTCCGGTACCATGCCGCGCCGGCGTACTGATGCCTCAACATGCCCGCGCGCTCTCCGTAACCCTGCGCCTGCCAAGATCCGGGGACCTGAATCGAACCGGAGAACAAAGCCTGGGTGTCGAACCAATGCTCGCTCACTCCCACGTTCTGAGGATCGAGCCGGAAATCCCACTGGCCGTTCAGGCCGATGTGCGGGCGTTCGCCTGCCTGGCACACAGTCGCGAATGTCAGAGCAAATAGTACAGCGATCACCTTTGGCAATTTGAGCTCCAAAATCCGAGGAAATTCCTCTATCAAGATTGATTCATCCATGTCCGCAACTGATCGAATTTCCAGAGCATGGAAACGGGGCCTTGAAGGCTACCGGAAGTGATGATCTGGTCGTTCTTCGTCGATTGATTCTGGTTCTATTCGAGGCCGATGTCGAAGTCGCGATCTGTCAATTTCTTCCAAAGGGTACGTGATATTGCACGGCAAACCATTGGGTTGGCTCGGCAACCCCTAGAATTCCCTCCGATTCCTTGGACAAAATTTGCCGCAGCGCAGAAGTTTGATTAACGCAGCTTGCCCGATGATCCTAGACTGATAGCGAATGCTGATCAATTTCTCCTATCACCTATCGGAATCGACGCCTTTCTACAAGACGCTGCGAAGCCCTCGGCTCGAAAGGCTATACGACCTGTCGAAGGGCGACACCTGCAACTCCTTTTACCTGACGACTAGCAACCATGCCGGCACGCACGTCGATGCTCCCAACCACTTCAATCCTGACGGACGCAGGATTACGGATTATGAACTCTCCGAACTTGTTTTTACCCGTCCAGCCTTGGTCGACATTCAGGTAGACCCCGATGAATTGATTTTGCCGGAGCACCTTTTAAGCTGTGTGGCTTGCCGAAGCGATTGCGATTTCTTGTTTGTGCGATCGGGCTTCGGAAGTTATCGTTCTAACGCCGAGACCTACATCGAACATAATCCGGGCTTCTCCAAGGCGGCCGCGGCCTTTCTCATGGACCGATTTCCTAGGCTGAAAGCACTCGCGGTCGATTTCGCATCGATGGCTGCAACGGCACACATGGAAGAAGGATGTGAAGCACATCGCGTGTTTCTCGGATGTGGCAGGTATAGCGACCGGCCGATTCTGCTGGTGGAAGACATTCGTTTTCCAGAAGTGATGCCTGCCTTGCAGAGAATCTTCCTGATTCCGTGGCTATTTGACGGCCTCGATAGCGCGCCGTGCACACTTTTCGCAGAGACAGAAGACAGTGCTCCGACGGACTCGAAGGAAGCGTTGACAGCCACGCAGCGGCGTCGCGCTTAGTAATTTCAACCTCAGCACGACGAAAAAGGATCTCTGCCATGATTCGCGAAACTTCATTTGTAAGGCATCGTGCTTTGATCCAGTTGCTTGCCCTGTCTGCTGTGCTAACGGCAGGACAACCGGCAGCATTGAGTCAGAATGCAGAACTTGTGATTGACACAGATCACTCTTCGGGACCGATCGATCTCACGCGCTATGCGCTGGGTCAGGGCGGCGTCAGCGCTCAGCCGATGATCACAGACCGCATCGATCAGATCAAACAACTCCATCCGCAGACCATCCACATATTTCTGCAGGAATACTTCAACATCTATCCAGCACACCATCAGTACCACTGGGAATCGTTCGACAAGACGCTCGAAGCGGTTAGTGCCACCGGCGCCACGCCCATCGTGAGCCTGGTTTTCAAGCCCAAGATGCTCCTTCAAAGATTGATCAAAGCATAGTCGCGCCGACCAGTTGGCCGGAATGGGAAGATGTAATTTTTCATCTGGTGAAGCATGTCAACGTGGAGCGAAACTTTGGGGTCAGGTGCTGGATATTGTCAAACGAAGGCGACCTTGGCGAGCCGGTTGGGCGCTGCTCGGCTTGGTAGATACGCTCGCGGACTTGCCGGCGGGCATCAACGGCCGCGAAGCCCTGGTTGCCAATCTGAGGAGCATGGCGTCCGTATTACGTGATTTGCAGTCCGAAAATGGACATTGGCATACCGTGCTGGATCATCCAGAAACATATCTTGAAAGTTCGATCTCCTGTTTTGATTGCGCCGCATTTTTGAAGGGGATGCGTACGGGCCTTCTGGACTTCTCTTTCGAAGAGTGTGTGCGCCGAAGCCGAAGAGTACTCCTGGGAGCCGTTTCACAGACCGGCCAGATTCTTGTTTCGGAGGCCACGCCAGAAGGCGACCTTGCTTCCTATCAGGCGCTTGCACTAGGCGTGTTTCCCTGGGGCCAGGGACCAGCGTTGCGCGCAATCGAGGAACTGTTAATTAGTTCAGGCGCCGTCAACTAACTAACTCTCAGATTCCCCGGAAGAGAGCCTCTTGGCCGAATATCAACGGAAATCAAATCGCAACCTCTAACCCCGCAAGACCGGGCCCAACGGAATTAGTCGGTTGTATCGACGAGAAGATTCTGCTGAGTCGCCTGGTTAGCGCCCATATGGATGGCTTCTGTTCAATGGGCTGGACGATTCCCGCCCCTAAGGGGTTCACAGTCCTTTCACAGTTGATCGGAATGATGCAGAATCGGGTTGTCTAGGTTGCCCGTAAGAGCGACCCGTTGTCAAAATGCCATCCCCGTACAAATCAAAAGGAGCGTCCCATGAAAAACTACCTCGCTATGATGCCAATTGAGGTTGCAGTCGCTGGCATCCTCCGGAGAATCTGCGTATCCCCCTTCATCGGCGCGTGCGCCATCCTGACCATGTTGTGTTTTCTCACAACTAGTCTGCATGCTCAAGCCACGGCGTCCATTGTGGGAACGGTGCATGATTCGAGTGGCGCTCTGGTAGTGGGCGCCAGGATAACCGTACGCAACGTGGATACTGGGTTTACCCGGAGCGATGTGACGGATACCGATGGATTGTACGAAATTTCTTCCGTGCCGATCGGTCACTATACGCTCTCCGCCACGCAGAAGAACTTCAAGCAGACTGAAGTGCCAGCTTTTGTTCTGGAGGTAGGGCAGCAAGCTCGTATCGACCTCTCGCTCGTTCCTGGTGCGACAACCGAAACTGTAAATGTTACCGGTCTCGCCCCCCAGATCCAAACGGACACATCTTCGGTAGGCCAGGTGGTTGCGGTTCAGCAGGTTTCCGGTCTTCCTTTGAATAGTCTCCATGTCGCCCAGTTGATCGGGCTGACTCCGGGGGCGATTACGAGCCCACTTGTGGGATCGGTGAATTCCGGCAACGGTGGGCCCCCTACGAGTTCGGGGAATATTTCCCCGGGGCTCCCGGAAGCTACGATCGGCGGCGGTACTGCCTCGCATACCGACTTTCAGTTCGATGGAATCGTCGATTCGGAGCAGTTATACAACGGCCTGCAATTCGAGCCCGCGGAAGACTTTGTTCAGGAATTCAATGTGATTTCCAATAATGCACCCGCGCAGTATGGGCGCGGTTCTGCCGTGGTCCTGATGAGCAGCCGGAGTGGGACCAACGATCTTCATGGAACTGCCTTCGAGTTTATTCGTCTGGACACTCCCGGCTTCCAATCCGATGCGAAAAACTACTTCGCGGCTCCCGGCACCATTTTGGCCTCACTGCGACAAAATCAGTTCGGCGGGTCCGCGGGAGGGCCCGTCTTTAAGAACCGACTCTTTTATTTCCTGGACTACCAGGGAACACGCCAATCGATTCCCACCACGCAAAGCCACCAGTATCCGACACTGGCAGAGCGCGGCGGCAATTTCACTGGCGTGCAAGGTTCGACGGTTGGAAACGATCCCCATACTGGCCTTCCCTTTGTGGCTAATACGGTTCCATCGGGTGAGTTGGACCCCGTGGCACAGTTTTTCCTGGGGCCAAACTGCTCTACTTGCACTCTCACTAACAAGTATTTTGTTCCACTGCCGAACCAGCCTGACAACCTGCACTTTATTTACTCCCCGGCCGCGACGCTCACTGTGAACCAGGGGAACGCAAGGGTGGATTACTCGTTAGGCGAACACAATACGTTCTTTGGGCGCATCTCGATGCAAGACATAACTGCGTATTCCCCGGGTGGGCAGCCCAACGCCGGCGGTACTTCAGAGGCGGAAAACACCAGGAATTATGCTGTTGGTTACACACACATCTTCACTCCAAGCCTGCTTAACGTGTTCCATTTTGGTTATGGAGGGTTTTATTCCGCCAATTCTCCGCAGGGCTTGGGTACGAATTACACCACTATGTCCGGCATTCTCGGGTATACGCAGGAATCGGCGCAATACCCTGGCTTCCCGACCATCGGCGTCTCGAACTACACCATCACCAATGGCAATGACTATGCGCCACTCATCAATCCCACCCACATGTACGAATTCAGCGATCTGCTTATCTGGAACAAGGGCAAGCACACGATGACAGTTGGTTTCGACATGAGGCACTACCACCTGTCATCCACAAACTCCGCTCATTCTCGCGGGAATTTTACCTTCAACGCCAACACTTACAGCGGTAATGGCTTTGTGAACTTTCTCCTCGGCCTCCCTACCACTGCATCCAGGGATTTCCCGCGCAATCTCTTTGGAGAGACGGAATTGAACTTCCCGATCTTTGTCCAGGATGACTGGAAGATCACAAAGAAGCTGACCTTGAATGTCGGTCTCCGCTACGACCTTTCCGCGGCTCCCGTGCAGGATTTTGGGCAGAATAGTGATTTCGATATGGCCACCGACCAATGGATCGTATCGAATTATCAAAACAATCAGCCCAACCTGGTGACGCAAGGCATAGCATCCGCCGCCTATGCCACCTTCTCGACCATGCACTCACTGCTCGGCGCGCCAACCATGATCATAAGCCCATCGAGTGTCGGCCTTCCCAATAACATCCAGAGCATGAGTAAGAAGACCTTCGCGCCCCGGCTTGGTTTTGCCTACCGACCGTTTGGTGATGACAAAACTGTGATTCGCGGCGGCTATGGGATCTTCTATGATCTGCAGTCCGGCAATAACAGCGTCAGCCAGACCCTCATCAATATCCCCTTTATCTGGGATGAGTCGAAGAGTATTCCAACCGGTACCACTGCTTTCAACTCTGCAAACACCTTTGCGCAGTTCTTCAACTTTCCAGTGGGTGGCAGCGGCCTGCCCGACATCAGTCAGGAAGATACGAATATCAATCCACCCATGAATCAGCAGTGGAACCTGGCTATACAGCGTGAGCTGGCCAACAACCTTTCGCTTCAGGTCGGCTATCTTGGCAATATGGGATCGCATATCGATATCTCGATGCCAATCAACGATAATCGGTGGGTAAATGGTGTTAATAATGGGCCACAATGGACAAATGTTGGTTTCAATGAGGGTTTGACAAACTATACAAACATTGCATCGTCCATCTACCATGCGTTGGAAGTCACGCTGGATAAAAGGTACGCGTCCGGACTGCAGTTTACATCGAACTTCACGTGGGCGAAGTCGATTGACAATGGCAATTTTGATGATTCCACGATCGGCGGAGCCGTCCCAGTTCCGAGCCCGACCAATCTTCAGTTGAATCGCTCTCTGGCGTCGGAGGATGTCGAGTTCCGGCTTACAACAGAAGCTCTCTATGCCCTTCCGTTCGGGCGCGGAAAGGTGTTTGGCTCGAACATGTCTAGTGGGCTGGATTACGCTATTGGCGGTTGGCGCCTGGCCGTAGTTGAAGTCGCAGAGAGTGGCACTCCCTTCAGCGCAACGGAAGAGACAGATCCATTTGGCACCGGCGGGTCCTATGGCACGCTTCCCAACAGAATCGGGTCGGGTAAACAGGGAAACCCAACCATCCATCAGTGGTTCGATCCCACAGCGTTTACCGTTGATCCAAGCAATTCGGGTCTACTCGGCACTGCCAGGAGAAATATACTGCGGGGGCCTGGAGAGGACAACTGGGATGCGACGGCGATGAAGGATTTCCACTTCACTGAAAGCCGTTTTTTTGAATTGCGTTGCGATGCATTCAACGTGTTCAATCACCCCTGGTTCGGCCAGCCGACCACGGATATCCAGTCCAGCCAAGTGGGAGTAATAAGCTCGACAGCGATTTCAACTAACTCGCGCGAGTTACAGGGCTCTCTTAAACTCTACTTCTAAATTGCGCACCTACGAAGGAGCAGGTCCGAGCCTGCTCCTTCGAGCCGATCACTGAATCGGATTCTACGCACGTTCTAGCTGCTTCCATCCATTGAAGGAAACCCTTCGAGTATTCCCGAAGCGTCGGCGGCTTCTTGTCGAGCGGGTCGCTGCCCCTAATAATGGCAGCGAGTTTGAGAGCGGAAGCCTTTTGCGCTCTTGTTTCGTTGGTCTCCTTGGTCGACCCGCGGTAACGCTCGCCGCGCACCTTGAAGTCATACCAGTAGTACTTCGACTTGTTCTTCCTAAACAGTTCCACGAGAACACCTCCAAGCAGCCCGCACGGAAGCAACTCGCGTGTTCCGCCGAACGGATCCGCGCGCAACATCAACAAGAGAAGCCCGGGGCGGAATGGGCCTCAGACGGCGCGGCGTCAAGCGAAAGGGCTTGGAAGGCGGAGGCAGAATTCCAGGCACGCCTCGGACGCCTGCGCACTCTTCCCATCATCGCTATTGATCCGGCCCGAATGGAGCAAGCACGTTTCTCGTTTATGGCTACATTCATGGGTTATGAGCAGAGGTAGAATCCACGCGGCTCCCTGGATGGGAGGCATGGAGCAAAGTCCCACACTTGGCGAGATCCTGCTTGATTTTCTCGGGAGCGTTCAAGAACTCCCCATATAGCAATCCATGCGCCTTGGCGTCCGCCATCGCTGCCTGCGCCTGCAACAGATAATGCTGTGCAAGGTTCAGAGGTTGCACTCTCTCAGCGTTGCCTGTCCTTGCTTCGGCGATTGCCAGATAGTCGTCCCCAATGTCCCAACTCGCCGCAGCAATGTCCGCACCCACCTGGTGGTTGTTCGCAACCCGGAGAGATTGTTGTTCCAGAATTGCAAGCTCCCGCAGATGGTAGTGCAAAGCTTCCTGAGGTTTCTTCTGATCGCGTAAGACATTGCCTATATATCCGCAGGTCCGTGCAACGCCGGAGATGGCATGGTCGTCGTGAGGGTCGGCCTTGGCGAGAGCCTCGCGGATTCCCAGCACCTCTTGATAATTCGTCAACGCAGCAGCGAGATTGCCTTGCTTCCGGTCAATATAACCAATATCGCTATAGGTAAGAGTGATTGCGTAGCGCGCGTTGGAATCATCCGGATGCGTCGTAAGCAGTAACTCGTCTAAAGATTGCGCCGTCTCGTATTCGGGAAGAGCCTGCGCATACTTGTTTTGCGCGATCAGCAATGCTCCCAGCCTTTTGTGCGCGAAGGAAAGCGACGTTCGGCTGGATGCGCTCGGCGCTGCTCTCACAAGCTGCTCCGCCAAATCAAGGCACTCCGTCTGTATGATTGTCGCTCCAGTCAGATCGTTGCGGAGGGTGAGCATCTGCGCCTTGTCTTCATAGGCGCCGACCAACGAATGCAACAAGTCTGTGCTGGAAGGATCCTCTCGATAGAGAGTCTGAGCCAATCTCATCGACTTGTCGACATACACTGCGGCTTCCTCGATGTCGGCGCTGAAAAGAGGATCAGCCAACTCCGCATAAGATTCCTGCAGCTCATGTTGCGCGCGCGGATCCGAGGGATTGGCCCGGGCTATCGACTCACGCAGAGCAACGGCTTTGAGCAGACTCTGAGCCGCGGATTTGGGATCCCCCAGGTTCGCGCTTCGACTGTTTCCCTGGATCATTCCAAGCTTCTGGTAGCCATCCGCAAGCTGGCGGAGCAGCGAAACATCCCCCCTTGCCTCCTGCGAAAGGCTGTCGAGGTATTGTTGCGCGCTCGAAATCAGCAGGTGTTGTGCTTCGGTCGAGCCCGGCAGATCCTTAATCGAGTCATCGATCTTGAACAGCAGCACGTTCGAAAGATCCCGCACATCGTTGAAGCGCCGTTCGGCGCGCGCTCTCTCGGAGCGGGCGATACTGGCCTCGCGCAGAGAGACAACGAGCCCCGCGATCAGGCTGAACGCAATGAGGATCGCCGCCGCGACGCCGGTTCTATGCCGGGCCGCAAACTTCCTCGCCGTGTAGTCTAAAGTCGCCTTGCGCGCGATGACGGGAAGATGCTCTAGATGCCGTTGAATATCCTGGCTGAATTGGTCGACCGAAGCATAGCGCCGCTGCGGCTCTTTGCGTAATGCCATTAGGACGATATTGTCGAGATCGCCTTCCAGCCGCTTTTTGAGCTTTGCGGGGGACTCATCGCGCATCGCGCTGATTTTCGATGGATTCAGTGAAGCGTCGCCCGCTTTATCATCGGCCTGTCCTTTGCGGTTAATCGCCGTACTGGGGTTTTCGGGTTCGGTTTCGCAGACGATGTGTGCGATTTCCCGGGGTGAGCGGCTATTGATGCAGTAGGGCCTGCGGCCGGTGAGGAGCTCGTAGAGAACCACGCCCAACGAGTAGACGTCGCTCGCCGTCGTGATGGTCCTTCCCATGACCTGTTCGGGGCTGGCATATCCGGGAGTCAGCGCGGCAAATGCTGTCAACGTCGCGTCCGGGCCATTTCCCTCAGCCTCGCTCAGGATCTTGGCGATGCCGAAGTCCAGCAACTTGGGCACTCCCTCCCTAGTCACCAGGATGTTGCCGGGCTTGATATCGCGATGGATGATCAGCAGCTGGTGCGCGTATTGCACCGCCGCGCACACCTGCCTAAAAAGGGCCAACCGTGCGGGAATTGACAGACTGTGAGCGTCGCAGTACTCGTCGATCGGCTGGCCTTCGATCAGCTCCATTACGAAGTAGGGCACACCGTCTTCTGTTGTGCCGCCATCGAGCAGGCGTGCGATGTTGGGATGATCGAGGCTGGCCAGAATCTGCCGTTCATTTTTAAAATGGCCGATGACAAATGCGGAATCCGGGCCGGCGCGCACCAGCTTGAGCGCGACTTGCTTTTTATATTGCTCGTCTGCTCGAGCCGCCCGGTAAACCTCGCCCATACCGCCGGCCCCGATCCACTCGACGATCTGGTAAGAGCCGACGCGCCGGCCGATCATCGCGGAGCGGTGCGAATCGGAATCCGAGCCGGTGAAATCATGAGGCGGCGCATTCAGAAAAGTGTCGCCAAGCTGGTCATGCGATAAGAGGAGGGATTCGACTTCCCGCCGCATCTCAGGGTCCGTCGCTTCGAGGTTCTCAAGGTATGCGGCCCGCTCGGCCGGCTCCAATTCGAGCGCGATCTGAAGCTGCTCCTTCACTTCACTCCAGCGCGCTGGGATCATAGCTATTCCTCTTGTGCTCATCCAGAGTAACTGCACTACGAGGTCTGTCAGCAAATTTGGCAGCGTCAGGCGCCCGATGCCGAGTGGGTCAGTTCGCGATGAAGCCAGGCCCGGGCTGTCGTCCATTCCCGCTTCACCGTGGACTGCGAGATACCCAGGACCATGGCGGATTCTTCGATGGAAAGCCCACCGAAAAAACGCAACTCCACAATTTTTATCAGCTGCGGATCGGCCCGCCCAAGGTCGTTCAGAGCATCATCGAGGGCAAGGAGGTCAAGATTTTTCGCCTGCGGGAGCAGTGCATCGGCTTCGCTGAGGGTAACTCTTTCAAAGCCTTCGCCGCGCTTCGCCGCGCGATGCCGCCGGGCATGGTCCACCAGGATCTGCCGCATGAGGTGCGAGGAGACCGCGAAGAAATGAGTTCGGTTCTCGACCGCAAGGCCCTGGCCCAGCAAGCGCAGGTAAACCTCGTTGACCAGGGCAGTGCTTTGCAGGGTATGCTCCCCGCGCTCACGGCTCAAATGATGCCGCGCCAGACGGTGCAGTTCGCCATAGACGATGGGGATGAGCAAATTGAGCGCATCGGCGTCCCCGCTTTGCCATCGAGCCAGGAGATTCGTAATGTTGTGCGGCGAAGCTGGAGACACTTATTGCTCCGAAGGGCTTATGTAACTTAGCTCGACCCTGAGCTAAAAGTCAAGAAAACAAGGGACCTAGCGACTCCTCGCGGCTCCCGGAAGTACCCTGCATCCGGCAAACAGCGGGGGGGAAACTCGAAGTTCTTTTCTCTTGTGAACCAATTTTGTGGAGAGTTGCGCTTTGACCAGGTGGAGGGGAAATTCGAAAGTTTCCCGGCGACTGCGGAGGACTCCGGCAATGTTTTGATCTCCGGTCCCAAAAGTACTCGCCAACTCGTGCACAAACTCTTCAAAACGCTCAGACCGTCGCAATCTTTCTTACCGGAACACAGTTAGTTCTTTAGAGGAGACGACCAAATGTTGCCATCACGGGAAGTGAGTGCCTTTACAGCCTTTGCGACAAAGCGAGTAGCGCGGCCATTGCCGTCCGCGGCCTTTCCGCTTCACCGGCTTCGCCGTGTTGGCTACCTGCTGCTTGCTGCCTCGCTGTTACTCCTCGGCCTGAGCGCGACGCTGCCGGTTCATGCCCAGACCGCTATCTTCATGGGCGATCTCCAGTTGATCGGCGGCCAGTCGGAGATAACAGGGACCGCTGTCGACGCCAAGGGAGACGTATGGCTATCTGCTTTTAGCGGAGTTTTCGAGCTTCAAGCGGTGAACGGGGTCGTTCCGCCCGGTTCGTCCACACAGGAAGTGGCACACGGCAGTTTCACCTTGCCGACCGGTATCGCCGTGGACGCAGCGGGCGACGTCTTTGTATCCGACTCCGGCGCGACCGCGCTCTATGAAATCGAAGCGGTCGGGGGTTCCATACCAGCATCGCCCACGGTCATTACGATCAATGTCCCCGGCGGCCTCAGCTTCCCCCGGGGGATCGCGTTTGACAGCAAAGGCAATCTTTGGCTTGCCAGTCAGGGCGGGAGCAGCGTGATTGAGCTGAATGCCGTGAGCGGTTCGATCCCGGCGAGCCCCACTATCGTCACCTACACCGGCGTCTCGTCGAGCGGCAATGGCGGCGCCGGATTCAACTCTCCGTTCGGCGTAGCAATCGATTCAAGCGGCGATGTCTTTGTCGCGGACACGAAGAACAACCAGATCAAAGAAATGATCGCCGTCGCCGGATCGGTCCCCGCGCCAACTGCAAGCGCTCCGGCCATCAACATCCTGGGCAGCGGATTCAACTATCCGGAAGGCGTGGCCATAGACTCATGGGGCGACGTCTTTGTCGCGGACTCCCTCAATTCCCAGCTCAAGGAGATGCTGGCTTCGGGCGGCAGCGTTCCGCTCAGCAGTCCCCAAATTATTATCTTCGCGAGCACTAACAATCTGGGCAATACCCAATACGTCAGCAGTGTCGCGATCGATGCCTACAATGATGTCTTCTTCACCGGCAACGGCGAGGTCAACGAGTTGGCGCAGGCTGCGAATTTCGGCCAGCTGACTGTCGGCGCAGGCTCCGAGTCGGACCCCACGACCGCTCAGGACCCATATCAGTTCCTGCTCTTTGGCTTCGCCTCTCAAGGATCCATCAAGGCGCCCGCCGTCTACACGCAAGGCGCCACCGGCCAGGACTTTACTGACCACCTCACCGGCACCTGCACCACCAACGGCACGAGCTATGTCTACGGCAACGGCACCAACGACGACACCTGCACCGTGATCGCCAAGTTTACGCCCCGTTATCCCGGCAGGCGGCTGGGAGCTGTGCAACTGAGTGCCAGCGGGGGTGGCGTCATTGCTACCGCCCCCCTGCTCGGCACCGGCCTGGCGCCCATGATCAACTTCGGCATCGTGAAAACCGGCAACTACTATCCAACTTCCTCCACCAGCTTCAGCTTCAATGCCGGCACGAATGTCGCCGTCGATCCGAACCACAATCTCTACGTCGCTTGCTGCAACGGAATCTTTGAATCCACTGCGGCCAGTAGCTATTCGACCGAAACCATGGTTGCACCGGCCAACAGTCCCAACTCCGTGTCGCTTGACGGCGCAGGCGACCTGATCTGGGTCGACTACGGCTCCGGCCAGGTCCTCGAAGCGGTAGCCGTAAATGGCGTAATCCCGGCTAACCCGACTCCCGTGCCGCTGGGCTCGGGCTGGTCCGTCCCGTGGTCCTCCGTGATTGACGGCCAGGGCGACGTTTTTGTCGCTTCCTCCGGTCAGCAGGCCATCTACGAAATTGTCGCCGCCCACGGCGTCGTTTCTTCAACGTCCACAGTCAAATTGATTGAGAATACCTATCCGGCGCTCTGGATGGCCTTCGATCAAAGTGGAAACCTCTACTTCACCAGCGCTTACCAGCACGCCTGCATAGAGGAAATTCCCGCCGTCGGCGGCCAGATCCTGCCTTCGACCCCCATCCAGCAGGTCTACTGCAGCTTCTCACTTCCTCTGTCGATCGCTGTCGACGCGGCTGGCAATCTCTGGGAAGCGGACTTTTACTCCGGTGTGAGCAAAGTTGAGGCTGTCAATGGCGTCATTCCGGCCTCGCCCACGGTGATTGACTTCAACACGTACGCCTTCGGCCTGGGGCTGGATGCGAACGGAAACGTCTTTTGGACAACCTATCTCAACGGGAACAACAACACACTCTACGAGTACGACTTCGCCGATCCGCCCACCTTCACCTGGTCCGGCACCACCGACGTCGGCCAGACCAACAGCACCGTGAACACAGCCTTTGCCACAAATGCAGGCAACGAGCCCTTGCAAGTGGTTGTCCCGTTCAGTGGCAGCAACCCGGCGATCAACTCCAACTGGACCTGGAACACGAGCGCCACTGGCGGCTGCCCATCGGTCTCCAGCGGCCTCCCCGGGACTGACGCGGCCAATATTGCCCCGGGCGCCCTGTGCGTGCTGCCTATTAGCTTCGCTCCGCAGAATGGCGGCAGCCTGACCGGCCAGCTCACATTCACCGACGACAACCTGTATGTGGTCGAGAATATTGGGAACGTTAACCCGAATGACGCCACGCAAAACATCACACTCAACGGCAACGCGAGCGGCCTGCCTGCGCCCACGGTCAACTGGGGACCGCTCGCGGGCGTGAACTACGGCACGGCGTTGCCCTCAAGCATTTTCAACGCTACGTTCACAACGCTCTCTACCAATCTGACCAATGACGGCACGATTACCTACTACGTGAGCTCAGTGGGCGGCGCTGTGGCCACGACCAGCACCATTCTGCCTGCCGGCAGCGACACGCTCTGCGTGCAGTGGGTGCCGGGGGGCGAGTACAGCGGCTCCTACAGCTCCGCTTCGCTCTGTCTCCCGATCACCGTGAGCGTGGCATCGACTTCCATCAGCTGGACGCCGGTCTCGCCGATCAGCCTGGGCGCGGCGCTCGGCTCCGGACAGCTCAACGCCACGGCGTCCTCGGGTTCTACGCCGGTCAGCTCTGACGGCACGTTTACTTACTACCTCAGCGTGGTGGGTGGAACAGTAGCTAACTCGAGCACAGTACTTCCCGCAGGCAGCAACACTGTGTGCGTGCAATGGTCGCCTTCGTCGAGCTACTTGGCGGACTACAACTCGTCGCAGGCTTGCGCAACTGTGCAGGTAAATGCGGGGCCAACCATCAACTGGGCGCCCACGATGTCCATCACCTATGGCGCTGCGCTGGGCTCAGGCGATTTCACCGCGACGGCATTCAGCGGCACCACCAACATCAGCGCCGACGGCGCCTTCGCCTACTACGTAGGTACGGTGGGCGGAACGACGGCTACTGCCAGCACGATTCTGCCCGGCGGCAGCGATCAACTCTGCGTGCAATGGATGCCCTCGTCGAGTTACGCGTTGCAGTACAGTTCCGCGTCCGAGTGCGTGCCCATCACGGTCAACGCGGCATCGACCAGCATCAGTTGGTCTCCGTCGTCCTCCACCATCATCGCTTCCTCTGGACCGACGGCGGGCCAATTTGACGCCATGGCACTGACCGGCAGCTCGAGCAACGCCACGGGCAACGGCACAGTCACCTACCATCTCTCCACCGTGGGCGGTACGGTCATCGCCGCAGGCGCTTCGCTTTCCCCAGGCCCGGTTACGATCTGCGCCGTGTGGGCGCCGTCGTCCGGGTTCGCGGCAGATTACACCGGCTCGAACACCTGCCAGAGTTTCACCGTCATCAACACCCAGCCCACGACCACGTCGGTCGCTACCAACGCCAGCCCCATCTTTCTCACCACCTCCGTCACCTTCACGGCCACGGTCACGCCC
>Ga0187851_10000616_pt1 | contig 35950 bp, 25 predicted proteins | sample June2016WEW_6_10_FD_132997 | JGI IMG/M metagenome (GOLD analysis project Ga0187851, IMG submission 132997) | Peatland microbial communities from SPRUCE experiment site at the Marcell Experimental Forest, Minnesota, USA - June2016WEW_6_10 | ecosystem: Environmental > Terrestrial > Soil >...
CCCGTGTAGAACAGGTCTTCCAGCCAGGAGAGGCGGCACTTCTCAAAAGTCTTGGCGGCGCGAATGCCATCGGTGACGGTTCCGCAGCGAAGACTGGAGGCGTCCACCGAAAGCGGCTTGTCCCAGCCGATGGCGTCCCGCACAGCGGTGATCAACTCGGCGCCGTACTCGAGCCCTGCGTCGGTGGGGACGCCGGCGGTATCCAAGTAATTCGGCTTGACGCCCACGAAGTTAGTGGTCACATCCATCTTGAAGAAGGTGAACCCTTTCTTCATGCGCTCCACCATCCGTTCCCCGTACTTCTTGGGATCGGAGGTGCCGGTGGTGTCGCAATACATGCGCACGCGGTCGCGTTTCTTATCGCCCAGCAGCCGCCATACCGGCACGCCGAAGACCTTGCCGGTAATATCGTGCAGAGCGATATCGATACCGCTGTAGCCGCCGCCCTGTCGTCCCGGGCCCGCATACGGACGGACGGTTTGGAGAATCCCCGATATGTCCAACGGGTTTTTTCCCACCAGAAGCGGCTTCATGGCCAGGGCCAGATTCTCGTTCCCGCCATCGCGCACTTCTCCCATCCCGTAGACATCCTGGTTGGTGTAGATCTTGATGATGGGGTAATCGAAGTTAGACGCGACCTTGATAGAACGTATGTCCGTGATCTTCAAGTCGCTGGGTGAGGAAAACTTGTTGACGGGCCCGTAGTGCACGGCCGCGCCTCCGCGTCCACCGCCGCCGCCGGGAGCTCCCGGGCCGCCCGTGGGCATGCGGCCGGGCGTGCCTTGCTGACCGGAGGCGGACGAGACAAAGAGCCCGCCCAAGCCACTGACGATCGCTGCCTGAGACAGCATCGCACGCCGGCTCAAACCTTTTGCTCGACTAGGTTTCATATGCTACTGATCCTTTCGGTTACGTACAGTGTTTCCACGGGACCGCTATCTCAACGGTACCGGTAAAGCGTTACGTGCTGGATGCCTCTGCTTCGCAGCGATAGGTTCGCGCCCTGCCCGGTATCATCGCCAGCCAGTCGGCGTCCTGGAACCCATCGGCCTTCCACAAAGTTTCCATCTTCGACGGTTGCCAGTCCGTCGAACTCTGGCCCCGGCGTGTTGGGAGAAAACTTGATGCTTACGCCGCTGCCGGCCACGAAGTATTCGTCGGGACCGGCCGCAATGAAAATGGCAGCCGCCGAAGGCAACGCGGGCGGCGGCCCCTGCGCTCCAGGCGCGGTGCGGGGCCCCTGGTAGCTGGCCTCCACCATGTGGCCCCCGACCTGGACCTTCTGGGGCGGGTCCTTGGGGCCCATCAGGACGGCGGACATCGTGCCGTTGCCCTGGTGCGCCAGAATCAGCGGCGCCAGTTGCGCTACCAGGCCATAGCCGGCGGTGAGCTCGGGATCTTTGCCGGCCGCATTGTCGATGGCGAACGGCGACATGCCGATGGCGTCGTAGCGTCCGAAGACGTAGAGCGCTCTGGCCGCGCCTTCCGCCCCAGCCTGCGTCTCGGGAATGAAGAGGGGGTTCCCGTTGCGGGTGTACAGTGGGCCAAAAAATGCCACGTCGTTGTACAGGTCGGGCGAGAGTATGTCGATTTTCGGCGCGCCGGCTCTCCAGAGGTCCATGACATGCGGCAGCGGGCCGCCGCTCGGCGTTCTTCCGGGTTGATTCGGCCTGCCGCCGCCATACAGCCACGCGTTGGCGTACATCGGTATCGGGTATTCGGCTTTGCCCGCCTCGGCCACCCGCCCGACATAGCGCGCATAGTTCCAGGCCATGAAGATCTCATCCGTCCCGGCGCCCTGACCGAATACCTCTTCCCAGGTCCCGGATGTTTTGGAGCCAGCCGCCTCCCACACCTTGCGAAACTCCGGAATCAGGGTATCCTTATGCTGCTGAAGGTAGTCCATCAACTCCTTCGGCGCCGGCCCCGCGAAAGCCTTGTTGGCCATCGGCGAGCGGTCGCGGGAATCTCCCAGCACTCCCACTTCGTTCTCCACCTGGATCATGACGACCGTATGCTGCCGTCCGTCCACTTCCTTGACATGGCGCATCAGGGCCGCAAAGGCGTGCGCATCGGCGTCCCGGTTCGCATCGCTCAACGTGCTGAGCAGTTCGATGGTCCTGCCCTTTTCCACCTGAGCGCGCGGAAACCGCTCGAAATCCTTCTTCAGCCAGTCGGGCGGGTAACTGGACAGACCGTTCTTCCAACTGGCGAACCAAATGAGAACGAGCCGCAGATTGTGGCTTCTGGCTCCCTCGATCACGCCGTCCACCACCCGGAAGTCGAACTTGCCCTCGGCGGGTTCGATCTGCGCCCAGGAGACGCCCGCGATGACGCTATTGAGGTTGGTCTCGACGAGCTTGGCCCATACCGGCTTCATGTATTCGAGGCTGGTGGCGCTGTTGTTGAGCAATTCTCCGCACCGCGCCAGAAAGGGCTTGCCATCCACGATCAGTTGGGTGGCCGTGCCCTGCTTTTGCAAGTGAGGAATGTCCGAAGCAGAGGCGGCCGGCGCCGATCTGCCGTTGCTCTGACTCGCGGCGAGGGCGAGGGAGCACATGAGAATGGGATACATCAAAGCTCGAAGTCTCATGACTATCTCCTAGAGTCCCATACTTGTGGGGCAGGCGCTTCCGCCTGCCAGCCTGGGGCGGGGCAGACGCCTTGCGGGCCGGGCACGCCCGACCCGCTGCCGCAACCGTCTTCCGCGCCCTTCCTGAGCTACGATCCCACGTTGATCGTCTGCTGCACTTTGACGTCGGCCGAGGAGCCTCCCACCATCAGGTTCACTTTCTCGTCCTCAACCACCCACTGTTTTGTCTGCACATCCCAGTAGGCCAGGTCCTTCGCCGCAAGCGGTATCTGTACGGTCTTCGTCTCGCCCGCCTTCAGCGCCACCCGCTCAAAGCCCCTGAGTTCCTTGATGGGCCGCTCGACCTTGGAGCCCATGTGCTTCACGTACAACTGAACAACTTCCTGGCCGTCCCGCTTACCCGTGTTGCTGACGGTCACGCTGACGGTGATCTTTCCGTCCTTGGCCAGACGCGGAGCGCTGGTGTGGAGGTTCGAATAAGCGAAAGTGGTGTAACTCAGCCCGTAACCGAACGGATACAGCGGCTGACCTTTGAAATACATGTACGTCCGGCCGTGGCGGATGTTGTAGTCCATCATGGGCGGCAAATCGTTGATCGACTTCACCCAGGTCTGGTTCAAACGTCCGGCGGGGTTGTAGTCGCCGAACAGAACGTCGGCCAGGGCGTTGCCTTCCTCCTGGCTGTTGTGGGCCATGTGCACGATGGCGGGCACATTCTCCTGCGCCCAGTTGATGGCGAACGGAAAGCTGGACTTGAGCACCACGATGGTCTTGGGATTGGCCTTGAACACGTCTTTGATCAACTGTTCCTGCACCGCTTGCAGGTCGATGGACGTGCGGTCGATGCCTTCCTTGGCCTCGCTGGGATCGCACTTGCCCCCGTATACAAAGGTCCCGCAGGTCGGGTGGCTGCCGATGACCACGATGGCCACATCGGAGGCCTTGGCCGCATCCACCGCCGCGTTGTTGTCGTTGTTGAGGGCGAAGTTGACCTTGACGGCGGCTCCGACTTTCTTCTTGATTCCATCGAGCGGAGTAATCGCATAGGGGTACGCGCCGCTATACCAGTCCCACGCGACGTCGTTGGAGCGCTGCCCGACCACCGCGATGGACTTCAGCTTGGACTTATCCAAGGGCAGCGTATCGTTCTGGTTCTTCAAGAGGACAATCGCTTCTTGCGTCACCTGGAGGGCCAGCAGCTTGTTCTCGTCCCTGACCCAGGGCGCGTTACCCTCCTTGATCTTGCTGTAAGGCACCATCTCGGGAGGATCGAGCAATCCGAGCTTGATCATGGTCCGGAAGCTGCCTCGAATCTCCCGTTCGATCTCGGCCATGGTGAGCAGGTTCTTCTGGAGGGCTATTTTGACGTTGTCTTTGTAGATGCCGTCGAGGAACTGGTTAACGCCCGCCTTGACCGATTGAGCCGCGGCCGTGGGCAGGTCCGGAGAGTACTTGTGAGCCCTCACCGTGCCCTCCAGATCGCCTGCGTCCGTGACAATGATCTCGTTAATCCCCCACTCGTTGATGGTGATGTCTCTCAAGATCGGACTGACGTTCATGGGGATGCCGTTAACGGCGTTGTAAGCGGTCATGTAAGAGCGGGCGCCCGCCTCGGCCCCCATCCGGAAGGGCACCGTGTAATATTCCCGTAAGAGCCGCTCGTCGACGTCGGAGGAAGTCCTCGACCGGCCGACCTCGTTGTTGTTGGCCAGGAAGTGCTTCATCAGGGCCGCGGTCTGATAGTACTTGGGATCGTTGCCCTGGAGCCCTCGGACGAACGCGGCGGCCAGCGTGCCGTTCATGAAAGCATCTTCGCCGAAAATCTCTTCATTCCGGCCCCAGCGAATATCCCGGCCAAGGTCTGCTTGCGGCGCGCGAATGATCAGCGACGCGGAGCCGCCGCGGGCGTATCTCGGGTTCTGGTAAAGCCAGCGCGCCTCGTAGCCTTCCACGGCGGCGGCCTTCTGCAGAATAGCCGGATCCCAGGTCTCCCCGAGCCCGATGGCCTGGGGGAAAGTCGTGGTCGGGATGGAATTGGGGCTGTTGGCCCTGCCTCGCGCCAGCCCATGCAGGCCTTCCGCCTGGTTATAACCGCGGATCCCCAGACGAGTCAAAGTGGGGCCGGGCCCCCCTCTGCCGCCGCCCAAGTAGTAGTTGGCGCCCAGGACGTCGATCTTCTCGTCATCGGTTAGCAGGGAGATGATGTTGGTGACCCTTTCCTCAATCGAGAGTTTCGGGTTCTGAAATGGATATTGGTACTGGCTTTGGGCGGGCGTCTGCATTACAGCGAGGCCCATCACGAGGCACAAAACACCCAACGACACGGCGACTGCTTTCACTGCGATTCCTCCTGTTGACGAAAACCTGAGCCGGGATTTCCGTCTTGCCATCCCGGCCAGCATCGATTGTAGCTCCAAACGCGCTAAACTGGAGCCGTTTCTCTTATTCAAAGTCAGTAGGTGGCGACGGAGACGCGGAGGACCAGCGGATCCGAGCTGAAATCCAGCCCTCCATCGGTCTGGTCGCCATTCAAGACGCGAAGAAACTTGAAGGCTCCATTCTCGTAGATTCCCTCTTCGACGCGCAGAAACTGGCGGCGCTTATCCGGCGCCGTGGGACGGAAATCCACCCGGCAGTAGAATCCGGCCACCAGAAACTGGCTGTCTTTAAGCTGGGCGACCATGGCCCCTCCCATGGGCTGTGGATTGCCCGCCGGGCGGCCGTTCCGCTCCCAAACTCCGTAAGACACGGTGGCGTCCCACGCTCCAAACGGGAGCGTCTGGGTGATCTTGCCCTGCTCTTCGGCGATGGCCTGGAGCTTGCCTTCGAAATTCAAGCGGGCGATATCGCCAGCCATCGGAGCGATCAGGCTGTAAGTGGGCGCGAACGGGGCGATAAACTCTTTGGTCCCAGTCCGCGCCCAAGGGACCAGCAATTCGTCCTTTGGCCTGGCGGCGTCCGGAATGGTGCGGGTCTTCGTGAAATCCATGCCGAAGGGCGAAAATCCGATGGTCTGGCGCCCCAGCGCAAAAAAGAAAAACCGCGGGCTGCCGCCGGTCTCGGGCACGTACAGCGCGTTGTCGCCGCGATGATAGATATCGAGCGTCCTGACGTAGCCCGTGGCGTCCCTGGCGTAGTCGTCGGGTGAGATCATGTCGATGGCCGGAGCGGCGGCTTTCCAAATCGGAACCACGTTGTCGCTCGGCGGCGCGTTTTCGTAAGCGCCCGGCGCATCCGGCTTGGCGGGGTCCCGCGGCACGGCGCAGCGGTGCGTTCCCGGCGCGGCGTTGACATACAGGGGCAGCGGGTAGACCGCCTTGCCGGCGGCGGCCACCTGCCCGATGTAGCTGGCCACGCCCCAGTTGTGGAAGCACACCTCGGCGTCGGGGCCGAAAACGTCACGCCAGGTCTGAGAAGGCGCGCTCGATCGCGCGTTCATGGCCTTCAGAACATCGGCCGGAACCGGGCCGTCGAAGAGCTTCTGCGCCTCCGGCGAGTAATCGCGCAGATTGCCCCCCGTGCCTGGCTCATTCTCTACCTGCACCATGAGCACGGTGCGCTGCGGGTCCGCCGTCTTGAGATGACGCATCAACGCCGCGAATGCCTTGGCGTCCGCCTCGCGCGAGGCGGCGGCGAAGGGCGAGGGCACGTCGGCCGGGCGGCCAGTCTTGTCGACCACCCGCGCATAACGTTCCGGCGCCAGCTTCATCCATTCCGGCATGTAGTGTGGGTTGCCGTTCTTCCAGGTGGCGAACCACAGCAGGATCAAGCGCATCTGGTGCGCCCGAGCCTGAGTTAGAAGGGTATCTACCACGCTGTAATCGAATTGGCCCTGCCTGGGCTCAAACTGCTCCCAGTAGACCGGGATCTCGGCGGTGTTGGCATGCATGAACTCCATGGCCGGCCACACCTTCGGGAGCGCTGCCGGCCAGCCGCTCGAGTTATTCACCTGCGCGCCCAAAATGAAGTAGGGAGCCCCATCCACGAACAAAGCGTAGCGTCCATCCTTCTTGACCAGGCGGGGAACCGGCCGCTCCTTCACCTGGGCGAACGCCGCTAGCCCGGTTAAGGTCAATACCACAACTGCCAAACTGGAAACTCTTCTCATATCCCCACCTTTCGCACGGGCATTGAAACACGCACGCCCCCAAGCGGGCGCCGGCCGGCGAACCGAAATCCTGGTAACCGGCGCATCAGGTGGGCCTTCGCGCCTCGGAGGTAGTGACTGTGACGCTCGCTGGCTTCAGTCCCGGCGACGTCGCGGTTATTTGAATCCTGCCCGGCTTAGCCGTCGACTGCACGATGGCCAGGCACAACCCATTGAACGCCTTCCTGCGGTTGCCCTTGTAATCTTCGTCGCTCGCCAGGTTTCCGTTGTCCACCCCTATGATCTTGCCTTCTCCTTGAACCGCGAAAGTGACTTCATTGCCGGCAGTCGGAACGACCCTGCCCTGCGCATCGAGTATCTTGACAATGAAATGAGCCACGTCCCGGCGGTCGGCCGCTATGGCGTCCCTGTCGGCGGAGAGCGCAATGGCCGCCGGCTCACCCGTGGTCGCGATTTCCTCGGTGACGACGACTTTTCCATCCTTAGTGCCCACCACCTTGAGCGTGCCCGGTTGATAGGGGACAGTCCATGTCAGGTGCAGATCCGAGGTGGTGCGTGGAACGGTGGTCCGCGCCACTGTCTGGCCCCAGTACCCCACGCGCGGGAACCAGTAGCCTTGAGCCCCGAAGGACTTACCGTTCACAAACAGCTCCACCGTGTCGCAATTTGTGTAGCAGAGTACCGGTATGACTTCTCCTTCCCTGCCCTTCCAGTTCCAGTGAGGGAACAGGTGAACCATGGGCTTATCCGTCCATTGGCTCTGACAGAAATAGTAACCGTCCTTCGGGAAGCCGCAGGTATCGAGCACTCCCGCGGCCGATCCCTTGGAAGGCCACTGGGCCTCGCCCAAGTGGTCGATGCCCGTCCACATATGATCGCCGGATACGTATTCGTAGATCCTCCGGAACCTCCACAACTGCTCGAAATCGGTCCCGCGATTGCCGCGCCTGCGCGGAGCCGCCCCGGAACTCGGCGGGACAAGCTCGGAATAGTCGCCTCTGGCGCCGCCCATGGAACCGTTTTCCGTACCAATGAACTTTCTCTGTGGGAACGCATGCCGGTCGTCACTGAAGTATGTCTCCGCCCTCTTGGCCCGGCGGTCCGAATAATTGTAGCCAACCACGTCCAAAACCGCGAGAAACTCCGGTGGAGTTCCGACTTCGCGCCCGGTCAAATTGGCGGCGATCCTGTCGCAACCCATGGTGACGGGCCGCGTCGGGTCCTCCCTGTGAAAGATATCCACCAGCCTTTTCACCATCTCTACGCCGTTAGCGGCGGCTTGCTCGCCGATCTCGTTGCCCGCGCTCCACAGCAGTACGGCAGGGTGGTTCCGGTCGCGGCGAACGAAGTTCGTTATGTCCCGCTCCGACCATTCGTCGAAATATTGGCCGTACCCGTTTGCCGTCTTGCCTTGCTTCCACTCGTCGAAAACCTCATTCATCACCATGAAGCCCAATTTGTCGCACAGGTCCAGAAACTCCGGCGCATAAGGATTGTGAGCGGTCCGAATGGAGTTGACGCCCGCAGCCTTCAAGATCTCGAGCCGTCGCTCCCAGACGCGCTCCGGCGCCGCCGCGCCTACCGAACCGCCGTCGATGCACGCAGACGCCGTTCAATCTGACATGCTTTCCATTCAGCAGAAACCCGCGGTCCACGTCGAACTCAGCCCGCCGAATGCCAAAGACCGTGTCATATGAGTCGGAGCCCTGGTCCATCAAGGAGGTGCGCACCTTGTAGAGATAAGGAGTCTCAAGCGACCATAAGTTCGGCTGATCGATCTTAATTTGCTGCACAAACTCGTATTCTCCGTTCGGAGGAATGCTCTTACTCTCGCTGACCTGAGCGCCCACGGCGGGGATCCCGTCTTGGTCCAATACGGTGCTGGTAATGCGGCACTCGGCGGCGGTCTGAGCTTCATTCTGAATCCGGGTCTTGATCTGGACGGTGGCGGAGCCCATGTCCACCTGGGGTGTGGTGACGAACGTGCCCCAGTGGGCGACATGAACGTTGTTAGTAACCACTAACCAAGTGTGCCGGTAAATACCGGAGCCCGAGTACCAGCGGCAATTGGGTTGGTGAGAGTTGTCCGCCTTGACTGCAATCACGTTATCGCCGCCATACTTCAGGTGGGGACTGAGATCGTAGTCGAAACTGCTGTATCCGTACGGCCGCTTGCCAAGATACTGACCGTTGATCCACACCTCGCTGAGCTGATAAACGCCGTCGAACTCGGCGCTTACTTTCCTGCCTCTGTAAGATTCGGGAATGTTGAAATGTTTCCGGTACCAGCCGACGCCCGTAGGCAAAAAGCCGCCTTGCCCCCTGGCCGGCGCATCCTGGCTGAAGGGCCCCTCGATGCTGAAGTCGTGAGGCAAGTCCACATCCTTCCAATTCGCGTCCGCGAAATCGGGCTGCTGCGCGCCTGGCGCATCCCCCTTGAGGAACTTCCAGCCGAAATCGAAGGAATCCCTGACCCGTGCCCCCCCGCGGGCAGCGGCCGCCGGCGGCGCCTGCGCGTTTGCCTGGCCCGCGGACTCCAACGCCGACAGGATGCCGGCCGCCCCAACCGCCTGCCCCAGCAAACTGCGCCGGCTCAGGGAATTCGTCGCTTCATTGTCGTTTTTCATGCTCTTCTCCAGAACGTCTTTAGCCGTCACTCTATCCGCGTTCTTCTTCTCCGCGTCTCCGCGTCAAAAACGGCGCCTGGGGTCATGCAGCGGAAGTAGTGATGGTGACGCTGCTTGACTTCAGCCCGGGCGAAGTCGCCGTCAGTTGAATACGCCCCGCCTTGGCCGTCGATTGCACGATGGCCAGGCACAACCCGTTGAACGCCTTCCTGCGATTGCCCTTGAAATCCTCATGACTCACCGGATTTCCATTGTCTACACCGATGATCTTGCCCTCGCCCTGAATCTCGAAGGAGACTTCATTGTCCGCCAACGGCGCTACCCTGCCCTGTGCGTCGAGTATTCGAACCGTGAAATGAGCCACGTCCCGGCGGTCGGCCGCAATCGCGTCCCGGTCCACGGAGAGTTCAATGGCCGCCGGTTCTCCCACCGTCGCGACCTCCATCTCGACGACAACCTTCCCGTCCTTGACGCCCACGGCCTTCAGCGCGCCCGGCTCATAGGGCACGGTCCATGTCAGGTGCAAGTCCGAGGTAGTGCGCGAAGCGGCGCTCCGCCCCTCGTTCCGCGGAGGCCAATATCCCACGCGCGGGAACCAATAGCCTTGCGTCCCAAAAGACCTGCCGTTCACGAACAACTCCACCGTGTCGCAGTTCGTGTAGCAGAATACCGGTATGACGTCTCCTTCCCTGCCCTTCCAATTCCAGTGTGGGAACAAGTGGACCATCGGCTTATCCGTCCACTGGCTTTGATAAAAATAGTAACCGGTCTTTTCGAAGCCACAGGTATCGAGCACTCCCGAGGACGAGTTCTTCGCCGGCCACACGGACTCGCCTATGAAGTCAATCCCCGCGAACATGTGGTCGCCGGTGGCGTAATCGTAGATCCTCGTAAACCTCCACGCCATCTCGACATCGGTCCCTCGATTGGCGCTCCCGCTCAAAGCGACCCCGGGAGCCACCGTCATCGGGGTAAACGGCAGGCCCCTGACGCCGCCCATGACCCCGTTCTCCGTGCCAATGAACTTTCTCTTCGGAAACGCATGCCGGTCGTCGCTGTAGTATTTCTCCGCCCGCTCGCGCCGGCGCCCCCAGTGGTTGTAGCCAGCCACGTCCAGGACTTCGAGAAACTCCGGCGGCGTGCCGACTTCACGTCCGGTCAAATTCGCGGCGATCCTGTCGCAACCCATGGTGACCGGCCGCGTAGGGTCCTCCCTGTGAAAGATCCCGACGATCCTCTTGACCATCTCGACGCCGTCAATGGTGACTTGCTCGCCGATCTCATTGCCCGCGCTCCACAACACCACCGAAGGGCGGTTCCGGTCGCGGCGGACGAAGCTCGTTACGTCCCGCTCCCACCATTCGTCGAAGTACAGCCCGTATCCGTATCGGGTCTTGTTCTGCTTCCACTCGTCGAAGACCTCATTCATCACCATGAGGCCCAATCTATCGCACAGGTCCATGAATTCCGGCGCGTGAGGATTGTGAGCGGTCCGAATGGAGTTACAGCCCATGGCCCTCAACTTCACCAGCCGCCGTTCCCAAACCCGTTCCGGGACCGCCATTCCCACCGAACCAGCCTCGTCGTGCAGACAGACGCCGTTCAGTTTCACCTGCTTGCCATTTAATAGAAACCCCTTGTCCACATCGAAGACGGCTTCGCGAATGCCGAACGGGGTTTCGTACACGTCCACAACTCCGCTCTTGTCCTTCACCGTGCCGCGTACTTTGTACAAGTAGGGATTGTCCGGCGACCACAAGTTGGGCTTGTCCACCGTTACCTGCTGCACGAACTCGAATTCCCCGCTCGCCGCTATGCTCTGGCTCGCCGACGCGCTCTGGACGGATTTCCCATCCGCGTCCAGTATGTCAGTGACAAGCGTGCACTTGGCTTCGCTCTTCCCCTCGTTCCGAACCCTGGTCTTGATCTGGACGGCCGAAGAACTCGCGCCAACCTGGGGCGTGGTGACGAACGTGCCCCCGTCGGCGACGTGAAGCCTGTTGGTCACCAGCAGCCAGGCGTGCCTGTAGATTCCCGAGCCCGTGTACCAGCGCGAATTCGGCTGCAGGGAGTTGTCTGCCTTGACCGCAATTACGTTGTCCGCCGCGTACTTCAGGTGGGGACTCAGATCGTAAGAAAAACCGATGTACCCATACGGCCGTTTGCCCAGGTACCGACCGTTGATCCACACCTCACTGAGCTGATAAACGCCATCGAACTCGATGACCACCTTTCTATCCCTGTAAGATTGCGGAATGCTAAAGCGCTTCCGATACCAGCCGATACCCATGGGTAAATAGCCGCCCTCTCTTGAAGGCGTATTCGCGCTGAAAGGCCCCTCGATGCTGAAGTCATGAGGCAGGTCCACGTCCCTCCAGTTCGCGTCGGCGAAATCCGGCTGCTGCGCGCCCGGCGCATCCCCCTTGAAAAACTTCCAGCCGAAGTCGAAAGTATCCCTGACGCGGCCACCGCTCGCCGGCGGCTCCTTAGCGGCTGCCTGGCCCGTGGGCTCCAACGTCGACAGGACGCCGGCCGCCCCAACCGCCCGTCCCAGCCAACTGCGCCGGCTCAGGGAGCCCGCCGCTCCATGCTCGTTCTTCATGGTTGTCTCCAAATGCGAGCGTCTGTCCCACCTGGTTGTCGAAGAACATCCATCCTTGTGGGGCAGGCGCTTTCGCCTGCCAACCGCCCCCCTAGAAGAAAACCTTCCACTCCACATCGTTGCCGGCGGACGCCGTATAGTCCACCGTCAGCAGATGCCCTTCCGTCGCCATCTTCGCCGCCAGTCCGCCGGACAATTCCACGCGTTTGGCCGTAAATCCGTCCGGAACGTAAATCCGCAACTGATACGGATCGTTCGCCACCGCGCGCGAAACGCCCCGCAGCATCCGCTGCCCGCCGTCGTAAGCGAGATCCTTGATGTCAAACGCCATCTGCCGGATATGCCGGCTGGTGGAGATCAGCACCGGCCGGTCTTGTTTCTCGACGATGCTGTAGATATCGCAATCGTAAGGCTTCACCGCACGCGGCGTGAAAGTACCCTTGAACGTCCCGATGAGCTTCTTGCTCCAAAACTCATAGACGATGTACTCTTTGTTCGGATAGAGGCGCAGGTCCTTCGCCGCATCCAGCGGAACCGTGAAATTATTGATCAGCGCCCGAGTGGTCGGGGTGGTATAAGTGAAACCCTCGCGAGGCGTTTTGGCGGTGAAATTGAAAACGCTCAGCACATTCCACTTTCCAAAGGGCCGTTCCACCGGCATGTTCCAGATCTGCGCCGGCTTCCGAACGAATAAGTCCACCGGATAGGACACATCCGGAGTCGGCGGGCTGATTCGCTTCAGCAGTTCAATGCGGTCCGCGGGGTACTCCTCATTAAACGCTTCTTCCAGGAATAGCGTGCTCCCGGCGATGGCATGGAAGTTCGAATCCACCTTCGCCTGGCCATAGTTGAAGCGCCCGGCCGATTCGTCGGTCGGCTGCGACTTGAACACATGAAAACCGTCGCCATCGTTCCAAAACACGCGGCCATTGTAAAAGAACCGGATTGAAGAGCCCAGTTGGGATTCGGTGAACCATAAGCGCCAGCCGTCGCCCTCCTCATATCCGTGGTCGGCGTCGTTGGAAACCCGGTCGATGTCCACAATTCCGTAGGTATGATCGACCACGTTCATATTCGATCGGATCACCCTTCGCGGCGCCTTTTGATCGATCACCTCGCGCCAAGGGGTTCCGGCCGCGCGATAGGTCTCAAGAGCGCTCATAAACGGGTCGTATTGTCCAGGCCACTTGTCCCACCAGTCCGCAAAATCCATCTCCGCCCGGCCCGTTTCGTTCTCATGACCGACCACCCATTGAAACGCACGCTCGCGCTCCAGCTTGATTGTCAGGGGATTGGAAAAGTCGATGACCCTTGTCCCCATCGTCATTCCATAGTATCGGGCGTGTATCGGGAGATAACACTCGTCCGGGTAACTGGTCCGGCCGGGCCCGCCGCCGGCTGGCTGGGCCCCCCGTCCCCCCGCGGTCCCGCGGCCTCCCGATGCCGGCTGCGCCGCCACCGCTGGCCGGGCGGCGCCTGCGGGCGGAATGACTGCGTCGGGCGTCTGCCGGTCGCCCCCCAGACCATATAACCCAAAACTTCCCTGCCTGCTGGGTCCTCCCAGCCCCCAGTAGAAATCGTTCAAGCCATGCGCCTTGAAAAACTTGTCCGCGTTGGCCTCGCTGCCGCCGGACAGGTATCCATGAAAGCGGCTGAAGTTGTTCGAAACCAGATCCCGGTCGTTGAGGTCCATCGGCCGCCGCTGTTTGAGGCGTATGTCATAGGCGAGCGCGATCAAATCTCCCTGATGCTCCATGGCGCGGAGCGCATCGGTGTTGAAGTCGATAAGCAGATCTTCTCCGGCGAAGCTCTTACCGGAAGGCATAGTGACTTTATAGCTGCAGTATCCCCGGACCTTCATCCGGTCCGTCGTCTTGCCCTGCCAGCCCTCCGCCACCTCAAACCTCGATGCCCCCTTGGTGATGGTCACATGTCCCATCAAAAGGCTGTTGCCCGTGTCCATGTCTTTGATCACGTGATTGACTTGGTACATCTTGGGCGTCACAAAACTGGTCACAGGGGCAAGGTCGTAATACTCGCGGTTCTGAGACATGGTTCCCAGACTGGTCCATTTTTCGGTCGAGCCGCCCAGGCGCGCATCGTTCGACACGAAATAATCCATGTCCCCGACATCGACGGACTTACCGGTGGCGTTCGAACGGCCCAGGCTGACGAGGATGTCGTTGTTGGTCTTGCTTACCGAGATCTGGTATTCGAAATCGAGTTGTCCGGGCTTCTTCCCGCGCAGCGTCACCGTGACGAACGATCCGTACTTGTCGACGTAGGCGTTGTTGACGGAACTGGTCACTTTCCAACCCGAAGGGTCGTCGCCCGGGAGAAAGTAAACATCGTTCAGCCGCATCGGCGTCCCTTTGACTTCCGCCGACCAGCGGCAATTGGCTCCGTCGACCGAAACCAGCAGGTTCTGCGTATCGACTCTGATTGGCGCGGCCGCGCCGATCGGTGGACACAGCATGACGACGAAGGGCAATGTAAGTACGCAAATACGAGTCGTGGTTCTCATGTAAACCCATCCTTTTCGCCCCGCCCGGCGCCGGCGGGCCGGGCATGCCCAACCCCTACAGCCCAATTTGCAAGGGCGAGGCATGCCTCGCCCCCGCGCCGAATTCCTAAAAGAACACCTTCCATTCCACATCTTTGCCGGTCGACGACGTATAGTCCACGGTCAGCAGACTGCCGTCAGTCGCCATCTTTCCGGTAAGGCCCTCCGACAATTCCACCCGCTTGGCCGCGAAGCCATCCGGAACGTAGATCCGCAATTGATACGGGTCGCCTTTCACCGCGCGCGAGATGCCTCTCAGCATCCGCTGCTGGCCGTCGTAAGCCAGGTCCTTAATGTCGAAGGCCATCTGCCGGATATGCCGGCTGGTGGAAATCAGCACCGGCCGGTTTTGCTTTTCGACGATGCTGTAGATGTCCACGTCGTATGGAACGAGCGGGCGCGTCTTGAACGTCCCCTTGAACGTCCCTATAAGTTTCTTGCTCCAGAACTCATAGACGATGTACTCTTTGTTTGCGTCCAGGCGCAGGTCCTTCGCCGCGTCTAATGAGGTTGTGTAAGTGCGGCTCGGGTTGTTCCCCGTGAAATTGAAAACTGTCAGGATGTTCCAGTTTCCAAATGGCCGTTCCACGGGCATATTCCAGACGCGCGCCGGCTTGTGGGCGAATAAATCAACGGGATAGCCCGTGTCCATCGTCGGCGGGCTGATCCTCTTCAGCAGCTCAATCCGGTCGGGAGGATAGGGCACGTTGAAGGCTTCCGATACGAATAAAGTGTTGCCGGCCATGGCGTGGAAAGTGGCATCCACTTTCGCCTCCTGGGCGGTGAAGTCCTTCTTATCCGATGAATTGTACCGGTAGATATGGAAACCGTCGCCGTCGTTCCAGAACACGCGGCCGTTGTAGAAGAAGCGGTTCGTCGTGCCCAGCACCGTCTCGGTGAACAACCCCGTAAACTCCGTTTGCGCCAGAGTCGAATCCCCCGTCTCGTAACCATGATCGGCGTCCTCCGAAGCCCGCAGGAGGTCCACAATACCGTAGGAATGATCCACGGGCTGCATGTTGGAACGGATCACCATTCGCGGGGCCATTTTGTCTATCGCTTCGCGCCACGGCAGGCCGCCGGCGTGGTAGGTCTCGAGCGCGCTCATAAAGGGGTCGAACTGTCCGGGCCACTTGTCCCACCAATCCGCGAAGTCCATCTCCGCCCGGCCGGTGTCCTTCTCCTGCCCGGTCACCCACTTGAGAATGCGTTCGCGTTCGAGCTTCACGGCCAGAGGATTGGAAAAATCGATGACTCTCTCCCCGTCGTACTTGACCGTGTGTACCGGCAGGTAGCATTCATCCGGATAACTGACCCGCGAGGGGCGCCCCTGGGTGCCTCCGCCCATGCCGTAAATTCCAAAACTCCCCTGCGGGCCGGGTCCGCCCATTCCCCAGTAGAAATCGGTCAGGCCATTATCGTCGAAGAACTTCTTGGCGCTGGCATTGTTGCCGCCGGACATCCATCCGTGGAACCGGCTGTAGTTGTTCGCCACCAGCTCCTTGTCGTCCAGGTTGATGGGCCGCCGCTGCTTGAGACGGATGTCGTGCGCGATGGCGATCAAATCCGCCTGGTGTTCCATGGCGCGCAGCGCGTCGGTATTAAAGTCGATAAGCAGCTTCTCCCCGGGAAAACTCTTTCCCGTGGGCATAGTCACTTTGTAGCTGCAGTACCCCCGAACCTGCATCCGGTCTGGAATCTTGCCGTTCCAGCCGGACCGCACTTCAAACCGCGACGCTCCCTTAATGGTAGTTACATGCCCCATTAACAGGCTGTTGCCGGTGTCTTTGTCTCTGACCACGTGATTTACCGCGTAAGTCTTGGGAGTGATCAAATTGATTACGTTCCAAAGCTCGTAGTAATCGCGATTGCGGGACTGGGTTCCCAGGGTGACCCATTTGTCGTTGGTCCCGCCCAGCCGCGCATCGCGCGACAGGAAGTAATCCATATCGTCGACGTCAACCGACTTACCGGTCTTATTCGAACGGCCCAGACTGACCAGAATGTCGTTTCCGGTCTTGCTGGCGGAAATCTGGTAATCGAAATCGAGTTGTCCGGGCTTGGTCCCGTGCAACGTAACCGTGGCGAACGACCCGAGGTTGTTGGAGTCGGCGTTGTTGACCGAACTGGTCACTTTCCAGCCCGATGGGTCGTCGCCGGGCAGGAAATAGACATCGTTCATCCGCATCGGCGTACCTTTGACCTCCGCCGACCAGCGGCAATTGGCGGCGTCGACCGAAACCAGCAGTTTCTGAGTCTCGACTTGGATTGGCGCCGCCGCGTGGGCCGGCGGGAATTGAAGAAGAACGATGGTGACGAACAAAGCTACGGCGTATAGATTAGTCTTCTTACTATGCATAACTCCCTTTCTCAGAAGCCTCGGGCCGGGCGTGCCCGGCCCCTACATCGGGCCCTTGTCCAAACCGGCGTTTTCGGCGGCCAGCAGGGCCAACGCCGCCCAATCCATGTCGCCCCTGCCGTTGGCGACGGCCGCCAGGAAGTGGTCGCGCAACAGGCTGGCCAGGGGCAACGGGACCGACACCTCGTCGGCCGCCTCGAGCGCGAGGCGCGTGTCCTTGAGGCCCAGGCGCAGGCGAAAGCCGGCCGGCTCATATTTCTCGTCGGCGATCAGGCCTCCGTAATTGGCGTAGAGCGGCGAGTTAAACAGCGCCCCGTTGACCACCTCCAGGAAGGCGCGCGGCGTCACGCCCCACTTGCGTTGCAGGGCGAAGGCTTCGCCCAAAGCCTCGATGGTGCAGGCTATCAGCAGGTTGCCGGTCAGCTTAACGACATTGGCCACCCAGGGGTCGGCGCCGACGACGGATATGGCCCTTCCCGTGGCTTCCATGAGCGGACGGCAGGCTTCTATGTGCGGCGCGGCTCCGGCCGCCACCACCCAAAGCCGGGCGGCAGCGGCGGCATCAGGGCGGCCAAAGACCGGCCCGGCCACATAGCCCTGCCCAGCATGAGCGTGCGCCTCCGCCAGGCGCCGGGAAAAGCCAACTCCGATGGTGCTCATACCGAGGTGAATGGCGCCCGGCCCCATGGCGTCCAGGACGCCCTGGTCGAATACGACGCTGGAAAGAGCCTGGTCGTCGGCCAGCATGGTGACCACCACCTCGGCGCCGCGCGCGGCCTCCTCCGCGGAGCCTGCGACGGTGGCGCCATCGGCGGCGAGTTCCCCGGCTCGGCCAGGGGTGCGGTTGTAGACGGTCAAAGAGTAGCCCGCGCGGAGCAGGTTCCGCGCTATTGGCATTCCCATGTTGCCTAACCCGAGGAATCCGACCTTCATGCCGTGTGGCTCCTTAGAACTTCAACGCACGCGCGGATGATCGGCGCCGGCGGCCGACCGAGTGGCGCGGACGGCTTCCTGCGCCATGTCTCGCACCTCGCCGCCGAGGATGTCGCTGATTTCCCGCGCCACTCTCGACGTCAATTCCCCAATGGAGCGGAAACCCCTCTCGGAAAGCCGCGCCGACAGGGCGGAGATCCCGATGGATGCAATGACCGCGCCATCCCTGTCGCGGATGGGGGCGGCCACGCAGCGGATCCCTTCGTGGAATTCCTCATTGTCCGTGGCATACCCCTGCGCTTTCGTCTGGCGGCAAACTTCCGCCAGCCGGTCGAGCGAAACGACGGCCTCCCCGGCCCCGGACAAGACTGGCGCGGCGCCGAAGAGCGCCTCCAGTTCGGGCTTCCCAAAGTCCGCCAGCAGGGCCTTGCCGTGCGCCGTGCAGTGCAGGGGGACGGACTCGCCGGTCTGTCCAGAGACGACAATCACATGGTTGGCCGTGACATGGTCCACAAACAACGCCTGCCGGCCTTCGCGCACCGCCAGATGGGCGGTCTCCCCGGCTTCGCCAGCCAGCCGCTTCAGGTGCTCGCGGCAGACACGGACCAGCATGTTGCTCCAATCGTATTGGCGGGACAGGCGCCAGATGGCGGGGCCCAGCACGTACTCCGTCCGACCGCCGGGACAGGCCAGGAATCCGCGCCGCTTGAGGGTATTGGCCAGCCGGAACGCGCTGCTGTGGTCGATCGCCAGAAGCTCGGCCAACTCCGCGGTGGCCACGGGGCGGCGCGATCTGGCCACGGCTTCGAGGATCATCAGGCCGCGATCCAGGCTCTGAATCGACGGGGTTGGCTTGTTGGTGCGGACACCAATGGCGTCCGGGCTCCTTAGCATGTTTCGCAAGTATATTTGCAGACTTAATCTATCGCGCGACAATGCGGAAGTCAACCCGGCGGAAGGACCGCAATCCGCCCGTTTCCACTGTTATCCTGAACTCTCTGGAGGATCAACGATGACCAGACGCGATTGCCTGAAATGGATGGCCGCCGCCGCTGCCGCCGTTCCGGCCTCGGGCGCGGCCGGCGACTCCGACCGCGAAACCCGCATGAAATGGTGGCACGAAGCCCGCTTCGGGATGTTCATCCACTGGGGGCTCTACAGCCAGCTTGCGCGCCACGAGTGGGTCATGGAGAACGAAGGCATCCCGGTGGCGGAGTACGAGAAGCTGGCCGCCTCGTTCCACCCCAACCCCAACGCCGCCCGCGGTTGGGCCCGCCTGGCCAAACAGGCCGGCCAGAAGTACATGGTGATGACCACCAAGCACCACGAGGGCTTCTGCCACTTCGATTCCAAACTCACCGGTTACTGCGCGCCCAAACAGGGCCCCGGCCGCGATTTGGTGCGGGAATTCGTGGAAGCCGCACGCGCCGAGGGCCTCCGTATGGGCTTCTACTACTCGCTCATGGACTGGCATCACCCCGACGGCGCCCGCTGCGCCACCGATGAGCAGGCCCGGCGTCGGTTCGTCGATTACATCCACGGCCAGATCCGCGAGTTGCTCACCAACTATGGCAAAATCGATATCCTCTGGTACGACGTCAACTGGCCGCTGGATGTCAAGGGCTGGGAGTCCGAGAAGATGAATGAGATGGTCTTCCAGCTTCAGCCCCAGATCATCGTCAACAACCGCAACGGGTTGCCGGGCGATTTCGCCACCCCCGAACAGACCATCCGCGCCGACGCCCGCGCCTGGGAATCCTGCATGACCATTAATGGAAGCTGGGGCTATCATCAGGCCGATACGGACTGGAAGACTCCTCGCACCATAGTCCGCAATCTGGCCGAATGCGCGCGCGGCGCCGGCAACTACCTCCTCAACATCGGGCCGCGCGCGGATGGCTCCGTCCCCGAGGAGTCGGCCAGGATACTTACCGCGACCGGCAAATGGCTGGAGCGCAATAAGGAGTCCATCTACCAGTCGGAGAGGTGCTCGGTCAGCCGGTCGCAGTTCGCCGGCTTCTCGCGCAAGGGCAATACTCTCTATATGCACGTGTATTACTGGCCGGGCCAGACCGTCGCCCTGGGCGGGCTGATGAGCAAAGTGAAGTCGGCCCGCCTGCTGGCCACTGGAAGAGAGGTGAAGTTCGAGCAGGAAACGTACCGCGTGCGCTTCCTGGGCTTGCCCGAGAAGCCGCCCGACGACCCGGTGACGGTTATCGCCATCGAGTGCGACAGCGAGCCGCGCCAGGATATGGACGCGGTGCGCAGAGAGCGTCCTCGAAGGGAGGCGTAAGGCCGTCGGCGGATGTCGGGTTGACAGGCGAAAGCGCCCGTCCCACCCCGCCGTCAAAGACTTCCACCCTTGTGGGGCAGGCGCTGTCGCCTGCCAACCTTTCTCTCATCGCCCTTGTGGGGCAGGCGCTTTCGCCTGCCGACCTTTCTCTCACCGCCCTTGTGGGGCAGGCGCTGTCGCCTGCCAACCTTTCTCTCATCGCCCTTGTGGGGCAGGCGCTTTCGCCTGCCGACCTTTCTTTCATCCCTTTTAACCAGCCGGCCTGAACTCCGCACTACCGATATCCAGCCGCCGGCCGATAAGAGTACTGCGGGCCCCAACGAGCCCTGGCGGTGACGGCGCGCCGTTGGTCGCCCCGCGGAGGTTTTATGGATATCACCGCGGTAAGTGGCGCCGTGACTGCACCGGTCGCCGCAGCGCCGGAGATTCCGGCGGAGAAAGCGGCCGAAAACCGATCCATCGTTCAGGCTGTCCAGGCCTTGAATGGAACGGAAATGTTCGGGCAGGGCAACACAGTGATATTCCAGCGGGACCCCGAGACGCATCGCATGGTGATCCAGGTGATCAATCGAGAAACCGGCGATGTTATCTCACAGATCCCGCCGGAGTATCTGTTGCGAATGGCCGAGGATCTCAGGCAGCCTCAGGCCGATCCACCTTCCGCCATGACGGGATAAAACCGGTATGGGTCGCCGGAGATGGCGATCCCGAGCCTTTGCCCCGGGGTGGATCGGCCAGTGTCAGTCCCATCCCTTGGCCGTATTGCTTCCCTGAAGTTTTCCGCGTGCTCCGTCGATAGAAGGAATGTCGGTCATGTACGCGTCACCAGAAACTTCCGAAAGCGAAAGCCGGCCGAGCGCGAACCTGCACGCACCGCCGCCCTACCTTGCCCAAGACGACGACGGGCGGATCACGGGCCTTGCCCCGCTGGCAAGAATGGCCTTTGCGGGCGGTGATCTGCGACCCCTGAAGGCGCATTTACTCGATCGTCTTGCAAGGAATCGGAACGACGCCAACGCATTGATGGATTTATCCACTGTTTTGCAACTCATGGGGCAGCGCCAACTCGGGCTGTCCATGCAGGCTCTGGCTCTCCGGATCCAGCAATCCTACCGTCTCCGGTGCTCCGTGGATTCTGTTGCAATCCGTCTGCTGGCGATTGTCAGTCCGGGCGACTTGGCGGAGAACAACGCGCTGGAGTTTCTGGTCGAGGGGTTGGACATCTCTCTCGACTTGCTGTATGTGGCCCCGGGCATACCCTTCCCGACAAGCCTCCCGGACCACGATGTAGCCATGGTCGCGGTCTGCGAAACCGATCATCATCGCCCGCTGCTAAAGCACCTTGAAACGCTTGTGCCATCGTGGCCCCGGCCGATGCTTTGCGCGCCGGAGCGCATCGCCCGCCTGTCGCGCGATGGCGCCTGCGCGCTGCTGCCGTCAGCTCCTGGCATGGTAATGCCCCTCACCGCGCGAATCGACCGGCGGGCGCTCGCCGGCATCGGCCGCGCCGAGGCGCCGGTCACGGCGTTCGTCGCGGATGGCGGGTTTCCCTTCATCGTAAGGCCGGTGGATTCGCAAAAAGGTCACGGGCTGATGAAGATAGACGCCCCGGACGCCATTGGCGGCTATTTGAAAACCAGGCCGGAGAATGCATTCTATGTGGCGCGCTATGTCGAATATCGTGGGCCGGATGGCCAGTTCCGGAAGTATCGCATCGTTCTGATCGACGGGCGCCCCTACGCCTGCCACATGGCCATCTCCGGCCATTGGGTGGTCCACTATATCAGCGCGGGCATGCGGGAAGACGCCGCCAAGCGCGCCGAGGAGGCGCGCTTCTTCGCCGGGTTCGACGATGACTTCGCACGCCGCCATCGCCATGCCCTGCTCTCCATCGCCAAGCAGGTGGGGCTGGAATATGTGGGCATCGATTGCGGCCAGACCCCCGATGGAGAGTTGTTGATTTTCGAAGTGGATAGCGGAATGACCGTTCACGCCATGGACCCCGTCGACATCTTTCCCTACAAACAGCCGCAAATGCGGAAAGTTTTTCGGGCCTTTCGCCAGATGTTGATGGATGCCGCGAGCGAGCGTGGATTCCGCAATTGAGCGCATCGCCAAGGAACATCGGCCGGGCCTAGCCGCCCTGCGCCTGCCTGAGAAGTTTCTCCGCATCCGACCGCGGCGGATCGTCAACCGTCAATTTCAAAGTCAAGTATCGCCTGAGCAGTTCCTTCGCAAGTTCATTATTCTTATGGAACTTGATGTACGTATCGGCGCGTGCGTACAGAACCTCGGCGCTACCTGGAGCAATGGCCTCCGCACGCGCAAAACTGCGCTCGGCTTCCTGGAAGCGGCCTTGACCGGCGAGGAACTGTGCCAGGTCGATCAGTCGGCCGGCCTCTTGCGGCGCGGATTCAACAGCGCGCTGGAGGTGCTCCTCCGCGGCATGGTATTCCTTCTTCTCCTCGGCAAGCCTAGCCTGCGCCCAATGCCCGTCGGCGGCATTCAACGCAGCTATGCGCCCGGCAGCGGCCGCAGCCTTCTGAAAACTCCCTCCCAGGAAGCCCGGCGCTTCCACATAATACTCAAATAAGTCTTTCAATGCCTCTATATTACGTGGATTTATTTCAACCGATTTCTCAAAGTGCTGCCGGGCTTTCAATGCACGGCTGGGAGCGGTGAAAGGGCCGGACCTCTCAGCCCACCTCCCGTATGCCCTAGCCAGCCAAAGTTCATGCTCCGAGTTGGACGGATCCGCCGCCACGGCTTTCTCCAGGGCCTCGCTGGCCTTCGTGTACTCCGCCTGCATGTAATAGTTCCGGCCCATCAGCTCATAGACCGCGCCGTCTTTGGCTGGAATTGCCTGTAATACTTGCAAAGACTTAGCGAAGTCCGTGGAATCATAGTACTTACGCGCCTGGTCAAGCTCCGGGCCAGCGGCCCAAGCCACCTCCGTGGCAACCAAGACCAACGCGACGATTCTCGCTGCGGCGTCCGCACGCCCAAGCAGGCAGTTCATTGCTTCCAAACAGTACAGATGAGCCCGAAGCCGTAGCCGTTCCAAGCCGCTACCCCGCCGAACCCTGGCTGGGCAGAGTTGGCAGGCGAAACCGCCTGCCCCACCTGGCCGGGGTTGGTGGGGCAGGCGGTTCCGCCTGCCTTTTTCAACCCTGCAATTCCTTCAACCCAACTGCACCGCAATCGTGGCCACGGAAAGCGCCGGCAGATCGAGCCGTATCCTGCCGCCCGCGGCTTCCACCGGGTGCGATACGGGAACAATCGTGTCCGGGCTCTCGAAGGTGTTGGCCGCGTTGAGGTCCTTATGATGCAGAATCCGCGCGCTGGCGCTCTTGGCTGTTTTGTTGTCCAACGAGCACTCGACGCGCATGTCCGTATCCGCCTTCGGATTCACGAAGCTGACAATCAGCTCCGACCCGCTCTTCGATGCCGAAACGGAAAGATCCAGCGGGCCGGTCGCGGCGTTCTCCACCTTCACCGCCATCTTCGAGCGGTGCGCTTTGAACAGCGCAAAGGCGTGGTAGGTGGTGGTGCGGACGCAATGCTCGCCTTGCGGCCCGTCGGTAAGTAGCACGGATTGAAGTACATTCGCAATTTGCGCGATGTTGCACATGAACAGTTTCTCGGCATGGCGGTTAAAGATGTTGAGCCCCAGGCCGGCGGCCACCGCGCTGCGCATGGTGCCCTGCTGCCACATCTGCCCGTAGCTCTGCTGCTCCGGGCCGTTCAACCGGTCCCACACGCCCCATTCGTCCAGAATCAGACCCACCCGCGGCTGCCGGTTGTAGGCGTCGATCTGCGCCCGCTGCGCCACTATAGCTTGCTCCACCAGTTGGAAGGTAGTTAACTGCCGATTCATTGCATCCGCATTGTAAGCGGTGGGCGCCATGCTGCCGTTCTCGTAATAATGCATGGCGAAAGCCCCCAACGAGACGCGCGTGCCCTGCATCCTGTCGAAGAACCCCTTGGTCCACTGGGTGTTATTCCCGCTCGGCCCACAAGCCACCAGGAATGAACGCGTTCCGCCGAAGGACTTCATGTAGGTGGCGAACTGCCGATACACATCGGCGTAGTGGTCCGGCGTCATGTTTCCGCCGCAGCCCCAGGCTTCGTTTCCGACTCCCCAGTATTGGACCTTGAATGGCTCCGGCGCCCCGTTGGCGACGCGTTCGTCGGAAAGCGTGGTGCCCTTGGGGAAGTTGCAGTACTCGATCCAATCGAGCGCCTCCTGCGGCGTGCCGCTGCCCACGTTCACCGAAAGGTAAGGCTCGGCGCCGATCAACCGGCACAGGCCGATGAACTCGTGCAGGCCGAAGCTGCCGTCTTCCATGGCATTATTCCAGTTGGCGTTGACGCGCTTGGGCCGCTTTTCCACCGGCCCTATGCCGTCCCGCCAGTGGTAGTTGTCGGCATAACAGCCGCCCGGCCATCGCAAAACCGGGATGCCCAGTTCCTTCAGGTAGTCGACGGCCGCCTTGCGAAACCCGTTCACGTTGGGAATACGCGAGCCTTTTCCGACCCACAGCCCGCCGTAGACGCACGACCCCAGGTGCTCCGCGAAATGGCTGTGCATCTCCGGGCGGACCGTCCCGATTTCCGAATCCGGACGAACCACCACGCTCTGGGCAACGGAGGAATCCGAGAACACCCCCTGTGGCAAAAGGGCGGCAAGCGAAACTCCGGCGCTCCGGGCGACGAACTGGCGGCGAGTGGTTGAGGATGGCATAGGCGACTCCGAAGCCCGTTTATACCACATCGGTGGGATAAGCCTCCAGGCTTGTCATGTGGGATAAGCCTCCAGGCTCGTCAGGGAGACCAAGCGGCAGCTTGGTAGCCCGCGCCGAACCGGGCTGAGGTCCGGATCTCGCGGGAACGCGTGTCCGAGCTTCGCTAGGATCGACAAGGCAGGAGCCTTATCCCACATCAGCCAAGCCCAGGCAGCGTCCTGAAACGCGAAATGTCGGATAAGCATTTGCTTTCTGACTTTAAATCAGATATTATCTGATTACAGGCATGAAAGCAAATGATATTCCGCACTCCCCAACTCGCCCCAGAATCTCTCCGCATGGCAGACGAGATTGAGTCAATCAAAGCACGGCTCAAGTACGCCCTGGCGACGCCAATGCGGTGGCTGGGGCTGCTTCGGCGAAACACCTTCGCCCGGGCCATCCGCGGCTCGAACAGCATTGAGGGGTACAACGTAACCAAGGACGACGCCGTCGCCGCAGTGGCGGGAGAGGAACCCATCAGCGCGGAGCAAGAGACATGGAAAGCCATCTTCTGCTACCGGAATGCGCTGACGTATGTGCTGCAACTGGCCAATGACCCGTATTTCAGCTACAACGAGGGCTTCATTCGCAGCCTGCACTACATGATGCTGAGCTATGATCTGGCCCGGCATCCCGGCACTTGGCGCCCGGGCCCCATCTACGTCAGGGACGATGCCAGGCAGGAGATTGTCTATGAGGGGCCGGGATCCGATGACGTGCCGTCGCTTATGGGGGAACTAGTTGCATCGTTGAACGCGCCGGACGGAACTCCGGCGATGGTGCGCGCCGCGATGGGACACCTGAACCTGGCGATGATCCACCCGTTTTCCGACGGCAACGGACGTATGGCCAGATGCCTGCAAACCCTGGTTCTGGCCAGAGAGGGCATCCTCGATCCGGCGTTCTGCAGCATTGAGGAGTACCTTGGCAGAAACACCAATGAATACTATGCTGTCCTGGCCGGCGTGGGCGGGGGCAAGTGGGGGCCAACCAACGATGCCGAACCGTGGGTTCGCTTCTCCCTGGCGGCGCACTTCAATCAGGCCACCACGCTGCTGAAACGGACGCACGAAACGGAGCGGGTTTGGTCGGAACTGGAGACCATGGTAAGCGCCCTGGGTCTTCCGGACCGGGTGATCTTTGCGCTCTCCGACGCCACCTTCGGCTATCGAGTCAGGAATGCAACGTATCGCAGCGTTGCCGAGATCAGCGAATCGCTGGCCAGCCGGGATCTCAAGCTATTGGTGGAGAATGGGTTGCTCGCGCCGGATGGAGAGAAGCGCGGCCGGGTCTACGTAGCCTCGGACAAGCTGCGAAGCCTGCGAGAGCGCACGCGAGAGCCTAAGCCGGCGTATAAGCCCGTCTTGCCGTAGTGGGATAAGCCTCCAGGCTTGTCAAGTGGGATAAGCCTTCAGGCTTGTCAAGGCGAGCAGGCTGGGCTCTGGAAACGCATCTCCGAGCTTCGCTCGGATCGACAAGGCAGGAGCCTTATCCCACACGGATGAATATTAATTCACCGATGAACGGCCCTTCACCCGCTTGACAAGTGCCACATCATGTGTGAATATGCATATTAGTGAATAATCATTCATTAGCAGCCTCGCCCGTTCCCGCCGTCGACGACGCCGGCCCGCCGCCCCGGGTGGCCGCTGCCGACCTGCTCCGGGACCTCGACCTCACCAGCGACGAGCTGCGCTCCCTGCTCGATCTTGCCGCTTTGGTAAAGCGTTCGCCGCGCGATTACGCCCACTCACTCAACGGAAAGTCCATCGCCCTGCTTTTCGAGAAGCCGTCGCTGCGCACGCGCCTTACCTTCGAGCTGGCCATCAAGCAACTCGGCGGCGATTCGCTTTTCACCGAGGGTCCGGTGGGGGTGCGCGAGCCGCTCAAGGACGTGGCCCGCAACCTGGACCGCTGGGTGAACGGCATCGTGGCGCGCGTCTTTTCCCAGGCCACAATCGAAGACCTGGCGCATTGGTCCGGCGTGCCGGTGATCAACGCTCTGAGCGATTTGTTCCACCCCTGCCAGGCCCTCGCCGATATGCAGACCATCCGCGAACGCTTCGGCGGCCTCGGCGGTCTGAAGCTGGCCTTCGTGGGGGACGGCAACAACGTGGCCCATTCGCTGATGCTGTGCGCGCCGCGGCTGGGCATGGATTTCGCTTTGGCCTGCCCGCCGGGATACCTGCCCAACCCCGATATTGTGGCCCAGGCGCAAGGGCTGGCCGCGGTGGCCGGCGTATCGATCGTTATCACGCACAGCGCCGAGGATGCTCTCGCCGGAGCCCATGCCGTCTACACCGATGTGTGGGCCAGCATGGGCCAGGAACAGGAAGGGGCCATCCGCCGGAGGGCCTTTCACGACTTCCAGGTGAACGACGCCTTGTTCGCTCTGGCGCGCCCCGACGCCATATTTATGCACTGCCTGCCCGCCAAGCGCGGCGAGGAGGTCAGCGATTCGATCATGGAAAGCGGCCGCTCGGCGGTCTTCGACCAGGCCGAGAACCGTCTGCACGCGCAGAAGGCGCTGCTGTTGATGCTTTTGTAGATATGGGATAACCAGCCCAACCGCTCCCTGACGGTCGCGGCTCGCCAGACTCTTATCGAGCTCGCCAGACTCTTATCGAGCCGCGACCGTCAGGGAGCGGTTGGACCCTACAATAGGAACTTATGAACAAACCGAAGAAAGTAGCCCTCGCCTACTCGGGCGGGCTCGATACCTCCGTCATCATTCCGTGGCTGAAGGAGAACTACGGCTGCGAGGTCGTCGCCGTTTGCGGCGATATCGGCCAGGGCGGCGATGAGCTCTCCGGACTGGAGGCCAAGGCCCTCAAAACCGGCGCCTCCGAAGTCCACGTCGAGGACCTGCGCGAGGAGTTCGTTTCGCAGTACCTCTGGAAGCTGGTGCGTTCCGGCGGCGTCTACGAACACAAGTACCTGCTGGGCACCTCCATCGCGCGCCCGCTGCTGGCCAAGAAGCAGGTGGAAGTGGCGCTGGCCACCGGCTGCGACGCGCTGGCCCATGGCTGCACGGGCAAGGGCAACGATCAGGTGCGCTTCGAGCTAACTTACAAGGCGCTCGCTCCCCATTTGCAAGTGATTGCGCCGTGGCGCGAATGGAGCATCGTGTCCCGCGAAGACGCCATCGAGTACGCACGTACGCATGACGTGCCCATCTCCGCCACCACCACCAAGATCTACAGCCGCGATCGCAACATCTGGCACATCTCGCACGAAGGCGGCGCCCTGGAAGACCCGGCCAACGCCGCGCCGGACGAAATCTGGATGCTGACCAAGAGCCCCGCCGAAGCGCCCGATAAGCCCGGCGAAGCGACCATCGAATTCGAAAAAGGCGTCCCGGTGGCCGTCGATGGCAAGCGGATGAAAGCCTTCGAGCTGCTCGAAACGCTGAACGCCATCGGCGCGAGGCACGGCGTGGGACGCATCGACCTGGTGGAGAACCGCTTCGTGGGCATGAAATCGCGCGGCTGCTACGAAACCCCCGGCGGGGCGCTCATCATGTTCGCGGTGCGCGAGCTGGAAGCCCTCACGCTCGACCGGAACACGCTCCACTACAAGCAGCAGCGCGCCCTGGAATACGCCGAGATGGTGTACAACGGCCTGTGGTTCACGCCCCTGCGCGAGGCGCTCGATGCGTTCTTCGAAAAGGTGAGCGAGACTTCCACCGGCGAAGTGAAATTGCAGCTCTACAAGGGCAACATCCAGCCGCTTAGCCGTAAGTCGCCGTACTCGCTTTATTCGCTCGATATCGCCAGCTTCACCATGGGCGCGAGCTACGACCAGAAGGACGCGCTCGGCTTCATCAACCTGATCGGCCTGCCCATCAAGGTGCGCGCCTCGAAAGCGGCCGCGCCATCTCAATGAAACTCTGGGGAGGGCGCTTTGAGACGGGACCGTCGGAAGTCTTTGAGCGCTTCTCCGGCTCGCTCGATTTCGACCGGCGGCTGGCGGATGCCGATATCCGCGGCTCGCAGGCCTTCGCCCGGGCGCTCGAGCGCGTCGGCATTCTGACCGCCGAGGAGCGCCAGCGCATCGTGGCAGCCTTCGAGGAGATGCGCGCCGAGGCCGCGTCCGCCGCGTTTTTCGAAGGCGCCACGGACGAAGACGTCCACACCCTGATCATCCGCAAGCTCAAGGAGCGCGCCGGCGCGGTGGCCGATAAGATCCACACCGGCCGCAGCCGCAACGAGCAGGTTTCGCTCGATACGCGCCTCTGGCTGCGCGAGGAATGCGACCGCGTGCGCGCCCTGCTCGGCGGTGTAATGGGCGCGCTGCTCGATCTGGCCGAGGCGTACCCGAACGCGGTTATCCCTGGCTACACCCACACCCGCCGGGCCCAGGCGGTGCTGTGGCCGCACTACCTGCTGGCCTATTTCGAGATGTTCGCGCGCGACTGGGAACGCTTCGGCGACGCCCGCCGCCGCGCCAATTCCCTGCCCCTCGGCTCCGGCGCGCTGGCCGGCAGCGGTTTTCCCTTCGATCGCGACGCCATGGCGCGAGACCTGGGCTTCGACAACATCACCCGCAACAGCATGGACGTTTCCGGCGATCGCGATTTCGCCCTGGATTTTCTCTATGCAGCCAGCGCCGCCATGCTCCATTTGAGCCGCCTGGCCGAGGACTGGATTCTCTACTCCAGCGAGGAGTTCGGCTGGCTCGATCTAGGCGACGGCGTAACCAGCGGATCGAGCCTCATGCCGCAGAAGAAGAATCCGGATTCGCTCGAGCTCATCCGCGGCAAGTGCGGGCGGGTGGTGGGCTGTCTCACTGGGCTCATGGTTACCATGAAGGGCCTGCCCATGACTTACAATCGCGACATGCAGGAGGACAAGGTTCCCCTGTTCGAAGCCGCCGATCAGCTTGCCGGGTCGCTCGAAATGGCGCGCGCCGTAATCGCTTCCGTGAAGCTGCTGCCTGCCATCCCGGCGGCCGCCGCCGCCGAAAGCTGGGTGGTGGCCACGGACCTGGCCGAGGCTCTCGCGCGCGCCGGCACGCCCTTCCACCAGGCCCACCGGATTGTGGGCCGCTTCGTTCTCGAAAGCGTGCGTTCCGGGCGCAAGCCGGCCGATTGGACGCCCGCCGAAATGCGGCGCTTCGCGCCCGAGTTTACCGAAGAGATGGCCGGCTTGCTCGATCCGGCCAGAGGCATGGAATCCCGCGAGGTCCCCGGCGGAACCGGACCCGCAACCGTAGCCGCGGCGCTCAAGGAAGCGCACCGCCGGCTGGCTGAGATGACGATATGACCAAAACCTACCGGCAGGGGCAGATACTCAAGCTCATCCGCATGAAGCGCATCGGCACGCAGGAAGAACTTGCCCTGGAACTGGGCAAGCAAGGCATCGCGGCCACCCAGGTGACGCTGTCGCGCGACATCCGCGACCTGCGCCTGGTCAAGACGCGGGAAGGCTATCAGGAGATGGCGCCAGAGGAAACCGGCCCCGGCTTCACTCTCTTGGCGGGCGAGTTTCTGCTCGATGTGCTGATCGCGCAGAACCTGGTGATATTGAAAACATCGCCCGGCCACGCCAATTCCGTCGCCGTGGCGCTCGATCACGAGAGCTGGCCGGAGGTAGTGGGCACCATCGCCGGGGACGACACCATCCTCCTGGTGACGCCCGACAATCCCACCGCCGAAGCCGTCCAGGAAAGGCTGCTGGGCATGCTGGAACGGGGCTGAACAAGCAGTTCAGAAACCGCTCCCTGACGGTCGCGGCTCGCCACACTCTTAATTAACGAGCCGCGACCGTCAGGGAGGGGCTCGCCACGCTCTTAACGAGCCGCGACCGCCAGGGAGCGGTTGCCACACTCTTAACGAGCCGCGACCGCCAGGGAGCGGTTGCCACACTCTTAACGAGCCGCGACCGTAAGGGAGCGGTTGCAGGCGCTTTCGCCGGCCAACTCCCGGGCCCCTTACAGCATGAACCAAAAGACGTATCCGCACTGCGTGCAGATGTAGTTGGTGGCCTCTTTGTTGGCCCAGTTGACGTTGAAAAACGCGGCGGCGCGCGTGTTCAACAGCGAGCTGCGCTCGTGGAAATGTGCGCCGCCGCAGACGGTGCAGGTAAGCGGCCGCCCGTCCATCTGCACTTCTATGGTTCCATCCGCCTGCGGAAATTCCTGAAATTGCATGTTTCGCTCCTCGAACCTCGGTAGCGCCGACGGTCTTGCCGCCGGCGTTCCATCTCTCCCTCATTGCGCCTTCGGCTTCTGCTCAAACGGCTTCTCCTGGCCCGAGTGCACGGCGTACAGGCGTTTGTGCGTCGCCTTGGCGGCTTCCACCAGTTCCGTATAGGGACGGTCCGTGACGTCCACCCAGCCGAAGTTGTAGTTCTCACCGTCCATGCGCCCGGTCACCGATTCGTCCGTCCCCAGAAACCAGTTCGCGCCCACGAAGCCCGGCAGAGCGGCGGCCTGCTCCATGTAGTAGCGGTATCCCACGCCGCGTTCCGTCTGGTCGCGCATTTGCACCAGGCTGGCGGCCAGACCGTTGCCCGGCACGCCGTTGTGGAACTCGCCGATGAGGATCGGCCGCCCGCTCAGCTCGTATGCCCTCTTGATTTGGTCGGATGCGTCGACGGCGTACGGGTTGAGGCTGTTGACGTCGAAGACGTTCGCCATTCGGAGCAAATCGTCCGGCGCCCGGCCCCCGAACCGCAGCCCCAGGTTCAGGTGGTTGGGATCGTACTTCTTGACCGCCGCGTTGATTGTCGCGAGGTACTTCCGGAAGGAGGCGAGGACGAACTCCTTGCGCCGCTCCGGAGTATCGCCGGCCGCCAGAAAGGCTTTGGCGGCGCGTTGCATCGCCGTGTCCTTCCCCGCCAGAATCATCTCCACCAGCTCCGCTTCGCGGCCGGGCCAAGGCACCTCATTGCCGACGTAGAAGCCGACCAGGTAAGGGTCGTCCTTGCGGGGAGTGAGCGCTTTGGCCGCCGCTTGATCCACCATGCGCGGGAAATCGTCGGCGTACACGTCGGGCATTCCCAGCAGGGCCGTGCCGGTCTGCCACTCCCGAACCATGGTCAGGTAGGGTTTCCTGGCCGGCCCCGCCACGGCGCCCCCGAAAGATGACTCCCCGACGGTGAGGCCCCAAGCTTCCATGCGTTTCCCTTCGAATTCCAGAGCCTTATCCCGCCAGCCTTCGCCGAAGCGCCGGAACAGGTTCCAGGAGCGGAACGAGACCGTACGCCCGCGTCCGGGCGTCTGCGGCCCCAGCAGATCGGCCGGAGGCAGGGCTTTGTAGTATTTCTCCCGGCCCTCCACCCGCGTCTCCGCCCCGCCCGTGCCCATGCCGGGGACTCCTATGCCCAGGAACAGATGGCCGTCGGGATCGACGAACCACCACTTACCGTCGATCTGCTCCACGCGGAAGAAGCCTGTCGCCTGGGCGTGTGTGTTCAGGTATCCGCCGTACTGGCAGTAGTTGAAATCGCCCGGTTTCAGCGCCTTCTCTTCCTCGGCCCACTCCTTTTTCAATTGCGCCAGGCTCTTGGCCTTGCCCGGCCAGTCGGCGCGGGCCCACTGCCCGAATTCATCCACTACTGGCAGCTTCTCCAGAAAGTCCGAGCCGGGGTCTACTTTGGCCAGACGGACGCTGCGAATCTCGAGAGCAGGCTTCCCCAGGGGGTTCTGCATGGTCACCCCGATGGCCTGCACCGCGTTGAGGGATCCGTGCGGGCCATTCACTCCCATCCAATAGGAGTTTGAGGCCTTGTTTCCCATAGACGCCATGTCGAAGCCTTCCTGGCTCCTGCGCAGGAAGTAATGCAAGGGCAGCGACGCGCGCAGCCACACGTTCTGGCCGAACGGGTGCATGGTGACGCTCCGCACCCCGCCGGCATCGATGACGCGCAGGGTATACCGCTGCGGCGAAGAGGCCCGCAACTCCAAAACCAGGAATTCGTACCCGGACCAGTCGGAAGGCAGATCGGGGTTCAGCTCCTTCAGGGTCCACTTATGCTCCGATGTGGCGCCCTCAAAAACCGCCCGCCGGATTTCCGCGGCAGCGGCGGGTATAAGAACCAACAGTAGTACAAGCAAGCTTCTACGCATCATCATCATCCTGTGTTCCATGTATAGCACCCCGTGGAGCGGGTCTCCGGCCTGCCGCGCCGGCGTTCTTCCCAGGCTCAGTCCGTTCGCGATACACTCTCCCCATAGCCATTCGAAAGGACCGCCATGGCGGAACAGCTTCGCTCGGTTTGACAAAGCAGGAGCCTAATCCCACGCGGCTTGAACCGCCGGCGCCGTAACCGTTAGAATCGGAGCATAGCTTCCGCAATTCAGCTTGTTTCGCCCGCGGCCGCCCCCGCGCCGGCTCCCCGCGCCGCCGAGCTTCTCGCCGCCCTCACCGGATTCCGCTTCCTGCTGGCCCTTTGGGTGATCCTCCACCACCTCACCGGCCGCGGCCAGGCGCTCGAACCCGCCGCCCTGGCCCTGCCGCATTGCATGTACCAGTTCCTTCGCGGCGGTTACCTGGCCGTCACCACTTTCTTCGTGCTTTCGGGCTTCGTACTGTCCCGCGGCTATATGCGCACCCAGTGGACCGGAGGCAACCTGCTCCGCTACGGCGTGGCCCGCTTGGCGCGCATTTACCCGGTGTACCTGTTGAGCCTGGCCGTGATCGCCCCGTTCGTTCTGGCCGATCATACGCCCGGCAAAGTCCCCTATGCCGGCGCTTACGCCCTGTTGCTCCAGGGCTGGCTGGGGTCCATCCCGGTGAACTGGAACACGCCGGCGTGGTCGCTGTCTTGCGAGATGTTCTTCTACATGGCGTTCCCGCTAGCGGCCCTACTCATCCGGCGCGCCAACTGGCGCAACACGCTGGCGGTGGCCGCCGGCGCCTGCTGTCTCACGCGCGTTCTCTCGACTCTGGGCGTTCCCGACGGCGTCAAGCCTCTGATCCACCTGGCGGATTTCGTCATGGGGATAGCCGCGGCGTGCGTTTACGATCTTCTGTCACGCCGCGCGCGGCGTCCGGCCGGCATGTGGCTCTACCTCCCCGGATGCGCCCTCGCGGCGGCGTTGATCGCCTGGCCTCAAGCCCTGCCGCCCGGCGTGGATCTCAACACCGCTCTGCGTCCCTTGAACGCCGTCCTGCTGCTCGGTTTGGCCTTGGGCGGCGGCTTAATAGCCCGCGCGCTTTCTTCGGGGCTGGCGGTCTATCTCGGGAAATCGAGCTACGCCATGTACATCCTTCACGTCCCCATTCTGTGGTGGTATCGCCGCTGGAGCCACGATTTCTCGCCGGTTCTCTACATCATCATCGTGATTGCGTTATCCGCGCTGGTCTATGGCGTGTTCGAAGAACCGGCCAACCGCTACCTGCGGAACCGGTTGCGGCGAACGCGGGCCTGACAAATCGCCATGAGCGAGACCATATCTCTATCGATCCTGAACGAGTTATTCGACTACAACTACTGGGCGCGAGACCGCCAGCTCAATGCCTGCACACTTCTCACCGAGGAGCAGTTCCTGCGTCCCCTGAAGTGACATCCCTTCTGCGACAACTGGGGGTGCAGCCGCCCAAGGTGGATTTCCTCCACCCGTAAGGGCCGGGCACGCCCGGCCCTTTTGATGAAGCCCTGGCCTACAGCGCCTTCAGCAGCCGATTCCAGCGTGTGTTGAGGATGCTGTTTGGCGTTGCGTCGGGCGTCTCTTCTTTGGTCTCGTAGGAGCCGTAGATCAGAAGGGGACCGCCCAGAATATCCGCGCGGGGCACAAACCCCCAATAGCGGCTGTCAAGGGAGTTGTCCCGGTTGTCTCCAAGGACGAAATATTCGCCTTCGGGTACCAGCACCTCGCCATCGCGGACGTTGTTTCGCACCATCCCCCACCCTCGGTCGGGCAGGTGCTCGCCAGGGTTCGATGGGAAGTTGTCCCGGTAGGAGTCCGTGTAGGCCGTCTGGTGTACCGCGTACGGCTCCGGCACGGCTGCGCCGTTCCGATAGAGCTGCTTGTCGCGGATGTGTAGGCGGTCGCCGGGAACCCCGACCACCCGCTTGACGTAGATCTGGTTGCGGTCCACGGGATACCGGAACACGATCAGGTCCCCGCGCCGTGGCGTGCGGCCCAGGCGCCAAATCATGGTATCCGTGAGCAAGCAATCGCCGCGAAGCACGGTCGGTTCCATGGCGGCGGTTGGCATCATATAGAAGCTGAAGCCCAGCCAGAGGCACGCGTCCGCCACTAAGACGGCGATCCATGGCCAGTAGCGCCGCGAAGCCGCCAGGCGCCAGGATTGCCTGGCCGCCCGCAGCGGCCAGTACCCCAGCGCGAGAGCGAACAACGCGCAGATGCCGATCGAGAGGGCCTGGGAGGCGGCGGTGCCGGGTCGCGGCCGGAACACGGCGGCGATGAGGGGTTGCGCTACCAGGCACGCCAGAACCACCCCGGCCCAGGCGTGCCCGCGCCGGATTCCCCAGGCGGAAACGAAGAACAGGGCGGCGTAGGCCGCGCCCCGTAGCGGGTCGAAGAACGCGGCCGCGGTGGCCAGGGCGCCAAGAACAATGGCGATCCAGAATGCCGCGCGCGCCGTGGGAGCCGAAGATGTCGGTTGCATGTGTTCGTCCTTGTCTTTACGCCTTGGCCCCGTGCAGCGAGGCCAGGGCCAGGTTGCCGCCGAGTCCCATCGTCTCCACCGCGGAAGAAGGCACGATCACCATCGAACCCTTCTCCTTGATGGCTTCGTAGAGCATGTTCATGGCGCGCAGATGCAGCGCCACCGGGTTGTCCTGGTAAATGGCCGCCGCCTCCGCGAACTTGGCGGAGACCTCTGTCTCGGCCTGGCCCAGGATGTTACGCGCCTGCCGCTCCCTCTCCGCCTGCGCCTGCCGCGACATGGCATCTTCCAGGGCCTGCGGGATGCGCACGTCGCGAATTTCCACCGATTGCACGGTGATGCCCCACGGGTTGGTCTTCTCGTCGAGGATGCGCTGCAGCTCGCGCCCCAATGATTCGCGTTCCGTGATCATCTGCGCCAGCTCGTGCCGGCCGATCGATTCCCGCAGCCCCGTCTGCGCGCTGAGCTGGATCGCGTCCACGGAATCCTGCACTTCGAGAATCGAC
>Ga0187851_10000617_pt1 | contig 35944 bp, 26 predicted proteins | sample June2016WEW_6_10_FD_132997 | JGI IMG/M metagenome (GOLD analysis project Ga0187851, IMG submission 132997) | Peatland microbial communities from SPRUCE experiment site at the Marcell Experimental Forest, Minnesota, USA - June2016WEW_6_10 | ecosystem: Environmental > Terrestrial > Soil >...
GAGTTTGGCGTGGTGATGTCGCCGAAACAGGGGCTGGTGGTGCCGCAATCGCCCGAGTTGTCATTGACCGCGGCACTGATGTTCTCTGCGGTAGTCGCGGTACTTGTGCCAATGACGATGCAGGGACTGCCTGCCCCGGTGCACGACGAAGCAAAGGCATAGGTTACCGCTCCCACGGTCAGGGAGTAACTACTGGTCACGGTGCCGGCCACTTCCACGTAGGCGGGGCTATTGCCGGTCGTTCCCGTTGCCCCAGTGAGAGTGATCCCGGTCGCGCCAGTGACGCCGTTCACGATCTTGGCCGTGGTGCTGGTCGTCCCGGCCGTCGTAAAAGTCGCGGTGGTTGATGCCGCGGTGGCGCCGCTGGGCGTCATATTGACAGTGCCGTCACTGTTCACGATCGAGAGGGCGACGGTGCTGGCGGAAGTGGGCACCGCAGAGACCGTGACGGTTCCGGCTGAAGCTGCGGTGGCGCCGCCGGGGGTCATATTGACGGTCCCGTCGCCGTTGGCGATCGAGAGCACGGTGCTGGCGGCGGTGGTGGGCAAGGCCGTGACTGTGACCGTGCCGGCTGAACCTGCGGTGGCCCCGGTGGGGGCCATATTGACAGTCCCGGTGCTGTTGGCGATCGAGAGCACGTTGCTGCTCGCAGTAGTGGGCATCGCGGTGAATGTGACCGTGTCGACTGGGGCTGCGGTAGCGCCGGTCGGTGTCATATTCACGGTCCCATCGTTATTCACGATCGAGAGCACGGTTGTGCCGGCCGACGTCGGAATCGCCGAAACATTGGCCGTGGCGCTTGCGCCCATCGCGTTGGTGTTGAGACTCAGGGTGTTCGCGCCTACCTTCACCGAAATTATGCTGAGGGTGGATGTCGGGGCGGTCGAGAATGTCCCGGTTTGTGACGCGGCCGTCGGCGCGTTAGCCGTGAAGGTCTGGCCATCCACCGTTACGGTTGAGGTTCCGCCGGTCACTGTCCCGGTACCCGGCGTACCTGAAACCGAGATCGTCTGACTGGCTTCGGGCAGCGCCCCTTCAAACATGCTCCAGTCTTTATGGAGCGCGCCTTCTTGATTCTGCTTTCCGCGATCTTCAGTCTGTTGAAGCGGATTGGTTCCTCTCCGCGGCAGGGTGGGCGTGATCGTCTCGAAGTCACTTCCGCTCGGGAGCGCGGAGCCGGTCAACGCGGGTTGGAGGGCGGGCGCGGGCGCGGTGCCCGAAGGCGCAGATGTGACCAGGGTGGGCTGTGCCACCGTAGACCCCCTGCGCTGCTGCTGCATTACGTAGCGGGGATCGCTTACGATCTTGAGCCACTCGCTGTAGTGGCCGCTCTTGATTGCGTCAGCCTCGGTGCCCGGGTTCGAGAACACGACATGGTGCTGCGACCAGTCGTCGACGTAGCTCGTAGTCGCCGGAGCGGACTTCGCGGTCGCGGCATCCTGAGCGAGCGCGGGCAGGCTGAGGGCGGCGAGGGCGGCCAGAATCAAACCAGTCAACAGCAACTTGGGAATCCAACTCAGGCGGGGCAGATTCGCATGCGACATGATGGGTGCTCTCCGTTGAAGAGACTGCAGTTTAATCACGCGGACGCGCTCGACGGGCTTTGCGCGGCCCACGATTTGATTCGATTCGATTGGTCTAACCCGGTGATACGCGTTGGGGGGAGCTCTGGCTTTGGCTACTATCCGAAACAACTTCGAGACTTGGAGGGACCTAACCACCGCGTCGCGAAGCAGCGATCTACGACGATGCGCCCACGGAAGAAGACTTGCTATTTAGAAGATTCACAGATGCCGCCAACCCTGTGGCAAAATTAGCCGCTCGCGGACTCTTGGGTTGGTGCTTCGATTAAGGACTGCAGCTCCGGGGTATCACGACTTCTAGAATCGCTATAAGCAGATTCTAATGCGACTTTAGTGGTATGCAAGAGGGAAATGCTTGGAAGCGAAAGATTTTTATGAGGAAATATACGACTAAAGTAACAAAGCCGCGGGTACATTTGGCATCGGATGTGCAGTTATGGGCCAGTTGTTGACCGGGTGGCTCGAATGAGAGCAGTGAGTTTTATGGCCCCGGAACGGCTCGGACAAAATGCGGCAGCGGATTGCGCGCTATTAGACGCACAACTCGGTTCCTTAGTTGTAAGGTTGACGCGAAAAAAGTCGCCATTTGTCGCTTCGGCGCGCTATATTCCGTAGTGCGCACCCTCTGACCGGCCTGGGCAGTGAGAGGGGACCCGACGAATGTGACGGGGTCCGGTGCGCGTTTCCCTCACGGGCCACCGATTCAGGCTGCGAAAGCTGCTTGGGTGATCGAGAACGTGCTAGCCGTGACCTGCATTTTGGGTTTTTGCGTCCTTGCTGTGGCGATGGTTTTCGCTCTGGAACGAATATATGCAAACCGGCAAGCGAGGCTTGCCCACCTTATTAGTAAGTACAACAGCTACGAAATTGCGAAGCGGGTGTTCTGCCGGGAGATTTGGCAGGGCCAGACCGAAGCGCAATTGATCGACTCGCTCGGAGCGCCGGCGGCCGTCGATCGGGAATTACCTGGGACCACAAAGCGTGAAGCCTGGAAGTACCGGCCGCGAAGAGCGAACCACTACCTTCTGCGGATCACACTGGAGAATGGAGTGGTGACAGAGTGGCGCTCTGAGCGATAGGCCGGCGCCAAGCCTGACGCAATCGAAATCATATGGACGTCATATACTGCCCAGCCTGCAACTCGACGGATGTGAGTTCATCTCGCCTGCAAGGAATACGGGACGCGGTTCTACTGGTTTTGCTGCGGCGGCCGATACGCTGCCGTAATTGCAGAGAGCGGTTCTACGCGTGGCGGTGGAGAAAGATTGAGGCTGCCTTGGAAGCGAGCAATTCAGATTAGGACGCCACCCCACGGCGCAGCCCAAAGAGGCGCGCCGCGGAGGTTCTAGGGGGCTGCTTACGAGGTCTTGCGGTTAAAGTGGCAGGCGCCCTGGGTGGTCTGGACCTTGCCGCACGACAGCGCCATGGTCTCAAAGACACGCTCGTGACGCACTTCGGGCTTCACGTAGGGCTTTTTGGCCTTGCGGTTTGGATCACCCGCGGAGGCAAGCCGCTGTTTTTGGTCTTGGAAGTTCGTGTTCACCTTTGTACCTCACTCCTGGGCTTTGATGCGTTTGAGTATGCTTGCAGCTTTCTATAAGATCGGCAGGCCGATCATCCGACTTGAACCGAATTCATGTCCGCATCACGGGTTTTGCTGCGACGCCTGAACCGCCGTGTCGCCGCCTCCGGTGGTGTAGTAGATCTGTTGAGCGCCGACCTCGGTGGTTGACAGGTTGTCGATGACGATGCCGCTGGTGCCGGTGGTGTCGGCGTTCGGCAGTGCCAGCCCGGCGGTCGCGGTGCCGGTAGTGCCTGCATTGAGAACGGCGTAATTCAAGAGGCAGCCATGCGCCACCGCGCATGCGCCTTCGGCGGATTCAGAGGCAACGCTCAGGAAGATCCAATCCAGAACGTCCTGCACGGCGGCCCCATCCAGGTGGGTGGCCGCCATGGTGCTCAGCTGGCCCTGCGTCACTGCTAATTTCGTGCCGCTCGGAGCTACGCCGTCGACCAGCATGAGTTCCGAATCGACCTGGACGTAATCGCCGTTTTCAATGCCGGTGTTGGAGACTACCGTCACCGGCGCGAGGATCGAGACTGTCGTTCCGTTGCCATGCGCGCCATAGGTGCTGGCTTCTACCGCTCGAACTACGGTGACATTGGGACTGGCCACGGTGGTGACGTACATGGTTTCCGTGCCGTCCTTGATAAAGTCGCCTACGGTGATGTTTGCGGTCGACGTGGCCGTAAATGTTGTCGTGTTCAGGACCGTAACTGCCGCTGTGTTGGCGTGTGCGGCCGGGATGGTGCCGAAGCTGCCTCTGGTGATGGTGAGCGTGGTGCCTGCCACACCGGTTACAAACATGTCCTCGGTACCGATCTGGATGTAACTGACGTTTGCGGTAATCCCTGTAGCGCTGGTAACGGTCACGGTGGCCGATGCCGCGGTAATTCCTCCGGCTTCGTTGATGGTGGTTGCGGTGCGGGCCGGGGCGGTGATTCCTCCGCCCTGGTTCACCGTTGTGCTGGCCGGCGGGGTAGTTGAAGAGATCGCTGCATTCAGCGTGGTGTTGGCTTTGGATCCGGCGAACTCAGTCACCGGAGAACATAGGGCGGTGCCCCCACTGGCGGGAGTATCGAAGGTATTGACGGTTCCATCCTTTGCGCCCATGTCGGTCACCGGGGCTTGGAAGACGGCGCCGTCAGCGCAGGAATAGACGTTGCCCGCGGTTCCCCCGGACGCAAAGTAGACATCGTCGAAGGTACCGGCACGCATCACGGTCGAGGTGCCGGCAGGCCGAGCGCTGGTGGATCCGTTAGGAAAATAGACGCTGGTGCCGTAGCTCGAGCCGCCTTCGATGCTGTTGGTCCCGGTTGCTGTGAACAGATTGATGTAGCTGGGACGACTGTCGCCCGTTTCGGTCGTATCGTCGCTGTATCCGACGAATTGGAGGACATTGTCTGTGCCGCTGGTGTCGTCGACGATGGGAGGATCCCACTCGGCGATGCCTCCCGTGCCCGCGGTGTTGTACTCCAGGTGGCCGGAGACGGTGACGGCTCGCGTGCTCTCATCAATCTGATGCAGATAGCCGCTTCCGTCGCCAACGAAGAGATATCCCGACACCTGGTCGAAGACTGGCGAGTTGAGTTGTTTATTCGTTTCGGTGGTCGCGGTGACCGGCCAGCCGGTTGTCGTATCAAGAGCCGGTGATCCGCCGAAGACGTGCAAAACCTGATGGAGCTTGCCGGCGTCATCGCCGACGTAGATGGTATCGCCGCCGGCGATGCCGCCCGCGCCATAGTCGTAGAACGGAGCCGAGTAGGTGTCGGTTTCGGTACCAGTGGTGTCGAGTTGGATGGTGGTGTAGCACGGGGCTGCGCAGCCCAAATAGCTGCCAGCAACCTTATAGGTGAGCCCGCTGCCCGGGTAGGCTGGGGTGGCATAGGTGGCGGCAGTGGTGGTGCCCGGCGCGGGCATCTTGAGGATGACCAGATAGGCGGCGCTGCTGTAGGTTTCGATGAACGCGACCTGCGTGCCGTCCCAGCTAAGCACCGGCGAGAGGTTCGCGGTTGTCGCCTCTCCCGTGGTACCGCCCGGCGGAGTGTAATAGGACCAATACGTGGTAGGCGTCTGGTTGGTGCCGTTGCACCCGGTGTTGATGCCGTTGGTCGAGTCGTAAATGTTATTGAACGCGACGATCGTGGCTTGGGTGGTGCTGCTGCTCGCCCCCGTGGGGAAGACGACGAAATCGTTGCAACTCGCCGTGGTCGCCAAAAGTGAGTACTTCGCCGGATATTGGCCGACAGCAAGGCCGGGACCGTTCAGTGCTTCGCTCCAATCCTTCTTGATCGGTTGAGTAGCACTTGTGCGCTTGACCATGGGCTCGATGCGGTCGATCCCCGACGGCTCTCTACGCACTCCCGGAAGGGTCAACGTAAGATCGCGCGGTGCGGGGGAAATCTCAGAGATCCAGCGCGACCTATACTCAGCATCCGTCGCCGCAGGGCCTTGCACGGGCAGATTCCGCTTCAACTGCTGGATCACGTAGCGCGGATCGTTGACCACTTTCTGCCATTGCGCGTAGTGCCCGCTCTGGATCGCTTCCTGCTCGGTTCCGGGGTTGGAGAAGACCACGTGACGATGGCTCCAGTCATCAGGCACACCGGTGATCTCGATACGGCCGACGTGGACAGACGGCGCACTCTGCGCGAAGACAGGCGTGCTGCAGGCGGCGAGTGCCACTACTGTGAGACCGAACGTCAAGCTCTTCGAGCGAGGGGAGTTCGCATTGGACATCATGGACATTCTCCGGTGATGAAACTTACTGGTTGTCTCGCAGACTCGCTCGGTCGCCTGAGCTCGATCCAAATCCACCAAGTTCAGAGGGTCTTGCCGATTTCGGTGGCGCGAGCCGGGGGAGCCTCGGCAGTTGACAAAGTAACCTCGGGCCGACGCGGGCAAAACCCACCCGTCTCGATCAACCGATCGTAGGCAATTCTATCGTGAATTCAAGTAGATACAACCCGAAAATCGGCGTTGATGGTGGCTATTTAGTGGATGGTTGTACCACGAAAGTAACCTATGGCCTGCGGAGCAAGTCGGTGGGTCTGAGGTCGGGAAGTGCACCATTTTGGGGGCACCACCGTATCGAATCATATGGATGCGGCTCTTGGGCTTCTGAACGATCTCTCAAATCTGCCTGAGACACGGGCCCAGGCGCGGCCCAGAATCGGACACGCTGCCGCCTCGCCCGGGGCTCTCAGACGCACAACCTTGCACTCAAGGAACGCCGGCAGACGTGGACGCGAATCAGGGAGCAGTTTGCGAGGTCTGAATTGCGCAACCCGCGGTGCCGCTGCTCCCAGACGTACCGTTCCCAGCGCAAACCTGATCAGCCAATGGCGTGAAGTAGAGCTGCGACTCTCCTGTTCCGGTTCCGTAGTTATCGATGACGATTCCGCTGCTTCCGCCGGCCTCCGCTACCCCGTTGGTGGGGCAGTTGCCGGTGTGAGGAGAGGCACCGGTGTTGCAAGTTGCGACATAGGCGCCGGTCGACGTGCCTACGGCAACGCTGTAGAGGCAGGCCCCGGTGGTGCAATTGAGCGCGTTGGGCGTGATGTTCCCGTTTTTCGTGACCGCGAAGTAGAGGTAATCGACAGCGGGAATGGTGATCGTGGCGTGGTTGTTGTGCGTGGCGGCTGTCGTGTTCAGCTGTCCCCGAGTAATGGTAAGTGTCGTGCCCGAAGCAGCCGTGACGAGAATGATCTCGCTGTCGATCTGGATGTAATTCCCGGCGGCGATTCCAGATGCTGCAGAAGCAACGGTCACCGAACCGGAAGCAGCCGTGATTCCTCCCGTCTCGTTGATGGTCGTCACGGTTGAGGAGTTGCCGGTGTTGTAGAACTCAGTGACCGGCGAGCAGGCAACGCCGGAAGTGTTGGACGTGAGAGAGGAAATGGCCGTGGTGACGTTGCTAAAGGCGACCACGTCGCCGGTAGGAACAATGCTGCCGCTGCTCTGCATGGCAATGGCCGACAGTCTGGGAGCAATCACCGTGCCGCCTGCGTCGGAGGGAGCACACTGCCACAGGTAGCCGGCTTTTCCAGTGCCGGCGGTGTAATAGCTGTTGTCGAAAGAGCCGTTGTACATGTTGGGGTAGGACCCGACGCCGAAGACGGCTTCTACACCGCAATTGAGCGTGTCGCCTCCTGGCGCCGCCGTCCATGCCGTGGCGCTCGATCCAACACAGGAGACACCGGTCGTCGCTTTGGTTGTGCTTGTGGTGGGGAACTGGAAGACGCCGCTGCATCCGGTCGCGTTGTCGCAGCCGACGGATCCGGAGGTGTTCGCGTCATCTCCGACAGCGACATAGACATAGCCGGCATTGGAATCGACAAGCGGAGCGTCGATGATTCCTGTGGTTCCCGAGGCATAGGTCATCTTGCTCGTGCTCATCTCGTGAGCGGCGGTGGAGGCCTTGTAGGAGTAGAGATAGCCGCCGGAGTCAGCAACAAAGATGTTGCCTGAAACCGAATCGAAGACCGGGCTGGTGAGTATGTTGCCGCTGACCGCGATCGGCCATCCGCCGGTTGTGACTTCTCCGGGAGTTCCGTTGAAGACTCCTGTGAATTCGTGCAGATTGCCGGAAGCGTCGCCAACCCAGAGAGTGTCGGCGGTAGTGTATTCGTAGAATGGGGCGGAGATCGTGTCCTGCTTGGAGTTCTGGAAGGCGATGCTGATCATGCAAGAGCTGCCCGACGGGCAGGTGCTCCACGGGGTGTTCGAGCCGTTGCCTGCGGTGGTGTTGGTATACAGATGACCTGGAGGGACTGACGCAGCGGCGGTGCCCTCGCCGGATTTCCATTTAATGATGCGCAAGATCGCGCCGGTCCCCGAGTTCTCGATGTAAGCCACCTTGGTGCCGTCGAGAGAAATCACAGGCGACGTGAGGGCCTTGCCGCCCCCAGAGTAGTATGCCCAGGAAACGCCGGGCACCGTACCGGCGCAGGTGGTGGCGTAAAGATTGGTGTAGGCTTCGATATTGGCCTGACCACCCGAGACACCCGCGAGACCGGTGTTATAGGTAACCCAGTCTGAGCAATTCGCGCTGGTATAGCTGAAGGAGTATTTTGCAGGGTACTGGCCGGCGCCAACGGTCGCGCCCGAACCGAGACTCATGCTCCAGTCGGTCTTCAGCGCCTCTGGCTTGAACTGATCCCAGCCGGCCCAGTCGCGGAGAGCGCGGCGCCTATGTTCCTGGAATTGGAAGCGGGGATTGTTAACAATCGTGCTCCACTTGGCGTATGTGCCATCCCTGACTGCATCGTCGGCTGAGCCGGGATTGGAGAAGACGACATGGTGGTGGCTCCAATCTTCAGGAAAGCCGGCAAAGGATGCTTGCGAGCGAACGAGGGTTGAAGATGTGAACGCGCACACAACTACCGCGACGAGGTTCCGCAAATTCGCGAACATGCACAGACTCCTGGTACGTCAATCAATGAACGCGGGAATATGAACAGATTCTACCTTCGGGATTGGTCTTAGATGAGTTAGGACTTTGGTTCATCCTGTTGATAACGAGGGCTGGGAATCAAGTGTGCAACGGATGAGTCCAGGAGAAGCCTGGACGGTCGTGCGAGAGAGCCCGGAGGCAGGCTTGCACGAGGCGGAAGCCGAAGCCGGAAGAGACCGTTGAGGGAGCCTTGGTCCCAGGGCTGCTTCCTCACTCTGCCGCAGGGTTGCCGGTTGCCGGTTCGTTCAGTGCGAGCAGCTGCTGTGACGGTAAGCCGAATCCGTTCACGAGACGGTTGAACGCGGCAAATAGAGCCGTGACATGGATTGCTTCTGCAATTTGCGGCTCGCTCCAGCCGGCCTGAATGAGGTTTTCGATATCGTTGCGATCAATTGTGTGCGATAGGCGTGTGACTTTAAGGACAAACTCGAGCAGAGCCCGCTCATCCGCTCCAAACGCCTTGGCGCGCAGGTCGCAGGCCTGGATCGCCGGCAACTGCTCGGCCGAGCCCCCGAGAGTGCGGAGAGAATATCCGTGACTGTCAGCGCAATAGGGACATTCGTTTTCGGTCGAGACCAGCGTGGCGATCATCTCTTTGTGCCGCCTGGACAGATATCCATCGACAAACAGAAAACTCTCGGCGAGGCCCATCATGTGCCGCAGCAAAGGAGGGTGCGTGGCAAAGCATTTCAGAATGCCGGGAACAGCCGGTCTGCCAAAGTGCGAGCGATAGCGCTCGAAGAGCTCTGCAACTTCACCGCTCGCCTCGGCCTCCTCTATAACAGTCAGATTTGCGGCAGACGAAGGCCGTGCAATTGCACGGCCTTCAATCCCCGTTTTATCGTTGTCTTCTTGGTCCCCGGGTGTCACATGTCGCCTGTCAGAAGTAGAACTTTCCGGCAATTTGAATGGCCCGCGCAGGCTGGGGATCGCCGCCTGAATTCACGGGCTGATCAACGGAAGTGATTACCCCGAAAACCGTTGGTCCAGCCCCAAAGTTGCCGCTCGGGTTCGCAAAGTTCGCATGGTTGAATGCGTTGTACGCTTCAAGGCGGAGTTGCAGGTAACGTGGGCTATCAGAGCCACCCACTGGAATATTCTTGTAAACCTCGAAGTTCGAATAGTTGAATCCCGGTCCGTGGAAAAAGTTGCGCTTCACGTTGCCGAAGGTGCCGATCGGTTCTTGCGAGAACGTCCCTGTATTGAACCAATAGTGGCCGGAGTTTCTCGGGTTCTCGGTTTTGATATGGAAGCTCGAGGTTACGGGAACATCCGGGCAATTCACAAAGCTGAATTGGTCGCAATAGAGCGAGTTGTAGACCCCGCCATCGTAAACCGTGACCGGAAAACCACTCTGCAGCGCAGTGATTCCAGAAAGATGCCAGTCGCCCAACAAGGTACGCACGAAAGATACATCGCGCATGCCCTTCGGGAGGGGAATCCCATAGTTGTATGTGCCCACCAACCGCTGGCGCGCGTCGTATACGGAATCTCCGTAACTCAGATGCGTAAAGCCCGGAACATAGTTGACTCCATACCCATTGGCGACTGAATCCTCAAGGCTTGATGAATTGTCGAGGGCATGGCTCCATGTGTACGCAAGGGTAAAGTACAAGCCATGGCTCATGGCCTTCTGCAGCAAAACCTGCAATGAGTTATAGCCTGAGGAGCCGCTGGTGTGCATGCCCCCGATGGAAAGGTAATACGGCTCGCCGTTGGGAAAAACGCCGGGGATCTGGGTTCCGGGGACCGTTCCAGGCTGCAGTTTCTCTCCGGGGAAAAAGAGCGATTGAGATCCGGCCAACTGCAGACAGGTGAAAGTTTGAGGGTTCGGGCCCTCGAAAAGAGTGATCGGGGTACTCGATCCTGTTCCATTCAGGCAGTCGTCGTGGCCTTGCTGAGTAATGGGGTCGCCTTCTCTGGCACGGATCAGTTTCCTTCCCAGCGAGCCGACATAGCCGACAGTCAGCACCATGTTACCCGGCAGCGAGCGCTGGATATTCAGGTTGAAGTTATAGGTATAAGGAATGTCCACTTCCGAAGTAAGATTGTCCATCTCCAGCGGATAGAGAGACATGAAGCTTACACTCGGTCCCGGCGTGGGAACTACATACGGGAAGGGATTGCCCGGAAAGGACGCTCCGGGGTTACCGGCGATATCGGCAAATGGATTGGCAAAGCTCGGATTTCCGCCCAGGGCGGCAGCCCCGACGCTGTTCTCCGAGAACGGCGGGTCATTCGAGTTCACCTGGGCGCCTTCACCTTGCACTCGATTCCAATACAATCCAAACCCGCCCCGGATCACAAACGCACGTTGCCCGGGGTCTCCAGTCAACACTCCAAGGTTGACGTTCGGCGACCATGCGAACCCCACGCGTGGAGAGAAGTGATCCCAATGCGTGGTTGGGCTGCCGTTCTTGTTGCATCCGGGATCGCCGGGATAGAGCAGGCCGGGAGGCGCGTTGGGAAAAACCTTCGATTCGGCGTTCGACGGTGTCCAGCATGTTACGCCAACACCCTTGTATTGCAGGTCTTCGTACGGAGTCTCCACGTCGTAGCCAATGCCATAAGCCAGCGACAAAGTATTCGTCGCCTTCCAGTGGTCTTGAGCGTACGCATAATATTGCGCTGCTCTCACGTCAACAAAGAATCCCGAGCCCTGACTGTAGGTGGCCGGAATGCCCAATAGAAAATCAGCAGCTGAATCGCCTGTGGTGTAAACCGCGGAATTGTTGTTGAAAAAAAAGTTGCCGCTGTTGTTGGAATAGAAAGGGTTACTAATACCAAATCGCTCCACTTCGGCGCCGAATTTAAGGTCGTGATTTCCCACGACCTTGCTGAAGTTATCGACATAAGTGTAGTTCTGATCCTTCCGGGGCTGCGGCCCGTTGGTGCTGAAGCCGAGAGCGAAATAGCCGTTTACGTTGATAAACGGCAACGCGCCTGCGGCGGCATCCTGGGGAATGATGTTGAAGCCGAACGACGAAGGCGCGGCGAGCGTTGAAGCGGCGGGCTCAAGTTCAGCGTAGTTGAATCGAAAATATCCGGCGCGTAGTTCGTTCAAGGTTGTGCTGTTGAACACATGCGTCCACGACGCGTTGAAAATCTTCGTGTGGGACGAGTTGTCAGCAGCAAATCCCGGCAGCGTCGCCCCGGTTCCGGTCGACTCGGTGGAAGGGAGCGGTAAGGTATTCACAGCCGGATTAGAGTCGAAGATCGTCGATGCCCACAGCGTGTCTTTCGACGTCAACTTATCATCGACGCGGATAATGCCCTGATCGTCGTTTGAAGTGTTCGCGGCGTTGAAGCTGTCGTAATAGATCCCAGAACTCGAATCGTAAAGGGTGTACGGGGGAACATATTTGTTAAGCAGGTTGTTGGCTATCTGATCAAAGTCCGACACCGGAACTTGCGCATCGGGGAAGCAGCTATTCCAGGGAGTACCCTGGGGGCACAGGCCATCCGGCCCCTGGATTCCATTGGGAAACGGGATTGGATTGCTGGAAAATTGCTCCACGTCCGCCGAAAAGTCCCCCCCCCTCTGGCCGGGAGAGAAGACAGGGGTTCTGGTCGGCTGCCCAGAGCGGTTTCGCAACCCCTGGTAGGCCACAAAGAAGAATGCGTGATTCTGCCGGATCGGACCGCCCAAGGTGCCGCCGAAAACATTCTGGTGAAACTCGGGCTTGATGGTTGCCAAGTACGGGTTGGCGTTGAGGAATGTGTCGCGATAAAACTCAAATCCGTCGCCGTGGAGCTGGTTGGTGCCGCTCTTCAGCGCCTCGTCGACGATCGCCCCCGAATTCCGGCTGAATTCCGGATCGATCGTGCTGGTGATCACGTTTACTTCGGCCAGAGCGTCGGGGTTCACAATTATCCCGGGCTGATTCAACAGAAAATCGTTAATGTCGGTTCCATCGACTAGGTAGGAGTTCTCCTGCGTCTGGCTCCCGTTAGTCGAGAAGGTAGCTTCGCGATCAGAGGCTTCAACCGTTCCCGGCGCGGTCTTTTGCAGTTGCACGGCATCTCGTCCGAGTGTGGGAAGCTCCTCGATCTGCTGCGATCCGATCACGTCTTTGAGCTGAACGTCAGACGATTCCACCTGCACGGCGGTCGAATTCACTTCAACGGTCTGCGAAGAGGTTCCGATCTGAAGCCTGGCATCGATCTCACGTGCGGAACTGAGATCGAGCATGATGCCGGTGGTGGTGAAGCGTTCGAAGCCCTGGTCCTCGACCGTGATCGAGTAGGGACCGCCGATGTGCAGGTCGGGGAAGACGAAGAAGCCTTTGTTGTCGGTCTTCTGCGTGTTCGAAATGCCCGTACTCGTGTTGAGTGCAGTGACGCCCACGTTGGGCAACACGGCTCCGTTTGGGTCAGTAACTGTGCCGTGAATGGATGCCGTGGTGGCTTGCCCAAAGGTGCAAACAGGAAGAAATGCCGCGGACGTGAGAATCACGCCGAGTCTCAGGGATATGCTTCTAAGTTTCACAAGGACCTCCAAAAATGGTGTTCAAACTCCGATTGCCGCAGGAGTCGGCTACGAACAGCCGGCGGAGCGAGGGGTTTGGGGAACGGCTCCGATGGTCTGTTCCTGCTGAGCTGAAAACTATCCGAGCGGCCAGATATGGATCTGGGGACATAAGAGATCCTCTGGCCCTGGGAGCTGTTCAACAACCTCAGTTAGTGAAGAACAAAATTGTGTTACGAGAACCAAGAGTGGGTTGCGGCGTTCATTATTAAGGAAGAGAGAAAACGTTGTCTTCGCCCATTCGGATGGCTGCACGGTCAATCGAGGGGCGGGGGTCAGAATCAGACTGGAAACGAATGAAGCGCCCTGATGTTTCGCTCGCTTCGACAGAATCAGATTGCGTCTGAGTCTCAAGTCACGGGGAAGGTCTCAAGAGTTGGAAACGTAGCCCGAACAGGCCATCGAGGCCCGGGGGATCCACATAGTGATTCCAAATGATTTATGCACTGAAGTTGCCCAAATACCCGGTTTTGTATCTCAACATTCTTGGGGATGATTAGGCGCTAACCGGAGGAGCTTCAACCCGTGATCTCCCCGGCGATTCCAATTGTCCTGGGCCGCAATCGGTGAAAGCAGCAGAGGGATGGTTTTCAGTAAGAATCGACGGGTGCGATACGGCGTCCGCGACAATGATTCTTTTGCCCGTCCGTGGAAACCGTCTCGAGAACCCCTGGCGGTGCTCCCGTGTCGAAAGTTATCAGCCAGCGTGTGCAATCTTGACCACTCAGGAGCTGATTCCACGCCCACTATAGGGTAAGTTCTTGTCTGCGCGACAAGGCACCCGTTTTGTCGGAAACGTGCTACTTGGTTGGCCTGCATGGCCAACTTCGGTGCGTTCACGAGCAGCCCTTCTGGAGGCGGAAATGACAGAACCAAGACAGAAGGCGGCGCCGCACCCAAGGGCCAGGATCACCGGTATCGTTTATCTGCTTTACTTTCTGACGGCGATTCTTGCCGAGATTCTGCTGGGCAGGAAGCTTGTTGGCTATGGCCGTGCCACCAATCTTGTCGCCACCGGCTGCTACGTCGTTGTGACATTACTCTTCTATGGAATGTTCAAGCCGGTCAGCAGGCTCCTCTCTCTCATCGCGGCATTTCTCAGCCTGGCGGGATGCGTCGTTATGACGCTGGGTGATTATCCTCGCGCCTCCCTTCCCATCAGCCCGCTTCTGTTTTTTGGACCCTATTGCATTCTGATCGGCTACCTGACTTTCAAGTCCAACTTCTTGCCTCGCGTGTTAGGCGTGTTGATGGCATTAGCTGGTTTGGGGTGGCTGGCCATTCTGTCCCCCACCGTCGCCCACTCTCTATCCCTCTACATCGACATTCTCGGCATCTTCGCTGAAGCCTCGCTGATGTTATGGCTCGTAACGATGGGCGTGAACGTTCAGCGATGGAACGAGCAGGCCGCCGCGGCATGAAAGCCTCTTCCGTGGGCGTGCGCCGTCGCCGCTATCGTGAACCAATTTGATTCGCACTTACCGCGACAACCCGCGCAAAGAGAGGACGATAATGAGCACAGCAGTAGTGGAAAGGATCCGAGGCGTGTCGCCGAATTTCATGGCCAGGATGGCCGGTGGGCTTTACGTGTTCAGCTTACTGACAGCCCTATTCTTCGAGTTGTTCCTTAATGGCAGGTTGGGTCGCGCAGCGAACTTCATCCAGATGACGGGCATGGCCGTTGTGACGCTGATCCTGTATGCGATCTTCAGGCCGGTGAATAGGAACCTCTCGCTATTGGCCGGGACCTCCAACCTCGCGGGGATTACTCTCGAGGCGATTCACTTGGCATCCCATGGCAACGACATTGCCATGGTCTTTCACGGAATCTTTTGCATCCTCACCGGCTACCTTATTTACAGGTCTGAGTTTCTGCCCCGAGTGCTGGGTGCCCTCATCGCGTTTGGCGGATTTGGTTGGCTCACCTATCTTTCACCACCGCTCCAAGACTATCTTTCTCCCTACAATCTGGCCTGCGGCCTCATCGGCGAAGCGTCGGTGTTCCTGTGGCTCCTGGTGATGGGTGTGAACGCTCAGCGATGGAACGAACAGGCCACGGCATCACGCACACGGTTGCGATCAATCAAGCCTCCATCTAAACAGATACTGCACGCAGGCTAACTGCATTTCGAGGAAGAAACCATAGCCCTGCTGCAGGCACCGAGTGAATGGTGCGCCAAAGGCAATTTTTCAACCGGCGCACTCATCGAGCCGATCTTGCATTCAATTTCGAGTGCCGGTTGGGTGGTCGCCTACTCTTCAGCTGCCAGGTAGTCGTTTGCGAGGAGCCGGTCGCTCGAACACCCCGCGGCCAAACCACCCGCCAGCGAGTCGAACTTGCCTAAGATCACTCTATCGGAAGGCTCCCAACAGATAGCACACCAACAAGATCACAATCACCGTGCCCAGCCCGATGCCTGCGCCTCCGCCTGCGCCCCACCTGTTGTAGCCGTAGTAACCTCCGCCCCCACCGAAAAGCAAGACCAGAACGATAATGAGAATGATCAGCATCTCGCCCCCTTTACACCGGGTATCCCCGGGTTATTACTCTTGTTCCATCGCATCGAACGTGTCTCGCTCGACGATTGACTGATGAGCCTCCGCCACTAGGCCTCCATGGACTGTGGCTCGCTCTTCGCGATCTCTCCTGTGTGCCCCACGACTTCCAGGTATCCCAAAGCTTTCCTGGCCGGGTCCTGAGTGGATGCGTAATCGACCGGGCTATGTCCATGGGCAGCGGCTTCATCTGCGGGATTCATGTTCGCTGTCTTGACATGACTTGCAAGGCCGAGCTTCTGAAGGAGGAGAATGCCGTAGTAATTGACATCGATTTCATACCAGGCCAGTCCGTGACGGGCGGAGACTGGATGTGCGTGATGGTTGTTGTGCCATCCCTCTCCACCGGTCAGCAGCGCCACCCAAAAGTTGTTCCGCGAGTCGTCACTCGTTGAAAAGCGCCGTGTACCCCACAGATGTGTCACGGAATTGACCATCCAGGTGACGTGAAATCCGATCGTCGCAGGCAAAACTGCGCCCCACAAGAGCCACGACCATCCTCCGAAAGCAAAAAGCGTAATGCCGAGGACGGTCAACGGAATCCAGTGATACTTATTGAGCCAAACATAGTAGCGGTCCCGCGCTAGGTCCGGAGTGTAGCGCTTGAGAACTTTTGTTTCATTGCGAAGAGGGCCGTTCAAAATCCATCCCACATGGGACCACCACTTTCCGTCTCTTGGCGAGTGCGGATCTCCCATTTTATCGGTGTATCTGTGATGCATGCGATGAACAGCAACCCAGTAAATGGGCCCGCCTTGGAGGGCAAGCGTTCCGCAGGTAGTAATGAAATACTCCAACCACTTTGGAGTAGAGTACCCACGGTGAGTCAGCAGGCGGTGGTAGCCCATCCCAATTCCGACATTCTGCGCCAGAACCCATAACACTAAGAACACAACGAGCGCCGACCATCGAAAATAAAAAAAGGCCGCCAGCGCGCCGAGATGAAAGGTCGCGAAGGTAATCGCAAAGATCCAGTTGGTCCCGCTTCTCATCGCCTGAGAGAGAGGAGGCGTCTCGTTGTTGAGAGCCATGGCAGGGGCTTGCGCGTTTTGCTGAAGAAGAGGAGGCTGAAGTTGCATCATGATGATCCTCTAGATTCCTTGACTGCGCCCCGTGGACAGGCGGCTTGTTTCGCCTTTACTAACGTGCACTGGATGGCGATGTCGCTCGCATTGAACGGGATGCCTCAGGGGACGAAGGGGCCTCAGAGGCCAGAATCGCCGATGCCGCCATTGACTGGCGCACCCGGAAATAGTCTCGTTGAGCAGCTAAATGAAAACTGTTCAGTTTTGCTCACAAATGACTGCGGAGACAATCGCACCTGCCGCCTCGAAGATTCGCATGTGCTGATCGGGATCCAGGCAGGCGATCATTGCTTCGACAACTCGCTTGGTCTCATTGGGGCCTCGAACGGGAATGGAAATAACGCCGGCCTGTTCCGCCGGGTAGTCGTTTCCTCCTGGAAACAACGCATCCCCGACATAAATCATCTCCTGCACTGCAATTCCGAGAATGTCGCGCAGTTTTCTGATTCCGTAGGCCTTATCAATGCCCGGTTTGGTGATGTCGATCGAGGTCGAACCACCGATTCGCACTGAGAAATCGGGAATCAGAGTATCAAGGATTGCTTTGATTTTCGTGCGCTTGGCGAAATCGGGATCCCATTTCGATTTCTCTTCCAGCGGCGCCTGCTGGCCGAGAGCTGAATAGGTTATTTGGCTTCCTCGATCCTCGATTGCTTCACCCCAGGTTTTTTCGACATCGAAACCGGCTGTTTCGATCGCTTTTTTCAAAGAACTGACAATCTTCTCTCTTTCATCGACCGTGAAGTCTTCTGAATAGAGCTTCTCCCAATCCCCTCTGTATTGGAAGAACTGTGTGCCGCAGGTGGGGAGAATCGATAGTCTTGCCAGCCGCTCGTCGTGCGGAAGCTGCGACAGCACCTGTTTCTCAAACTGTTGCCAGGCGCCTCCTGAGATGATTGCTACCCTGACCACCCCGAGCAGATCGTGCAGGAGGGACGCCATTTCGGCATCGAGAGACGATTTGCTGGCGGCTAGCGTCCCATCCAAATCAAAGATAATCAGACTTTTCACCGCTCCGTCCGTTTCAGAAAACTTGCAGTCTCAATGAAATCGATGAATCTGCGTGCCGTAATGTTGTTGATCCGTTCCGAATGATTGGGCGGCGCGATCTCTAACAAGGTCACTGCGGTGCCCGGGTGAAATGCACACGCACCGGCCTCTGCGGGCAAGAGCCATACTTCGCCTTTACCGACGGGATAAGGGACTCCAGCGTATTCGAGTACTCCCCGGCCCTCAATGCAGACCAGGACGGATGGCACGTTCTCTGCGCCGACAGTGAACAGCGACTGCCCGCACAAGCGCCAAGCGAGAATTGATGACAATCAAAGAGGCTTTCTCGCACCACCGGCGAGGTGGTCTCTACGAAGGGCAGCACGAGGCCCTCAGTGCTTTGTTTAAAATCAATGCTGGCGAGTGCTTGATTGATCTGCAGCGACCGCGGCTTGCCGGTTTTCGCATCCACGTGGCCCCAGTCGTAGAGGCGGAAAGTCACGTCGCTGTTCTGCTGAACCTCAAAGACAACAGTATCGCCGCCCAAGGCATGAACGGTTCCGGCCGGGATGAATACCGCGTCGCCCGGTTTCGGGATTATGTTCACCAAGCGGTCTACGATTGTCCCGTTGACGAGCGAATGGCGCAGATCGTTGACCGTTGTGCCCGGTTTCAGGCCGGCGTAGATGCGGCTTCCGCTTGAGGCCTCAATCACAACCCACGCTTCGGTCTTTCCGCTCTCGCCCGCTGGAATCAGGTCCGGTTGTGCATCGCTGGGATGAACCTGGACGGAAAGCATTTCGCGCGCATCAAGAAATTTGAGGAGCAACGGAAAGCGGCGAAAGCACGGAGCGAGATTGCCCATGAGCGGTTCCCGGAATTGCTCCATCACTTCACTGAGCGCACGTCCTTTCAGCGGTCCGTTGGCAACCTGGCTTGGATGATCGTCGCGGTCACTGAGCACCCACGCTTCGCCAATTGGACCATCACCGGGAAGCGGCGTGGCGAGCAGGTCGGCCAAGCGCCTTCCGCCCCACGGCCGATACTGATAGATCGGCTCGAAGCGCAAGGGATACAAAGATAACTGGCTCATGGTGTACCACACAGCTTTCGAGATTCACGGCGGGGCCTCGATCGAAGTCGATAGCCTCGGGAACTACCTCGGGCGAGCGTCGTTGAGATTCGCCCCCTCACCTAGGGAAGCCGGTGCCCATGTGGAACCCATGCCAGGTCGCCGCTGAGAACGTAAATCGAGATCGCCGCGAACATGAAGACCGCGCCTACCCAGAAGCGCCAGTCACGATGCATACGCTTCCAGTACGGGCCAGGGCTGGGTTCACCGCTGTCGCCACTATTTCCTTCGTGGTTGTGTCTGTTCCCCGTCATCACTTCTCAGCCAGTGCCGGCTCAGGATCAGAGGCGATCATGTTTTGCGCGGCCTTCTCTTTGCTCGCTCGTTCCTGGCCGATTCCGATGGTCAAAGCGGTCCCGCTGGCTAGCGCCAGTTCCGAGCGGAATGCATGAAATTCCGCAATGGAATTGCGTAGCGCTTTCCAGGTAAGTCTCCCACCTTCGAAGCTAAGATTCTGAGCAATTCGGGACTAAAGGTGAAGCTCGTCTGTTGCGTGGCTCCGGAACGAGTGCGGGTTGTGCGCCTACCCAGGAAAGCCTCCATCCCATCAGCTTTCGGGCAATCAACCGATCCAGATCGTCGAAGACCGCGGATAGGCGTTTACGGGGAGTTCCTTGGTAATCATCTTGAAAGTTCCTCTCTTCATCTCCGCAACTGGTGGCAGCGCGGCGGGAGCGTTGACACATCAGTTTTTCGGATCCGCAGGAGAATCGATTCCCGACATCATTTCGCCAACAGTTTTTTGATCGCGTGCAGTTCAAGACGGCGTTTTGCGGTGGTTTTGGGGTAGGCCATCTTGAGTTCCGCCATCGCATCCAGCACGATTTGAGAAACGATGAGATGCGCATTCTCCTTGTCGTCGGCGGGGACGACATACCAGGGCGCATGGCGGGTGCTTGTCGCGCGGAAGCAATCTTCGTACGCCTTCATGTATTGTCTCCAATATTTCCGCTCGCGAATGTCGGATGTGCTGAACTTCCAATTCTTGTCCGACTCTCCAATACGCGCCAGGAATCGCTTTCGCTGCTCCCCATAAGAAAGATGGAGGAAGATCTTAACGGTTTTCGTGCCATTTCGATAAAGGTGCTTCTCCAGGTCTGCAATGGAGCGGTACCTCTGGTCCCAAATGTTCTTCTCGTCGCGCAACTCCTCAGGAAGTCCCTGGTTCCGAAGAAGCTCCGGATGTACTCGGACGACCAGCACCTCCTCGTAGTAGGAGCGGTTGAAGATGCCGATCCGGCCGCGTTCGGGAAGGCGGCAGCTGGTCCGCCAGAGAAAATCATGATCGAGGTCCTCTGCGCTCGGCTGTTTGAAGCTGAATACCTCGCATCCTGCGGGATTAACGCCGGACATCACGTGACGGATGGCGCTGTCCTTGCCGGCGCCGTCCATACCCTGGAAGATCAGCAACATCGCATAGGTGTGGGAGGCGTAAAAAAGTTGTTGCAGCGAACTCAGCTTTTCCAGATGCTGGCAGAGAAGATCCTTATACTCCTTAGTCGACCTCGAATATGCATCGACAATTGTCGGCCACTTGCTCAGGTCGACCTTCTTGTCGGGCGGCACGCGGTAGTCTTTCAAATCGATGGTCACTGTCTCCCTCCTGTGGCGCGGAGCGAGTTTATCAGGTACGTCTTATTCGCGCAGGCAAGACGGATTTTCGGACACAACTCCTGGTCCGGGCCGCTGAAATCGGCCCGCGGCCATACAATCCCAGCGGATCAGCGTGGGAACGAGGCCCCTTGCGAATGGTTCCAATCTTATCTTTGCTTCATGAACCATCCAATGAACGCCCCCGCTGTGATGCCCGCGGCAAACGTCGTCACGACCGTGAGAGCAAGATGCCGGTGGAGACGGTGAGTTGTCTCATTCAGGAATTCTTCGCCCGCATCGCAACTTTGCTTCGCGGCATGCCGCACGACTCCCACTCCATCCTCGATAGCATCGGCAATGGCTCCCGTTGCGCGAGAAGCCTGGTGAGCTGATTCGGCAATGTTGTCAGCCGTTCTCTCCATTACAGTTTGTGACATCGAATCCTCCTATGCCCATTAGGGGCGGTTACTGGTAGGTCCCTCCGATTGGCGAGATTCACGTGCTCGTAGAGCCTTGACCAGGGTCAGTGTCCAATTTCCCGATTCAAAAAGCTGGCTAGATTTGACCGTGACGGAAATCGCTCACAATGTGAGCGATTCCTGACCAACGGAAACGACCTCTCGCTGCCATCCATGAACGACGTGATAATTCGTCCGGCGGGAACAAGCAACGGTGACCACCAGAGCTGTCCGCGATACGCCGCGACATTGCTCGGAATTGAGCAGTTTTGACCAGCCTTCTCGCGTCAGCCTGCTTCACAGTCGACCCTGGGCCTTCAGCCTGCGAGGCCAGCGTGCTCCTCATTCCATGCAAAGGAGAACGATATGTCCCACCTCACGGTCGTCCAGTTGATCGCTGGTGCGTTTGCCCTCATTCTCGGCACGGTCATGGCGATCAGATCGTTCCTTAAGAATAGCGGCGAAGAAATGGCGGCTTTCCGCGACTATTTTGGCGCCGAATACCATCGCGGCCTCCTTCAGCAAAGCGCCTGGTACGACGACGAGAACCTGTACGATCGCTGGCCTCGCTATGCCTTCAACATTCTTGAGCAGGGCGTCACCAAGCGACGTCAACGATGCGGCCACCTCAGCCGGCGGAATCGCGATTGATCCGGAGTCGTTCGAGCTGCAACGGCGGAAAGCCACTCTCTCCTTACACTCTTCAATTCCGCGGTGTGCACTTTTGGCCAGCATTCGCGCGGCTGGCCGCGCATGATCGTTTCTGCGAAGGTTCCTTCACGGCCCGAAGTACTCTCCTATCAGCCCTGCCGTCCCGGAAACACCGCACAGGAGAACACGATGCCTTATCACTTCACGAATACCGAGCTTATCGTCGCTGCGATCGCACTCGTCGTCATTGTTGTCATCGCCGTTGGCATGTATCTTCAACACCGCAAAGCCAAGACTGCTACCCTGCGCAACCGCTTCGGGTCGGAGTACGACCGCGCTATCCAGGAGCATGGTTCCTCGCAGAAGGCCGAGGCAAAACTGGCCGATCGTGAAACTCGTATAGACACGCTAAAAATCCGCGAACTCGGCGCCACCGAGCGCGAGCGATTCGTCGCCGACTGGCAAGGCGTGCAATCCCGCTTCGTTGACCACCCCAAGACTGCGGTCACTGAAGCTGACGAACTGATTTCTGCGCTGCTCGAGGCCCGCGGCTATCCCAAGGACACCTTTGAACAACGCGCCGCAGATGTCTCCGTTACCCATCCTCGCGTGATGAAGGACTTTCGCGTGGCACACGCCATCGCGGTGCGGCCCTATCAGTCTGAGGTAAGCACTGAAGAGCTCCGTACTGCAATGATTCAATTCCGCGCCATCTTCGAGGAGCTCGTCCAGGTCCAGAATCCTCAAGAGAAAAGACCGGCCGCATAACGCACAGTTCGCAGAGCGAATGGCTTCTCGATAAGTTGGATGGCCTTGAGGATCACAAGATGAGATATCAATTGGCGAGCCTAATTCGATGCGGCAGCAAGCTGGCATCCTCCAGCTTGCTGCTTGTGTGTTCATTCGCATTGGGAACTACATCTGGATTTTCCAGCAGTCCAAGTTTCGAGACGATTCGCGCAACCTACTCTCAAGCCGGTAACACGATGGGCGTAACGCTGATCGTTTACAACTACACCACTTCTGCGGATCTGCAGGTTCTTTCACTGGCATTCCAGGAGGGCAAGGATCAGGAATTGGCCACCGCGCTCTCCAAAACGAAAGCGGTCGGCCTTTGCTCAATCGCCGGAGATCCCAGCTTTGACGTGGCCTTCATCCAAATGGTTGCAACGCCAACCGGGCGCGAGATCACATTTATCGCCAACCGTCCGCTTCAATCCGATGAAGTCAATCCGAATTCGGATTCCAAGTCTTACGACCTTATGGTTGGTCAATTCGACATGAATGACACCGATAGTACCAAAAGCACAGGATTCCTATACACGGCAAGCAGGCTCGTGACGGATGAACAGGGAGTTCACTATGACCTGGCCGGCAGCCCCTGGTCGCTCGTCAACGTTCTCGATTCAAGTTGGGCTCCAGCGTTAGCTGGGCGTGAGGCTCCCGATGTAACTGGCCCAACTCCCCGGCCTTCGATGCCATAATCTGCGGTAACTGGTGCACCGGGCTGAAGTGGTCTCACGGGACAGAGCGAATAGCGGTTTTCTGCGCATTGCGACTTATGCCACCTCGAAAGGTGAACAGTTCAGGCGCTATCCGTACTCTCAACGGTAGCGAAGAGTAACCACATAAGTTAACATTCCGGCCGCGAGCAGAGGACACTAACCCATGCTCGACGTCCTGGCCATCTGCTGTCGAATCAAGACGATAACTTCATAACATTCTCGGTTTGATCACAGATACCAGACGAGTTATCCCGGAGTGAGCAAAAGTGAACAGTGCTGTAACCCGGACTTTGAGATTCTTCAATCAAGTTCGTCTGGGAAGGTCCTGCGAAATCATGAGTCTTAGGCAAGTGGTATCAGGCAGCACGGGCCGAGGTGAAGCAGATGGGAAAAAACCCAGACAAGACCGTTCTTCTGATCGAGAATGACGCCGAGCAAACTTGCATCATTCGCGCGATGTTCGACGACCAGGGCTCACACTCCTTCAAGTTGACCCCCGTCAAATGTTTGGCAGACGCCCAGACGTATCTTGCAGGGCATCCCGTTGATGTTGTCTTGCTGGACCTGGGCCTGTCCGATCCAGTTGGACTGGAGGCGGTCAGACGAACGCGCGCAGCTGCGCCCCACGTCTCCATCGTGCTGTTGTCCAGCCTGGACGACGAGCCGAAAGCAATTCAAGCCATTCATGAGGGCGTGCAGGACTATCTCATCAAAGGCCAGATCGAGCCCCACAAACTCATGCGAGCTCTCGGCAATGCCGTTGAGCGCACGACGAACGAAGAGATCCTGACCACTGAAAAGGATCGCGCCGAGGCCACGCTCAATTGCATCGCCGATGCCGTGATTTGCACCGACTTGTCGGGAAACATCACTTTCTTCAATCCCATCGCGGGCAACATGATGGGCTGGCCGCTGAAGGACGCAGTCGGCCGGCATCTGACCGAAACCTTCCGGATCGTGGACGCCACTACGCGCAAAGCAATTCTGGATCCGATGGCCAAGGCGGCATCGGAAAATCTAACGGGAAAACTGCCGTTGAATTGTGTACTCATCCACCGTGACGGTCATGAAGTCTTCATTGAAGACTCAGTTGCCCCCATCCACGACCGTGAAGGGGCAGTTACTGGAGCGGTGATCGTTTTTCGCGACGTAAGCGTGGCGCGGGCGCAGTCGGAGCAGATCACTCATCTGGCCGAACATGATTCTCTGACGGGTCTGCCCAATCGATTGCTCTTTTGCGACCGGGTTGGCCAGACGATCTCTCTTGCGCGGAGACACGGGGTGCGGGCCGCGGTGCTGTTTCTGGATCTGGACGGCTTCAAACATATCAACGACACCATGGGACATGCGGCCGGCGACGAGTTTCTCAAATCTGTGGCAGAGCGCTTGCTGCATTGCGTGCGCACTCCAGACACGGTAAGCAGGCAGGGAGGCGACGAATTCGTTGTGCTCCTGCAAGACGTGCAAAAAACGGAAGATGCCGCCATTACGGCCAGAAGGGTATTACACGCGGTGTCGGAGGTTCACCTCGCAGATCGTCGCGACCTTCGCGTCACCGCAAGCATCGGCATAAGTGTCTTCCCCGACGACGGTTTGGATGCGGAGACGCTCATTAACAACGCGGACTCAGCGATGTATCTGGCCAAGAAGAATGGGCGTCAAAGCTATCAGTTTTTCAGTCGGGACATGGATATCCCCGCCGTTGAGCACGAATCCACCGAGGAGAGTCTGCGTCTCGCCCTGGAGCGGAACGAATTGACGCTGCACTACCAGCCCAAGGTCAATCTGAAGACGGGAGCCATCACCGGGGCTGAAGCGCTGTCCCGCTGGAACCATCCCACGCGCGGAACGATTTTTCCGGGGAAATTCATTCCTATCGCGGAGGAATCCGGCCTGATTCTGCCCATCGGCGCATGGGTCTTTGATGAAGCGTGCTCGCAAGCTCGAGCTTGGGCTGATGCGGGTATGCCCGCAAAGAGGATGGCCGTCAACGTCTCACGGGTGCAGTTTCAGAGCGGGGATTTTCTCGATGGGCTCTTCGCGACCCTCAGCAAAACTGGCTTGGATCCGTCGCTTCTCGAGCTTGACGTAAACGAGACTGTTCTGACGCACCATCCTGAGCGCACAGCTTTTATCCTGAAGACCCTCCGGGATAAGGGCGTGCATGTGTCAGTCGATAATTTCGGCACTGGCAATTCCAGCTTGAGCAGTATGCAGAAACTACCCGTCAATGCCATCAAGATCGACCGGTCGTTCGTCCGCCAGATCACGACCGTTCCCGGTGGAACGGCCGCCGTGGAGACATTCATCGGCATGGCTCGGAGTCTCAACCTCAGGGTCATTGCTCAGGGGGTCGAAACAGCGGAAGATCTGGAGTTTCTGTGGGCACACGACTGTGACGAAGCCCAGGGGAACTTTTTTAGCCGGCCCGTTCCGCCGGAACAGTTGGCCAGGCTGCTGCGACCGAACTGAGCCAGAGCGATGGACCAGCCGAATGGGTCGCCCGTTTGCGCCTCTGTGAGCCACAACGCAGTCCCGAGTTGATTCTTACGGAAATCGGCGCAACGTGTGAACAGTCTGTTAAGGATCAACAGCCGGCGCACTCAACCTCTGTCCATCGTCGCCTGAATTCCGCGGCGCTCTGGTCGATATTGCTCACTTCGAGAAATGGGCCGGAAATCCGGCACAATTGAGCGCTGCGAGCAGGTCCCCGTGCGCACCCCTCGGGATCACTCGGAAGTCTACGAAATGAGTGTCTGATTGTCAGGCGAAAGAAATCTCCAAAGTGATCCGCAATTATCAAGATCTTCAGGAAATGCGAAGACGGGCGAAGACTGGAATCTTCACTACGTCGAGGATCGCACCGAATACGATTGCCGCGGCAAACTCACATGCGATTATGGCGAGAGGCAACGGGGACATCGCGATTCCCAAGACCGCAAGCGTTGAAATGATAAGGACGTCGGCCATCGAACAAAGCACGAGCCAAAGGCTGGGGCGCAATCCCCATAAGTGCTGGCGCCCGCGAATGACATACGTTGTGGCCTGGCTGCCAAACACAATGCCGACCAGGGACAAGGTTTGGAGTGCCCCAATGCTAAGATGCAACTGGAATTTCCCGATGGCCAGGATAGCTGTGCAGAAGGCGAGGAAACAGGTTCCGAGAATGATGCCTGCGCTGGTAATTCTGCCGATTTGCCATGAGTTCGGCATCTTTGACGGCCGCACCCTGTCCGTCGTCAGCGACATGGAGAGAAAGTCGCCGGTGATCATCAAAATGACCATCAGCATTGGAGTCAGGACCGCATGCCCGGTCATGATCAGGCCGACGGCCAACAGGAGCACCTGCAGAATCTTTTTCATCACCGAGTTCAGCGTGTAGGTGAGAATGCGCTGAAAGGTGATTCTGCCTTCTTTTACAGCAGTCACAATGCCGCCCAAGCCGGCTTTGGTCAATACGACACCGGCCGCGGATTTCGCTACATCGGTTGCAGTAGAGACGGCAATGCCTATCTGCGCCTGGCGGAGCGCGGGTGCGTCATTGGCGCCATCCCCGCACATCCCAACTGCGTGTCCGCTCTTTTGATAAGCCTTGACGAGGTCATATTTACCTTCTGGAAGGACGCCCGCGAAGACTGCAAAATCTTCTGGCTTAAGAGCCTCAGGAAGTTTTCCAGGTGGGCAGACGGCCCCGTTCAACCCAACCGCATGTGCGACGATTGCCGCCGTAACCGGAGCATCTCCAGTCACCATGACAGTGCGCACCCCGAGAGTTTGCAGTTGTGAGATGAGGGAGATCGAATCCGTCCGCGGCGGGTCGCTGAGCGCGATAAGACCGGCAATCTGGATGGCTCCCGGAGGGCCTGTAGCTACAGCCAGAACTCTGAAGCCCTGTTTCTCGAGCTCGTCAGCAATTGCAGCGGCGGCAGGTGATGGCGCCGTGAGGGCCACGACCGCAGTGTACGCGCCCTTGATTATCCGCTCTGTGCCACCCTTCTCATCGGTTGCTGTTGCCTCCGAGGTTTTCTTGAGCGGGTCGAATGGCACAAACGTGACGAGCTTCGGCAGGTTCGATGCAGGCTTGTGCGAGGCGGCAGAACGAACCGCAGCATCGACGGGGTCCTGGCCTCCGTCAGAACTTGTCAGAGCCGCCAGCCCGAGAACGTGCGACTCATCAAAGCCGGGCAGGGGACGAACACTGGTGACTGAAAGCGCATTGAGGGTCAAGGTTCCGGTTTTGTCCGAGCACAGGACATCGATCGACGCAGCTTCGTCCACTGCGGAAAGCCGCGTGGGCAGCACGCCGAGTTTTGCCAGAGAACGAGCTCCGAGCGCCGCCGCGAGGGTAAATGTCGCCGGCAATGCCACGGGGATGGCCGCAAGGACCGACGTGAGCAAAAGAGGAATGATCTCGGTCCATGGCATTGCATGGGAATAGGCATATACACCCATAGCGAGAATTACGACGCTATTGCAGATTGCCAGGTTGCGCACAATCTCGAGCACAGCCTTTTGTTGTGTACTGACCACGTGTGCAGTGCGAACAAGTTCCGCCGTGTGGCCGAATTTGGTGCGAGCGCCCGTAGCGGTTACCACGGCTTTTGCTTCACCCCGCCGCACCAGAGCGCCCGCAAAGGTGTCCGCGCCTGGGCCGGCGTCAATGGGCAGCGATTCGCCTGTGAGCATTGACTGATCGAGTTCGACCGATCCGCCGGTAAGATGCACATCTGCGGCGACGACACCGCCAAGCGACAGTTTCACCACGTCGCCACGCACCAATTCCGCAGCCGCCACGGTTTTCCATGCGCCATCGCGCTGGACTGAGGCGTTGAGTGCGAGACGCGATTTGAGAGCCGCCAGGGTAGCCTGAGCACGACCCTCCTGGAAGTAGGCAAGCGCGGCGTTGAACACCAGCAGCCCCGCGATGATTCCGGCCTCGTAGTACTTATGCAGCACAAGCTCAAGCACAATAGAGGCTTCAAGCAGCCATGGAACAGGCGCCCAGAACTTGGCCAATGCATTGCGCAGCGGATGAGCCGACGTATCCGGCATGGCATTTGGCCCGTCTTTTTCAAGACGGGCACGTGCCTCATCGCTCGTGAGCCCTTTGTTGGTGATGTTCTCGGACGGCGCTGGCGGCTGGCTGGTCGATATGGGATTGATAACGCTCGTTGCACTCAAAATAGATCACCAGGGTGGCAGTTTTCTCTACCACCATTCCCCGGAATGCTCCGACCGAGTCTTCGCGCTGTCGCCGGGCTTGGCTGAACGCAGAAGCAGGAGGGGGCACTGCACAAGCTTTACGACCTTTTCGGCAATCGACCCGAAGACGAACGGATGCCAGCCGGAGATGCCGTGCGTGGAAATCACCACCATATCGATATGCTCTCGCTCCACCACTTCCATGATGTTCCCAGCGATGTCATTTCCGACTTCGACGCTGGAAGTTGACTTCACTCCTCTGGCCGCAAGGGCCGCATGGCATTTGGCCAGATGCCGCTCCGCAAATGTTCTGGCCTCCTGAATAAATACGCCTTCGGGAACCAGATCAGGAACCGTCGTTGTCGGAAACATCGGGATCACGTTCACAAGATGGAGTTCCGCCTGAAAGTGTTTCGCGAGGTCAGCGGCCATCTCCAGAGCCGCCTTTGAAGATGAGCTGAAGTCGATGGGCAACAAGATCTTGGTCGGGATGGAAGGGAAAGCATGAACTTCAGGCATGACAGGCTCCTCAGCGAACCGTGGAAACCACGGTCTTCCTAAATTGTCCTCTGACACTTAGAGCAAAACTGTGCTCTTTTGGACACGCGCTCAGCGGGCCATTTGTCCAGGCGGAACGAACAGGCCGCGATTGGCCGGCGCGGTCATTGCAGAAGCACACGACTTGCGACTGCGAGCAAATATGACCATCCTTTGAGTCCTCCACTCTGCCAACATCTCAATAGGCGTAGCCAACGGCGCGGCAGTTCAATCGCGGTGCGACTTGCGCCTGAGGTGAGCGATGCCGATCGACGATGAGAGGATGAGGTCATCGGGGTGGACCGCGGAGTCGCATCTCCCGCTGGCCCGCGCGGCAGGCCCGGCCAAAAAGTTCTCAGATCAACCGGTTCAAGATCCTTTGGGTAGGACGGTTCACCGGGCGATGCTCCTGGTGTTAGTTACTGCGGCCCTGGCCGCCATGCCGGTGCTGGCAAGATCGCAATCACTGCTCCCTTCTGAAGATCCCTCGGCAACTTCAGCAATCACGACCGCAGGGAAACCTGACCTGACCTATGTCCGGCCAACTGAAGGAACCAAGCTGAAGAACTATTCCTTCGACGCATTCGGTCCGTATCCGATTGCGGTCGTTGGGGTTGCGGCTGGGATCAACCAGTGGACAAATTCTCCTCCCGAGTGGGGCCAGGGGGCCGAGGGTTTCGGCGAGAGATTCGGTTCCAACTTTGCTATCGCGGCGATTGACACGACTACGCGATATGGGCTGGCGGAAGCTTTCAAGGAAGATACGTTGTACTACCGCTGTGACTGCAGAGGCCCATTTCCGAGGTTGCGCCATGCAGTGATCTCCACGTTGACCGGGCGCCGCGGAGAAGACGGCCATCGCGTCTTCTCCCTCTCCTCTCTTGCCGCACCCTACGCGGGTTCGATGGTCGCGGTTTACGGTTGGTATCCGAACCGTTTCGGCGCAAAGGATGCGTTCCGGATGGGCAATTACGGCCTGCTGAGTTATATGGGCGGCAACATTGCCCTGGAGTTTTTCTACAGCGGACCGCACGCCCTGATCTCGCGCATGCATCTGAACAACGCGCACGGCTCCGCGATTCAAGGCCCAAACCAATGAGCAGCCGCGGACTTATAGCCGGTGCAAACATAAGCCCTCCGATTCCGGTGCGGCGGAGCGTACCCGCGTCCTCAGTTGTGAATTCCACCGTCGGACTTTTCAATGGATTTTTCGAGTGGTTCGGTGAGCTGGGGATCTTTTCCTGGCGAGTTTTCAGGGCCGCGATAACACCTCCATACGAAGGTCGCGAGCTGATTCGGCAGCTCGATGAAGTTGGGTCGAAGTCTCTGCCGCTGGTTGCCATGGCTGGGGCCGCAATTGGCGTGATCCTCTCGCTCGAAGCCCGCTATAGCCTCACTCGATTTGGCGCCAAGTCGATGTTTCCTGCCACTCTCGTGTACACCGTTCTCCAGGTCATGGGTCCTGTGATTACCGGTCTGGTGGTAAGCGGTCGCGTGGGAGCCGGCATGGGCGCGGAGCTGGCATCGATGAAGGTGACGGAGCAAATCGACGCCATCGAGGCATCCGCGATCAACCCTTACAGGCTTCTAGCCGCGACCCGCATACTGGCCTGCATCCTGATGCTTCCGCTGCTGACCATCGCGACTGACGGATGCGCATTGCTGACTGGCTGGTTTGCGCAGAGTCTGGTTGAGCCACTTTCATTCCATCAGTTCATCTCAAGTGGGTTTAATGGCGCCCACTTCAATGCTTTCCTGCCGCAGACATTCAAAACCGCCGTATATGGCCTGATTATTGGGCTCATCGCGTGCTTTCAGGGAATGCGCACGCGCGGAGGAGCCGCGGGTGTGGGTCGCGCAGCCACCAACTCGGTCGTGCTGGCGTCGCTCTTCCTTATCTTGGCCGATGTACTGCTGGTGAAGTTCATTCTCGTTTTCTTTCCTTAACCGTTGTTTGAGGCGTTGGTGAAACAACTATGGCCACAGCTTACGACATTGCGACGAAGCAAGCAGCGCCTGAGCAAGACGGTCTTGCGCCCGTCATTGCTGTCGAGAATGTGCACAAGTCCTTCGATGGCCATAAAGTTCTCAACGGGATCAGCTTGCATGTGAACCAAGGAGAGACCCTGGCCGTGCTCGGACGAAGCGGAACGGGGAAAAGCGTGCTCCTGAGACTCATCATTGGCCTCGATACGCCCGACTCCGGATCGATTTGCATTCATGGCCAGGATATCGCCGGCTTGGCTCTCGATCGCATGGGAGAGATCCGGAGGAAGATGGGTTTCCTGTTTCAGCAAGCGGCGCTCTACGATTCGCTCACCGTCGCTGGGAATGTGGCGTTTCCCCTTGAACACCATCGCAGAGACATGTCCAAGTCCGAGCGAGCCGACCACGTAAGGCAGTTGCTGGCCGAGGTGGGCATGGACGGCGATCTCGAAAAAATGCCGTCGGATATTTCAGGCGGAATGCAAAAGCGCGTAGGTCTGGCGCGCGCGCTAGCGCTTGAGCCGGAAATTCTGCTGCTCGACGAACCGACGGCCGGCCTCGATCCCATCAGTGCTGGCGAAATCGACGAGTTGATTCTCAAGCTCCAGAGGGAACGCCAGATGGCGTCCATCGTGGTGACGCACGATCTCCATAGCGCCAAGACCATAGCCGGACGACTCGCCCTCCTGAATGAGGGCGACGTAGTGATCGAAGGCACGTTTGAAGACCTTCAACAAAGCGAGACCGCGTTTGTGAAGGAATTTCTGAAGCAGTCGTAGGAGGACTTATGTCGAGATTGGCAAGGTTAGGAGCATTTATCGTTGCGACGCTAGCAATTCTGGCTGCCGGTGTGTTCGTTATCGGGAGCCAGGAGTATCTATTTCGTTCCACCTACCAACTCAAGACGCAATTCGACAATGTTGCGGGCCTGGCTGTAGGAGCCGACGTGCAGGTGGGCGGCGTTCACAGCGGAAATGTGCATAATATCCAGCTGCCTCACAAACCGGGCGATAAGGTCATCGTGGTGATGGATCTCGACAAAACGACGCAGGAGATCATCAAGCGCGACTCCGTCGCCTCTATCGAAACCGAGGGGATGCTGGGGAATCAATACGTGGCGATTTCGTTTGGATCTGCCGGACAGGCCGAAGTAACAAATGGCGACACCATCCAGAGCGAGCCACCACTGCTGATGGCGGACTTGCTCAAGAAGACGAGCGGCATTTTGGATAGCAGTCAAAAGGCTATCCAAAATGCAACGTTGGCCACGGCGCATCTTAACTCGGTAAGCGCAAAGATCGATTCGGGTCAGGGAACTGTGGGTGCCCTGGTAAACGACAAGCAGCTCTACAACAACATCGAACAGACGACGGCCACCCTCCAAGGCACGATGACGGAGGCGCAGGCCGGCGTAACCGACTTCCAGGAGAATATGGAAGCCTTGAAGCATAACTTCTTCTTAAGCGGATATTTCAAGAAGCGTGGATACGAAGATTCTGCCGACTTGGCGGCGAACAAGATCAGCGGGTTGCCGCAGGCCACGCCCGAGAAGACATTTACCTACGCAACCAAGCAGCTCTTCGACAGCCGCGATTCGGCCAAGATGAAGGACCAGAAGACCCTCAAAGCGGCGGGTGACTTCCTGGCGCAAACTCAATTTGGAGTTGCGGTCGTTGTGGTTTCCACCGGCATGGATGGCGATACCCAGAAGGATCTCGTGCTCACCGAAGCCAGGGCGATGGTCGTCCGCGAGTATCTGGTCGAGAACTTCGGCTTCGACGACAGCCAGCTTAAGACATTGGGAGAAGGCAAGCAGACGGGCGCTAACCTTGACGCGGACTGGGGTTCGATCCAGGTTCTCATTTATCCGGCAGGAACCGTAATTCCGGTCGATAAGTCGGCGCCGGCGGCCAGCTCGCCCCCAAGCGACGCCGATAAGCCAGTACAGGTCAGTACCGCGGCGACTCAAAAACCATAATGCACGGCGAGATCATGCGGCAAAGATCGCCTCTTATCCCGGTTCCATTTAGTCAGGCGTCCCACCCATGAGGTTTCAACGAAACCCACAACCGATCCAAGGAGATCATATGAACACAGCTTCAAAATGCGCCCATCCAGCTTGCAACTGCGTCCCTGCGGAAGGGAAGGAATTCTGTAGCGAAGTTTGCCGCGACGCAAAAGGCATGACGGAACTCGCATGTCAATGCGAGCACTCCAACTGCCAGGGAAAAGCCCTGAAACCGTAACCGCCCCAACTTATAATTTCCGCACGGGTCTCGGCGGCCCGTGCGGAAATGCCGCCTCAGCAATGCTGCGCCATCTTCGACACCGTCTGCGCACCTGGATCGGGTGACCGATGCACGGCTGTTCCAGGTACTTACAGGCGGTTGTTTCCGCGCTCGCATCAAATATTGTGTCGGATATTGTGTCGGAGGATTCTATGGGATTGGGCATGATCGCCTCGGGCAGGATGGGAACCAAGAAGGCGCGACGCCTAATGTGGGCCGGCCACCCATGCGTTGTGTGTGATGTTCATTCGGAAGCCGTGCAATCGCCTGCCAAGGAGTACGCCTGATGCCCGAATCGCAATCAGACGCTCTGGTGGTCTTCGGTGTGACGGGCGATCTGGCCCATAAGATGATCTTCCCGGCGCTTTATGCGATGGTGAGGCACGGCACGCTCAAGGTTCCGGTGATCGGCGTTGCTTTACCGAAATGGAGCCCGGAGCGGCTGCACCGGCGTGCAACGGACAGCATCAAGCGGGCAGGCGGAATCGATGACAAACGCGCGCTGCAGCGCCTTCTGTCCCTGCTGAAGTACGTAAGCGGAGACTATACAGACAGCAATACGTTCGCGTCGATCAAAGCCGCGCTCGGGAAAGCGCGGCGGCCTGCGCACTATTTGGCAATTCCACCTGCGCTCTTCGAGACGGTGATCGAAGGGCTGGGCGCAGCAGGCCTGGCCAAGAATGCGCGCGTGATTGTCGAAAAACCATTTGGGCGCGATTTAGCTTCAGCGCGCGAGCTGAATCAGGTTGCACACGCGGTCTTCCCTGAAGACTCGATTTTCCGCATCGATCACTTCCTTGGAAAGGAAGCGATCATGAATATCCTCTATTTCCGATTCGCCAATTCGTTTCTTGAGCCGATCTGGAACCGAAATTATGTGGCCAGCGTTCAGATCACGCTATCTGAGGATTTCGGCGTGGGCGGGCGTGGCGCCTTTTACGAGACGGCGGGCTGTCTGCGCGACGTGATTCAGAACCATCTTTTCCAGATCGTGGCGCTGCTTGCCATGGAGCCGCCTGCGGGCCGGAACTTTGGAGAGTTGCAAACCGAGAAGGCCAAGGTCTTCAAAGCCATTCGACCTCTGAAGCCCGACGACCTGGTGCGTGGCCAATATGCCGGCTATCGAGAGGAGCCGGACGTGGCCAAGCGCTCCGACGTCGAAACCTATTGCGCCCTGCGGCTCTTCATCGACTCATGGCGCTGGGACGGAGTGCCGTGGTATCTGCGCTCGGGTAAATATCTCCCGATCACCGCAACCGAAATCCTCGTGGAACTCAAGCGACCTCCGCAGAAGCTTTTTGGCGACGCGGCGCAACCGAACAGCAGGTCGAATTACCTGCGCTTCCGGGTGTCTCCCAACTCGGCCATCGCCCTGTCTGCCCGCGTGAAGCTTGCCGGTCAGGAATTCACCGGAGAAGAACGAGAGCTTTACCTGTCAGATGAACAGCTAGGAGAGGAAACGCCGTACGAACGGCTGTTGGGCGATGCCATGAAGGGCGACGGTGCGCTGTTCACTCGTGAGGATGCGGTCGAAGCCGCATGGGAGGTGGTGAATCGTGTCCTCAAGAACCATCATCGGGTTCGCCGCTACAAACGAGGTACTTGGGGGCCGAAAGAGGCGGACGCACTGATCGCTGCGGATGGCGGCTGGCATAATCCAAGCCCCGACGGCTGATGCCCAGGATCTCTCGAGGGGCCCCCGGACCGCCGGACGACCTGTATAAATTTGACCATCTTTAAGCCATCGTCTCCCTGCAGAATCCAAATCGCGAAGGAAAAGGGCGGGGGCTGTTGTCAAAAATCGACGATGAGGTCTCTGGATCGGGCGAACGAGTCCATGTCGATGCGGAATCGTCCCTTTTTCCGGCTGCAAATGTTGTGTAATGTTGCAATTCCCCACAGTAGCGGTGCATTTCCAAGCAATTTGCGCCGGTACTGAAGATTCCCAGCGAAACGCAATCCATGGAGGAAAAGGCATGTTTCACATACTCTGGTATGTTGTCATCGGGCTGTTGTCGGGGTTGATCGCAAAATCGGTGATGCACGAGCATCTGACGATGCTCTGGACGATCGTGCTCGGCATCGTCGGATCGCTTCTCGGCGGCGGCATTACCCACATGATTTTTCGCTCGAAGAACGAGCGATACCACCCCGCTGGTCTCATTTTTTCCACACTGGGCGCGATCCTGATTCTCTTTATTTGCTTCAAGCTGAAGATTCATCTTCCTTAGGTCTCGGTTTGCCCCTTTGGCTCATCGACGGCCGGCAAGCTCCGATCATCAGGCTGCGGCAATCGCGCTGCGCCCTCCGTAGCGCCTGGGAAGTTGTCTGAACGCGGTCTCGCTAGAATGTGCAAAGGCCCACGGCTGACCGTGGGCCTCTGCCTCCGCAAACATTCCGCGCTAGATACCCTTCGGTTTGGACTCATCCTTCGGTTCGGCACGTTGCTGCGGCGCCGCGTGTTGTTGTGGCGCGGCGTGTGGTTGCGGCGCAGATCGTTGCTGTGGTGCAGCACGTTCTTGCGGTGCAGCTCGCTGCGGCGGTGCGGCGCGTTCCGGCGGCGCAGCAGCACGTTCCTGAGGAGCTGCGCGTTCCTGCGGCGCGGCACGCTGCACGGGTGCGGCGTGCTCCTGCGGCGCAGTACGTTGCGCAGGCATAGCCCGTTCCTGCGGCGCCGCGCGTTGCTGTGGCGCTGTGCGTTCTGGCAGTGCGGCACGTTGTTGCGGCGCAGCCCGTTCCTGCGGTGCGACACGCTGCGGCGGTGCTGCGCGTTTCTCAGAAGGGGCATGCGATTGAGGCGCAGCCCTCGGCGCACTTCTTGGCTCTGGCCTGGC
>Ga0187851_10000619_pt1 | contig 35914 bp, 33 predicted proteins | sample June2016WEW_6_10_FD_132997 | JGI IMG/M metagenome (GOLD analysis project Ga0187851, IMG submission 132997) | Peatland microbial communities from SPRUCE experiment site at the Marcell Experimental Forest, Minnesota, USA - June2016WEW_6_10 | ecosystem: Environmental > Terrestrial > Soil >...
AGCTGACGTAGTTGGTTCACAGAGAATCCTCCTTCTCTGCGTCCCAAACTATCGAATCGGAGGCAGCCGCTGGCTCACGAACACGCGAATGCGTCCGCCGCCGCAGCGGCTTCGTTCAAGTCGGCCAAAGTTCACCAATCCGCCGGGGCCGATTTCTCTTGTTGACAATAGCCCACTCACTCGATGATCCCGGCGCAGAAGAGGTCGAAGCCCTCCGCCCCGCCCTAGGTGGTTGCAGATAATTACCGCTTTTTATAGACAATCGAATCAGGTAACCACCATGACAGAAACCATTGAAACCACCCCCGCCCCAACCGAGACGAAGATACCCTTCGCCGCCGCCACAAACCCAGGCGTTGCCCGCTGCGTGTGCGCCTGGATACGAGTCAACAAGGCAGAACGCGCAAAAGGCAAAGGCAAGTACGATGCCTCCAAGGCAGCTAACCGCGCCTACCTCGACGCCATGCCTCCGCTCTCCGGCGACGAAAGCATCCGCGACTTCATCGCCTGCGTCACGCACGCCATGATTGCCGACATAATCTTGGAGAGTTCGGGCACCAAGTACCTCTACGCCGCCCAGGTCGCTTACACCACAGCTCGCGCCCAGTCCACGGCTCCAAAACCAGCCGCCTAAGGGGTACCCCCTCCCCCCACATACCCCCCGGGGTATAGATTTCCCCTGAAACCTTGCAGATTATTTTTAACCCATTTGAAATCAATACCTGTTGAAAACTTTTCGCCCTCAAATTCTCTCGCATCATGAGATTTGGCCTCTGAAAATCACCGGAAAATCCGTTTTTTGCCCAAATAAAAGGCCCCTAAGCATCGCTTCGGGGCCCTTTCGCTAACTTGCTGACTCGCCTTAAACAGCCTTCTCCGCAGCAGCTTTCTCCGCCGCCAGAGCAACCTTGGCCTGCTCGATGAGTTCCATGAAGCCTTTGGCGTCCTTCACGGCAATGTCGGCCAGAATCTTGCGGTCCAATTCCACGCCGGCCTTCTTAAGGCCATTGATAAGCTGCGAGTAGCTGAAGTTGTTCAGCTTGCAGGCAGCCGAGATGCGCACAATCCACAGCGAGCGGAACTGGCGCTTCTTCTGTTTGCGGCCGGTGTAGGCAAACTTCAGGCCGCGCTCGACGGCTTCTTGAGCCGCCTGATAGAGCTTGGATTTGGTAAGGAAATAACCGCTTGCTCTTTCCAGAATCTTCTTCCGGCGGTCACTCCGCTTGGTACTGCGTTTTACGCGGGGCATATCGATTTCTCCATTTTGCGTTCGGTTATGCGGCTGGAGGCAGGAGGCCAAAACCCATTGCGGGAACGGCTGTAAACCTCTTCACTCGCTTTCATGCCTGAATCTCTCGCCGTTGCGAACGCGTTTCGCATCCGGCGGGGGCCATTTCGGCCCATCTACAACAGCAGCACGAACCCAATCCAAAGGTCCGCCCCACCGCAGGTGGTCAGGCGTAAGGAATCATGCGCGCTACCTTCTTGTAGTCGCCATCGGAAACCAGCAGGGTCTTGCCCAGCTTGCGTTTCGTCTTTGGCAGCTTCGAAGTAAGGATGTGCCGCGTCTTCGCCTGGCCCCGCTTGATTTTGCCGGTGCCAGTCTTGCTGAAGCGCTTGGCCGCGCCCGTATGGGTCTTCAACTTGGGCATTTTCTTCTCGATGTTCTCGTTTGTCCGGCTGAGCAGGGTCACCCCGCCGATTTGCCCGCGGGACAGGACTTCCCCTGAACTCTTTAGGCTTCAACCAGTATACAGCAGGCCGGGGTTCCCTGCTTCTGAAACTGCACAGGCCGCGCTCAGAGTCGATGAGACTCTGAGCGCGGCCTGAAGCTGACTATTCGAGTAGCCTACTGCGCCGGAGGTGCGGTGGCTGTGACCTGCGGAGCGACAGGCGGCTTGGGTTTGGGCGCTTCCTGCTTCTTGGCCGGGGCGATAATGGCGTGCAGAATGGTGCCTTCCATGCGCGGCATGAACTCCACAATTCCCGCATCGCCGATGTCCTGGATGAGCTTATTGATGATGTTGTAACCCAGATCGCGATGGGCCATCTGGCGACCGCGGAAGCGCAGGCTGGCCTTTACCTTGTCGCCATCGGCAAGGAATTTAACCGCCTTGTTCTTCTTGGTCTGGTAGTCGTGCTCGTCCACGGTCACGGAGAACTTGACCTCCTTGACCGTAATGACCTTTTGCTTTTTCTTGGCGGCGCGTTCGCTCTTTTCTTTTTCATAGAGGAAGCGACCGTAATCCTGGATGCGGCAGACCGGGGGAACCGCGTTGGCGGAAACCTCGACCAGGTCGAGACCCCGCTCCTTGGCCAGCCTGAGGGCCTCAAAGGGAGCCAGGATTCCCAGTTGCTCGCCGTTTTCGTCGATTACGCGGATTTCACGCGCGCGAATCTTCTCGTTGATGCGAATAAAGGACTTTGCCGAACGTTTGTCGAGTGCGATGGTGCTCCTCCAAAAGTCGCCGGCTCCCGCTTCCGGAGTCTGCCGGAGTCGTCGCGGGCGCACGAGCGCAACCTGAGTATAGCATTGGCTCGGCTTTTCGGAACAAAGGGTTTATGCCGGTTTGCCGCCCACAACAGCTTCGAGAGCCCCTTCAGCTGTCAATCCGGTCACGCGCACTGGCACCAACCGGTTGGCTTCCAGCTGGCCCGCGAGCTCCACAGGCAGGAAGTTCTCCGTCAGCGCGGCCGTCCGTCCCCGTGCTCCCAACTCAGCCGGCGTGTGCAGCGTGATCGCTTCCAGTTCTTGACCGACAAAACTTCTCCGATGGGTTTCAGTTTTTTCCGCAGCCAGAGTTCGCAGGGCAGCCATTCGCTCCGCAACTGCCTCAGGCGCAACCGGCCGCTCGGCGTGCAGCGCCCAGGCCATTGTCGCCGGTCGAGGCGAAAACGAAAACAGGTGCAGGTAGTCGAAGGGCAGCCCTCTTACCAGCGCCAGAGTCTCCTCAAATTCGGCGTCAGTCTCGCCGGGAAAGCCCGCCATCACATCCGCGCCCAGTGTCAGCCTCGATCCGCAAGCACGCAACAGCGCATCTACCTTTTCCACGTAATGCCAGGGCCTGTAGCGCCGATGCATCCGCCGCAGCACCGCATCCGAGCCGGATTGCAGGGGCAGGTGCGCGTGGCGGGCAAGTCGAGATGGACCGTTCGTTGGATTTCCAAACTCCGCCATCAGCCCAATCAACTGCGTATCCCAATCCATCGGCTCTATCGAGCTGAGCCGCAGCCTGGGAAGAGTGGTCTGCTCGAAGATTGCTCTCACCAGCCCAGAGAGCGTGCGCGTGGGTGAAGTTTCTGAGCTAGAAAAGTCTCTGCCCCATCGCCCCAGGTTGATTCCCGAGAGCACCAGTTCGTTGCCCCCGGCGGCAACAAACCCCTCCACCCGCCTAAGAACGCTTGCAGCGGGCAGACTCTTGGAGGGGCCTCTCGTCTGGGGAATGACGCAAAACGTGCAGCGATTGCCGCAGCCTTCCTGGATTTTCAGGTTGGGCCGGGTCTGCGCGCCGGGCGCCATTTGCGCCTCTTCGATAAAGGAATGTGCGAAGCGATCATCGGCCCATATAGGAGCATGCGCATTGCCAGAGATCAGCGATTCCGCTCTCACCAAACTCGGGCCAGCCAATTCCGGCCGCGCAGCTGACGGCTGGGTACCACCAAGGCCGAGGCCCAGAATAATCTCCGGCGCGCGCGCTTTATGGCTGTTGCCCACCACGGCTGCCACGCCGTCAATGCACGCCAACTCCTGCGGCGCGCGCTGCGCATAGCAGCCAGTCACCACGATTCTCGCCTCCGGGTTCAGCCGGTGCGCCCGGCGAATGAAGGCTCGCGCAGCCCGGTCAGCCTCCGCCGTCACGCTGCACGTATTGACAACCACCACATCGGCTTCCGGCGGGCTCGCGTCGTCCAGCCCCGCGGCGCGCAGCCGCTCGCGAACCGCTTCGCCATCGGCGCGCGCCGCTCTGCAACCGAAGTGTTCCACGTGAAAGGTGGCAGCCATGATTCCAGTCTACGACCTGCCGAATCCACCGGCATATCGCCGCTCGCAGCCTCCGATATACTGGGGTTGATCGTACCTCACTTCGGGTTCCCCCCTTATCCATGCAAGCCGGAACCAAAACCAGCGCTTCAGCCCCGCCTCCTGCCGCCTCGAAACCCAGCACGCGGCATATCATCGGCTTTGTCTTCTTCACTTTCATTGTCTATTTGTCCATCGGACTGCCTCTGGCAGTCCTGCCGCCATATGTGCATCTGCGCATGGGCTATAGCGCGGCGCTGGCGGGCCTCGTCATCAGCATCCAGTACATCGCCACTCTGTTCAGCCGTCCCTGGGCCGGTCACATCAGCGACCGCGTTGGCGCCAAGGTCTCCGTGATTTGGGGCATGGGTGCGTGCTCTGCGAGTGGAGCGCTGCTGATGGTTGCGGCTGCCCTGCACGCGATTCCCTGGGTCAGCTTTGCTTTTCTTATCCTGAGCCGCCTGGTTCTAGGCGTCGGCGAGAGCCTCGGATCAACAGGTTCAACTTTGTGGGGCATCTCAAGCGTGGGGCAAGCCAGCACCGCCCGGATCATCTCCTTCAACGGCATCAGCACCTATGGCGCCATGGCGCTGGGCGCTCCTCTAGGCGTGGCGCTCGATTCGCTGTGGCGGGATCCGCAGTGGGGCCTGGCCTCAATCGGCCTGCTCACCCTGCTGATTGGTGCTTTCAGCCTCGCCCTGGCCTGCCGCAAGAGTCCCGTGCCCGTAACTCCCGGCGAGCATCTTTCCTTCCGCCATGTACTGGGTCGCGTGGCTCCTCACGGCATGGGCCTGGCGCTGGGAGGCGTGGGTTACAGCGTGCTGGCCACCTTTGTCACGCTCTTTTACCTAAGCCGTCACTGGACGGGCGCTGCCCTTTGTCTCACCGCATTCGGACTGGCTTTTATTGCGGCGCGCCTACTCTTCATTCAAACCATCAACCGCTTTGGCGGATTTCCGGTAGCTATGGCTTGCCTCGCGGTGGAATCCGTGGGGCTGCTTCTGCTTTGGCTTGCATCCTCGCCGTGGATGGCTTTCTGCGCCGCCGCTATCACAGGCTTCGGTTTCTCGCTGGTCTTTCCCGCTTTCGGCGTGGAAGCGGTCAAGCGTGTCGCCGCCAACAATCGCGGCGCGGCGCTGGCCGTGTTTACAGCCTTTGCCGACATCTCCTTTTTCCTTACCGGCCCGATTGCCGGCGTGGTCATTGGCTATTGCGGCTACTCCAGCGCCTTCGCGTTTGCGTTGGTGTGCGTGGTGGGGGCATTGGGAATCGCCATCGTGCTGAGACGGCAGGGAATGGAAGACAGCGAAGAGGGTGCGGTCGCCGGATAGAGACGCTGGTTGCATCCCAGCCTGCTCTTCCCCGACAGATGACGGCATGACGCAGAACGGCCACCCTTTCGGGTGGCCGTTCTGCTTTATTGCGGGAGGGAAGGCGCCTTACTGCTCGCTCCGCTCACTCTTACGCAGATTAATTAGATCGCCAAGGGTTGTGGTTGAGCTCGAGACAGGAGCCTTGTGGCTCTCCTTCTTGTAGCTCTCGACCTGTGCGCGGCTGGCTTCCTGGCCAATGGCGCGCAGGCTCAAGCCCACCTTTTTCTCTTCCACATTGATCTTGATGATCTTGAACTCGTGCTCGAGGCCTGTTTCCAACTTTGATCCGCCGCCCTCGTCGCCGGCCTCGGAGATGTGGCACAAACCTTCCACGCCCTCCGCGATCTCGACAAACGCGCCGAATTGCGCCGTCCGCAACACCTTGCCATGAACCTGGTCGCCCACGCGGTGAGTTGCGAAGAAGCTCTCCCACACGTCGGGCTGCAGTTGCTTGATGCCTAGGCTCAGGCGGCGGTTCTGCGGCTCAACGCCTAGAACTACAGCCTTCACCTTCTCACCCTTCTTCACGATCTCCGAGGGGTGCTTGACGCGCTTGGTCCAGCTCAAATTGGAAACGTGAACCAGTCCGTCGATGCCGTCTTCGATTTCGATGAAGGCGCCAAAGTCGGTCAGGTTGCGCACGCGGCCTTCGACAATCGCCCCGGCCGGATACCGCTCGGTCAGGTTCTCCCAAGGGTTGTCCATCAACTGCTTCATGCCCAGCGAAATGCGGCGGTCTGCCGGATTCACACTCAACACCACAGTCTCAACTTCGTCGGCCGGTTTCACCAGCTTTGAAGGATGCTTCAGCCGCTTGGACCATGTCATCTCCGAGAGGTGAACCAATCCCTCGATGCCCTGCTCCAGCTCAACAAACGCGCCGTAATCAGTAACCGAAAGCACGCGGCCATGAACATGCGCGCCCACCGGGTAGCGCTCCGTTGCGTCCAGCCACGGGTCGGGCGTCAACTGCTTGAAGCCCAGAGAAACCCGCTGCTTGTCCTTATCGAACTTAAGCACCTTGACCTGAATCTCATCGCCCACATTCACCAGGTCGCGAGGATGCGTCAGCCGGCCCCAGCTCATGTCTGTGATGTGCAGCAAACCGTCAATGCCGCCCAAGTCAACGAACGCGCCGTAGTCGGTGAGGTTTTTCACAGTGCCAGTGAGAACGGCGCCCTCGCCCAACTGCTCCAGCGTGGTTGACCGCTTGGCGTTCTGTTCTTCTTCCAGAATTTCCTTGCGGCTCACAACGACATTGCCGCGCTTCTTGTTCAGCTTGATGACGCGGACTTCGATCTGCTGGCCGAGATAGCCGTCCAAGTTGCGGACCGGTCGAATCTCAAGCTGCGAGCCAGGCAAAAATGCCTTCAGCCCGATGTCCACAGTCACGCCGCCCTTGACGCGGCTGACCACCGTGCCCATGATCGGCGTCTTGTCGGCGGCGGCCTTTTCAATCGTGTCCCAGACGCGCAACCGCTGCGCCCGTTCGTAGCTCGCCAGGTAACCGCCCTCCGGCTCCTCGCGCTCAATCACCACCTCGATCACGTCGCCGGGCTGGAACTTCACAGCGCCGGTGTGATCCTGAACCTGTTCGAGCGGCACAAGGCCCTCGGACTTCAAGCCCACATCAATGACCAGATGCTTTTCCGTCTGCTTGACGACCGTGCCGGAGACAATTTTGTCTCCGTAGGCCTCAACAGCGGCAGCCTCGGCGGCCTGCTCGCGCTCAAAGGCTTCCAAAGCGGCGGAGAAATCATCCATTGAGTCGAGGCCATGCTCTGTGTGCGCGGCCTTGGCGTGAGCCGGCGCTGCAACAACTGGAGCAGGAGCCTCTGGAATCTGAGGTTCGGCTTGGGCTGTGGGCTCTGTTTGCGCGGGAACTTCAGCAGCAACTGGAGCGGGTTCAACCTCTGCCCTGGTTTCTACCACGGGCTCGGCCTCGACTTCAGGCTCGGTTGAGGCATCGGCGTCCAGCGCGGGGGTTTCGACTACTTCGGCTATCTCAGGGTTGGACGTGGATTCGGGCAACGGCTGCTCTTGCTCCGTCGCAGGTTCGAGGGTTGGGCTTTCCAATTCAGTGTTCAGGGTTGTACTCTCGGTTTCGGGATTGAGGACGTTTGCCATCACTGCCAGCTCCGCGATTCCTTGCTCCCGCGACTCGATCTTGCCGTCGCTGGGGGTGGTCCCTCTGCCGCAATTGATTTGAGGGATACCGGAGGCCGCTTTTCTGCCGGCTACCGCGTGCCTGTGACGTGGCGCTCTTGCAAGGGGGCAGTCCTTCCGTCCGGTCTGGCTGGCTTGGAAGGGGCTGGTCTCCTTGGGAAACACCCGGCAGGCAACGGCTCGCTGGATGGCGGCCGCAACTCACTGCTGGAATCCGCGCAGGAAGCTACGCTCACCAGTGTAGCAACCGTAAGTTTCTCCCGTCAATGCAACAGATTGAACAAGAGATGAACAAAAGGCGGAAGCGGCGCACATTTCTACGTGCTGCTCCGGAAACAATGGACTTGCGGCGGCATTGCAAAGTTTTCTGCAAAAATATTACTGCGCCCCATTCTTGCTGGTGTCCCAGGCCCCTGGGATCCCACGGACTCGGGGTCCCAAGCGAGCGATTCTTGCTCGCTGGGGTGAAAGGACAGGTCCTCGTCCGTGGGGTGGAGATCCGGATTTTCATAACTGGGAATCAACGAACTACTTCCCGCGCCCTGCGCACGGCAACACACTATACTGATGCAGACGGAACCCCACCCATGGATATTCTCTGGACTCCCTGGCGCTATACCTACATCACGACGGCGGACAATGCCACACGGCCCGGCGTTCCGGCGAGCCTTGAGGCCTGGCCCGGCAACCACCACTGCGTTTTCTGCAACCTGATCGCCTCCATCGACTACGCCATTGCCAACGGGACGAATCCGGAAGAAGCAGAAGCCGCTGGCGGACTCATCCTGCGCGGCGAGCACTGCTTTGTCTGCCTGAACGCATACCCCTACACCTCCGGCCACGTGATGGTGATGCCCTACGCCCATCTCGACCGTCTCACGCTCTTGCCTGCCGCCGCCGCCCACGAACTGATCGAACTGGCGCAGCACACCGAGCAAGCGCTGGAACGCCTCTACCACCCGCACGGCCTCAACATTGGAATGAATCTGGGCCAGGCCGCCGGCGCAGGCGTTGCCGGACACTTGCATCTGCACGCCCTGCCCCGCTGGGCTGGCGACACCAACTTCATGACGACGGTGGCGGAGACGCGCATTCTGCCGGAAGATTTAGAGACGACCTGGAAACGGATGCGGGGGGCATTCTTGGGGAAGCTGTAGAGCTAACCTGGGGCGTCACCTTTGTTTGAATATTTCAGATCCATCTCATGAACATAGGCCGCATCACGTTCGGCCTGCGCTTCAGTGAGCGCCTTGAAGATTTCGGGACTGTTCCTTAGAATGGGAAACCCATACTGCTTGAAAACGCTAGCCAGGAATCCGAACCAATCTTCAATCTCAAGCTCAGTGTTCATTTCCAAGCGGTCCGGCAGAACCCGGTATCTCTCATCGTGATTCAGATACAACAGGTCGTGAATCCAGAACGTCTTCGAGTCCTCGGGTTCTGGCCCGAACCCGCAGGACATCCATGGATCGATAGAATGCTTAAGCTCCAGATAGACAGCGCCTGAGCTGAATCGAAGGCAAGTCGGGCCCTCTCCAACTACTGAGAAATCAAACTCTGTTTGTAGAAATTCGAAAAGACTACGAACAATCCGCAAAAAGCCAAGATGGCCATCCTTTGGCGGCTGCACTTCACCCACAATCTTGAGAAGCTCCTCGCCGGTATTAAGCAACTGCTCGTACTCTAGGCGATCTCCCACGGGCTTATTTTGCAATATTTCCCGAAGCTGCGCCAATAGTTCATACTCTCCTCGAACTCGCTCCGGATAGTTTACCCTCGTATCGTTTTCCAGGACCCGACGACCAAGGTGGCGCCAGTCGTCCGCAGCTTCGTAGCAATCATTGGCCAAAGCGTTTTTTGCGCGCCTTTCCTTTAGTTGCGGCAAATGAGATTCGAGTTCGATGACGAGAGCTTGTAAAGATTCGTTTGCCATTAAAGTTCTTCTCTTCCCAAATACGGCAATTGAGGAAAGCCAGCACGCTAGTTGCTAACACAGTCTACAAGGCATTCACGTTATTCCCCTCGCCTTCCTCTTCCGCATTCGCCGCCAGCGCCAGCCCCGGCTGCGACCACTCCTGCGACTCCATCTCGCGCACCTCGAGTTGCAGCTTGTCGATCTCGGCTAACTCGCCGTCAGAATGAGCTAACTCGCCTAACTGCCTGCCGTAGGAGAAGACGCCGCCCTTGCCTTCAATGGTGCCGAGAAATTTGTTGTAGTAATCCGCGCTGCTGCGAATGGCATTGCCGAGCCTTTCGGCGTGTCCTTGCGCGACCACCAGCTTTTCGTAAATCTTCTTGCCCAATTCGTGAATAGCCTTTGCGTTCTTGGTGATCTCCGATTGCTGCCAACCAAACTCAACCGCCCGCAGGAGCGCAATCAACGTGGTCGGCGTGGCCATCACCACATGGTTCTGCGCGCTGAATTCAATCAGTGACGGGTCAGCTTCAAGCGCCGCGCTGAAGAGCGCTTCACTCGGCAAGAAGCAAACGACAAAATCCGGAGCCTTCTCGAATTGCTTCCAATAGGCCTTGCTCGATAAGTCTTTAAGGTGTGCCTTGACCCGCGCCGCGTGGGCCGCAAATCGCAGAGTCTGCGTGGCTGCGTCCGCTGCGCCCGTCGCGTCCAGAAAAGCATCCAACGGAGTCTTGGCGTCAACCACGATTTCGCGCCCGTTCGGCAGTTGAATGGTCATGTCCGGGCGCAGCATCTTGTCGTCTTCGTCGCGCGCGGTCACCTGCTCAGAAAACGAGCAATACTGCACCATTCCGGCGTACTCGACGCAGCGCTTCAATTGCAGTTCGCCCCAGTTGCCGCGCGTCTTGGGCGCACGCAGCGCCGAAATCAACTGCGCCGTTTCACTGGTGAGCGCGGCGAGCGACGCTGGAATCGTCTTCTGCAAACCATCCACTAGCGTCCTCACCTCGGAATACGCGCCGGACCGGGATTTTTCCATCTCGCGCGTCTGCTCGTCGAGCGCCTTGAGCGCAGTCCCCAAAGGGTCCAGCATATTCTTGATCGCCAATTCCTTTGCTTCCAAGGTCAGCTTTGCCTCATTGGTCTGTCCGCCGAGTTGCTGCTTTGCCAGCTCCAAAAACGACTGCGTGTTGGCACGCAGAGCGTCGGCGGCGGCTCCCTTGAAGGCCGTGTCCAGGTCCGCCTTCATTTGCGCGTACTTCGCCTCTTCGTTTTTGAGCTGCTCGGTGACACGCGTCAGCTCCTCTGCCTTTGGTTTCAATGCCGCGATTTCGGTCTTCGCCGCCTCGCATTGTTCGCGCAGCGGAGCCTCGCGCGCTTCAGCCAGATTCCGCTCACCGGCGCGCCCCAGGCGAAATCCCAGCCAAAGACCAATAAAAAGCGAAATGACAGCAACCAGCGCAAACAAAATAGCAGAGCTTTCCACGGCAAAAATCCTCTTCGCCTAATGTACGCCTTCCGACTATGGTTTTTCAGCCAATTTTGGCAGGTTTTCCCGTCTCAGTTCTCTATTCAATAATTCCTTGCGCTTTCACGCCTTTACACACCCAAGCCCGCCCATTAGACTTGAAGCTTCGGGGCAAGGCACGATTTTTTGGCGCAGGCAGTTGTACACCCCTGCCATGAGCCGGTATGGTAAGCAGGCGGAGTCTGGACAGGCGAGCCCCCGGAGAGATTCCCAAGTTCTTAAAATCACGAGGAGAACCACGCATGGCCGTTGAAGAGAAAGTCAAACAGATCATCGTCGAGCAATTGCAGGTGGATGAGGCCGAAGTAACCCCCGGCGCCAGCTTCCAGGAGGATCTGGGCGCGGATTCGCTGGACGTTGTCGAGCTGGTAATGCAGTTCGAAGAGGCCTTCGACATCGAGATTCCCGATGAAGATGCCGAAAAGATCAAGACCGTCAAGGACGCGGTCGAGTACATCGAGAAGAATGCGAAAGGCGGCAAATAGCCAGTGACTCGCCGAGTGGTAATTACCGGCCTGGGGCTGGTTTGCGGCGTGGGCAACACCGCGCCGGAAGTTTGGCGGCAGCTTATGGCCGGCGCCAGTGGCATGGGTCCGATTCAGGGCTTCGATACCACTGGCTTTCCGGTCACCTTCGCCGCCGAGGTCAAGAATTTTGACCCGTTCGACTTTGTGGATAAGAAGGAAGCGCGCAAGATGGGGCGCTTCATCCACTTTGCCTTTGCAGCCACGCAAGAGGCCATCGCTCAGTCAGGCCTCCAGATTACTCCGGAAAATGAAGACCGGATCGGCGTTTTTATCGGCTCCGGCATCGGCGGCTTTGAAATCATCGAGCGCGAGCACACCAACCTGCTGCAGGGCGGGCCGCGCAAGATTTCACCCTTCTTCATCCCCGCTGCAATCGTCAATATGGCTGCCGGTCAGGTGAGCATCCGCTATGGCGCCAAAGGGCCAATTTCGGCCACGGCCACAGCCTGCGCCACCTCGGCTAACGCAATCGGCGACTCCGTGCGCATGATTATGCACGGCGATGCCGACGCGATGATTGCCGGCGGCGCTGAAGCCGCTGTCACGATGTTGTCAGTGGGCGGATTCGCTTCCATGCGCGCTCTTTCTACGCGCAACGACGAGCCCACTCGCGCCAGCCGCCCCTTCGACAAGGATCGCGACGGTTTCGTCATTGGCGAGGGATCAGGCATCCTCATTCTTGAAGAGCTGGAATTCGCAAAGGCGCGCGGAGCAAAGATTCTGGCCGAGATTATCGGCTATGGCATGAGCTCCGACGCTCATCACATGACCAGCATCGCTCCCGAGGGCCAGGGCGCTCAGCGCAGCATGAAGGCAGCTCTCAAGGACGCCGGCATCAAGCCGGAAGAGGTGGGTTACGTGAACGCCCACGCCACTGCGACCCCTGCCGGCGACGGCAATGAATCACAGGCCATCGAGGCGGTCTTCGGCGAACATGCGCTGAGCCACACGCTTAAAGTGAGCGGCACCAAGTCCATGCACGGTCATCTGCTGGGCGGAGCCGGCGGCCTGGAAGCCGGCATCTGCGTACTGGCGCTGCAAAACCAAATGCTGCCGCCCACTATCAACCTGGAAAACGTTGACCCCGTTTGCCGTTTGGACTATGTGCCCAACAAGGCCATCGCCCATAGCTTCGATATCGCTCTTTCGAACTCGTTTGGCTTCGGCGGCATCAACGCCACGCTCATCCTGCGGCGCTGGAAAGAATAGAGCAACTACCCGCAGCAAAAGCCAACAGCGCGAATCCCATTCGGAACTCGCGCTGTTGGCTATTCCATACGCAATTGCTGCATCAGCCGGCGACGGCCGCTATCCCCACACCGAACAGTACGATAATCACCCACCAGCCAAAGACTGCAATATATCCTGAACTGCGCTTGACGCCAGCCACAGCCGCTGTGCCAATCGCCAACAGCACAAGGCTCCAGATCTGCATCACATCCAGCGAAGTCAAAAGCGCATAAACCGCTGTGTTGGTCTCCAGGGGGTTCAAAAAGGCGCCGACATTGGTGGGCGCAAAGTTCTTAATGTTGAAGGACTCCGGCGCCCCACTTGCGAAGATCACCACACTTCCCAGCAAAGGCTTGATGATCATCACCGGCAGGAGCGAATAAAGCCACACGGCCAGTACGCTGCCGAATTTAGCCCTGCCTCCGAAGCCAAAATTTATCGTGCCCATCAGACCTAATGACAAAAGGGCATACCATCCGAGAGTGATGGCCGGATTGGCAATGAACAACACCTCAGAAAAGGTGACCCAAAAGCTTAAAGCCTTCTCGCGCTGCTCTGGCGTCGCATTCGCCATTCCCTCTGCGGCCTTGGCGCTGAGGTGGGTCTGATTTTCGACCGTCTGGTGAATACCGACCTGGGTTGCGACAACAGCAAAGAAAAGGTAACCGACCAACGAAACCAGAATGAGCGGCAGCCACCAGCTTCTGTTGCCGCGCTTGATGTCTTCAAACGTCTTCGACGGCGCTGTAAAAGTAAATGCAACGCGCTGCCACTGTGAAAGGCCAGTGGTCCCGGCCACGGATGGAACTTCTATCTCGCTCATATCCCCCTCGATCAGCCACAGTTGGCCATCGCCGCGATTGTAACCTCGAAGGGGCCGACCGGCACAGTCAAAATTTGATTGATCTTGTGGATTAAAGCTCGGATTTGTCCGCGATGCTCTGCGCGGCGGTTGTGCGCACAGCCTTTTTGAGCGGCGAACCAGGAGGCGCGTAGCTCTTGTAGACGGTGATGTGGAAGCAGGACTGCCGGAATTCTTCTTCGACATCGATCATGCCGGCATTCTCCAGCGGCAGCAGCCAGGCGCGCATCCAGCCAATCTCCTGCCGCGTCATGCCCTGCTTGGCAATGTCGATGGCCGCACCGGTCAGATGCGGACTGGCAATATCGCCTTCGGCCGCTGTCGCGTTGCCGTTGATCCTCTCCAGTTGTTTCTGATAGGCCACGGTCCGCACCGCCGAGCTGACCTCAAGGGGCCGGTGAAAAGCAGCCGCATGAGCGCGTCCTATTTCCGTGAGAAACTTTGCCGTCCAGGGCCGGCAGTAGCGCCGGTTCCCGGGCAGCTTGCCGTTGATCGTGAGCGTCGTCGAGACCGGAACTGGCACCAGCATTCCGCGTGCGATGCGATCGTTGAGATCACTGTCGTCTTCGATGCGTTCCAGGTTGTCTTCTTCCGTCTTCTCGTTTTGCCGCACCAACGACTCAAGGCTTCCGCGCAGCGGTGGGGGCATGGTCTTCAGCGTATTGCGCAGAGCGACGGCTTCGGCAGCGGAAGGACGGGCTGGTTCGTCGACCGCAGAGTTGGCCGTTTCGGTGACATCAGCGTTAGCCGCGGCGACAACAGCAGAGCCCCCTGCGGCAGATGCAACGGGACGGCCTATTTCGACCGCACTGGAGCGGCTCGCGACTGGCGTCTCTTTGCTTTCGTAAGGCTTCGCTGCCGAAGGCAGCTTCCGTACCGGGTATGAATAAGCTACGCGACGGAAATTCGCTTTTGAGCGGAACTTAGCGCTCGAACGTGAATTTGCGGCTCGGGTGGCGCGTGAAGACCGCTGGTGCGATGCAAGATGCGCGTCAGATCCTGGCGTGGGTTTACCCGCCGCAGCATTTTCGACGGACTCATGTCGAGTTGCATGTCCCGCCTGACGCTTCGGAGCGCGATTCGGCGCATGGTTGAGAGCCTGTCCGGCCACACCGGTAGCTGGCTTCCTTGCTCTCTTGCGAGGGGCTGCTACGGACTTGTGGGAAGTTGTCGCGAACGCACTACTCTTACGCTGCTTGGCCGAGGAGGCCTGCAAGCCGTTGGCCGAGCTCGCCGAGAGCACAGCCAGCACGAAAGCGATCAATAAGGTCCGCCGCATAAAGGGGCCCGCGGAGAATCCAGAGCAACTTCAGTGTAAGCCAAGTAGCCTTCGCTTCCGAATACCCGCGAAGGTGCGCCTTCGTCCGATAACGGGCGACCAAAAACCATCCAGCTCGACGCTTGACGCTTGTCGCCACGGATGTTCTGCTGGTTCAAGAACTTAACTCGGTGAACCTATGCGTGCGCCTCAATTTACCCTTGACGATTACGAGAGAGATTTTGCCGATCGCCATTTGCTGCATGGCATTGTAACGAAGTGGGCAAAGGCCCGCCCGGAGGCGGTTGCCATTCTCAGCGCAGACGGCAGCCGCGCCGTCACCTGGAGCGAATTCGACCGCCTGACCACGACTCTGGCGCTAGAACTGTTGCGCCTCGGCTTCGCGAAAGGGGATTTTCTGGTAACGTTGTTGCCATTCACTGTCGATCACGTTTTGCTCGAATATAGTTGCTTCAAAATCGGCGTCATCGTCGCCCCGCTTGATCTGCGTTTGTCCGCGGCCGAGGTAATTCGGGCTCTGGAAATTCTCCGGCCGCGCGGGTTTGTATCGCTGGGCTTCAAAGCGCCGCTCGATTTTCGCCCGCTGTGGCGCGCCGTCCAGGAGCGTTGCCCCTGGATCGATCATTCCATCGTGATGGATTCGGAAGAGGCAATTCCAGGAACACAATCCTTCGCGTCGATTGCGGAAGCAGCGAGCCGCGCAGCGGTATCCGCAGAATCGCCCACCCTCCCTCAGATCGCCAAGGACGATGGCGCACTGGTCATCTTCACCACCGGTTCGACCGGCTCGCCCAAGCCTGCCCTGCTTTCGCACCGCAACATCACGGTACAGAATATGTGCCTGTGCGGCGCTTTTTTTGGTGGAGACCGCGGCACACGCACTCTGGTCAACCTGCCTCCGTCACACGTGGGCGGACAGACAGAGGCGATGATGAGCACCTTCTTCGGCGGCGGCGCTGTGGTCCTCCTCGACGTCTTCGATGCCGGCCGTTCGCTGCGCGCCATTGCTCAGCATCGCGTGGAGATACTGGGCCTGATTCCCGCCATGTTCAACCTCGAATGGATGCTGAAAGATTATGATCGCCACGATCTGTCGAGCTTGAAGTTCGCCGCATACGGCGGACATGCGGTTTCGCGGGCGTTCGTGGATCAGCTTGCCGCCATGTCGCCGGTGATCGGCACTGGACTGGGGCTGACCGAGGCCGCCGGCTGGTGCACCTATGTGCTGGCGAGTACGGCAGACCGCGGCTCGCCCGATTCGGAAATGATTCTCGCCGGGCTTGGTGTGGATATGCCCATCTATCCATGCACCATTCGCCGGCCCATGCGCGAGGATGGCAGCGCCGGCGACGAACTGTCATCCGGCGAGATTGGCCACGTCTGCTTTCGCGGACCGCAGACATTTCTTGGGTACGTCAACGATCCTGTCGCCACAGCCAAAGCGATTTCGCGCGACGGATTTTTATATACCGGCGATCTCGGCTTCAAGAACGACGCGGGCTTGCATTTGACCGGACGGGAGAAGTGGGTAATCAAGTCGTTTGGCTACCAAATTTTTCCCGGCGATGTGGAGAAGCATATCTGCGCGCTTACGGAAAAGGTTGCCAACTGTGTGGTGGTCGGCGTGGCCCATGAGGTTGTTTCCGAGGCGGTAGTCGCAGTAGTGGAAAAGAAAGCCGGCGTTGATTTGAGCAGCCGCGAACTGGATCGACACGCGCGTGAGCTTCCGACTTATATGCGGCCACGCCACTGGATCATTCTTGAGACCGGCCAGATTCCGCTGAACCGGATTGCCAAGCCGGATTACGTCCGCGCCCAGGAGATGGCCCGCGCGGAGATAGCCGCGCTGCGCGCCCGCGGCGAGTGGGACAGCGGATTGGTTAAGACGTAGCGCTCGATAAAGGAAGAAACCGCGCTTCTACGAGAAAAGACCGGCAATTTTCGGAGACGGCTTCTCACCGTCGGGCATGGAGGAGCGGTATTCCTGTGGAAAAGGGCGATCTGCGCACCCTGCTATTTTTTGCGGTCAAACCATTTGTTATTAGCGGCATGCAAAACTGATTCCTGAAACGTCACACCTAGCGCGCCTTGAACGGCCTCGCCGCAGCGGGCTGATCGGCTCCGGCCTGGCCGGCCTTGATTTCGGCTACGAAAAAATTCTCGCCGCGTGTGGGGCTGCCGGAGAGGCGGCGCAACATGGCCAATTGGCCCACGTGTGTGAGCGCATCGGCCACAGGGCCTTGGAAAAGTTGCTCGGGCGAGGCGTGGAGCGGCGCATCGGAGGCGAGGTAAGCGTCCAGGGTCTGCAACGATTGAAAGAAGCGGCGCTGCTCTTCGGCCCACGGGCGCGGCTGTGTGGCTTGCCAGCGCTCCTGCCCAATGGATGTCGTCAGTGCCCAGTCAAAGAGGTCGCCCATGTGGGCCAGAATCTGCACGGGGAGACGGCCTGCGCCGTCAAACCCGGCAAAGTGATCGGGCGCGCCATCGAGCGAGCGTGCGGCCCGGTAGGCAACAGTAGCCAGTGTGTGGCGGAGCAATTCGCGTTTCTCATCCATACGGGAAACTATAGCGCATTCTTCCGAGATTTCCTAAGCCGTGAACCAGGGCTGACCTCGATAAATGCATAGATCCAGAGACTATCGAACCCGGGAGCAGGCGCTAACCCTCTCTTTTGTAGTAAACTGAAAGTTCTGAGTCCAAAAGCAGGAAAACCCAATGTCCATTCATCCCGTAATGCAGCGCCTGGCCGACAAGCTCAGGCGCACCGACCTACCGGAGTTTGTCCCCGGCGACCAGATTCGCGTCCAAGTGAAGATCAAGGAAGGCGATAAGGAGCGCTTGCAGGCCTTTGAGGGCCTGGTCATCGCCATCAACAAAGGCCCCCAGGGCACGTTTACCGTGCGCAAGATGAGCTTTGGGCAGGGCGTGGAGCGCATCTTCCCGTTCAACTCCAAGGTCATCGAGAAGATCGAGAAGGTCCGCAGCTACAAGGTGCGCCGCGCCAAGCTGTTCTACCTCCGCGAACTGCGCGGCAAGGCTGCACGTCTGAAGGAAGTGGGCCGCGTCGTGGCCAAGGCATAAGCTGCCCTGTCTTTCGTTCACAAACAGCCCCGGCTTTGGCCGGGGTTGTTTTTTGAAGAGGCCTGCAGTGTATTTCACCCTGACAGAATGCAGGTCCACTTCGGCGACGCTCAGTTTAGGCTTTCGACTACGCGATCCATCCCAGCGACGAAGACTTGAGCATCCCAGCAGGCAAAGACCGCTCGCCGAGAGTCCTGCCTGTCGCCGGGGACCCCGGTGCGCTTCGCTCGGGATGACGGACGAGGTTGAGCACCCGGCTGCTGGCTGTAAGCTGTAAAGGTACCGATGAATACGATCGAACAAGTCCGACATCACACTTTTGAAGAGACGCTGTTGAGCGCCCGCCGCACGATGGTGCTCAGCGAGATTCTCAAGCTGGCCGTGGACAGCTTTCGGTCAAGCAAAGTTCGCTTTGCGCTGACCGCGCTGGGCATGGTCATCGGCACCGCCTCGGTGATACTGGTAGTGACAATTGGGCTGACCGGCAAACAATTCATCATTCAGGAACTCGAGAAGCTGGAAACCAATTCGGTAGAAGTGGAATATTCCGGCGGCGGGGCGATGGGCGCCGAGCACACAGCCTTTAACGACTACCTGACACGTGATGATGAGAAGGCTGTACTGGCGCAGTTGCCCAGCGTGATGTATTCTTCGCCGATAGCGTCGATGCACACGCCCATCAGCTTTGGCAGAGGCGTGGTAAAGGACACACTTGTGCTGGGCGTAAGCCCGCAGTATAAGTTCATTCGTAACTTGATCACGCCCGAGGGCCGGTTTCTGGACGATACCGACGACATAGCCCATATCAAGTGCGCCGTAATCAGCGAAAAATTCGCTTATGACCGCTTCGGCAGTTCGGACGCGGCCGTGGGCCAGAGCTTTGAGATCAGCGGCATTCCTTTTACGGTGATCGGCGTCTTCAGGGAAGATGTGCCCGACTTTGGCGTGTCGGAGATCGAGGACCAGACGATTCTGATTCCCTATTCGGTAGCCCGATATTTCACCGGAACCGAAAATGTGAACCAGATTTACTTTTCCATGCGCAGCATGGACGAGGTTCCCGATGCCGCCGTGGAGATCAAGCGAATCATTCAGTCGCGCCACCGGCCTGGCTCGGTTTATACAGCACAGACCCTCAAGGAAGTTCTGACGACCGCGGCGAAAGTTGCCGACATTCTGACCGCAGTGCTGTTCCTTGTTTCCGCCGTCACGCTGATGGTGGGCGGAGTAGGCATCATGAACATCATGCTGGCCAATGTGCGCGCCCGCACGCGCGAGATCGGAATACGCAAAGCGCTGGGCGCCACCAGCCGGGAGATCAAGTACCAGTTTCTGGCCGAAGCTGTCATTATCTCGTTGATCGGCGGCATTGTAGGCATATTCGTCGGGCTGGCTTTGCCAATGTCGGTCCGCGTTTTTACAAATTACGACCTGCCCATTTCCGCCTGGTCGGTGGCCATCGCACTGGCTGCGGCCACATCGGTGGGCGTCTTCTTCGGGACCGTGCCGGCGACTCGTGCCGCTCAAATGGACCCAGTTGAGGCTCTGCGAGATGAGGGATAGAGAGCGCCCGACGAACGACCCTGGCGGCGAGCCGCCTACACAGGGCCCGAATCTGATTCTGCTCTATGGGTTGGTGGTCCTCGCCTTGGCCGCGGCCATCGGCTTTGCCCTGCTGATCGTGCTTCCGTTCTATCACCGGCGATAACGAAGAGCGCAAAGCACCAACACTTCGTGATCGCTTAAGATAAGAACGCGCGAAGCTACAAGTGTTGAGTCGCGGAGATAATATGCTCCGAAATGTCAACTGAGAGAGCTGCGATGAAACGGACCAATTCAAAATCCTGCCGCTGGCTTTCAGCAATTGCGTTTGTTCTCGTTCTTGTCCCAACCCTCCTCGCGCAGGAGCGATGGACGGAGGCGCAGGCCAACGCCTGGTACGGCCAACAACCTTGGCTCGTCGGCGCCAACTTCCTACCCTCCTCGGCCATCAACGAACTAGAAATGTGGCAGTCCGAGAGTTTCGACCCCACCACGATCGACCGCGAACTGGGCTGGGCTGAAGGCATTGGGATGAACACCATGCGCGTCTTCCTGCACAACCTAGTCTGGGAGCATGACCCCAAAGGCTTTGAACAGCGCGTCAATGCCTTCCTGGTTATCGCAGCCCGCCATCACATCCGGCCGGTCTTCGTGATTTTCGATTCCTGCTGGGATCCCAACCCCAACCTCGGCCCGCAGCATCCGCCCATCCCCGGCGTCCATAACTCCGGCTGGGTTCAGGCTCCCGGTGCCGAGATTCTCTCCGACCCCACTAAGTACCGGCAGCTGGAACGCTACGTCAAAGGCGTGGTGGGCGCCTTTGCGAGCGATCCGCGCATCCTGGCCTGGGACCTGTGGAACGAGCCGGACAACAGCAACGACGGTTCCTACGGCAAGAGCGAACCACTCAACAAGAACAAGATTGTCCTGGAGCTTCTGCCACAGGTTTTTGCCTGGGCTCGTTCCGTTCACCCTGCACAGCCACTCACGAGCGGCCTCTGGCACGGAGACTGGACCTCGCTGGATACGATGCCACTGATGGCCCGCATCCAGATAGAGCAGTCGGACATCATCAGCTTCCATAACTACGGCTGGCCAGAGGACTTCGAGGCCCACGTGGAACTGCTTGAGCAATTCCACCGCCCACTGATTTGCACCGAGTACATGGCTCGCGGAGCCGGCAGCACGTTCGACACGGTACTGCCCATCGCCCACCAGCATCACGTGGGGGCCATCAACTGGGGTCTGGTCGCAGGCAAGAGCCAAACCTATCTACCCTGGGATTCGTGGCAGCGGCCCTACGTCACCGAAGAACCTCTGATCTGGTTCCACGACGTCTTCTACCCCTACGGCAAGCCCTACCGGGAACGCGAGGTGGAGATTATCCGCGATTTGACGAGCAAAAAATAGAATATCTGAGAGTGTTTCCGATCAGTTTTGCGAAATCTCTTCTCTCCCGGCGATCAGCGCCGGGATTCCTTCGACAATCTGATAAACGCGGCCACAGTCCGCGCAGACTAGTCTCACCTCTTCCAGGCGCAGAGCGCCGAGGCAGGCGGGACATGCCAGTTGGGCCAGCACTGAAGGGTCCAATGCAGGAAGCGGTTTGGAATCGTCGGGCATGAGGCTTTATTGGATGGTCGTGTCAGGGACGGCGGGAGCGGTTTGATTGGCTGCTGGACTGACCGCATGGCTGGCCCGCCCGGGGATAGCGAACTCGGCTTCGATGCGCTGAATGGTACCCGCCTTGGCAGACTCGTAGGCCACTCGAATGCCGTTATAAATGGCGCGGTCGTTGGAGGAGCCGTGGCCGATGATGCAGACTCCGCGCACGCCTAGCAGCGGCGCACCGCCGTATTCTCTGTAATCGAGGCGATGACGGAATTCGTTGAAGGCGCGGCGAGAGAGCAATGCTCCCACCTGCGCGGTGACGGTACGTTTCAGCGACTCGCGCAGCACATCGCGCACAAAGCGGCCGACACCTTCGCTGGTCTTGAGCGCCACATTGCCCACAAAACCGTCGCAGACAATTACGTCCGCCAGACCTGAGAAGATGTCGCGGCCCTCAACGTTGCCTATGAATCGGATGGGCAGCGCCTTGAGCAGCGGAAAAGCTTCACGGGTGAGGTCGTTGCCCTTGCTTTCTTCTTCGCCGATCGAGAGCAGGCCCACGCGCGGCGACTCAATTTTGAGCACGCTGCGAGCATAAATCTCGCCCATAACGGCAAATTGGGCAAGGTTGTGCGCCTTGCAATCCACGTTTGCGCCGACATCGAGGAGCACGCATGGGTTGCCCGTGGAGCTGGGCATGGGAGTTGCCAGCGCCGGCCGGTCAACGCCGGGCAGAGCGCCCAGCACCATCTTTGCCGTGGCCATGGCCGCGCCGGTATTGCCGGCAGTGACAAACCCCGCCGCCTTGCCCTCGCGCACCAGCTTGAGCCCCACGCGAATAGAGCTGTCCTTTTTGGTGCGAACCGCGTGCGCCGCCTTCTCTTCCATGCCGATGCGTTCCGAGGCATGGTGGATGACGATGGGCAGGTCTTCGTTCTCCAGGTGTTCGTCCAGAAGGTCATGCAGCTCTGCCTCAGGCCCGATCAGGTGGACCCGCACGGGCAAAGACTTGCAGGCAAGAATAGCCCCGCGAATCTCCGCCTCGGGAGCTTTGTCGGTGCCTACGGCGTCAAGCGCGATATCAATGAGCATGGGCGCGGAAAGCTACTTTTCTGCTTCCTTGACAGCAATCACGGCGCGGCCCTTGTACTCGCCGCACTTGGGGCAGGCGCGATGGGGCAGCTTCTTCTCGTGACAGGCTGGGCACTCGGAGACGCCCACGGCGGTCAAAAAATCGTGGCTGCGGCGAAGTGCGGTGCGGCGCGTGGAGTGACGCCTTTTCGGATTCGGCATGGCAAAAATTCCTTTCGTTTCTAAGCTCGCTTCAAGCCGTCCCGGTCGTTCCCGGCCAATCTCGGGCCGTGCTAGGGCTTGCTTGCCTTGCGGCACGAGCTTGGGCCCCTTAAAGTATCCAGATATTATCCAGATGTTCGCTGGGGGCTGGTTTCTTTGGACTCGATCCGGCCGCGGAGGCCGGCCAGCGCTTGCCAGCGGGGGTCGCTCGGACCCTCATCGCATTTGCAGGCCTGGCTGTTGCGGTTTTCACCGCAGCGCGGGCAAAGTCCTTTGCAGTCCGGCTTGCACAGTGTTTTGACGGGCAGGGACAAAAGTACCTGCTCACGCAGCACATCTTCAAGCGCAAGGCTGTCTCCTTGATAATAACCGATTTCGGTCTCCGGCGCAGTAATGGAGCGTTCGGTGGCTTCCGAATCGGCGGCCACGGGCCGGAAGATCAGGTCGAAATCGCCTGCCAGGGGAATCTCGACCGGCTCGACGCAGCGGGCGCAGGGAACCTGGAAGTTGCCGGAAAAGCGGCCTTTGAGCCGGATGTCGGCGACGATGTCCCGGGGGCCCCGGTGTTCGTGCAGCACCTCGGCGTGGCCTGAGGCAGTCAACGGACCGTGCTGCTCGGTTTCCTGGGTGAAATCCACCTCGCCTGGAGCCAGTTCCAGGTCAAAATCGATCGGCTCCCGCTCCAGTTCACTAACCTTGAATTCCATGATATGAGCCTACGGCTCAAGCGCGTGGGGAGTCAATGCAGCGCCAATCCGCGCACGTGTTTGAGGGGCTGGTTTGGCCAGGTCGCATTATTCTGAAAACACGCCGACGAACTGAATCGGCCACGCAAGGAGGAGTGTATGGAGATCAGGGACAGGGTGAGGATGAACGTTTCTCGACTCCAGATTCGTCTGGCGACGGATGCCGATAAAGCGCAACTGGTTCCGATGATAAATTCCGCTTTTACAGTTGAAGGCTTTATCGAGGGCACACGCACCGACGATGAGCGTCTGGGAGCCATGATGCAAAAGGGCGACATCCTTGTGGTAGAGGACGGGGCCGGCAGCCTTCTTGCCTGCGTGTACGCAGAAGTGCGCGGCAGACGCGGTTACCTGGGCATGCTGGCGGTCGATCCGGCGAGCCAGGGCGCGGGCCTAGGCAGCTGGCTTGTTGGAGCAGCCGAGGATCATCTGCGCCGTCAGGGTTGTGAAGCCGTGGATATCAACGTTCTGAGTTTGCGGCCCGAGCTGGTGCCTATTTATCGCAGATTCGGCTACATCGAAAACGGGACTGCGCAGTTCTACCCTTCCCGTCCGCTCAAAGCCGGGGTTGAGTGCCACTGCATTGTCATGTCGAAGCAGATCTGACCCGCCATTAACCCGGAAACTCTCTCTGGAAACGAAAGTACTCAAGTCCGGCCGGATTGCGCCGATGAAAACCCTGAGTCGCATCAGAAAGGGTTACCGGCATGTCCTGGCTGAAAAATCTCCCTGTCTCGCGCAAGTTCGTTTACGCCTTTGGCATTGTTTGTGGTTTGTGCATTCTACTGGGCGCTTACACATTCATCACTTTCCGAGGAATTGCCACCAAGAGCGAGGTTGTCAGCGGAAACCATTTTCCCTCCCTGATTCAAATTGGCGACATTCGCAACGGCGTCAATGCCGAGCGGCGAGAGGATCTGGAACTGATGCTGTGCCTGACGCCCGCTTGTTCAGCAGACCACAATGCGAAGCGACAAAAGGCTCTGGCTGGTTACCAGAGCGCCGTGAAAGCGATGGAGCCGCTGATCATTCCCGACGAGGTCCCTCAATATCAGAAATTTGTGGCGGCCATCAAACAATATCAAGTCGCAAGCGACAAGGGGGTCAGCCTGCTAAATGCGGGCAAGGCGGGAGATGCGCTGGATATTCTAGCGTCGGATGCGACGGACGAGTCGCTGGAGAATGCTCTGAAGGCGGCGGACAACGGCTTTCAGATTCACGCCAAACTAGGCACCGATGCGTCACAGGGCGCGACGATTGCGAGCAATCGCGCCACGTGGGTGAGCACGGGGGCCACGCTGCTGATTGTGCTGCTTTGCGGGCTGACCGGCTTGAGTCTGACGCGACTGATAGCCCCCTCCCTACAGGCGGCAACGGCCGCTCTGGAGCGTGTGGCCGAGAGGGACTTGACGGTGAGCGTGGATGAGACGGGCAGGGATGAACTTGGCCGACTTGCAGCCGCTTTGAATACCAGCGTGAGATCGATGCGGGGCGTCTTGAAGTCTGTGGCGCATGGCGCCGAGACGCTGTCGGCGGCTACCACCGAGATGAGCGCGCGGTCGGTGCAGAGCGCGGGCAACGCCAATGCGCAATCCAGCAAGACCAACCAGATTGCGGCGGCGACTCAGGAGATGACGGCGACCATCGGCGAAATCAGCCACAACGCGGAAAATGCGGCAAGCGCCAGCCGCATCTCAGCCGAGACAGCCAACCAGGGCGGCGCAGTGATGCAGGCTGCGGCCGTGACTATGGAGAAAATTGCAGCGGCCACCAGCACCGTTTCGGAAAAGATGACTTCACTTGCCCACCGCTCGGAAGAGATTGGCAAGGTAGTGAGCGTAATTCAGGAGATCAGCGAGCAGACCAATCTGCTGGCCCTGAATGCTGCCATTGAGGCAGCCCGCGCTGGAGAGCATGGGCGCGGATTTGCTGTTGTGGCCGGCGAGGTTCGACGTCTGGCCGAGCGCACCAAGGGAGCCACTGAAGAGATTGCCGGCACCATCCGCAGCATCCAGGATGAGACGCGCGAGACTCTTCAGGTGATGCAGGACAGCCGAGCGGCGGTGGAAACCGGCATGGAAGAAACGGCTCACGCGCGCAAGAGCCTGGAAGCCATTATTAAGTCTTCGCAGCAGGTGGAGCACCAGATTAACCTGATCGCCACCGCTGCAACCCAACAGAACGCCGCCTCGGGCGAAATCTCCGAGTCTGTCGGCCAGATCTCTCAGTTGTCGGTAGAAAACGCGCAAGGCGCAGAAGAAGCAGTGGAAGCCCTCAAGAACCTCGCCAAACTGGCCGGCGACCTGGATGGCATGATCCGCCGGTTCCGTCTGGAGAGCGACGATCAGGCCGGCGGAAAATTCACCAGCAAGAATCTTCCCGCAGGGCAACCTGCACTGCGCACTGCGCACTCGTAGATCGTTAACAGTCGGCGGCAGCCGATCCCAGATCTGCGGGTTCCAGCGGTGGAATCTTATCTCTGGACCCACAGTGCTGCCGCCGTTTTTCTTCCACTCTGCCGACGCCGACGCGGCGCACCTTTCCATTCGGCAGCAATATCAAGACACTTCAATGTTCCTATCCATTCATTCGCCAGGATTTGCATTCCCCACCCAGCATCCCGAAAAATTGTTGCGCTTTGAGATTGAGCGCAAGGATAAGTTACTGATTGTTGAGGATGTAGAACGCTGGATTGCCATTGGTGAAATTGATGCCTCCGACGTAGAGCTTGGTCCCGTCGCTTGAGACGACCACATCGGAAGCAAGAAAGCCGAGCGGCAGTGTGCTTGCGGAAGCGATGTTCGTTCCCGTAAGCGTCGCAAGATCGAACGACTGCATCGTCGTCATGCCGGTTGTCGTATCGGCGTACCAGACGACGACCTTCTGATGTGTCTCGTCTTTCGCGATGCCGATGGGATTGCCCGTGAGGGTCGCCTGCTTGACAAGGTGAAGGGTCTGAGTCGAATCGAGAGTTGCCGTGAACAGGAGCTTGTCAAAACTCGAGAGCAAGGCGACCGTTCCCGACTGGAAGAATCGGAGCGGCCAGCCGCCGGCGCCGTTGCCCTGAGCCAGGATAGTATTTCCCTCCGTGACGCCGGTAAGCGCTAAAGAAGAGATCGGGGTTAAGGTACTGTCGAAGATCCTGATCGTGGTGTCCTGTTCCGAGTAAACAGCGACAAAGTCCTCGCCATTCACAGTCGCCGCATCGATTGCCCACGGAAAGCTCCCGGCGGCAACGGTACTGCTGATTGCCATCTGCGAAAGATTATTGATCTGTCCGATGATTCCCGCATTTGGCTCCGTGACGTACCCGTGACTGTTCAATGCGGCGATTGCAAGAAGCGTATTACTACTCGAGAGCGTGCTATTGGATGCGGAGTTCTGAATCTCGGCGCCGCTCACTTCCGTAAGGACATCGCCTGTCTGATTGTCGACCGCAATGGCATAGTCATCGTCTTCCAATGTGGTTCCATTACCCGCTCCGCTTGAAAGTAAATACTCTTGAACGGGGAAAGGAAAACCAGGAGCGAAGTAGGCCGTCGTGGCATTGCTGCCGATGGCAAGAGTGGGTTGATCCGTGATGAGCGGTTTCCACAATACGTTGGATTGAATGGTCCCGTCGGCGCTCGCGACCTGTATTTTGACGAAGTGGGGATCATAGGCCGTTACGAGTCCGGTGGGGGATGTGCATGTGATGCCTGGAGAACAGAAAACAACCCCGGTGCCAACGTAGCCCAACGTGATGTTTGTAGCATTAATCGCTACTGTTCCCGATCCGGAGAAATCCGTTATCGTCAAGATGTCGCTGGCCTCGGCCCCGCTGGTTGCGACCTGTATGGGATATGCCGATACTCCGCCTACGGCACCGGAAGGAATGAAATCCGGCGACAGAAGGCCATTTGGATCCAGGGCGACAAACGAGATCGTAATCACCCGTTGCGTCACGTTGACGCTTGCGCTTGCGTACTTGGTTGTGTCCGCAACGCTCGTAGCAGTGACCGTGAGATTCGTTCCTTCAGAAACCCCCGCCAGGGAGAGAAGTCCCGTGGTGGTGATGCTGCCGGCGGATGTCGACCAAGTGACACCGGTATTCGTCGTATTCGTGACGGTCGCGGTGAACTGCTCGGTTCCTCCCGACGGCACAGAAACGGATGAAGGAGAGACGTTGACCGTAACAGCAGGCATTGCGGTAACTGTTACGGTTGCCGTGGCCGTGGCCGAGCCGTTGTTTCCGGTTGCGGTAACCGTGTAGGTCGTCGTTGCGGACGGCGTTACGGTGACGCTTCCGGATGCAACCGGAGTTACGGCGCCAACGCCGCTGTTGATACTCACAGACGTCGCATTCGTCGTTGTCCATGACAAGGACGCGGACGAACCGATTGCGATGCTTGTCGGACCGGCGGAAAGGGTCACGGTCGGGGTTGAATTTGATTGCTGGTTTGAGGTTGAACCAGCGCCGCTACCGCTCCCGCAGCCAGCAAGAGCTGCCAAGACGATGCTTATTGCGACAACACTTACAGCTTTCATGACTGCTCTTTCTTTTTTCGAAGTCTTCATGACAATTGATTCAGTGTCGATATACGACGGTATTTTTTCTGAGAGCTCACGGCTGTTCAAAATTGACCAATTCAAAACTGCGCCTATCGCCATGTCAAAGTTGCGACTTATTCAGGGGCTCCCTAAAGCTGTATACGCGCCCTCAGGATTTTTCTAAAGGCATTGGAGGCGCATCGAATGGTGTTATGGGATTGATCTTCGCCGTAGAATGGGCGGATCAAGCATGAAGATGGAAGCGGCAAGTTGATATAAGGCGCGGTACCATCGCAATCTCGAGAAAACTAGAGCAAGAATCCTTCTGTGCAGTTTTGACCAGACCGGGCAAACGGCTCCCGATAATCTCGTCAAAAGGTTCTGAAGACCTCTCCCCGCAGAGATCAAATCGATTTCCCCGGCGGGGAAACACGAAAGAGCAAGAGATTCTTCTCACGCTAATTTTTCCGCTTCTTGAGTTCCCTCCCCCAAGCAAGATGCGAAGAACGAAAGCGTACAACTGCCCGCAAGGGCGATCCACGGAGGTAGCATGAAGAAGTTTGCATTCGCCATTCTCGCAATGGGAGCGGCACTTGCTATTACCCCTGCGGCATTGGCCGATTCAATTTCGGGCGCAATCGCCATTGGGGAATCTCTCAACAGTTCCGATACCTGGAACGCAACAGGGATCACATTCATTGGGACCGGACAAGTCCATCAGGCCACCGGGACATTATCCGCTCTCCTGGGTGACTCGGCGCAATTGACCAGTTTCACCTTCGCCCCTGCTAGTGCAGCCAACGGAGTGGAGTTGTTCAATGTCGGGTCCGGCCTTTCCACATTCACAATCGGTAGCATCGTGGTCGATTTTAATGGCTCGTTGGGTGGCACTCCGTTCTTGAATCTCTCTGGAACAGGCCTGCTCACCGAGACCGGTTATGACAATACGCTGGCAATCTTCAGCCTCACCAGCACAACCACTGGGACCACTTCCTTCACCGTCGACGCCACCACGCCCGGCCTCGCTCCTGAGCCGAGCAGCCTCCTGCTCCTCGGCACTGGACTTCTGGGTCTGGCATTTGCCTTATTCCGGAAAAACAGGCCGTCCGGCCAGATTATGCATCCATAGCCTGTTTGGTTCTCTTGTTTCTTAATGCTGAAAAGGGCGCGAAACGCGCCCTTTCCTTTTGCTCCTTGGGTCGGGAATATCCAGAGCATCGGTTCCATGCAGGCCATTCCCGGTTCTCAGCACTTGCGCAGGTACGTCTTCGACAGGCGGTCGTGCCAGCAAAGGTGGTCGTCGTCGAAGATAGCCCAGGCTAAGCCCAGCCCCAGCGGAAGCACAGAGAGGAGCAGCGCGCCTAGCCGCCGTCGCGATCGTGCGCAAGTGGGGCTGTGGCCGTCAAAGGAGCAGAGGCTGATGCCGGCACACTTCATCCCCGGCGTGGCCTCAGCCACCGCGAGGAAGAGCGCCTGGTAAAGCGCGCAGGCAATCAAGAGCGCGAATACCACGCTGATTTCCGCGATTCTTGCCGGAAGCGGATGGCCGATGCTGGACGCAGCTAACATCGCCGCCCCTATCGTTGCTGCGCCGATCAGAGCGGCGTCCACCATGGCCGCCGTCAGCCTGCGGCCGGCGGGAGCCAGTTGCATGACTATCTGTGACGCAGGTACATCATGAAATTCCGGCTCGTCAATGGGCTGGGCATCCAGCTCAATGCTCGACCACTCCGGGCTCGGCCATGAGGGCGTGACATCAACCGCCGCCTGTTGTATCGGGAAGGATACAGGGTCCACTTCAAAGATGCTCAGCTGCCTCTGGGCCGCGAACGGCCCCTCTGCGCGCCGGGGACGCATCTTGCGAGTAGCTACCAATTCGCGGGGAAACTCGATGAGGTTGGCGTGGATGGGCTGATCCGGCTCGACCGGCTCAATGGCTTCGCCGCTCGATGGCTCTTCAGGCATTGCCGGACACTCCCAGTTATCTTCGACCCGAGATGCAAAGCCATCCGCCGGAATTGGTTTGCGGACTTCTGCCGTGTCGGTTGGGCACGATATAAAATCAGGCTCCCAGTCGAGGCGAGAATATCCGCTTTCCCAGGCCTCGAGCGAGGAAGGCACGGCAGGAAGAGCAGGCACGATGGTGGGTGTCCAGCACCGCACTGGAGGCTGCACAGGCGTCACGGCCTGGGGGAGTTCGGGCTCCCACGGCCGCGGTTCGGCAGAGGCATTCTGAAGGCCTGGCAAGGCGGCATGGAAGGCAGGCTGGGCTGTCTGGACCTCTGCTACCCTCATCTGGCCGTAACTGGGGGCCTGGGCATAGCGAGCGGCCACACGGGCGAGTGCCTGGGCACAGCGGCTGTTAACAGCCAGCCGCCTTTGCGCTGGCAGGGCCGGCTCCGGCGCGGACAAGTCGCGGCTCTGGTGCGCGGCGATGTGCCGGCTAACTTCCTGCTTCCAGGAAATTGCGGAGTTGGGCTGGCTTGCAGATGTACTCACGGCGTTTGTATCCCTTCTGAGGCGCTGTCCTAGCCGATTTGCGGCGCTCGGTCCGGCAGTTCAGGTCCTCGAATCCCCTTTTAACCGGGTCTCGGGGACGTTGCTTTCAAGACAGAAGGGAGGTTGCGCGGAGAAAACACGGGCTTGGCCCGGATAGTGGGATCCGAGCGCGATGATAATCATCCGAATTACGTGCCTGATGCCAGAGCTGCGCGGCGCCAACCCGATACTGGGGCAGCCTGTTTTGCTATGCTGACCTAGGTCCCGGAATGCGCACTCGCACCTTAGTATTTATCACGATGCTGACCGTCTGTCACCTGATATGTCGGGGACAGGCGTTGACCAATGCGGCACTCCCCGCGACCCAGGAAGCAAATCGAGCGAGCGCGGCACCAGCGAATGGCCCCGGCCAGGGCAGCTCGAACGCTCAGCTTTCGCCTTCCCTGCCGGACGACCCCGGCCAGGAGATTCTGCCCGTAGCCCAACCGGAACCTGCGCCGCCAAGCGGCGTGCCGGTGGAATGGGAGGCTGAGAGGCAGACCCGTGTGGGGAGCACCTGGACATTGACCGGCGGGGTAGTTGTCCACTATCGCGACTATGTTCTGCACGCGGACAAGGTTGTTTATGACCAATCCACAACGGAGCTGGACGCGGACGGCCGCCTGCAAGTGGCCGGCGGACCCAATGATGTGCTTATCTACGCAGACTACGGAGACATGCGGCTGAATATGCACACCGCCCGCTATTTCAGCGTGCATGGCTCGCAGGGCGTGCGCACGCTGGGGCGCACGGCAGTTTATTCCACGACTACGCCTTTCTTTTTTACCGGCAGGGTTGTGCTGGAGAATGGCGAGGGAAACTACCAGATCATAGACGGCACAATGACCAACTGCCGCTTGCCAAAGCCGGACTGGCAGATTATCTCCCGCTCGATCAAAGTGGAAAACGGCACTGCTTCAACTGCCAATGCCTGGTTCAGATTTCTCAACATGCCCATCTTCTACTTTCCTTACCTTCGCCATCCGGTGGACGAAACAGGCCGCGAGAGTGGATTTCTTATTCCCGTCGTCAGCACGGGATCGTCAATCAGGGGCTATACGTTTGGCGAGCAATACTACTGGGTAATCAGCCGCAGCATGGATATGACTGTTGGCACGGAGTACTACAGCAAGCGTGGCTGGGCGCCCAACGGCGACTTCCGCTATAAGGGCCCCGGATTGGACCACCTGACCGCGCGCTGGAATGCCCTGATTGACCGCGGAATAGAGCTGCCCGTCGTCACCGGTTCGACGACCACGGTGCTGACCAACGAGGGCGGCGTGGACATCAATGCCCTGGGCCGCAAGGATCTAAGCTCCTCAACACGGTTGGCGGGCAAAGTTGAATACCTCTCGAGCTACGTGTACAGGCTGGTCTTCAACGACGACTACTGGCAGGCGGTCAGCTCCGAGGTGAAGAGCGGCGTGTCACTGACCAATGTTCACCGGGGATTTGTTCCTTCGGTCTCGCTCGACCGCTTCCAGACCTTTGCCGGCACTTCGGGCACCACCGTCATTGACACCGCCTCAATCAATGGCAATCAGGCAAGGATTCTTCACCTGCCCAGCCTGCGCTTTGACGTGCTCGACCGGCCCCTGGGCGCCTCGTCACTCTACTGGGGGATGGGATCGTCGCTCAGTTACTTGACCCGCTCCGAACCCGGTGAGCCAATTTCGCAAGCACCCCCGAACTGTAATAGCCCCTGCCTCGGAAACAGCTTCCACGCTCGCAACGCCGGCCGTTTCGACTTTTATCCTCATCTCGCTCTGCCACTGGCGGCTGGGGGATGGAGCTTGATGGCTGAAGGGGCGTTGCGCGATACCGCCTACACCATCAGCCAGACTCCTGACCTGCTTGGTACCAACGGCGGCGTTCCAACCATCAATCACGATGCGCTGAATCGTAGTGATTTTGAAGCCTCGGTGGACCTGCGGCCGCCGGCTATGGAACGCGACTTTGCGCTCACACGTTGGAACCGCGAGATGCGCCATGTAATCGAGCCGGAGATTACGTACCGCTACGTGGGAGGCATCGGCTCACAGGCGCGACGAGTGCTGCTGATGGACACGACGGACATTGCCACCAACACCAACGAAGTAGGCTACTCGCTAACCCAGCGCTTTTATCTGCGGCCCGCTGGCGGCCAATCCTGTTCATCGACGGACGACAAGACTGCTTCAAAGGATTGTCCGCAGACGCAGCCCCGCGAGTGGGCCAGCTGGCAGGTCGCACAGAAACTCTACGTTGACTCCGACTTCGGCGGGGCACTGATTGCCGGCCAGCGCAACGTCTTTGAATCCACTCTAGACCTGAGCGGGGTCGCGTTCCTCACCGGACCGCGCAACCTGTCGCCTGTCACCTCGCGCTTGCGTTTTGAAGCGATAGACAACTTGCGCATTCAATGGGATCTGGACTACGACCCCAAAGCCGGGCTATTCGGCGCCGACAACATGTATGCGGGCTACAGTTGGGGCCGCACTACCGTCGGCGTGGGCCACGCCATGCTCAACGCCGTCGATGAGAACGGCACTGCCGCTACCACCATCAAGAGCCAGCAGGTGCAACCGTTCTTTTCCATCGGCAAGCAGAGCGGCAAGGGTTTTAACCTTGCCGGCAACGCCGGCTATGACTTTACCCACGGTGAACTGCAATACGCCAGCGCGCAGGCCGTCTATAACTGGAATTGCTGCGGGCTTACCGTGGGCTACCGGCGCTTCGATCTCGGTACGATACGCAACGAGACACAATACCTATACAGCTTTACCCTGGCCAACTTCGGCTCTCTGGGAGACATTCGCCGCTCCAACACAGCTTTCCGCGACCCCAGCCTGCCGCCAGCCTATTAGGGCCTCCGTATCAACTTGCACCCGCCCTTCTGCGATATCCTTTTCAGAGAGGAACTGCCCTTGTCACGCATTCATTTTTTGACTGGCCTGCTTGCGCTTGGCCTGGCCGTGGGTTGCAAGGCCCAACCCGCCGCGCAACAAGCCCAGGACCTGGTAAGGAACCGCCGCATTGAAGTTATGGTTCGCTCCCAATACAACGTGCCACCAGATATGGATGTGGCTCTTGGCGCGCGCACGCCAAGCCAATTTTCCGGCTATGACGCGCTGCCCGTCACGCTCTCGCATGGTTCCAAAAAAACGGTGGTTGACTTTCTGATCTCGGCCGATGGCAAAACGCTGGCCCGGCTGGACAAATTCGACCTGGCCAACGACCCGCTCTTTTCGATTGATGTGGCCGGGCGCCCCATCCGCGGCAACCCCGCTGCCAAGGTTACAGTTATCAGCTTCGACGACCTTGAGTGCGGCTATTGCGCCCAGATGCACCATGCGCTCTTCCCGGCCACACTGGATCGCTACAAGGACCAGGTGCGCTTTATCTACAAGGACTACCCTTTACCACCGGATATGCACCCCTGGGCTATGCACGCCGCCGTAAATGCCAATTGCCTGGCTGCACAGAGCGGCGAGGTCTATTGGAATTATGTGGACTACCTTCACTCCCACGGCCAGGAAGTTAACGGCGACAATGGAAGCCTTGCCAAGAGCTTTGACGCGCTGAACCGAATCGCCCGCCAGGAGGCTGTGCTGGGCAAGCTCGACTCCGTCAAGCTCGACGCCTGCCTTGCCGCGCAGGACGAGACCAGGATACGCGCCTCGATCAAGGAAGGCGAGGCTCTGGGAGTGGAGGGAACACCAGCGCTTTTTGTGGAGGGCGAACGAATTGGCGGCGCCTTGCCGCAGAGTCAGGTGTGGACGGTGATTGACCGCGCCCTGCGCGCCGCCGGAGAACAACCGCCGGCCACGACGGCCCAGCCCGCGGGGACTGCCAGATAGGCGGTCGACTCACTAATCTTTGTTTCGGCCGTTCAGTATGCGGCAGAAGCGACAATTGGCGAAAGCGGATGTGAAATTGCATATCGCCGCACAGGCCTCGGGGTTTATTCTTGATTGCCGGGGAGCATTGCATCCCCCAGGAGATACCAGGTTGCAAATCGAAGCTTTTTGCCGCACGTCTTTCCGCTTAACTGTCCTCATTCTTTGCGCTGTAACCCTGGTTGCAACAATGAACGGGTGTCACCGCTCGCCCTCTCCGGATGTGATGGCGACCGTGAACGGCAAGGATATTTTGCGCTCGGAGCTGGAGAAGTATTACAAGGCCAACCTGGGCGACAACCCCCAGAAGCCATCGCCCGAGCAGGCCGACATTGTTCGCCTCCAGATTCTCAGCAAGATGATTGACGACGAGATTCTTTGGCAGCGCGCTACCAAGCTCAACCTCACTGCCAGCGACGAGGACGTCAACGCCAAGCTGACCGAGATGAAGGCGCCTTACACGCAGGAGGAGTGGGACAAGCAGCTCCTGGCGCGAAACCTCACTGCGGACGACCTGAAGCGCGATCTTCGTCGCTCCTTGACCAAGACGAAGCTGCTCAACAAGGAGATCGAGTCGAAGATCAACATTACCGACGCTGAGATCACCAGTTACTATACCGCGCACAAGGCAGAGTTCAACCTGATCGAGCCTCAGTACCATTTGGCGCAGATTGCGGTCACCACAGGGAGAGGGCAGCAGACCGGCAATCTGCAAAACAACAAGGCCTCTGGCGAGGCCGACGCGAAAAAGAAGATCGAGGCGCTGCATACGCGCCTGGAAGCCGGCCAGGATTTCGGCGACATAGCCATGAATTTCTCAGAGAATCCGAACACCGCCGCAAATGGCGGCGACATGGGATTCATACCGGAAAGCCAACTGCGCAGCGAACCAGACGTCTACAGCGCCGTCACCAAACTCAAGCAGGGAGCCATCACTGAGATTCTGCCTGTCTTTAACGGGACAGGCGCTGGACGCCAGACCATTGGCTATGCGATCTACAAGCTGGTATCGCGTGAGCCGGCAGGCCAGCGCGAGTTGAACGACCCGCGCGTGCAGCAGGTGATTCGCCGTGGCCTCCGCGAAGGCCATGCACAACTGCTGCAAAACGCCTATTTTGAGGTGCTCCACGACGAGTCCAAAGTTCATAACTATTTTGCCGATCAGATTCTCAAACAGGGCGTACAATAAAGCGCATTGCTTGATTGTTTTCGCGGGCCCCAAATCACCACACGGATATGAGAAGGCGCGCCCTCAAACGGCGCGCCTTTCAGTTCTGTCCGGGCTAAAGTAGGTCTTCCACTGGTGCAAGCCGAGACCACTGCCCTCAGGCAGCCATTTCCTCTACCAAGAGTCCAAAATGACTGGTCTTCGTCGCTCGAGCAGAATCAAAATGTCGCTCTGCATGATGTGGGTGGGTTCAAGTGGAGCGGGAACATACACAAAGCTCCCAACTCGCCGGCAGCAGGCCTTGTTAGCGGGCAAATACTCAGCTGGACGGCTGCTGAAAGGCTCTCCCATGCAGACTAAGCTTCTGGTCATGTTGCCAGGAGACCGTATCTCAAGCATTCCTGTAACAAAGCTGCGCTTTGAGCGCTGACCCGGTTTCAAGACTGTGGAGACTCCCGGCGTTCCCATCCGGCTGGATACCAGCCGGATGGGAACGCCGACAGAATCGGCATAGGGGGGAGAGTCGCCTCTCCTCCCCTGCCACACCACCGTACATGCGGGTCCGCATACGGCGGTTCGGATGGATTGAGCTATTTCCCCGCGAACAAGCGTGGAAGTCCGAGCGC
>Ga0187851_10000620_pt1 | contig 35910 bp, 30 predicted proteins | sample June2016WEW_6_10_FD_132997 | JGI IMG/M metagenome (GOLD analysis project Ga0187851, IMG submission 132997) | Peatland microbial communities from SPRUCE experiment site at the Marcell Experimental Forest, Minnesota, USA - June2016WEW_6_10 | ecosystem: Environmental > Terrestrial > Soil >...
TCGTATGGCAAAGACAGCCCGACGGCAGCGTCCTGTACTCCGGGGATATGCTGCATCGCGGCGATGCTTTCATCGAGCAATTTGCGAAAAACGGCAGGATCGCGATAGCGCAGGTCGTCCAGCGAAGCTTTTGCTGTCATCACCCCGTGGGGATTGAATCCTGCGGGCAGCGTCTCGAAATGAATCAATGTCCGGATGAGCAGTCCGCTGCCGGCCAGCAGCACGACAGTAAGCGCCACCTCGCCGGCAATCAGGATCTGCCTTGACCCGGTGCGCGCGCCATCCGAGTAGGAGTGCCCGACCATCGACGCGCGCAGGTTCATCCTGCGAACCACCAGCGCGGGCAGCATGCCGAAGAACACGCTTGCCAGGACTGAAACCGCGAGCGTAAACGTGAGTACCATGCCGTCGAGGTGTACGCCGGCAACGGGAAGATAACCGATGGGGAGCAGTTGCAACAGCTCACGCAGCGCCAAAAACGCGAGGCCCACACCGACGCCGCCGCCGAGCAGCGCCAGGAGCAGATTTTCAATCCATAACTGGCGTTGGATTTGCCAGTGCGACCCGCCAAGGGCCAGGCGGGTCGACATCTCCGGAATGCGTCGCGCAATGCGCACCAGCGTAAGGCCGGCGAGATTGGCGCAGGCGATCAGCAGGATAAAAGCAGCGGCGCACATCAGTGCGATCACCTGGGGCCTGAGGGTTGCGGTTTCGCCGCGTTGTAGCGGAACAGTGTGGAAGGAGACGAACGTGCCGGGGCCGTAGTGACTAGCAAGGCCAATGGCCCAACTACTCCAGGCTCGTTTGATTTCGCTATCGGCCTGCTGCCAGGTTGCCCCATCCTGCAGCCTGACAATGACCTCGTAGTTTGTCCCGCCGCCCTCTCCATTGCGGCTGGGCTGGAGGGCGGTATAAAGATCCGCGTTCAGTGGAGTGGCAGCTCCCCTGGGCAGTACGCCAACAACGGTGTACGTGTCGCCCTTCAAATGGATCGGTTGCCCAATGAGACTTCGGTCTTCGCTGAAGGTTTTGTGCCAAAAATCGTAACTCAGGATGACCGACTTGGGCCCCTGCGGGCGATCTTCCGCGTCAGTAAAGTTGCGCCCCAGTACCGTATGGATACCAAGCACATCGAGATAGCGTGCGGATATTCGTCCCGCGTGTACGTAATCGACGTGCTCTCCCGCCTGGAGATTCGCACCGGAAAAACCAGGGCTGGAAACGGCGGAGATAAGCGATGGAACATTGTCGCGCAGCAGTTCCCATTGCTCGCCGCTTATCCAGTGCGCGCCGTTGTATGGCTCAGGCCCCCGGACATCCCTGAAGATTGTTCCCAGGCGCTCCGGGTGCGGATAAGGCAGGCGCTCGAGCATCAGCGCGTTCACAATCGAGAAGACCGCGGTGTTGGCGCCGACCGCAAGTGCAAGCGTGACGATGACGGTAAGCGCGAAGCCGGGGTAGCGCAGCAGTTGGCGCGTGCCGAAGCGCGCATCCCGCCAGAGCGCTTCCAGGCGTGCGCCGGCGCGGCGATCGCGAACGGCTTGCTTCACCTGCTCCATCCCTCCAAAGTCGGCCAACGCCGTGCGCCGCGCCTCGGCTCGAGACATACCCCCGGCGATTCTCTCGTCGGTCATCATGCCGACGTAGGTCTCGAGCTCGTCGTCGAGTTGCCGGTCAATCTCTTCCTTGCGGAAAAGATTGATCACAGCCTTGCGAATTTGCGACAGGAGTTGCATGGGTCGCCTTCTACGTCGCATTCAGCGCCTTCGTCATGGCAAGGACAATGGTTTTCCACTGTTCCGTTTCCACTGCAAGCTGGCCTCTGCCGGCTTTGGTGAGGCGATAGAACCGGGCCCGTCGATTGTTCTCTGAGTCGCCCCAGAACGAGCTCAGCCAGCCTGCTTCCTCCATGCGATGAAGGGCGGGAAATAGCGAACCCGGCTTGACCAGGAACGTCCCCTGGGTGATTTGCTCGATGCGCCGTGAAATGCCCAGGCCATGCAGCTCGCCCGTGCCGAGCGCCCTCAAAACGAGGAGATCGAGAGTGCCTTGCAGAAGATTTGTCTGCCTGGGGCTCATTCGTTGGTCCTATCGGATCTCTATATGAGAGTGAACCCGTTCCTATAGATTGTCAATAGAAGACTCGCGGGCATGAATGGGAGGGGCCTCCGGTTTGCCGGATCCCGGAATTTCCAGAATTGAGCCACCATCCCGGCTGGGCCGTATCATTCTTGGGAACGGCATGACGCGATCAAAATCACGCGACGATTTGCAACCGAGTGCCTGGAAGACGGTCCCTCGCTGGGCCATTATCGTCTTCCTGCTCGCCGTCTTTTGCATCTTTGCCAGCTTCGGATTCGTTTTCGACGGCATGGACATGGGACGTCAGTCAGCCCTGGATCTTGCTTTGTCGGCAGTGATTATCGCGTTGTTCGCGACGTCGTACGCCGTCTCAGGCATCATCCTCCGGCAAAGGTTCTGGATTGCCTTTATACCGCTCTTCATTAGCGAGAACATTTGCATGACGCTGCTGTACACGTGGCTGCCCAAGGGTCCCCTGCCTACCCATCTCGATTCGATCCAGCTCAGCGGCTTTCACAACCGGCTTGTCTTCGACGGTCTAGCTGTGGTCATTTCCGTCGTCCTGGGTTACACCGGTCTTGTCGTGGTCTCCATTGCCGAGTCGCGTCGCCGCCTCAGGATTGAGCTCGATAAAGCTGCGCTGGAGACCGAAATGGCTGCCGCCCACGAAATCCAGCGGCTGATGGTTCCCGAACAGCTGCCGTCTGCTCCCGGATACTCCATTGATAGCATCTACCGCCCCGCCGCGCAGGTAGGTGGAGATTTCTTCCAGGTCATCCCGCTCGGCGCCGGCCAAACCCTGGTCGTCATCGGCGACGTCAGCGGCAAAGGGCTCAGCGCCGCGATGATCGTCTCCATGCTCATTGGCATGCTGCACACCATCAGCAGAATCAGCCAGGACCCGGCGCAGATCCTGACCGAACTGAACAGCAGGCTCTTCGAGCGCAAGCATGGAGGTTTCGTCACCTGCCTGGCCGTCCGCCTCGATCCTTCGGGTCATGTCGCGATCGCCAACGCGGGCCACCTGGCCCCCTGGCTGAACGGCGCCGAAGTTATCTTCGCAGGGTCTCTGCCGCTTAGCCTGGTTGCTTCCGCCGATCCGGAGCAGGTCACGCTGGAAATGCGCCCTGGCGATCGCCTCATGCTGATCACGGATGGTGTAGTCGAGGCGCGCGATTCGCAGGGAACCGTCTTCGGATTCGACCGTGTCCAGGCACTCATGCGCCAGCAAGCATCGCCGCTCGCGCTTGCCGAAGCCGCAGTTGATCACGGGCAGGACGATGACCTGACCGTGATTTCCATCGTTCGCTCGGCTTGAGCGGGAAAGTAAATTGAGCCGGAACTTCTCAACGCATTGTGCGATGCCATCCGCTTCGCCGGAATTGACTCACTTCAGCCGGTCATGCTTGTGTACCAGATAGCGTCCAATCATCCATCCCACAGCGCTGCCGACGAGAACGTCGGAGGGGAAGTGCTGGCGCGCCAGCACGCGTGCTGCGCTGACGCCCGTCGCAAGGCCATAAGCGGCAATCTGCGTCAGCCTGCCGTCATATTCAGACGCAATGACTGCCGCTGATGACCAGGCGATGATCGCGTGGTTTGAGGGAAAGGATGAATCGAAGCCAACACTCGATTGAAAGAATCTTCCCTTGGCGTTATCGACGGTGGGGCGCTGGCGCCTGGAGATGATCTTGAGGACTTCGGAAACGGGGAGACTATCGAGCATGGCTTCTCCGCCGAGAATACCGGTTTCGGTTGCGTGATCGTCGTGATGCAACTCTCCCATCGCAAAGATCGCCGCCGGAGCGACGACGAAGCCGCCTGCGAGACCATCCGAGGCCGTCGAGGCCTCACTGTTAAGTGAGGAGTTCTGCAACCGTGAAGAAGACATCACCTGGTGGTCGGTGGTGATGGCCAAGGTGGTGGCGAGGACGAGCGCGACCGGGCCAAGGGCATTGGACTCGCGAATGCGCACCGGACTGGTCCAGATGGCTTCCTGGTCCTCGACGATGCGGCGTGGCGTTCCGAGGATTGTGACGGGATTTGCCTGAACCTGTGGCGCTGGCGCGTCGGGCAGGTCGGTGCTGTTCTGTGCGTGCGCGTGAGAGGCCAGGGGCGCGACCGAGAGCGCAGCGAGAAGAACGAAAACCGAACCACGAGGCTGGGGCCGCAGCGGAAAAGTCACAATGAAATAGATGCTAAATTACGTCCCAATCGAGACCGATGGGAGTACTTTGGGAAAGTGGTAAAATGCGAATGATGATGCGGTTCCTTGCTTCCCCGCACGTGAAGCGCAATACGCTGGCCTTGGGGCTCTGCCTGCTGGCGGCGCTCTTTGCTGTCGAGGCCAAGACTGCGTGGTACAGACCTGCAAACGGGCCGGGCAGCGATATCCAGAGTCAGAAGGCGCGTCCTGTGGACTTGCCTGCGTTGCTATCGCATGGCACTACGCTGCCCCCTGCGGCGCTCCAGCCGGTTTTAGTTTTCCTGGCATCCGTGGCGGCCATCGCCTGGACTGGGACCGCCTTTGTTTCCGAAGTCGACCCTGGTTTTCATATCGCGGTTTGTGCCTCACCCTATTTCTCTCCCGGCCTGTTCTTCCGCCCTCCGCCGTCGCTTTAGGCTCCCAAGCGCGGTTTCCAAATAGTCAGCAAGCCTCTCTGTTCTGATCCGCGGAATCCAAGTGTTGGTAGCGCTGCTGCGCACCCTCGAATCGGGCGCAGCGTCATTCCCTGGGCCAGGCAGCGAAGGTCGACCGTCAGGTTTCTCTTTGAACCTGCTGTCCCATCGCCTGGTCGGTAGAGCACGAATCGCCGACAGAAACCTCCCGTAACCAGGAGTCGGACCTTCATGAACAGAACCTTTTTCAAGATTCCGGCGGTTTTCGCGGTGTTGTGTGCGGCGCTTGGCTTCTGGGGTTGCCATGACGGCAAGGGAACCAGGGACGCCGCTGCGGCCAGCGCTCCATCGGCGCGTGTCGCTGCCGCGCAGCGCGGCAATATTTCCCGCGTCCTCACGTTAGCTGGGCAGTTCCAGCCGTATCAGGTGGTCGACGTCCACCCCAAAGTGAGCGGTTACATGGCGCGCATCAATGTCGATATCGGAGATGTTGTCCATCAGGGGCAGACACTGGCTGTGTTGCAGGTGCCCGAGCTGAGGGCCCAGCTACAGGCTGCCACTTTCGCAATGGGGCAAAGCAAAGAAGAGATTACGCGGGCGCAGCATGAAATCGACCGCGCCGAAGCCTACTATGCCGCCCTGCATTCGGAATCGGAGCGCTTGAAGCAGGCTGCCGCCACACGTCCCGGGCTGATCGCCCAACAGGAGCTGGACAACGCGCAGGCCCAGGATCTCTCGGCGCAGGCACAGGTAGATTCCACCAAGGCCGCAATGGCCGCGGCCAAGCAGCACATGGGGGCGGCAAACGCAGAAGAGCAGCGCGTGCAGGCGCTCGAAGATTACACCACCGTCACCGCGCCCATCGCCGGCGTCGTGGTCTGGCGCTATGCAGATACGGGCGCGCTCATTCAGGGCGGCACCAACTCCAACGACCAGACACTCCCCATTGTGCGCATTGCACAGAGTCAGTTGCTGCGGTTGCGCGTTCCTGTTCCCGAGGATGACGTGCAATACGTTCACACCGGCGACCAGCTTCAGGTGCGCGTCGATGCCATCAATCGCTCCTTCACCGGAAAGATCGTGCGCTTTACGCGCAGCGTGAACTTTGAAACCCGCAGCATGGAAACTGAAGTCGACGTGGCGAACAACGATCTCTCCATCGCTCCGGGCATGTATGCCAACACCGCGCTCGAACTGGGGCGCGCTCAAAACGTCGTTACCATTCCCGTCGAAGCCCTGGTGCTTGGTGCGCACAATCAGCAAACCGTCTATGCTCTCGACGGCAGCAATCGCATCCAGGTCCGTGCGGTCCAGATGGGCCTGCAGGGCTCCAAACTCGCGCAAATCACGAGCGGCCTCAACCCCGGCGACCGCGTCCTCGTTGGTGGCCAGGAAAAATACCAGGAAGGCGAACGGGTCAATCCGCTGCTCACAGCCGAGCCGCCTTCTGAAACCGTGCAGGAATCCGGCGGCATGATCGACATGAAGTCCCCGTCGAGCAACGGAGGCACCGACTAATGCCTACATTCGCCCTCAAATTTCCCTACTTCATTATCATGCTCTGCCTCATGGTCGTGCTGATCGGGGCGGTGAGCGTCGTGCAGATGCCGGTGGACCTGTTCCCCGACATCGATATGCCCGTGGTCGTCGTGGCCACGTTCTACAGCGGCATGCCGCCGCAGCAGGTCGAAGCCGACATCACCAATACCTTCGAGCGCTTCTTCACCCTCGCTGCCAACGTGGATCACAGTGAGTCGCGCTCGCTGACCGGCGTCAGCCTGATCAAGATCTATTTCAAACCCGGCACCGATGCCAACGCCGCGCTCAGCAACGTTGCCAATCTTGCCATGGCCGACCTGCGTCGCCTTCCGCCTGGCACCTTGCCTCCGGTTGTGCTGGGTCTTACAGCCTCAACGCAACCTGTCTGCCTGATCACACTTAAAGGCGAGGAACTGAATGAAACTCAATTAAAGGACCTTGCGCAGTTCCAGGTGCGCAACCAGATCTCGAACGTGCAGGGCGCTTCGGTTCCGCAACCCTACGGCGGTACCTACCGCCAGATTCAGATCTACGTCGACCCGCTCAAGCTCGAGGCCCGCAACTTGAGCCTGAATGACGTGGTCACGGCAGTAAACAACTCCAACCTGACTCTGCCCGCCGGCGACGTGCGCATCGGCTCCAAAGACTACAACATCTACGCCAATAGCCAGTTCCCGGGGGCAGAAGCCATGAACGAAATGCCTCTGAAATCCGTCGGAACCGGATCGGTTCTTGTCGCCGACATAGGCCACGCGGTGGATGGGGGCGCACTGCAGTACAACATTGTCCGCATTGACGGCCAGCGCTCTGTCTATGTGCCGGTCTTCAAACAGGCAGGCAACAGCAATACCATCACCATCGTCGACGGGATGAAGCAGGCCATCAAGCATCTCGTTGACATTCCCCAATCGCTCGAAACTGCCGTAGTATTCGACCAATCGATCTTCGTCAAGCTCGCCATCAGCAATGTTTCGCGCGAGGCTCTCATCGGCCTGGTGCTCACCGGGATCATGATTCTCATCTTTCTGGGCAGCCCGCGCGCCACTGTTGCCGTACTACTGGCGGTGCCGCTCTCGATGCTGGTTTGCCTGCTCATCTCCCACTTGATGGGCGGTTCCATCAACACCATGATTCTCGGCGGATTGGCCCTGGTCTTCTCGCGCCTCATCGATAACGGCGTCATCGTGCTCGAGAACATTTTTCGCTTCATGGAAACGGGCATGCCTCCACAGGAGGCCGCGGAGAAAGGCGGAACGGAGGTCGCCATGGCGGTTCTGGCCGCCACCTTCACCACTGCAATCGTGTTCTTTCCCATAGCCTTCTTTTCTGGAATCAGCAAGTACATCTTTACCCCCCTCGCACTCGGCGTGGCACTCTCCATCTTCGCCTCGTACTTTTTTGCCATGACCGTGGTTCCGCTCTTCTGCGCCAAATTCATTCATCTCGACCCGCTCGGCGAAGAACACGAGTGTGACATCGACGCCGTGGAAGGGCGCAAGCCATCGTTTTTCAAACGCTTCCTGGTCGCCTTTAACGGTCGCTTCCACCGGCTTCTCGACCGCTACGAACATCTTGCCTTCCGCGTACTCCAACACCCGGCGATGACCGCTGCGGTCATTCTCGGCGGGCTGGCAGTGATCCTGCTTGGCCTGTTTCCCTTCCTCGGCCGCGCCTACTTTCCGCGCACCGATCCCGGCCAGTTCGTCATCAACGTGCGCATGCCCAGCGGCACGCGCCTCGAAGTCAGCGACCAGTACGTGGCGCGCGTGGAAGACGTCATACGCAAGGTGGTCAAGCCCAAAGATCTCGACATGATCGTGTCCAACATCGGCGTCTTTCCCGATCTCTCCGCCATCTTCACCTCCAACGCGTCCATGGACACGGCCTTCGTACAGACCAGCCTCAAGGAAGGTCACAGCATCGGCAGCTACGAATACATGAACCGTGTGCAGCGAAAGCTTTCCGAAGAGATGCCTGAGCTTTCCACTTACTTACAGGCCGGCGGCCTGGTCGACGGAGTCATCAACCAGGGATTGCCTGCGCCCATCGATATCCAGGTGGGATCGAATGATATGGACGGCGCTTTCACCATAGCGCAGAACCTCGCCGCCCAGATCCGCACCATGCCCAATGTGAGCAGCGTCTACATCCCACAGAGTCTCGACTACCCCGGAATTCAGTTGAATATCGATCGCGAGAGGGCCAGCCTCATCGGGCTCACTACCAAGGACGTCGTTGACAACGTCATCACGGCGATGACTTCCGATGGCCAGGTTGCGCCGAGCTACTGGATCGATCCCAAGAGCGGCAATAACTACATGGTCACCGTGCAGTATTCGAACCGCTTCCTGAACAACATGTCCATGGAAGACTTTCGGAGCATTCCCTTGCGCGGCGAACGGCCCGCTGGCTATGGCCCCGACGAGGAAGGCCGCGCGGCCTCGGCCATGCCGCAGAATTTCGAAAGCGGCGGCCACACCAGTGGCTACACCCCGCTCAGTTCCGTGGCCGATATTCAAATGATCAATACGCCCACCGAGGTGGATCACTACCAGATTCGCCGCGTGATCGACATTTATGTCGCCACGAAAACCGAGGCGCTGCAGGGTGTGGGCGCGCGCATCAACAAATTACTGGCCTCTACCAAGACCGATCGCAACACGACGATCAAAGTGCGCGGCGCAGTCGTGAGCATGAACCAGGCCTTCAAGGAATTCGGAGGTGGTCTCGTGATCGCCATCCTGATGGTCTACCTCGTCCTGATGGCTCAGTTCCGCTCGTTCATCGATCCGTTCATCATTTTGATGGCGATACCTCCCGGTCTGGCCGGCGTGCTGCTCATCCTGCTGCTCACCGGTAGCACCCTCAACATCATGTCGCTGATGGGGGTAATCATGATGACCGGCATCGTGGTCTCGAACAGCATCCTCATCGTGGAGTTCGCCGGCATTCTGCACAAGCAAGGCCAGCCGCTGCGCGAGGCCGTCGTGCATGCCTGCAAGATTCGCCTGCGGCCGATCCTGATGACCTCTCTGGCCACGCTGCTGGGGATGATTCCCATGGCGCTCGGATTTGAAGCCGGCAGCGAGCAGTATGCGCCGTTGGCCCGCGCCATCATCGGCGGATTGGGGCTTTCGGTCATTGTCACGATGTTTCTGGTCCCGGCTGTGTACCTGGTGATTCATGGCAGGCCGGCGGAGAAATCGGAAGCAGCTGAGGAGGTGGAGGCATGAGGCAACATCGCATATCGACATCTTTCGAACTCGCTAGTGTTCTCTTGATTCTGCCGTGCTCCATTCCGTCCCCTGGCTGGGCTCAGCAATCGCAACTGCCCGATGCGCCGGTGGCGCGCCTCGTCGCGCAGGCCACCAAGGCGCCATCTTTGCCGCCTTCGGCCGCGCAGCAATCCTTAGCTGACCAGTCTTCGTCGGAGACACCTGCCGGTCCCAGGCTCACTGTCGCCGAGGCGGAACAGATGGCCATCGAGCACAATCCCAACATCAGCGTCGCGCGCCTGCTCGCGCTGGCTGCAGCGCAGGTGACGCGCGAGGCGCGGTCGGCAGAGATGCCTATGGCCAGCGGAGCCTTGACCGCCGTAGGATCACACCAGGGCAGCCGCATCACCGCCGGTGACCTCAGCAACCCAGCCATCTATGACCGGGCGGCCGGCGGACTGACTGTCGATCAGCTGATCACTGACTTCGGACGCACGCACAATCTGGTTCTCAGTGCACAATCGAATGCGCGAGCTCAGCTTGAAAGCGAGCGCGCCACCGAGCTCGACGTCACCCTTATCGTCGATCAGGCGTTTTATCAGGCGTTGACCTCGCAGTCTGTTCTCAAGGTGGCGCAGCAGACCGTGGCCCAGCGGCAGGCCACCGACGACCAGGTCACCGCGCTCACCAAATCCAAAATCCGCTCCGATCTCGACCGTAGTTTTGCCGACGTCCAACTCTCGCAGTCGAATCTGCTACTGCTCGACGCCAAGAACAGCCTGCAGGCAGCGATGGCAGAACTCAACAACGTTCTCGGCTCCGATCAGGACCGGCAATACACGCTGGTTGACGAAAGCGGCGGAAATCCTGGGCCTGCGCCCGACGATCCCGAGGGCATGGTGCAGGCCGCATTCGCCGCGCGTCCCGACCTGGCGGCGCTCAATGACAAGTTCATTGCGGCGCGCCAGTACAGTACAGCGGAGCGCGATCTATGGATGCCGGCGGTTTCGGCGTTGGCTGCCGTGGGCGGCACGCCGGTGCGCGCCGACCAGATTGAGTCGTCGTGGTATGGCACCGCCGGAGCCAATATCAATATTCCCGTATTCAACGGGTTTCTTTATAGCGCGGAAGCCAGAGAGGCTAAATTGCGCGCGCAGGCCACGCGGGAGGACGTGCGTAACCTCCGCGATACCATTGCGCGCGATGTGAGAACAGCGGTTCTCAACGCGCAGACGGCCTACCAACGCATTGCCGTCACTAAGCAATTGCTCGATCAGGCGAACTTCTCGCTTGATCTGGCAACGGCTCGCTACAAGATCGGCCTCAGCGGCATCGTCGATCTGACCCAGGCGCAACTCGTCCAGACCCAGGCCGAGATTGATGTCGCTAACGCCCGATACGCATATCAAACAGCCCTGGCTGAAGTGAAGTACCAGATCGGCCAATGAGCAGCTGTCAACTCATCGTTTATCGCCACCGTGAGCAATTGCCCGCGCATTACTTTGGCGAGAATCAAGATCGTCGATAGCGCAAGGGATTGGGTAACCATCTTAAGAATCCACAATTTAGCTGCCTGCGCGTAGCCGCAAAGGATCCTGGAGCTGGGATTACGACCTGCATGGGATGGGAAAAGCCTTGAATTTCCTGTAACTTCAGGAAAATCCTTGAATTACCCGACCAAATCGCGTTAAATACGGGATACCGGTTTTTCCACCGGGTTCGGTCTAATTTCCTTGGGTCTCTCGGAAGGCGATTATGCGCAATGCCGCGGTACGTTCGAATTTGCTGGTTCCCGAGGTACGCGAGGTGATGGACATCCGCCAAGCCTCGAACTATCTGGGGATCTCTCCCGACACTCTGTATAAGTATGCTTCGGAGGGCTTTGTGCCCGCGTTTAAGCTGGGCAACCGCTGGCGCTTCAAGCGGTCCCGGCTGGACGAGTGGATGGACCGGCAGAGCGACCTGCACACCCCTTGTGGCGAACTCGACCCTGCGAAGAAGAAGCCGGTGCAGCGAGAAGCGGCTTCCTAGCCACCAGCTGCTAGCTCCTAGCCATTGGGTTTCAGCCGTCAGCCGTCAGCTTTCAGCTCTTCGCTACAACGTCGCCGAAGAGAGCCGCTTGAAGAGCGAATACCGGAAGGCGCGGGCGCGGCAGCGGCAGCTGAGAGCTGAAAGCTGATAGCTGTCCATTGTGTTACAACTGACCCGATGGACCACTTACATCGCATAGCCGCGCTGCGGCACAAGCTGGCGCGCGCCGGATTTCCCGGGCTTCTGGTCACGCATCCTCCCGACATTCGTTATCTCTCCGGATTCACCGGCTCCAGCGCGGCCCTTGGAGTGACGCGCCGGCGGGCGCGGCTGTTCACCGACGGACGCTACACGGCGCAGGCTGCGGAAGAAGTGCAGGCAGCGCAAGTGCAGATTGTGACTGGCCCCCCGGCGGTAGCTGCCGTGCAGTGGCTGGCGGCGCAGCCGGGAGCGGCGATGGCCGGGTTTGATGCGGCCCGGACGACCGTCGCCGAGCTGATTCGCTGGAAAAGGGAGTTGCCGAGTTCGCTGAGGCGCAGCTTCTTGTCGCCTACGCCCGCGGCCTTGGTCGAAAGCCTGCGAATGGTGAAAGACGAAGACGAACTGCGGGTGATGAAAGAGGCCGCCCTCGTGGGCTGCCGGCTCTTCGAGCGGATCCTGCCGGTTCTGCGGCCAGGCGTTCGAGAGATGGAAGTGGCGGCAGAGCTGGAACATCAGGCCAGGCTACTAGGCGCGGAAGGCATGTCGTTTGACACGATTGTGGCTTCTGGGATCCGGTCGACATTGCCCCATGGCCGAGCCAGCGCGGCGCCCCTGCCGCGGCGGGGCTTCGTCACACTCGACTTCGGTATAATCCTCAAGGGTTACTGCTCCGACATGACGCGTACCGTCTTTCTGGGCGCGCCGAGGCACGGGGAGCGGGACGCCTACCACGCAGTGCTGGAAGCACAGCAGGCTGCAGTGAGCAGCGTGGCTGCAGGCGTGAGCTGTGCCGCGGTGGATGAAGCGGCGCGCAGCGTCCTGCGAGGAAAGGGATTCGGCGAGGCGTTTTCGCACTCGACGGGACACGGCGTGGGGTTGGAGATTCACGAGCCGCCACGGGTTGGCGCGGGACAGAAGACGCGGCTGGAGGCGGGAATGGTGGTGACGATCGAACCGGGGATCTATCTCCCTCGGGAATTTGGGATTCGCATCGAGGATATGGTGGCGGTAACGACCGCTGGATGCGAGGTGCTGACGCCGGCGCCGAAGGCGTTGATCGAACTGTAGAGGCTGACCGGTGATTTCCGGCTTCGAAGATCCCACCCTAGCCGCAAAAACAAAGGCGCGGCGAGGGTGGGGCACCCCGGAGCGCTAAAGGAACGGATGAAACAGCAAGATATTGACGATCTGCGACAACTGATCGAGTTCTTGAAGCAGCACGGGGTCGCCGAGTTCGATGTCGATCGCGGCGATCTGAAGATCCGCCTCAAATTCAATCCCCCCGAGGGCGGTGCGGCCGGTCTGCACGAGTTGGCAGGACTGCTGCGCTCGGCTGCTCCAGCGAGCTCGGGGCATTCTGTAGCAGCCCACTATGCGGCGTCCGCAGTTTCTAGCGCGGAGGAACCGCCAGGCACAGAGCAAGAGCTGCACATCCTGAAATCGCCCATCGTCGGCACGTTCTACGGTTCGCCGTCGCCGGGGGCAGGGCCGTTTGCTTCGCCGGGCGATCACGTAGAGAAGGGCCAGGTGATCTGCATCGTCGAGGCGATGAAGCTGATGAATGAGATCGAATCGGATGCCAGCGGGGAAGTCGTGCGCTGCCTGGTGACGAATGGCCAGCCTATCGAGTTCGGCCAGCCGTTGTTTGAGATTCGGATGGCGTAGACGCGGAGGGCCGAAGAGCGAGTCAGCGAGCCAGCAGGTCGGCGTGTGAGCCTAAGAACTGCACCTCCGAAGCTTCAGATTCCGCTCATGAGTTCTCGAAGTCGCTTCAGCTGACAGGTCGAAGCCAGGACGAAGCGCTGACTCACTGACCTGCTAACTCGCTGACTTGCTGATAGGGGATATGTTTCGTAAGGTCTTAGTTGCCAATCGAGGCGAAATCGCGCTGCGGGTGATGAATGCCTGCCGGGAGCTGGGCATTCCTACGGTCGCGATCTATAGCGAAGCCGACCGCAACTCGCTGCATGTGAAGTTCGCCGACGAAGCCATCTGCATCGGGCCGCCCCGCGCCGCGGATAGCTATCTGAACGTGCCGGCGGTGATTTCAGCCGCCGAGATTGCCGACGTAGAGGCGATTCATCCCGGATACGGGCTACTGAGCGAGAACGCGAACTTCGCCGAAGTGTGCCGCGCGTCGAACATCAAGTTCATTGGACCTTCGCCGGAAGTAACGCGGCTGATGGGCGAGAAAGAAAAGGCGCGCCAGGCGATGAAGCGCGCGAAGGTGCCGATTCTGCCGGGATCGGATGGGGTGCTGGCCACGGACGAAGAAGCGCTGGAATGCGCAGAAAAGATCGGCTACCCGGTGATTTTGAAGGCCAAGGCGGGCGGCGGCGGGCGCGGTATGCGCATCGTGCGCAAGGCCGAGGATCTGCCAAATCAATTCCATGCTGCGTTCACTGAGGCGGCCAATGCCTTCGGAAACGGCGAACTGTACATGGAGAAGTTCATCGAGGACCCGCGGCACATCGAGTTCCAAGTGCTGGCCGACGAGCATGGCAACGTGGTTTCGCTGTTTGAGCGCGAGTGTTCGATCCAGAGGCGCCACCAGAAGCTGATTGAAGAAGCGCCGAGCCTGCAGGTAACGCCGAAGATGCGCGAAGAGATTGGGCGGACGCTGTGCCGGTGCATGAGCGAAATCGGCTACCAGAACGCGGGGACGGTGGAGTTCCTGATGGACGCGAGCCGACAGCTCTACTTCATCGAGATGAACACGCGCATCCAGGTAGAACACCCGGTGACCGAGGCGATTACCGGAGTGGATTTGGTGAAAGCGCAATTGAGGATTGCGGCCGGCGAAAGGCTGGACGCGATTCTGCCGGCGAAACTGGAGATTCGCGGACACGCCATCGAGTGCCGCATCAACGCCGAGCATCCGCGGAAGTTCACCCCGTCAGCGGGGCAAATTACGGCGTTCAATGTGCCGGGCGGCAATGGGATTCGCGTGGACACGGCGCAGTATGCCGAGGGCCTGGTGCCGCCCTATTACGATTCGCTGATTGCCAAGCTGATTGCTTATGGCGGGGATCGCGCCGAGGCGATGGTGCGGATGGAACGGGCGCTGAGCCAATTCATCGTGCGAGGAATCGAAACATCGATTCCGCTGCATCAGGAGATCTTTCAGGATGCGGGCTTCCGCGCGGGCGAGTTCGACACAGGATTCATGGAGAGATTTCTGGCGGCGCGACAGGAAGAAGAGAAGCAGCCGGCGTAGCTAGGCGTACATTGCCAGGGCTGGCGCCGATTCGTGCTATTCACCCAAAATTGAGACATATGCTGGAACTGGGGTCAAGCTGAACATCGGTGATGGTGGACCGAGGCCAGGAACCGGCAAGGATAGCGGATGCGTTCACGCGGAACAAGCCGAATTCGTGAACAGCTTGGGCGCGTTCCCGGCCATGCGTCAACAGGGTTTATCGTGACCGGGCTGCTGGTGACGGTCGCCTGTGTCTCGGGCAATGCGGGAGCCGGACGGTTGGGCTTCAGCCTGGGGCTGATTGCGGCAGCGGCCGCGCTGGGATGGGCGAAGTTGACGGCCGCAGGCGATGGGCCCGCAGCGGGCGTCGCCGGCGGCGGGTCGGTGCGCGCGTGGATGATTTGGGCGATGGCTGCCCTGGTTCTGCTGCATTGCGGACTCGCATGGCGATTTGTGCACAATGCTCCGCCCTTGACCGACTGTTACGTCTTCCAGCGTGACGCGGTGAACGATTTGCTGCACGGTGTTGACCCGTACGGAGGGACGCGTCCAGATATCTACGATGCGCACCAGACGGCGGAGTTCTACACAGCCGAGACGGAGATCAACGGACGGGTGCAGGTGGGATTGCAGTACCCACCGGTGACGCTTCTCAGCGCGTTGCCTGGTGTTTTGATGGGCGATCTTCGCTACGGCTATATTGCTGCGATGGCGCTCGCCGCGGTTTTTCTCTTCGCGGCCATGCCGGATGCACGCGGGCTGAGCCTGGCCACGGTGGTGCTCCTGAGTCCAGTGACGTTCGTGGTGGAAGGGATGAGCTGGACGGAACCGCTGGTGTGGATGCTACTGTGCGCGACGTTTTATGCGGCGTTGAAGAGACCGCGATGGCTGCCGCTGGCGCTCGGGCTTTTTCTGGCGTCGAAGCAGTACAACGTGCTGGCGCTGCCGTTTCTTGGCTACTGGTTACGCGGATTTGACTGGCGCGGGTACTGGAGGCTGCTGGGTGGGGCGATAGCGGTAGCTTTGGTGACCATGCTGCCATTTGCCGTGTGGAACTTTCACGCGCTGTGGCACGATCTCGTGTGGTTTCATCTTGCGCAGCCCATGCGACCCGATGCGGTGAGCTTTGCGGTGCTGTATCCGCCCGCGCTCGAGATCGGGCCGCTGCTCGTGCTGGCATTCATCGCCTGGGCGCTCCTGCGCACGGCGCGAAGGGCCGAGCTGTTCCCGGCTGCATATGCAATGGCGATGCTGCTGCTGGTGGCGACCAGCAAACAGGCATTCATGAACTACTATTTTCTGATTGCGCTGTGCTTTTTGCTGGCCGGCGCGGCGCTGTGGCCGGAGCGGCAAAGTGCGACGGAGAGTCAGACTCAGAGGGCTTGATGGCGATGATGGAAGCAGATTCTTTTGATTTGGACACGGAGGCCGATGGCGAGAGATCTTTTTAGTCATTTGACTGAGGGCGCGGAGGATGGCTGGTTTACGGCGCACTGTGATGGTGGGGCGCGTGGCAATCCGGGGCCGGCGGGATTTGGCGCGGTGATTGAGGATCCCGATGGCAAGGTGGTGGCGCGGCTGAGCGAGTACCTGGGCAAGCAGACGAACAACTATGCCGAGTATTCCGGGCTGCTGGCGGTGCTCGATTGGGCGCTGAAGAACGGCGCGAAGCGGCTGTGCGTGGTCTCGGACTCGCAACTGATGGTGCGGCAGATGAAAGGCCACTACAAGGTAAAGGCGCCCGGGTTGCGACCGTTGTGGGAAGAGGCGCAAAACCGTGCGGCACGATTCGAGGATTTCGAGATGCGGCACACGCTGCGCGGCGGGAATAAAGAGGCCGACAAGCTGGCGAATGAGGCGATGGACAAAGGACAGGGAACAGGGAACAGGGATCAGGGATCAGGGACCAGAAAGCCATAGAGAGCTGCAGATATCTCGGGGCCGATGCGTGGCATTGGAGAAACCCGGATCAACGAGCGAGCTGGCAAGTCAATTGCTAATGAGCCGGTCTTAGCGCCGGTCCTCGAACCTGGCGAAGATGATATTCAACTCGCGGCCGCTGGCGGCGTCTTTTGCAAAGGTAAATGTGCCGTTGTCGCGCATCTCGTGAGCTGCGCGGAGGAATGCGCCGAGCGCAGCGCGCGATAAAGCACCTCCAACGCTGATGCGCTTGACGCCGAGAGCGGAGAGCGTGGCGAGGTCGAGCGGGGCGTCGCCAAGACCAGCGAGGACATTCACTGGGCGATCGACGGACCGGACGACGGTTTCGATATCTTCTTTGCGGGTGAGGCCCGGCGCGTAGAGAACGTTTGCGCCGGCGTCTTGGTATGCCTGCAGCCGCTTGATGGTGTCGGCGAGATCGTTCCGGCCGTGCAAATAGTTTTCGGCCCGGGCAGTCAGGATGAAGGGAAACGGAAGGGAATGCGCGGCTTCTGCCGCAGCGCGGATGCGATCGGCGGCGAGACCGATTTCGTAGATGGGATCGCCGGAGCGGTTCGTAGAGTCTTCGATCGATGCGCCGACGAGGCCCGACGAGGAAGCCATCAAGATGGTTTGCGCGGCGTCCTGCGGCGAATCACCAAAGCCGTTTTCGAGATCGCCGCTGACAGGCAGGTCGACGCCGGCGGCGATGGAAGCGACGTGCTCGAGCATGTTGTTGCGCGTGACACCGTGGTCGGGTTTGCCCGCTGTGAATGCGTAGCCGGCGCTGGTGGTGGCGAGTGCTTCAAAGCCCAGGTGAGCAAGCAGCCGCGCAGTGCCCACGTCGGACGGGTTGGGGATGATGAAGGCGCCCTTGCGCTCGTGAAGGGCGCGAAAGGTGCGGGCTTTATCGGATTGGGTGAGCATAGTGTTCGATGAGATCGAAGGGACCCCACCCTTAGCCGCAAGAGCAAGAGCGCGGCGAAGGTGCGGCACCCCTCTTCCCTGCTGTAGAAAGCAACCGCAGATTCTTCGACTCCCTTCGTCCGCTACGCACACTCCGGTCGCTCAGAATGACAATCTGCTTTCTGTTCACTGTTCTTTACATTACGGTTGCCGACCGAGGTCGTTGCGCCAGGCGTGGCCGTCTTTTTCGAGCAGGTGGTCGGCGCACTCCGGGCCCCAGGAGCCGGCGAAATAGTTGGGAAACACCGCCGGTGTCTTAGCCTTCCAGGCATCCAGGATTGGGGTATAGAGGGCCCAGTTGGTCTCCACGCCCTCGCGCTCAGAGAAGAGCGTTTGATCGCCGAGCATGGCATCGAGCAGAAGGCGCTCGTAGCCGTTGGCCGTGGACTTGCCGAAAGCCGCTTCGTAGTCGAAATCCATGTTCACAGGGCAGACCGACATTTGCGAGCTGGTGGGCACTTTGGCGCCGAAACGCAGGGCGATTCCCTCGTCGGGCTGGATGCGAATGGTGAGCAGGTTGGGCTGGATCTCGGAGCAGGGACCGGTGGTCTGCAAGCGGTTGAAGATGAGCAGCGGCGGCTGTTTGAACTGGATGCTGATTTCGGTGGCACGTTTCTTCATGCGCTTGCCGGCACGGAGATAGAAGGGCACGCCGGCCCAGCGCCAGTTTTCGATTTCGAGCCGGAGAGCGGCGTAGGTCTCGGTTCCCGATTCGGGGTTGACGCGATCCTCGTCGCGATAGCCGATCACGTGCTCGCCGCCAACAATGCCGGGGCCGTACTGGCCGCGGACGGTGTTGAGGATGGGGATGGACGGGATGGCTTGCCAGACCTTGAGCTTTTCGCGGCGCACGCTTTCGGCTCCAAAGTTCGAAGGCGGCTCGAGAGCCACAAGCGCCAGCAGCTCCATCATGTGGTTTTGCACCACGTCGCGCAGCGCGCCCGCCTTCTCGTAAAAGGGGCCGCGGCCTTCGACGCCGAGCGTCTCCGCCACGGTGATCTGCACGTGGTCGATGTAGTTGCGCTTCCAGATGGGCTCGAAGATGCCGTTGGCGAAGCGGAAGACGAGGAGATTCTGGACCGTTTCTTTGCCCAGGTAGTGATCGATGCGGAATACCTGGCTCTCGCTGAAGACCGCATTCACTTGGTGGTTGAGCTCGCGCGCGGAGTCGAGATCGTGGCCGAAGGGTTTTTCGATGACCACAGCGGTGCAGCCTTTCTCGGGATTCGCCAGACCCTGAGCGCCAAGATTCTCAACGATGCCGGCAAAGAACTCCGGCGCGGTGGCGAGATAGAAGAGACGGTTGGGGCCGATGTTCTTTTCCTCGGCGAGGCCGTCGAGGTCTGCCTTAAGAGCAGCGTAATGGCCGGGGTCGTCGAAGTTGAGGGCAAAATAGCTGATGCGGCTGACAAAGTCGTCAATCTTGGGATCGCTGGTCTCAACCTCGCCAAACTCGACGATGCCCTCGCGCATGTCTTTGGCAAACTCCTCTCCCAGCGGACGGCGCGCGACCCCGACAATGGCGAACTGGCTGGGCAACAAATTGGCCTGAAAGAGGTGATAGAGCGCGGGGATCAGCTTGCGCTTGGTGAGATCGCCCGAAGCGCCGAAGATGCAAAGAATTACCGGATCGGGGATGCGCTCAGGGCCCTTGGGGATCTGGGAAAGGTCCTCGGCGCGGACTTTCATCTGGACGGTGGCCATAGCTGTCTCCAGGGAGAATCGGGAGTCGGAGTTCCATATCTCGTGGACGGTGGACGGTGAACAGCTCGCCCTCACTCGTCGCATCAGCCAAAGAATCGCCGATTACGGTTCACCGCTCACGGTTCCCGGTCCACGGTTCACGCACTTTTAACCTTTTGCTTTGGCGAAGCGCTTGTTCACTTCGGCCCAGTTGACCACGTTCCACCAGGCGGCAAGATAGTCGGGGCGCTTGTTCTGGTACTTGAGGTAGTACGCATGCTCCCAGACGTCGTTGCCAAGAATGGGATAGAGGCCCTGCGAGAGCGGCGAATCCTGGTTGGCACTGGTGATGACCTTGAGCTTGCCTCCGGTGAAGACCAGCCAACCCCAGCCCGAGCCAAACTGCTTGGCCGTGGTCTCGTTGAAGGTTTTCTTGAAGGCCTCAAAGTCGCCGAAGTCGGCCGAGATCTGCCTGGCGATGTCGCCGCTGGGCTGGCCGCCGATACCCGATGAATTGGCCTTGCCCATGATGGTCCAGAACATGGAGTGGTTGGAATGGCCGCCGCCGTTGTTGCGAACTACGGAGCGAATGTCCTCGGGAACGGCGTTCAGGTCGCTGATCAGGTCGTCAACGGATTTGGCAGCGAGGTTGGGGTGATTGGCCAGCGCGGCGTTGACGTTGGTGATGTAGGTCTGGTGATGTTTGTCGTGATGCAGGTGCATGGTTTCAACGTCGATGAAAGGTTCGAGCGCGTTGTAGTCGTAGGGAAGTGGTGGTAGTTCGTATGCCATAGGGGAAATCTCCTTCGTTCGGATTGTACTGGTTGAGTGAGGGCCGAATGTCCTGTGGGTAATTCCCGAGCGGGACGAAGGGGACGGGTCGCGCGGAGCAAGCGGCTAATGAAACCTTATTGTCACATACGCAGCCGTACCTTCTGAATGCATGGATGCAAGAAGGCGCGACCGGGGTGCGAGAAAGTTCAAAGCGTGAGATGTTTGAGGCGGCAGCGGACGTAGTTTGAACCCATCCGGCGGTGTAAGGGCCGGGATCGGCGTAGGCGGAAGCCCCCGCGATTCCCTGCTGGCATTGACCGCTGCGTAAATCGCGGGATTCTCGAGTTTCTCTCCTTATTCCGGCGGCGAATAGAAGGGCAGCTTGTCGTTTTTCTGGTTGGCCCGCTGCACGGTGGCATCGTCGAAGAGCAGCGCAGGACCCATCACTGTGGTTGGTGTGTCACCGAAATAATTGGCGACAAAGAGATCTTTGCCGGCCGCTTCCACACTGGAGCGGAAGGCTCGCTCATCGATGTCGGCCAAGACAGCTCCGCGGACGAGTTCGCGTTTGCCGTCGGGCTTGACGCGATACAGCAGCCGGGGGTTGCGCTCGCCGCCAAGGGTCTGAACAAAGTAAACGCTATTCAGTCCGCGGTCCTTGGCCATGTCGAGGAGCTTCTTGTTCAGGTCAGCGTCGGAAAAACCGTTTTCGGCGGTGATTTTGAGCACGCCGATCATGGGCCGAGGCGGGCCAGTGACGCCAGCGCGTCCGTGGCCGTTCGATTCCGGAAAGTCGCGTACAGGCTGGCGCCCAATGAGGTAATTGGCCAGACGGCCGTCATCGATCAGCTTCACAGCCTGTGCGGGCACGCCCTCGTCGTCGATCTCGTACGCGCCTAAGAGCCCTTTGCCCTGGTAGGTCTTGAGCAGCGGATCGTCGACGACGCTCATGAAATCGGGCACCACGCGGGCGTGATAACTGGAAGCGAACAGGCCATTGGTGCGCGCCTCAGTGCCGAGGCCAGGGCGCGTGGCTGTGACCGCGGAGGCTAGGAGCGCACGCAGCGTGCTGGTGGCGGCATCGGCGCTCATCAGCAGAGGCCCGTGATACTCCTCTTCAACCAGCGGTGCGTTGCGCAGTTCGTTCAGCGAAGCAATTTCATCGACGGCGCGCTTGTTGAAGTCGGGCTCGGAGTCGAGATCGGGAAGCGAGGTGGCCGCGGTTGAGTAGGAGCGTTCGAGGCGCATGCCATCGGCAGCCTGTGTGCTCGCGCCGAAGACCTCCTCATATTCGGACGCAGATTTGCGGACGATTGTCCCCTCGCTATTCACGAGCCAGGTGGTTGTGGCGCGGGCGTGAAAGCTCGCCGATGAAGACTGGATCTCCCGCTCATTCGCCTCGGCGGTTGCGCCGGTTCGGTAGAGTCCGCTGGCGCGGGCGACGCGTTGGTCCCAGGCGCTTTCGTCGAGGCGGAGTGGAGGCGCGGAGGGCGCGAGCGAAATGACGGGCTTTTCATGGCTGAAGTCGTCGGCTTGCGGCGGGGTCTGCACCTGCTTCAGTTCGGCCTGCTTTTGCGCGTAAGCTGCCAAAGCGCTCTTGTAAGCCTGGTCAGTTGCCTCCCACAGCGAGGAGCGAAGCGCGATGGGGTCGTTGTCGATAACAGCCAGCTCAATGGAGCCGTCGCCGCGGCCACCGGAGCTGTCAGTTGTGTAGTCACCCACGCGCACTGTGACACGCGCAATGCGCTGATGGGCGCGGCTCGGACCTTCGCTCGCGCCGAAGTCGGCCCTGGTGGTGAAGTCATCGACCTCTTCGATGCGGTATTGGATGAAGAACGGCTTGGCGAAGCCGGGCAGTTGCATTTGGCTCATGCTGCGATCGAGCTCAGTAAGCATGGCGGCGAACACGGGGTCTTTTTCCGCGTCGCCGCGGGTGGACTGAGCGGCGGCGGTGCCAGCAAACCACAATGACGCTACGAGCACCCCGGCCGAGGCGAGAGTCCGCGCTGGATGAAATGCGCTCATTGGCCCTCCTTGGCGGCGGGCGCACTTGGTATCGGCAGAATCGGCGGTCTTGCCGTGCCTTGTGGCTGCCGCTGGGTTTCCATTTCGCTCACCAGCATGGCGGGAGCCACGGCGCTCACAGGGATGGTTCCCGACTCGGCGCCGCACTCGCCGTTAAAGACTTCGCTTTTGTCGCCGGTAGAGACGATGCGCTTCATGGCGGCGAGCGGTGTGCCGACGATGCTCACGCCGCGAACCAGCTCGTCGGGACGGCCATCGACGTAAACGCGCCAGACAACAAGCGGAATGACCTGGAAGGCCTGTGGCGAATTTCGCTGGGTGACGGCAAAGCCGGAAGAGATGTCTTCGAAGTAAAGTCCGTAGGGCTTGCCCTGCTTTTTCGCCTCGTCAATCAGCTGCTCGCGAAGTCTTGCTTCCGGGACCGATTTGGTGGAAGTCACAATGAGGTTGCCTTGGCGGCCAGTGGGGATGTGGCCGGTTTCGGCGCGGCCGTGGCCGTTGGATGCGCCGAAGCTGGCGATGGGCAGGCGCGACATGAGAAAGGTCTTCAGAACGCCGTCGTCGATGAGATCGACGCGCTGCGCCTTCTGGCCTTCGTCGTCGTACTCGTAGTTGCCGCTCAGCCAGGTGTTTTGGAACCGGGTGATTGTGGGGTCGTCGACCACGGAGAGGAATTCGGGCAGGACCTCTTTGCCGACATCCTTGGTGAAGGTCTGGCCTTCTTCATCGCCGCGCTGGCGCTGGCCCTCGAGGCGATGGCCGAGCACTTCGTGAAAGAAGACGGCGGCTGCGCGGCCGGAGAGAATGGCCGGGCCGTCGAATGGTTCGGTGATGGGCGCCTTGCTCAATGCTTCGAGACTGCGGCCGAGATCGCGCGCCGCTGCTTCGAGGTCCGCCTGTTTGGGCAGAGCGTCTGCAGTTTCGGCTTCAAAAGTCTGGTCGCGAAAGAGGTCCATTCCGTCGTCGGCCCGGGTGGCGGCGACGATGACCACGCGCGCCAGCAAATGCGGCGTGACGATGCGCGACCCTTCGGAAGACGCGAAATAGTCCGTCTCGTTCTGAACGGTGAGTTGCACCATATTCTGATACACGTCGGGGAATTCACGAAAGACCCGGGACAGTTCCCTGGCCCGCTGCTCCCACGCCGCGCGGTCGACGACGATGGGCGGAGCCACTTCGCCGATGTGGGTTTGCGGCGCCTCCTGGCTGAAGTCGGGTGAGGTGTCCTCTTCTTTGGCGCGCACCTCGGCCTCGGTTTTCACGCGCAGGTAGCTGTCGAGAGCATTGCCATAGCCGGTGTTTGTGGCTAGCCACAGCGAACGCGCCAGAGCCTCGCGGTCATCGCCGAGGGGCAATTGCATGCTGTTGACGGCAGAGGCGCGATGAGTGCCGTGAGTGTTGTCGAGCGCGGGCGCGCCCACGCGCACCTGCACGTCGGCCACGCGGATGCGGTTCGCGGAACTCTCGGCTAATGCGCCGTACTCGGCGCGAACGCTGACATAACTGGCGTCACTGACCGTGTAGCTGAGAAAGTAGGGAGCGATCTGCTGGCTGGCGGCTGTGGCCGCGGGAGATCCCTTCTCATCCTTGGCGTCCGCTGTCGCCGACGCTAAGGATGGGGCAACGTCGGGCTTGCCGAGCGAAGTGAAGGCACGGTGCAGCTCGGTGGTCATGGCGTCGAGAATCGCGGGGCCCGGTTGCTGCGCGACAGCGGGCAGCGAAGCACCGAGCGAGGCTGTGAGAGCGAATACGAGGGAGAGGTTGAAGAGGCTCAACGAACTGCGTCGTGATGGGGCCGGATGGATGATTGATGTGGGTGGCAAGAAATCGGATTGAAGCATCTGTATGATTGATTGTCTCAGAGTTCAGTGAGGGGAGCGAGTTGCGATGATGCGGCAAGGGATATGGGTGCTGGCAATGGCGTTGGGCGTGTCGATAGCGGGTCTGGCTGCTCCGCTGCAGGCACAAACCGACGCTACGGCGACAGCAAATACCGCGACTGCGGCAAGCAATCAGCAGACGAATGCGCCACAGGCTTACACGCTGCCGCCAGACCAGCTGGCGAAGGCGATTCAGTTAAGCCGGATCCGCAACATCCTCAACATTGGCGGATCGATCTGGGGAATCTTGTTTGTATGGCTGCTGCTGGCGACGCGCGCATGGGCCGGTGTGGAGGGGTGGGCGAAGCGCCTAACGAGCCGCCGATGGGTGCAGGGACTTGCGTTCCTGGCTGCGTATTTCATCATTGGGGCCGTTGCCGGATTGCCTCTGGACTGGATCGGAGAACACTACGAGCGCGTGTATGGTATCAGCGTGCAGGGCTGGGGAAGCTGGCTGGGAGACGAGGGCAAGGCATTGGGGCTGACGCTCTTGTTCGGTACACCCGTATTGCTGCTCTTTCACTGGATCGTGCGGCGCTGGCCACGCCGCTACTGGCTGGGCCTGTGGGTGGCGACATTGCCGATTATAGTGTTCGGAGTATTTGTTTCGCCGCTGCTCGTGCCTTTGTTCTACCATCAGGAACCCCTGGCCAAGAACCATGCGGCCCTGGTGACAAAGCTGGAGGCCGTGGTGGCACGGACGGGGATCAACATCCCGCCGGAGCGTATGTACCTGATCAAGGCAAGTGCGAAGTCGACCGGTATGAACGCGTTTGTGGCGGGAATCGGCGCGACAAAACGCTTTGTGATGTGGGATACCGCGACCGACCAGTTGCCGGACGACCAGTTGCAACTCGTCTTCGGGCACGAGAGCGGCCATTACGTGTTGCACCACATTCCAAAGGAACTCGCTGGCGACTCTCTCGGACTGCTAGTGGTTTATTGGACGTGCGCGGGGTTTGCCGCATGGATGGTCGGACGGTTCGGAGCGAGCTGGGGTGCGCCCGATATGGACTCGCGGACCGGGTTCGTGGTGCTTCTGTTCGCCATATCCATCGTGAGCTTTCTGCTGGAACCGGCCGGCAATGCCTTGAGCCGGCACTTTGAGCATGAGGCAGATGTCTATGGGCAGGAGGCGATCCACGGAATCGTGGCGGATCCGCAAAAGACGGCGGTGGCTGGTTTCAATACGCTGGGTCGAGTGTGGCTCGAGGATCCGAACCCGAGCCCACTGATCGAGTTCTGGCTCTATAACCACCCCAGCGTGGAGCATCGCGCCGAATTTGCGGCCCACTATGACCCGTGGGCGAATGGAGGGCATGGGAAGTTCTTCAAGAACTAGGTATCAAGGAATTGCGAGTACCGGGTTGAGTTACGGGACGGGGTCGAAGGTGCCCATGGCTACTGGGGAGCGGCATGACAGGATTCGGCGCGCGCTCATCCAACCACCTTTGAGGATTCCGTATTTTCTCACCGCTACGACAGCGAAGCGGGAACAGGTGGGGTTGTATCGGCAATGGATGAATCTGCCGGTGACCGGGTGCAGGTAGCGATGGTAGGCTGCGACGGAAGCCGTGAACAGGCGCACGCTCACCTGGCGTTGAGGCGGACGGAGGGCGTCCGCCCCGACCAGCAGAATGACCAGAACGACAGCGCCGAGCCAGAACTCGGGCCTCAGGATCCGATTCCGCAGTGAGGACATTTGACGCTGGCCTGGAGCCGCTTGTTACCGCAATTGGGGCACGGGACCATATTCCCTTGGGGCCGCGCAAAAAGATAGATCACAAGTCCGATAGGCCCGACGAACAGGACCAGAAGCATCCAAAGGATGGCGCTGTCCATCCCGCGAGCTTTGGCGTCGCGCGCCACCCAAACCAGTAGCGCAATGATGAGGGCGATCCAGGCGACCGCGATAAAGATGACTCCGCCGCCGCATGTGCCGCAGGCCGCACACCCTGCGGCGGGGTTGCCGTTGTTGTTGTACTGGGCCCAGCACGCCGGTGAGCAGCCGGCCGCCCATACGGCTGCCATCCATGCATAAACCGATCGAAGTCGCATAGCTGTTCCTTAGAACATAGTAGGGAGGTGACTCACGTTAACTCAGGCTGCTGGACCGAGTCAATCGGCTGCACGACGACCGAAAGAATGAAGCGACCGAGGTGTTAATTTAGCCGCTCGAAGATGCCGGCCGCGCCCATGCCACCGCCGACGCACATGGTCACCATTCCGTATCTGGCCTTCCGGCCTTTCAGCTCTTGGAGCAAAGTTGCGGTCAATTTCGCGCCGGTGCAGCCGAGTGGGTGACCGAGAGCGATGGCTCCGCCATTGACGTTGATTTTTTCCTGGTCCAGGTTAAGAGCCCGAATAATTGCGAGAGTCTGCGCGGCGAAGGCCTCGTTGAGCTCGATGAGGTCGATGTCGTCGAGCACTAGGCCGGCAAGCTTGAGCGCCTCGGGAATGGCGGTGATGGGGCCGATACCCATCTCTTCAGGCAGGCAGCCGGTGACGGCATAGGAGACGAGGCGGGCAACGGGCTGTAGGCCAAGTTCGCGAGCGAAGGAAGCATCCATAAGGATGGCGGCAGCGGCTCCGTCGGAGGTTTGCGAAGAGTTGCCCGCGGTGACGGTTCCCTGTGCGTGGAAGACGGGTTTCAACTGTGCCAGCGCTTCGGCAGAGGTGTCGGGGCGAGGACCTTCGTCGGCGGAGAACTCTTTCTCAGTAGCGACGGGTCTGCCGGTTTTCGGGTCGGGCGTGACGGTCGTGACGAGGACTCGAACGAGTTCTTGGGAGAAACGCCCGGCGGCCTGCGCGACTAGAGCCTTCCGGTGGCTGGCTAGAGCGAATGCGTCCTGATCAATACGCGAGATGCCATAGTGGCGGGCGACGCGCTCGGCGGTGAGGCCCATGGTCAGGAGCGAGGCCGGGTAGTTCTCTGCGAGCCAGGGATTGGGGCTAGGCTTATTGCCGCCCATCGGGATGAGGCTCATGGACTCGGCTCCGCCGGCGATGATGACGCGCGCGAAGCCGGAGCGGATGCGGTGGTCGGCAAGGGCGATGGCCTCGAGGCCGGAGGCGCAGAGGCGGTTCACGGTGGCGCCGGGGATCTCGACGGGAAGACCGGCGCGCAGAGCGGCCATGCGAGCAATGTTGAATCCCTGCTCGCCCTCGGGTTGGGCGCATCCAAGGATGACGTCGTCGATGGCGGCTCTGTCCAAGGCCGGTACCTTGTCCAAAAGCCCGCTCAACGCAGTTGCAGCCAGATCGTCAGGCCGAGTGGTTGAGAGCGCACCTTTGGGGGCGCGGCCAACGGGCGTGCGGACGGCGGCGACGAGAACGGCTTCCGGCATGGGTGGCTCCTGAGGAGCAGCGATCGGTGGTCAGTAGTTGGTGATCGGTGATCAGGGTTCAGGGATCGGGGAAACAGTGGAACGAGAGTCTGTTTTCTAACGCGATGCTAATCCTGCGTGTCGATGGTCGTCCATGTTCCGTGGGTATAAACGCGATAGATCGTCTTCTGGTCGATGATGGAATCGGCAAGGGCGTCGTGGTCGAGGCGCGGCGGGGGATGACGCATGCCCAGTTGCGCTACGTGCACCTGTTCAGGCGATACGGGGTCGATGCCCCAGTTGAAGCCAAGGACGGCACTCGAACCGTGCGCCTGGAGCCGCGAGATTTCGGAGGCAGCGGCGACAACGGTTGGCTCGCCGTTGCTGCTTGCGAGAAAGACAAGCAGCGAGACGGTTCCGTTGACGGAGCATAGGACCGCCCAGTCGGAGGAGCCTTTGTGCTCGAGACTGGCGTGGGCGACGTTCTCCGGGCGATGCGCTTCGTAGGTCTGCGGAATGAGGCAGCCGCGGCGAGTGAGCTCAGTCGCGATGGCGGGCGGCAGTTCGGGGAAGGCGTTCACGGGAAGATGGCGGATGAGGTAAGGCTGCGAACGGCCGTCGATCATGGTTTCGCCGGTGGCGTCGAGTGGCGAAGCGGGGTCCTGAGGGTGAATGCCAAGGATGGAGCAGCAGAGAAGCACGGGGACCGCAATCAATTGGCGACCGGCTTGAACCATCGTGCTCTCTCACGAGAAATGTATGCCGGAAGGGACAGGAGCGCAACCGCTGGGCACGAAATTCAATTGCGCAGCGGCCTGCCGGTTTTGAGAGTGTAGGCGATGCGCTCCTGGGTGAGGCGCTCGCCGCAGAGCGAAAGAAAGGCTTCGCGCTCCAGGTCGAGTACGTACTGCTCAGTGATTATTGTGCCGGGAGTGATGCGGCCGCCGGCGAGGATATAGGCGGCCCATCGGGCAACCTTTTGGTCATGCGCGGAGGCATAGCCGGCTTCGCCCATAAGAAAGACGCCGGTTTCCAAGGTGGCGAGGGCAGCGATGCCCGGAGCCGGGATGGCGCGCGGCTGCGGCGCGGTGTAGCCGGCTTCTGCGAGGGCGATGACCTGCTCTTTGGCGTCGAGCAGCAGACGTTCGCGGTTCATGGTGACGCGATCGGAAGACGCGAGAAGGCCCAGGGAACGGGCTTCGGCGGCGGCGGTCGAGGCTTTGGCCAAGGCAATGGTTTCGAAATTGCGCTTGAGGGCGGTGACGACTTCGCCGAATTGGGCGAACCGTGAAGGCGGATCCTTGGGGTCGGGCGGCGAGAGGGCGATGGCTGCGTCAATGGCGCGGAGCAACATTTCCTTGGTGCCTCCGCCTGCGGGGATCAGTCCGACGCCCGCTTCGACCAGGCCCATATAAGTTTCGGCGTGGGGCTGGCGGCGCGCGGCGTGCAGGCAGATCTCGGCTCCGCCGCCGAGGGTGAGGCCGAAGGGAGCGGCGACGACGGGTCGCGGACAGAACTTGATTGCCGCAGTCATCTGCTGAAACTGATGAATGATCTGCGCCAGTTCGTCCCACTCGCCTTCCTGTGCGGCGAGCAGGAGTTGCATGAGATTGGCACCCACAGAGAAGTTTTCGCGATCGCCCGAGATGACAAAGCCGGCGAAGTCACGAACAAAATCGGACGCGGGATTGAGGACAGACGAGATGAACGAGAGGACGTCGCCGCCGATGGCGTTCTTGAGCGAGTGCAGCTCGATGCAGGCAATGCCGTCGCCGAGATCGACCAGCGATGCGCCAGAATTGGAGCGGATCACGCCGTTTGCGCGGCGGAAATCGGCGACGCGGGAGTGGCCGGGGATCGAATGGATCGGCTCCCATTGGCTTGTGACCGGATTGAAGCACTGTGGGCCGACATTCGAATACCAGGAAACGGTAGCTGACCGGTGTTCGACGAGCTTGCGGGCCGCGCCGCTCACGGGTAGCCGCAGGTCCTTCATGCGTGCGACGGATTCGACGACGCCTGCTGCGTCCCACATCTCAAAGGGGCCAAGCTCCCAATTGAAGCCCGCGCGCATGGCGGTGTCGATCGACGGCGCGTCGTCGGCAACCTCGCCGATGCGTTCAGCGGCGAAGTTCCAGAGCGACGCCAGAAACGGCCAGAGGAAGGCGGCGGCCTTGTCTTTCTTCGGGTCGTTCGCAAGCAACAGATGCAGGCGTTCGGGCAGGGTAGCCGCGTTTTTCGCCATATCGAGCGAAGGCAATGCGGGCTTCGCGGCGGGACGATAGTCGAAGGTGGCTAGATCGAGAACCAGACGTTCGTCTTTTCCGTCGGCGCCGCGAACCTTCTTGTAGAAGCCTTGTCCAGATTTATCGCCGAGCCATCCGCGCTTGAGGAGTTCGTCTAGAATTGCCGAGAACTTGCCGCCGGTGACGCCTTGCGGAAAGTTGGCGGCGACGTGCGCCAGGATGTCGATGCCGACGAGATCGGCGAGGCGAAATGTTCCGGTGCGCGGCCAGCCGATAGCAGGGCCCGTGAGCGCGTCGACCTCTTCGATCGTCAAACCCTGTTCGAGCATAAGATCGGCGGCCGTGAACATGACGGCGATGCCGATGCGGTTGGCGATGAAGTTTGGCGTGTCGTGAGCGAAGACGACCTGCTTGCCAAGGATGCGATCGGCGAAGGCGGCAAAGGAAGAGATTGCAGCAGGATCGGCGCCGGGAGCGGGAATGACTTCGAGGAGGCGCATGTAACGCGGTGGATTGAAAAAGTGCGTGCCGAAAATTCTTTTCTGGTTTTGGACTGGCAATCTCGAGGCGATTTGCGATATCGGCAGGCCCGAGGTGTTAGTGGTGAGGATGGCATGTGCGGCGAGATGCGGGAGTGCGCGCGAGAGAAGGGCGGACTTAATCTCGAGATTCTCGGCAACGGCCTCGATGACCCAGTCGCAGTCGGCGAGCTTCGGCAAGTCGTGGTCGAAGTCACCGGTGATGATGAGGCGGGCGAGCGAAGGCTCGAAGAAAGCTGCGGGTTTGGACTTGGCGAGCGCAGCGATGGCGGTTTCGGCTAGAGACCGGCGCTCGGCGCTCTCGGGTTTTGAAGGCAGATCAAGCAAGAGTACCGGGATGCCGGCATTGGCCAGGTGTGCAGCGATGCGCGAGCCCATGGTGCCGGCGCCGAGGACGGCGGCGCGGCGAATGAGCATGGGCTTCGCGCCCATCTTCGGTGCGACGGTTACGGCCGTGGCGGCGGTGCTCATGCGGGCTCTCCCTTAAGGGCATCAAGGCGGGAACAAACATTTAGCTGTGTCAAACGCTGGCAGCATACGCAACGCGGCCGTAAAGGGTCAAGAATCGGAGATGCGACATTGTGGGTGAGTTTGAAAAACCATCCCTCAGGGGCTAAAGCCCCCACTCCTGTTGCTACTTTTACGGCACGGCTGAAGCCGTGCCCTTTCAAAGCGGCCCGAAACTGACCCGCTACCAATTGCTCCGTTGCCGATCACGTCCTCGATGAATCATGAGCCGTTTTTCGTCTGTTCGCAGCCAGCCAGTAGGTCAAATCTTATCTCTTGACTGGGAGCCTGTCTTATGCCTACATTGTAGGCATGGCCGATTTGTTAGGCACGTTTGAGCAAGCTGTGCTGCTCTCGATCCTGCGCCTGGGTGAGGACGCATACGGTCGGGCGATCCTGCGCCAGGTTCAGGTTTCGCTGGCGAGAAGCGTGGTTGCGGGGGCCGTTTACACCACTTTGGATCGCCTGGAGCGGCGTGGGTTCGTCGATTCCAGGCTTGCGCCAGGCACAGCGATTCGCGGAGGCCGCGCCCGTCGCTATTACATGGTTGCAGCGGAGGGGAATCGCATGCTTGCCGACGCACAAAAGACCCTGGCAGAAATGTGGCAAGGTGTGAAGCTGCCCGTCGCGGTGAAGTCATGAGCCACCAAAGTCCCCCGCGATGGGCGGAGTTCCTGCTGAAGCGGCTACTGTCGGCGCGCGATCGAGAAACCGTGACCGGTGACCTGCATGAGGATTACGCGGAATTCCTGGTGCCGCGATTTGGCCGGCGGCGCGCCAACCTTTGGTATTTGCATCAGATCTCCAGCATCGCCACGCGGTGCATTCGAGAAGGAGGAACGGTGACGAAGTTACTTTTCCTGACCTCGGCAGTCACGTTGTTGTGCGGCTGCTGGCTGGCATTCATGGAGTGCCTGCTGCGGCATCCTGGATTTCAAACGCGCGCCGCCGTGGCATTGCTCATTGCAGCAGCCGGTCTGGCCACGCTGCTGGTGCGCCTGCTTCATCTTGGCGTGCGCAATGAACGCTGGCTTTGGGCGGCAGCAGCGGCCCTGATCGGCTTGGGAGTATTCAGCTTTCTTCGCAACGCACGAGCCGCGCATTTTGAAGGCTTTGTTTTTGTAATCGCGATTGTGATCGTGCTGCAGGGCTTGCTGATGCTGGTAAATCTCGGCCGACGAAGCCACCCAGGCCGAACCGTAGCCGGAACATAATCGAGAGCACTCAATATTCGATCTTGTTCGGCGAGGCGATCCAGGCGGCAAAGCTTTCCCATGCCTCATCGCCGAGCCATTGCATGGAGCGGAGTTTGCGATGATCCGCGGCTTTGCGGAACTCATCGTAAAGAAATGCATCATCAAACCCGGCGCGGGCAGCGTCTACGGCGCTTGCGCCGTGGTAAACCGCGTCGACGCGTGCCCAATAGGCGGCAGCGAGGCACATGGGGCACGGTTCGCAGCTCGTGTAGAGGTCGCAGCCAGCGAGGGTGAAGGTCCCGAGTGCCTTGGTAGCGGCGCGGATTGCATTGACCTCAGCGTGTGCCGTGGGGTCATTACTAGCCGTCACGGAGTTTGCGCCTTCGCCGACAATCTTGCCGTCGCGCACAATGACCGCGCCGAAGGGCCCACCAGCACCAGTGGCGACATTCTGCGAGGCTAGCGCGATGGCGCGGCGCAGAAACTCCGGATTGGGATGGGAAGCCATTGGGGGTTTCGGAAGTCGGAGCGAACGCGAAGACAGGATCAGTATGGCATATGATCTGCGACGAATCGTCGTTTCGACGCGCGGCAAATTGATTCGTGTTCCTGCCACCTAATCTCAGAATCGAGACCGCAGAGCGAGTCGGCAAATCGGCCAATCAGCGAAGTTGTTCCCCGGCGAGCTTTTCGTTGTCGAGTATGCGGTAGAGGGTCGAGCGGCTGATGCGGAGCTGGCGCGCGGTGCGAAGCTTGTTGCCGCGATTGAGGTCGAGCACGTACTGGATATGCTGTCGGATGACCCCATCTAACGAGAGATCGGCGGCGTAAGCGTCGGAGGTTGAGCTAGGACGCACTTGCAGGGAGGGCTGAGGGATGTCGGGAAGAGTGAGGTCGGAAGGTTTGATGACGCCGTTGCCGACTTCGAGCAGAGCGGTTTCGAGAACGCTGGCAAGCTCGCGAACATTGCCCGGCCAACTGTGTTGCAAGAGGCGGGCGAGGGAGCCCGGGCCGAGGACGACCGGACGCTGATGGTAGCGCGTGGAGAGGTGATCGAGAAGAAACTGAGCGAGTGGGGCGATGTCTTCGCGGCGCTGGCGCAGCGGAGGAATGAGGAAGCGGATGGCGGTGAGGCGGAATGCCAGATCGGGCAGCAGCAGGCCTTGGCTGGCCATCTGCCGGAGCGAGGTCTGAGAGGACGCAAGGACAACGGTACGGCCTGGCGGGCGATCCTGTAGTGCTTTGAGGACGCCCAGCAAGATCCCCTGGCCGGGAGGGGCGAGAAGATCGACGCGATCGAGATAGGTGAAGCCGGCGAGTGCGGCGGGGTCGGCGTCGGTGGCCAGCCACTCTCGCGCGTCGCGGCGCTGAAAGCGCGAGCCCGACAGCGGCGATCGGCTGAAGAGATAGTGAGCGAGCGTGTACTTTCCGCAGCCGGATTCGCCTTCGACGGCGGCGACCTGGAGATGGGGCGCAGCCATATCGGCTTGCATGAGCAGCTTGCGCCACGCCGCGCTGACACCGACGATTTGAATCGCCGAGGGGCGGGGGGCCCCGGACACGGCAGGCGATGCTGCCTCCAGTTCGACGAGAGTGAGGCCGGAGGCGTGAGACAGGGGGCGAAAAGGGACGTGATTTTGCATGGGATTCAACGTGCCTCGCCTCCGTGGCATAGGGCATAGTTTGAACCAACATTGGCTTCATCGGCCCGAGAGGAAAAAACATGAATGAGGCAGGGGCAGAGAACGGAGGACGCGTGACGCGGCCGGCGGCGATGCGCGAATGTATACTCAAGGGCGTTCCCGTCGCGGCTGTCTTTCTTGACCCTTGCCTTTTTTGACCCTCGACTGCCTTTGAGGCGAATGATGGCTTGGAGTGAGTTTGTTTATGCGCCGAGCGGCTTGCACGGACGGCGCCAGAGCGTTCGAGGGCGAGCAGGAGAAAGAACCTTTGACGGATCAGGTGAGGGGATTGCGGCGCTGGGGTTACACGGCGTGGGTGCTGCTGATTGCCGGATTTGCCCTGTTGCACGCTCTGCATCTGCGCGCGGATTTTCCCAACGGATCGCCGTGGGTCTTCGATTGGGCGAAGTACACCGATGAGGGCTGGTATGGGAATGCCGCCGTGCGCGCGCACCTGTTCGGGAACTGGTATATGGCCGGAGATTTCAATCCGGCGGTCGCGGTTCCCGTGTGGCCGTTCGCGGAATGGGTGCTGTTTTTCTTTACGGGAGTCAACGTGGAAGCTGCCCGCGGGCTAGCCATCGCATGTTTTCTGACGAGCCTGGCGCTGACCTATCTTCTGCTGCGGACGAACGCGCCGAACTCTCACGCTGTGGATGAGAAGCCCTCCTCGAGGGCTCCAGTGTGGATGGGGCTGCTGGCGGTAACGCTGGTCGTGAGCAGCCCGTTTCTCTATTGCTTCAGCCGATTGGCGATTCTTGAGCCGCTGCAGATAACGCTGACGCTCGCCGCCGTGAACCTTGCGGTGCGGCTGCCCGGAATGCGGCGGCAGAAGCTGGCTTCTGCAGGGATAGGGTTGCTGTTCGCCCTGATGGTGCTGACCAAGACTACGGGGCTGTTTCTGTTTCCAGCGGTGGCGTGGGCGATCGTGGTGCCCCTGTGGCAGAGGCGGAGGGTGGCGCTGGCTCTTGTGGGCTTAACGGCAGCCAGCGCCTTCATTGCGTATGCGACCTGGCTGGCGCTGATCGGCGCCATGGGATTGAAGGGCGACTACAGGTATTACTTCTTTGTTAATACCTATCCCAAGCCAAGCGAATGGAATTGGCTGCTGGTGAGCCTGTGGTGGTCCTTCCACGGGTTGCTGTGGGTGGATCACAGCCTGATTTTGCTGGCCGGAGCGGTCGCGTTGAGCGCTGCCGTTGCGTGGCGTAGCGCGTGGGCGCAGCGTTTGTGGCGCGAGCCTCTGTTCGGCTGTTCGCTATGGGCCGTCGCGGGGTATGTGCTGTTCATGACGCTGCAGGACCACCCGCAGCCCCGTTATTTCGCAGTGCCGGCGTTCTTCTGTTTTTTCGTGGTGTCGCTGGGCGCCGGGGCATTGCTGAAGGAGGTGGGCCGGGAGCGAGCGATGGGATGGGTGGTAGCCTTGCTGGCCGCGTGCGCGGCCTGCGTGCACGGAGTGCAGACGGCAAGCTATGCGATGCATCCCGAGTACACACTTGTGAATGCGGCGGCGGAGCTGACGCATTATATTGATGCGCATCCCAATGGAAGGCGATTGCTGGTATCGATCAGCGGAGACGAGATTACGTTGTTGACGCACCTGCCGTCGCTTTGCGACGACTTCGGCACCGAAGAACTGGCTGCAAAGACCGGCGCGTATCAGCCGGGGTGGTATGCGTCATGGAACGATCTGGACCCGGGAACGCTGGAGGACCTGCACGTGCATTTTTCCCTCGAACAGGTGGCGACGTTCCGCGCCTTGGACGATGACGACAGGGATTTGCTCGTGCTCTTTAAGCTGCATCCTCTGCCCAATCGGCAGATGCGCACGGAGGGCGATCCGGCTATGAGAGGCCCTCTACCCGACGATGAGATCGATGTGCCGATCGAATGAAGACAGGGGACAAGCGGGCAACGGACCGAGAGGTGGGAATAGGGGAGCGGTGCCGGGACGGGAGGAGCGCGCCGGGGGAGCGACGCTGTGCCGTGTCAGCCCTTGCGGATGCGGGCAGAGAGCAAGCCGGCGACGAGAGCGCCGGCGCCGCCGACAAGAGCGAGGAAGACCGTAGGATCTTCGGGCGAGTCGACGCAGCCATTTTGCGCGCGCAACGACGGAGCCAGAACAACGATCAGGGAAAAGCCAATTGCAAGGAGTGTTTTCTTCAGGTTCATCGCGACCTCGGAATCAGTGTAGCAATAAGCAAGTCGGCAAGCCAGCACCGGCAGGTTAATTGTCAAGCACCCCGCGAGCAGACCCGGGTGGTGATCATGGCCGGTTCA
>Ga0187851_10000621_pt1 | contig 35894 bp, 27 predicted proteins | sample June2016WEW_6_10_FD_132997 | JGI IMG/M metagenome (GOLD analysis project Ga0187851, IMG submission 132997) | Peatland microbial communities from SPRUCE experiment site at the Marcell Experimental Forest, Minnesota, USA - June2016WEW_6_10 | ecosystem: Environmental > Terrestrial > Soil >...
CGGAATTGCTGCTGAGTACGCTGCCGGATTTGCCCGAGGCCCCAAGACATTACCTCCAAACCATCAACCAGGCCGGCGGGGACATAGCGCAAATCGTCACCCGCATGCGGGAGTTCTACCGGCGCCGTTCCGAGGCGGAACCATTGCTCTCCGTTAACATCAATCAGATCATCGAAGAAGTGGTCGAACTCACCCGGCCGCGATGGCGCGACCTTTCGCAGCGCCAGGGCATCTCCATCCAGATCCAACGCGAACTGGAACCCCAACTGCCGCCGTTGCTGAGTGATCCCAGCGAACTCCGGGAAGCGTTGATCAACCTGGTCTTCAATGCGGTGGACGCCATGCCGCAGGGCGGCACCATCACCTTTGTCACCCGTTCCATCGACGGTCCCGTTTCGGAAGAAAGTGGCGCCTCCGAGCGGCAGCTGCAGGTCGAAGTCAAGGACAACGGCATCGGCATGGATGAAAAAACACGGCAACGTTGTCTGGAACCGTTCTTTTCCACCAAAGCCCAGCGCGGCGGCACCGGACTCGGGCTGGCGATGGTTTACGGTATGATGCAACGCCACGACGGCAACATTGAGATTGAAAGTTCTCCCGGCCGCGGCACCTGTTTCCGGCTCACGTTTCCCATTCGCGAAAAAACTTCTCAAACCGTCCGGGACGCTTCGCCCCAGGCCAAACCGAAACGCTCCCTTCACATCCTCTGCATTGACGATGATGCCCAGGTCCGGCAGCTCCTGGACGATTGTCTGACTCACTACAATCATCGGGTGATGGTTGCCTCCGGCGGGGAGCACGGAATGGAATTGTTCCGCACCGCCATGTTGAAAAACCAGCCTTATGAAGTGGTCATTACAGACCTGGGCATGCCCAAGATGGATGGACACCAGGTGGCCCGAACCATCAAGGCGGAGTCTCCCAACACTCCCATCATCATGATGACCGGCTGGGGCACGATAATGAGGGAAGAAGGCGAAACAGCTTTGGAAGTGGACGCCGTAATCGGCAAGCCGCCGCGCATGAAGGAACTGAACGACTTGCTTCTCCGCGTTACCGCGTCGGGCAATCACCCCGCTTGAGCGATGTTCCGGGCAATTCCTGCCCGCACCAGCCGGTCTTTTTCCGTGCCGTTTCGTGTAAATGCCGGTAAGTTCAAACTCATGTCACGGATCGTGAAATGGCCGGTGGCGCTCACCATTGCCGGCTCTGACAGCGGGGGCGGGGCAGGCATTCAGGCCGATTTGAAAACCTTCGCCGCGCTTGGCGTACACGGCGCGAGTGTCATTACCTGTCTCACCGCACAGAATCCGCGGCGTGTACTCGCCGTCGAACCGTGTTCGCCTGAAATCGTGCGGCAACAGATGAGAGCCGTGTTCGAGGAATTGCGGCCGGCGGCGGCGAAAACCGGAATGTTGTTTTCAGAGGAAATCATTCGTGCCGTCGCGTTTTTTTTCAAAGGGCGGAAACACCTGCCGCTCGTGGTTGATCCGGTCATGATTTCAACCAGCGGCGCCTCACTGCTGAAACCGGCGGCGATCAAAATTTTGCAGCGGCAGTTGCTGCCCCTCGCCGTGCTCGCCACTCCCAATCTCGATGAGGCGGAAATTTTGACCGGACGCAAAATTGCGTCCGTTGAAAACATGCGCGCGGCGGCGCGGGAAATCCACACGCGATTCGGCTGCGCGGCGCTGGTCAAGGGCGGCCATTTGCGGGGAGTGCGCGATGCCGTGGACATTTTTTTCGACGGACGGACGGAATTGCTGTTGCGCGCTCCCTTCGTCCGGGGCGTTTCGACTCACGGCACCGGCTGCACCTACTCGGCGGCCATCGCGGCGGCGCTCGCTCTGGGTCGTGATTTGCCGCACGCGGTTGAAGCCGGCAAACGTCATGTGACTGCCGCCATCGCGCGGAGCTATCGCATCGGAAAACATTTCGCCCTCGGCAATTTTGCCTGAGCGGGCGGAATCTCCCGCGCCACCACCGAAGCCATCAACGCCATTCCCTTTTTCCGCCGGCACGCTACACTGTCGTCGTGGCCGAAACGCTGGTGATCAACGAAATCTATTTGAGCTTGCAGGGTGAAAGCACCTTCGCCGGGCTGCCCTGCGTTTTTATCCGGCTCACCGCCTGCGATTTGCGCTGCTCATATTGCGACACCGCCTACGCCTTTGCCGAAGGCAAAAAAAAATCACTCGCGGAAATCCTGGCGGAAGTGAAACGCCTCGCCGCGCCATTTTCAAATCCGCAATCCGTAATCCGCAATCCGCAATTGCCCCTGATCGAACTTACGGGCGGCGAACCGTTGCTCCAGAAAAATTCCCTGCCGTTGATGAAGCGGCTTTGCGACGATGGATTCACCGTATTGCTTGAGACCAGCGGTGCGCATGACATCTCGGCGGTTGACCCGCGTGTCCGGCGCATCATGGATTTGAAATGTCCCGGCAGTGGCGAGGCCGGACGTAATCGCTGGTCCAATCTCAAGCACCTGAAAGCGACCGACGAGGTCAAATTCGTCATCGGCACGATTGAAGATTACGAGTGGGCCAGGCAGCAAATTGCCGAACACCGGCTGAATCTGGTATGCCCCCTGCTTTTTTCGTGGGTGCATCCGCTGGCGCCGGAGCAACAAAATAAATCATTGAAAAAGGTGCCCGCCGGCCAGACGCCGGTTTCGCGGCGCGAATTGGCGGAAAGAATCATCGCCGACGCGCTGCCGGTGCGGTTTCAAGTTCAACTGCACAAAATCATCTGGGCGCCGGAACAAAGGGGAGTTTAGTGAGCAAAAATCGTCAAATTCTTGACCAGCTGCGTGATTACGAGTCGCGCAACATTGTGTTCATGGAGCCGGACGGCTCCTGGCCCATCGCTTGGGAACGTGCCAAGGACGTTTTCGTCTGGGACGCTGACGGGAAAAAATATCTCGATTTGACCGCCGCATTTGGTGTCGCCGCCGCCGGCCACGCCAACCCGCGCGTCGTCAAGGCCGGGCAAACCCAGATGTCCCGGCTCTTGCACGCCATGGGCGACGTGCATCCGCACGCGCGCAAAGCCGAACTCGCCCGCGATCTGAGCCGGATCACCTTTGAGCGCTGGAGCAATGGCAAAAAATCGGGCAAGGTCATTTTCGGCAATTCCGGTTTTGAAGCCGTCGAGTCCGCGTTCAAAACTGCGATGCTGGCTACCGGCAAGCGCGGGGTGATCGCCTTCGAGGGCGCGTATCACGGCCTCGGCTACGGCGCGCTTAATGCCACCCACCGCAATTTTTTCCGCAACCCGTTTAACTTTCAAATTCGCGAGTTTGGGAAATTCGTGCCGTTTCCCAAAAAATCCGCCGACCTCGCCACCGTGGAATGGTCCATCCGCCACCTTTTTCGCCGCGAATGGATTGGCGCGATCCTCGTCGAACCGGTGCAGGCCCGCGGCGGCATCAATGTTCCGCCCAGGGAATTTCTGCCGCTGCTGCGAAAACTTTGCGACGACCACGGTGCGCTGCTGATTCTCGATGAAATCTATACCGGCTTCGGCCGCACGGGAAAATGGTTTGCCTGCGAACACACCGGCGTCGTGCCCGACCTGGTCTGCCTGGGCAAGGCGCTCACCGGCGGTTTTCCGCTCTCGGCCTGTGTTGGCCGCGCTGACCTGATGGACACCGCTTGGCCGGCCTCACGCGGTGAGGCAATTCACACCAGCACCTTCCTCGGCCATCCCGTCGGCTGCGCGATGGCGCTGGCCCAAATCAAGGAAATTGAAGACCTGGGTCTGGCCGAAAGCAGCGCCGAACTGGGCGAATTCCTGCTGGGCGAATTGCAATCGAAGATTTCAAATCCGAAATTGCAAATCGCCGTGCGCGGTTTGGGTTTGATGGCTGGTATCGAACTGCACCTGTCCGACGGCCGGCCGGCCACAGACGCGGCCATGCAAGCCATCAGAACCATGTTGCAGCGCGGCTTCATCCTGTTGCCCGAAGGCGAGCATGGCAACATCATCAGCTTCACCCCGCCGCTGACCATCACCAAAGCGCAACTGACCAAAGCTGTCAGTGCCCTCGCGGAAGTTTTGACTCAGGAATGACCGTGGGTTACACTGATGACAGGATTGATGGATAGTTGGATTAATGGTGGGGCCCCGGACGCTCCCTCTTCATTTATCCATCAATCCATTCATCCACGAATCCATTTTTATCCGTGTCCATCCGTGTTCATCCGTGGTTAAATTCTGCCCGTGAAACTTTCGGAAATGCGGGAACTGCTGACAACGCGCGGGATTCAACTGACGAAATCCCTCGGCCAGAATTTTCTGCACGATGGCAATCAACTCCGGCGTATCGTTGATGCGGCAGAATTGAACAAGACGGATAAAGTTCTCGAAATCGGCCCGGGGCTGGGTCCGCTGACGGAATTGCTCCTGCAAAATGCGGGTGAGGTTTTGGCCATCGAAAAGGACGCCCGGCTCGTTGATTTTTTGCGTGAGCGGTTCAACGTAGCGCCGGCGTCCCGCCTGCACGGTTTGGAGAAAAATTTGAAAGCAGGCGAGACGCCTGCGCTACACTTGCTCCACGATGATGCTTTGGAATTTTTGAAACGCGAGTCGCGCGATTGGCACGATTGGAAGCTCGTGGCGAATCTGCCCTTCTCCGTCGCTTCCACCATTTTTGTGGAGCTGGCGAAATCGCCCAAACGACCGGAACGGATGGTCGCGACATTGCAGCTCGAAGTGGCCCACCGGCTCATGGCCAAAGCCGGTGACGATGATTACGGCGTGCTGACGCTGCTGCTTCAGCTCGACTACGAGCTGCGCGAGTGGTTCAAGATTCCGGCAACCTGTTTTTTCCCTGCCCCGGACGTGGACTCAGCCTGCGTGGTTTTGATCCGCCGCGCCCAACCGCTTTTGCCCGAAAACCAGCGCGCGAATTTTGTGAAAATCGTGAAGCGCGCATTTTCGCAACGGCGGAAAATGATGCTGAAATTACTGAAGCAGGATTGGCCAGAACAAAAATTGAAACAGGTATTTCAACAATTGTGCCTCTCACCGCAGGAGCGCGCGGAGAAATTGAGCTTGGAACAATTCGTGGCGTTGACACAACGTGTTGCGTGATGCGGGTTTCGTCGAGTATTGTGCCGGTGCTTCCTGCAGCTTTATGCAACCTGCGGCACGGAACACGATCCATGAGCGAGGAAATTTTTAATGTCGTCAACGAGTACGACGAGGTGATTGATGCCAAACCGCGCAGCGAAGTGCATCGGCTCGGCCTGAAGCATCGCGCGGTGCATGTGCTGGTCTTCAATTTACGCGGCGAGGTTTTTCTCCAAAAGCGCTCGATGACCAAAGACCGCGAGGCGGGCAAATGGGATTCCTCGACCTCCGGCCACGTGGATTCCGGCGAGGATTACGACGCCTGCGCGGTGCGCGAATTGCGCGAGGAAATCGGATTGACCGTCGCCCAAGCGCCGGAGCGGCTGTTCAAAATCGCCGCGTGTCCGGAGACGGACGCGGAATTTGTCTGGGTCTATCGCTGTCAGGCCGAAGGGCCGTTCCAACTGCATCCTGATGAGATTGAAATTGGCGGCTGGTTTGCGCCGGAAACGATCACCCGCTGGATTACGGAAAAGCCGGAGGAATTTGCCGGTGCGTTCCGGTTGATTTGGGGAAAATATCTAGCCGCAGAGACGAAGGGTGAAATTTAATTTGGCATAACGCACCACCCCCAGCCCTCTCCCCCAACTCCCGTTGGCAAAGAGGGAGAATCGGACGCCGTCTCAAGCGGCACGGGTGATATGGTTTATCCGTGTCCATCCGTGGTTAAAAACGTTTCCCGCCTTTACTTGCGGCAAAAATGGAGTAGTTATTTAGCCATGCAAAATTTTCTGGTTCCGATTGTGGTTGAACAAACCGGCCGCGGCGAGCGCAGCTGGGATATTTATTCGCGCCTGCTCGTTGACCGCATACTTTTCCTCGGCACCCCGGTGGATGACATGGTTTCGAACGTCATCATCGCGCAGCTTTTGTTCCTGCAAATGTCTGATCCCAAGAAGGACATTCATCTCTACATCAACTCCCCAGGCGGCAGTGTTTCGGCGGGTCTGGCGATTTACGACACGATGCAATATCTCACTTGCGACGTGAACACCTATTGCGTCGGGCAGGCGGCGAGCATGGCCGCGGTCCTGCTCGCGGCGGGCACGAAAGGCAAGCGTTATTCCTTGCCTCATGCCGACGTGATGATTCACCAAGTCCTTGGCGGCGCGGAAGGTCAGGCAAGTGACGTGGAAATTCGGGTGCGACATATGTTGAGAAAAAAACAGATTCTCAACAAAATCATTGCAAAACATTCAGGCCAGACACCCGAAGCAGTGGAAAAAGCCTGTGACCGCGATAATTTCATGTCGCCCGAGGAAGCAAAAGCATTTGGCCTCGTGGATCAAGTAGTGCAATCCCGCAAGGAAATCCCCGGCGCGGAGAAAACCTCGGTGGTTGTGTGAGAAATGTTGGAGTTCAACCTTTAGGTTGTCGGTCGGAGAGCACGCTAAAGCGTGAACTCCAACAAAATCGTAAATCGTAAATTCCCCGTGGCCCGTCCGACCAACATCACCATGTGCAGTTTCTGCGGCAAGTCGCACGCGGAAGTGCGCAAGCTGATTGCCGGACCGGACGTTTATATTTGCGACAACTGCATCATTCTCTGCAAAAACGTCCTCGACCGGGAATTTGCGGTCGCCGCCAAAAAGCAGCAGCCGAAGTTCACCGTTCCCAAACCGGCGGCCATCAAACGGCAGCTTGACCTTTATTGCGTCGGCCAGGAACACGCGAAAAAGACCCTGGCCGTGGCGGTGCATAATCATTACAAGCGGATCCAGTCGGAACCGGCGGCTAAAGAAGAGGCCGGCAAATCTCCACCTCAGCCGCACGCCGACGTGGAAATCGAGAAAAGCAACATTCTGATGATCGGGCCGACCGGTTCAGGCAAAACGCTGCTCGCGCGCACGCTCGCCAAGATTCTCGACGTGCCATTCGCCATCGCCGACGCCACGACGCTCACCGAGGCCGGGTATGTGGGCGAGGACGTGGAAAACATCATCCTCCGGCTGCTTCAAAGCGCCGATTACGATGTAAAGCGCGCCCAGCGCGGCATTGTTTACATTGACGAGATTGACAAGATCGCGCGCAAGGCGGAAGGCCCGTCCATCACCCGTGACGTTTCGGGTGAAGGCGTGCAGCAGGCGCTCCTCAAAATCCTTGAGGGCACGGGCTGCAACGTTCCGCCCCAGGGTGGACGCAAACATCCGCAGCAGGAATACATCCGCGTGGACACGACGGACATTTTGTTCATCTGCGGCGGCGCGTTCATCGGGCTGGAAAAAGTCGTCCACCGGCGGCTGGGCCGGCACGTGATGGGTTTTGGAGCAATCGGGGAAGCGCACAAAAGCGCCGGTGCGGCGCGCAATGAAATTCTCCAGCACGCCGAACCGGAAGATTTGCTCAATTTCGGCTTCATTCCCGAATTTGTGGGCCGATTGCCGGTGATGACGACGCTGGCCGAATTGACCGAAGCGGAACTGGTGGCCATTCTCACCGAGCCAAAAAACGCGCTGACGAAACAATACGCCAAGCTCATGGCCATGGAAGGCGCGGAACTGGAATTCACCCCGGACGCCCTGCACGAGCTGGCGGCACAGGCGCTGAAAAAGGGCACCGGCGCGCGGGCCTTGCGCGGATTGATCGAAAAATTGATGCTCGATCTGATGTATGAAGCGCCGGACAACGGCAGCATCATTCACGTCAAGATCACCCGTCCGGTGGTACTGGGCGAAAGCAAACCCATTGTGCGGCGCAAGCAGGACCAGGCGGCGGCGTAAAAATGGTTGGGTGGAAAAAGTTTTTTGCCCGCCCTCAACCTGACCTTCTCCCCCAGGAGAAGGAACAGCAATCGTGGTTTTTGTTTTTTTGCGGATGGTCGTCCGGCAAATCCAGTCGCAGGTTTTTCAATGAGCCGGCGGATGATTCTCCTTCTCCTTGGGGAGAAGGCCGGGTTGAGGGAGAGCGTTGCAACCAGTTTCCCGCACAACATCTTCTGGACAAACTTTTTTGACGGGCGCAAAGTCAAAATTGTGAAACAAAAAACACCAGTAAAAATATGATGCCTATCAAATTAAAAACCAACAAAACGAACCGGTTTTATATCAAATACCAGAAGACTTCAGGGACATTTGACTACTCCGGCTTGGTGAATTTAATTGTTAAAATGGGGCCATGCTTTAGGCAGCTTCGCTTTAACAATCCAATCGGTTCAGGTGAAAATCGAACCAGAAAGCTGAATGGGAACGAGATGCTAGAGCTGGGGCAAGATGTGGCGCGGGCAACACCTAAAACTTAATATGAGCCTGTTCGTAGATATATTGAAAATGGCCGTAGGTCGTGGAAAAGGAATAAAGGGTTGCATTAAAGAAGCGGAATCAGGTGTGGACGATGAAGACGTTCTTTTGAAACTGATTTGGCAGGCCATCCGAACCAAGTTTAAGAATGTCATCATACAAGCTTTTCAAGACGGCGACCAAGCGTGGCAGCAATTATTACGAGCAGACCCGGATATTCTAATTACGGACGACAAAATGCCGGGTTTGACCGGGGAAGATTTAATCCGGCGTCTGGCAGAAACAGGGGTTCCATATCCAATAATCGTTACATCTGGTTGGCCTCCAACAGAACGGTGGGTGCGCGAATACGCGGACAAGAATTTGAACATTACCTTTCTGCGTAACCCTTTCACATCTGAACAATTATACGGTGAGTTGTCCCGGCAACTTGGATCGAAACTGAAATGTCGGAGTGAATCTGAAGAAGAAGTATTTAAAAAGGAACAAAAGCAACGCGCGACGTTGCCAAAACCCGCATCCAAAGAGGAACGAGAGATTCAAAAGCCGGCGCTAACGCTCAGGGATGCACTTAAATTTAATCTCAAAAAGAAGTATAATTCCGTCGAAGAGGTCGAAGCCGAGCACATGGTCACTGACTCTCGACTCGGTGATAGGCCAGTGCCATTCGGCTTTAGCAACAGTGAATGGCGAGAATTGCTTGCCATAATGCAAGACGGTGATGAGCTGTGGACATTTTCCACCAGTAACGAAAGTTGGGATAATATGGCAGGCCGTGCAGGTGTCTCACTTGTTCGAGGCGGCAAGATCATTGATTCCATCGTGACGCGGATGAATTGACCAAAATCATTACCCGAAAAATTTCTGGATTTCCTTCACCACTTCCACGAACCGGGCCACCTCGGATTTGGTGTTGTAAAAATAAAAACTCGCGCGGGCGCGTAAATCGTGAATCGCAAATCAGACGCCAATATCTTCATTCCAAAGCTCCGGGTGCGCGGCGATGAAATCGCGCATGAGTTGGATGCAGGCCGGGTCTTGCAGCACTTTCACCTTCACGCCCCGTGATCGGACGTAGGCCTCCGGGCCTTGAAAAGTTTTGTTTTCGCCGACGACGACGTGCGGTATTTTGTAGAGCAAAATTGCACCGCTGCACATCGGGCACGGCGACAAGGTGGAATAAAGCGCGCAACGCTGATAGACCGACGCCTTGAGCCGCCCGGCATTTTCGAGGCAGTTCATTTCCGCATGGTGAATCACGCTGCCGCGCTGCACCCGCTGGTTGTGGCCGCGCCCGATGATTTTGTCATCCAGCACCAGCACCGAGCCGATGGGGATGCCGCCTTCAGCCAGCCCTCTTCTGGCTTCTTCAATCGCCGCTTGCAGGAAAACATCCATGCCCGATTGAAACAATTCCATTGTGCGATGACAAGCTGTCGGAGGGGCGAGTTATACGAGCCCCTGAATTTTGGGACTCGCAGAGTTCGCCCCTCCGGATAAATTACCGGTCGAAAATCTGGCGGATGACGTCTTCGATGGGCACTTCTTGAATGTCAATGTCGCTCACCGCCAAATCATCGAGCAATAATTTGCAGACGGGGATGACGCGGTCGCGTTTGACTTTGAACTGGATCGTGCCGGCGTTTTTTTCGACGATCTCGCCGTAGCGCGCCAGCTTTTCCGCCGGATAATCGTTTGCCTTTTCGCATTGAATGGTGACGAGTTTGAAATCGGCGAAGCGATCCAGGATTTCGCTTAATTTGCCATCGAAGAAGATTTTGCCACGGTCGATGATGATGACCCGCTCACAAAGCGCCTGGATGTCGGCCATGTAATGGCTCGTGAGCAAAATCGTCGTCTTTTGCGCGGCGTTGTGTCGCTGAATGAATTCGCGGACGATCTTTTGCGAAACCACGTCGAGACCAATGGTCGGTTCGTCGAGGAACAACACCTTGGGCTGGTGCAGCAGCGAGGCGATTAATTCCATTTTCATGCGTTCGCCCAACGACAATTCACGGACGCTGACGTTGAGCTTGTCGCGGACGCTGAGCATTTCGCTCATTTCGGCGACGGTGCGCTCAAACCGGTCGGCGGGGATGCCGTAAATTTTCGCGTTCAGTTCGAGCGACTCGCGCGCGGGCAGGTCCCACCAAAGCTGGTTTTTCTGGCCGAGCACGAGCGCAAACTGACGACGATAACCGTCGGCGCGTTCCCACGGAACGTAACCGAGCACGCGGGCCGAGCCGCCGGTGGGATAAAGCAGGCCGGCGAGCATCTTGAGCGTGGTGGTCTTGCCCGCGCCGTTGGGGCCGAGGAAACCGACGAGCTCGCCGGGTTCAATCTTGAAGCTGACGTCGTTGACGGCGATGGTTTGTTCGTATTGGCGGTTAAACAGTCCTTTGATGGCGCCGCCAAACCCCGGCTGCTTTTTGTAGGTGCGAAAGGTCTTGGTGAGACCGCTGACTTCAATGACAGGCATTGGAGAAGTTTCAAGGTTCAAGTTTTCAGTTTCAAGTTATTGTTCAACTGAAAACTGAAATCTGCGAACTTGAAACTACCGCATCAACTGCTTCTCCAGATAATGGACGACCTGGCGGACGTTGGCGTCCACTTCCATGCGGTCTTTGACCAGGCGGCAGGCGTGCAGCACCGTTCCGTGGTCGCGTCCGCCGTAGGCTTCGCCGATGGTATTGAGCGAACTTTCGGTCATCTGGCGCGAAAGATACATGGCAATCTGGCGCGGGAAGGCGATGTTTTCCGGGCGGCGCTTGCTGGTCATGTCGGCCAGGCGAATGTCAAAATGTTCCGCGACTTTTTTCTGAATGACTTCGATATTGATGGAAAAACGACCTTCTTCGTGCAGGACTTCACGCAGCAAACCTTCGACGACTTCGATGGTGAGTTTCTTGCCCGTGAGCGAAGCGTAGGACGCCACGCGGATGAGCGCGCCTTCCAGCCGGCGGACGTTGGTGCGGATGCGATTGGCCAGGAAATTCATGATGTCGTCCGACAGGGTCACGCCCATGATCTGCGCCTTCTTTTGGAGAATGGCCAGGCGCATTTCCACATCCGGCGGTTGCAGGTCGGTGACCAGACCCCATTCGAACCGCGAGACGAGGCGGTGTTCGAGCCCCTGAATTTCACTGGCCGGGCGGTCGCACGTGAGCACGATCTGCTTGTGCCCCTCGTGCAGCGCATTGAAGGTGTGGAAAAATTCCTCCTGGATGCGTTCCTTGCCGGCGAGAAATTGAATGTCGTCAATCAACAGCACATCAGTCTGGCGATATTTCTTGCGGAACTTGGCGAGCTGGTTGTTTTGGATCCCGTCAATATATTCGTTTGTGAATTTCTCGGAGGACAGGTAGGCGACGCGCGCCCCTTTTTTGTTTCCCGAAACGTGCTGGCCAATGGCGTGCAGCAGATGCGTCTTGCCCAGGCCGACGCCACCGTAAAGAAAAAGCGGGTTATAGGATTTGCCGGGCGCCTGGGCGACGGCGAGTGCGGCGGCATAGGCAAAATTATTGTTGTTACCGACAACGAATGAGTCAAAGGTGTTTTTGGGGTTGAAATGCAATTCGCTGTTGGCCGGGCGCTCGTGAGCGGATTCGGGAACTTTGGTTTTGACCGGAGCTGGCGCGGATGCGGACGGAGCCGGCCCATTTCCCGTGGCGATTTTGAATTTGACCTGAAGCTGGCGGCCGGCAGCAGTGGCAAAAGCATCTTGCAAGAGACTAAGGTAATTGTCCTTGAGCCAGACGCCGCTGAATTCATTGGCGGCCTCCAGTGTCACGTTGTTGCCGTCAATCGCGCAGGCTCGCAACGGCGCGAACCACATGTTGTAGGTGTCGTTATTCAGCCTGGAACGGAGATGTTCCCGCGCCGAATTCCAAATTTTTTCAGCTGAAAGTTGTGTTTGCACTTTGTCAAAAAGCCCGTATTTAAAGCAGTTTATTCACCTAGCCCCCCAACTCAGGGTTGGCTGCCAGTTTCCGACCATGTTCGCCTTGGCAAAGAGCCATGACCCCGTGAAAGCAGACATACCTTCAACTCTACCGCCAAAAGCTTCATTTAACAATCGAAACAACCTGCTTATTTTCAATAACTTACAAAAAACAAAATCACACCACCGTCAAATGTCTGGTAAAAATGATAAGACGCCCCAAACAACTTCAATTAACGTGAGCGTTTTATGCAATTGGAACGAAAGTATCTAGGATAACATATTAACTTTTATTCACGAGTTATTCACAGGGGTCAAAATCAGGGGTTTGCTTGCTTTCTGACACACAAATTTGATTCAGACCGCCTGCTCGCCGGTTTCACCAGTACGAATGCGAACGATGCTCTCGATGGCGCTCACAAAAATTTTTCCATCGCCGATCTTGCCCGTCTTGGCCGCTTTGACAATCGCATCCACTGCGGCAGCAGCCTGGGCATCAGCCAGCACCACCTCGATTTTTACCTTGGGCAGAAAATCCACCGTGTATTCGCTGCCGCGGTAAATTTCCGTGTGCCCTTTTTGGCGGCCAAACCCTTTTACCTCCGCGACAGTCATGCCCTGAACCCCCAAGGCTGCCAGTGCGGTTTTCACTTCCTCCAGTTTGAACGGCTTGATGACGGCCTCAATTTTTTTCATACCTTGTCCGCGCGTAATTTTTTCTGACCGGATGTTAACAGCCAGACCCATGCTGTAAACAGGAATTTTTTCCGATGCCGCCAATCCGACATGGGCGCATCCCCGCCCGCCACCGGGGCGCGGCGTTTACGCTGCTTCATCGTTCGCGGGAGTCCCAATCCCAATCAGTTCGTCCATATCCGCTCGCACGCTGAAGCGGCCTTAAGTGCGCATCCCAGATGCCGGCCACGGGCTTGCTGTAGAGTCCGCATATTAAGCCGGTTCGAATGGACCCCCGACCCGCGCCGAAGAGCCGCTGGAACCCACACCTAATTGGAGGCTGGCCAACAGTAAAATAAGCTAATACTTTTCAAAGTATTATTGACATTAATTAGCAGCCATGATTAACTGGCTCCAGTGCAAGGTGGTTATAAGGCGTTCTTTGATTTTGACAGTTTTCGATCTGGGTTTGGTACAGGCCAGATTGGAGTTCTCCGTAATCTTACGTTGTACTCATCGAAATTCCCCGGGTCTCTCGGTCACCCTCTGACTGATTGACCCGGTTTTTCTTTCTCAATCTGACGTTTCCGGCAAATTTCAGCCTCCGTGCGTTCATTGACACCGCTTTTGGCCGCTGTTACCGTTCGCGCTCCGAAAATGGCGACGGACTACAAAAACACGCTCAACCTGCCGCGCACCGACTTTCCCATGAAAGCCGACCTTGTCGCACGGGAGCCGGAACGGCTCAAAAAATGGCAGGAAACCGGGCTTTACCCAAAAATTCAGGCGGCCCGCGCGACTGCGGAAAAATTTGTCCTGCACGACGGACCGCCCTTTGCCAACGGGGATGTCCACATTGGCACGGCGCTGAACAAGATTCTCAAGGACATCATCGTCAAATACAAAACCCTGCGGAATTTCAGCGCGCCGTATGTGCCGGGCTGGGATTGCCACGGCTTGCCCATTGAGTTCAAGGTCTCGCAGGAGATGCGCAAGGCGGGCGACGCCAGCGCCGACACTGTCACCATCCGCAAAGCCTGCGAAGCTTACGCCCGGAAATACATTGATATCCAGCGCACCCAATTCAAACGCCTCGGGGTCCTCGGCGATTGGGACAATCCGTATCTCACTCTGAACAAGGAATATGAGGCCGACGAGTTGCGCCTGTTCGCGGACATCGTCGAAAAAGGTTTCGTATATCGTGGCAAAAAGCCGGTTTACTGGAGCATTCCCTGCCGCACCGCGCTCGCCGAAGCCGAGGTCGAATACCAGGACCATGTCAGCCAGAGTATTTTTGTGAAGTTTCCCGTTGTCGGCCAGCTGGACACGTTTGTGCTGATTTGGACGACGACGCCGTGGACGCTGCCGGCCAACCTCACCGTTGCTTACAACGACAAATTCCAATACGTCCAGGTCGAGGTCTTGGGTGAAAAATACATTTTGTTCCGCGGTTTGCTGCCCGCCGTTGCGGAAAAATGCGGCTGGAGCGGTTACACGGAACAACCTTTCGCCGTGGAGAAGCTGGCCCAATTGCAGTACCAGCATCCCTTCATTCCCAAGCGCATCGGCAAGCTCCATCCGGCCGGGTTCGTCACCAGCGACACCGGCACCGGCTTCGTTCACATCGCACCGGGCCACGGCTTGGAAGACTACGGCCTCGGCTCATCCGTCGGCCTGCCGATTTATTCGCCGGTGGACGACGATGGCAAGTTCGCGTACACGAATGAATTGCCCGTTGAGCAGCAAATGCCGTCAGAGATGATCGGCAAATCCATCCTCGAAAAACATGGCAAGAGCGACGCGAACGAAGCGGTGCTGCATGAACTACGTGCCCGTCATGCGCTGCTGCATCAGGAGAATTATCATCACAGCTACCCGCACTGCTGGCGCAGCAAGAGCCCCGTCATTTTCCGCGCGATGGACCAGTGGTTCATCAAGATTGACCACGTAATTTCGGAGGGGCGAGTTACACGAGCCCCAAATCAAAGTCTGGGACTCGCAGAGCTCGCCCCTCCGACAAACACATTTCGTTCCGCCGCCCTCGCCGAGATTGACCGTGTGAAATGGGTGCCGGACTGGGGCGTCAATCGCATCAAAAGCGCGGTGCAGACCCGGCCAGACTGGTGCATCTCGCGCCAGCGCACCTGGGGCGTGCCGATTCCCGCGTTTTACGACGCCAAGGGAGAGCCGATCCTCGCCGCCCAAATTGTCCGCAAAGCCGCCGATTTGATTGAAAAACACGGCTCGAACGTCTGGTTCGAAAAATCCGCCACCGAACTGTGGTCGCTCGTAAAACCGAAGGATTGGAAAGGCGCGGAAGCCGCCGCCAAATCCAATGACACGCTCGACGTGTGGATTGATTCCGGCTCGTCTTCGCGTTCGGTATTGATGCGGCGGGCGGAGTTGCATCATGTAGCGCAGGCGTCCCGCCTGTCTGCCGAAAACAAAAATGTAGGCGAGACGCCTGCGCTACCTTGGCAAGCCGACGTTTATCTCGAAGGTTCCGACCAGCATCGCGGCTGGTTTCAATCGTCGCTGCTCCTCTCGCTGGCCGGCAATGGTGTGGCGCCGTTCAAAACCGTTTTGACACATGGCTTCATGGTGGATGCGGACCGGGAAAAGATTTCCAAGAGCAAACAGGCCCAGGGCGTTTACGAAAAACCGCAGACCGCCGAGGCTTATGTGAAGAAACACGGCGCGGACATCGTCCGCCTGTGGGTCGCTTCGCAGGATTATCGCAACGACATCGTCGTCAGCGAGGAACGCATCGCCAAGGTCGCCGAAACCTACCGCGGCATCCGCAACGCGCTGCGCTACCAGCTCTCGAACCTTTACGACTTCGATCCGGCAAAACATGCCGTCGCCGATGACAAACTCACCGGCCTCGACCGCTGGATTCTTGGCGAATTCTCGAAACTGGAGCAGGAAGTTCTCAAGGCTTACGACGACTACGAATTCCACGTCGTTTATCAAAAAGTCAGCCAGTTTGTGGCCGTCGAGCTGTCTTCGATTTACCACGATGTCATCAAAGACCGGCTTTACACCGACCCGGCCAATTCGCATCGGCGCCGTTCGACCCAGACTACGCTGAATCGGTTGGTGACCGGCCTGTGCCAGGTGCTCGCACCGATTCTGGCGTTCACCGCGGATGAAGCGTGGGAATTTGTGCCGGGTGAAAAGGTGAATTCCGTTCACGAAGCTCTCTGGAATCCGTCGTTGTTTTCGAGAACACCAAAAGAAACATTTAATTGGGGCAGACTTTTTGCATTTCGCGTTGGGGTGTTGCCGGGTTTGGAAGCTTTAAGGCAGAACAAAATTATTGGAAAATCTCTTGAGGCAAAAGTTATGGCAAGAGGTGACGAGGAAACACTCGCTCCAGTAGTTAAATTGCAAAACGATTTTCAGGAGTTATTGGGAGCATCACAATTCACTTTTGAAATTCTCGGTGAACATGGAAAGCAGGGAATAAATTTTGCCTTCAGCCGGGTTGATGCGAATCGCCAGAAGTGCGAGCGTTGCTGGCATTGGGAAACCGACATTGGGCCGGAATTTCATCCTGACCATCCGACAATTTGCGGGCGTTGCATCGAGGCGGTGATGCAATTCAAAACATAATGTCGTGACTGCAAAGAAAGTGAAGTCAAATTGCGTATGGTTACTTCGTTTCTTTGTTGCAATGCTTTGTGGCTAGGCTGAAGCAAAAGGCTATCAATAAAAAAAAGGCCCCAACTGCAATTCCCAATACCAAAGAATCATGGTCACTTTCATTGCACGCCGCAAAGATGCCGCATAGACCGCATATAACGGAAACCAAAGTTAATAATGCACTAGCCAAACCTAGGATCAGATAAATAAATCGGTGGGTACTTGTTCGTCCCTGCCGTTCGGCAGCTTCCATTGCAGATCGCTTTTGCTCGTCACGACATTTCTTTTCGCGTCGCTCTTCTTCAAGTTGCAGACGACTAGCCTCTGCCAATTGCGCGACACGATTTTTTATGTTTAACGCATGCGCTTTGGCATCGTCACCGCCCATTTCGGCATAAGCTTTTGTCCAGAGTCCAGCGACCATTGATTTTTCCTGCAACTCACGCGCAACTGTGACCTAATGAATTTTTTCCTTCCGGTGTTTCGGTGCAATCGGCACTTCGCACTCATAGACTAAAAGGCAATCGGTTACCCGTTCGCCTTTTGCATTTGAGATTTGAATTCGCTCAATACCGGTAGTGTTCAGGCTTGTAGGGGCCTTCGACGGGCACGCCGAGGTAATCGGCCTGTTTCTTGGTGAGCTTGGTCAGCTTCACGCCGATTTTTTCCAGGTGCAGCCGGGCGACTTCCTCGTCCAGTTTCTTGGGCAGGCGATAGACGCCGATCTTGGCGGTGTCCTTGTTCTTCCACAAATCCAGTTGCGCGAGGCATTGGTTGGTGAAGCTGTTGGACATGACAAAGCTCGGATGGCCGGTGGCGCAGCCGAGGTTCACCAGCCGGCCTTCGGCCAGCAGGTAAATGCTGTTGCCGCCCGCAAAGGTGTATTTGTCCACCTGCGGTTTGATGTTCAGCTTGGTGACGCCCTTGGTGGTGTTCAGGCGGTCCACCTGGATCTCGTTGTCGAAGTGGCCGATGTTGCAGACGATGGCCTGGTCTTTCATCTTCGCCATGTGCTCGAACGTGATGATGTCGCAGTTGCCGGTCGTGGTGACGTAGATGTCCGCCTCGCCGAGCGTGTCTTCGACGGTCTTGACTTCAAAACCTTCCATCGCCGCCTGCAAGGCGTTGATGGGATCAATTTCAGTGACGATGACGCGCGCGCCAAAGCCGCGCAACGAGTGCGAGCAGCCTTTGCCGACGTCGCCGTAACCACAAACGCAGGCGACCTTGCCGGCGACCATCACGTCGGTCGCGCGCTTGATGCCATCAGCGAGCGATTCGCGGCAGCCGTAAAGATTGTCGAACTTGGACTTGGTGACGGAGTCGTTGACGTTGATGGCGGGCACGAGCAGCTTGCCCTGTTCGAGCATCTGGTAGAGGCGATGGACGCCGGTGGTGGTTTCCTCGGAAACACCTTTCCAATCCTTCACGACGGCGTGCCAGAAACCGGGGCGTTCCTTCGCCACGCGCTTGAGCAGGGCCTTGATGACGGCGACCTCGTGGTTGTCGCTGGGCATGTTGACCCAGGTGTCGCCGTTTTCGAGTTCGTAACCCTTGTGGATGAGCAAGGTGGCGTCACCGCCGTCGTCCACGATGAGTTGCGGGCCTTTGTTTCCCGGGTACGTTAGCGCGGCGAGCGTAAAGTCCCAATATTCCTCGAGGGATTCGCCCTTGTGCGCGAAGACCGGCGTGCCGGCAACCGCAACGGCGGCGGCGGCATGATCCTGGGTGCTGAAGATGTTGCAGCTGGCCCAGCGCACGGACGCGCCGAGTTCGACCAGCGTCTCGATGAGGATGGCCGTCTCGATGGTCATGTGCAACGAGCCGGTGATGCGCACACCCTTGAGCGGCTTCAACGGACCGTATTTTTTGCGGATGGCCATCAGGCCGGGCATTTCATGCTCGGAAACCTGGATGGTCTTGCGACCCCACTCGGCAAGTGATAAATCCTTCACACAGAAATCGGATTTTGGGGAGTTGGTTTTGGTTTTTGCCATAAATAAAAATATAGAGGTTTGAGGTTGAAGGATTAAGGTTTCAGGCAACACGGCTGCGGGCGCGAATTAGTCCTTGAAGCATCGCCGAAATTTCTTTGCATTCCTGAATGAACTCCAAAGACTGGCTGTGCGGCAAAAGGTCGAGCTTCATCGCCAAATAACACTGTGTTCGCAACTCTGCGGCAGAGCCTTTGGCAATGCGCAGAAAGCGGATCACATCCAGACGACTGTCACGCTCATAGCCTTCCGCAATGTTGGACGGAATGGAAATGGCGGCCCGGGTCATTTGGTCCTTAAAGACGTATTCTTTGGATTTGAAAAATGCCCTGATGATTTTGATGGCGAGACGACAGGCGCGTTTCCATACTTCCAAATCTTCAAAGGATTGATAGGCCATGAAGGTTTAAGGGTTTAGGTTGAAGGTTTCAGGAAAGGCGGTGGAAGGATTCCTGAAACCTGAACCCTTCCACCTTGAACCTTTTCAAATCGCCTTTTTCAGTTCGTTGACCTTGTCGGTCTTTTCCCACGTCAACGCGGGGTCGTTCTTGCCGAAGTGGCCGTAGTTGGTGGTCTTCAAATAAATCGGCCGGCGCAGGTTGAGCTGGTCGATAATGTCCGAGGGCAGGAAGCTGAACACGCGGTTGACGGCGCGGATGATTTTGCTCTCCGGAACGGTTGCCGTGCCGAAGGTGTCCACGCTGACGCTGACGGGGTCGGGATAACCAATGGCATAGGCGAACTGGATTTCACACTTCGCGGCGAGCTTCGCGGCCACGATGTTCTTGGCGACCCAGCGGCCCATGTAAGCGGCGCTGCGGTCCACCTTCGTCGGGTCCTTGCCGGAAAACGCGCCGCCGCCGTGACGGCCCATGCCGCCGTAGCTGTCCACGATGATCTTGCGCCCGGTCAGGCCGGTGTCGCCCTGCGGCCCGCCGGTCACGAAGCGTCCGGTCGGATTGATTAGAAACTCGGTCTTCGGAGTCAGGAGCCGTTTCGGCAGAACCTTTTTAACGATGTTCTCGATGCAAAACTTTTCAATCTCGCGATGCTCCACGTCCGCGCTGTGCTGCGTGGAAATGACGACATTGGAAATGGCGACGGGTTTGTCGTTTACGTAAACGACGGAGACCTGCGACTTCGCGTCCGGCCGCAGCCACGGCACCTTGCCGGTCTTGCGGATGCGGGTGAGTTCGCGGCCGAGGCGATGGGCGAACATGATGGGCGCGGGCATGAGCTCGGGCGTTTCGTTGCAGGCATAGCCGAACATGAGCCCCTGGTCGCCGGCGCCCTGCTTGGCGGTTTTCTTGCCCTTGGCCTTGCGGGCGTCCACGCCCTGCGAGATATCGGGCGATTGCTGGGTGATGATGGTGTTCACGAACACCTTGTCGGCGTGGAACACATCGTCGTCATTCACGTAGCCAATTTCGCGGATGGTGTCGCGGGCGATCTTGGTGAAGTCGAGTTTCGCGCGCGTGGTGATTTCGCCGCCAACGATGACGATGTTGGATTTGGCGTAGCATTCGCAGGCGACGCGGCTGAACTTGTCCTGCGCGAGGCAGGCATCCAGCACAGCGTCAGAAATGGTGTCACAAACCTTGTCCGGATGGCCTTCGCCGACGGACTCCGATGAAAAAATGTAGTTTTTGCTCATGAATCAATGGGTTAAAATGTCATATTGACGTATCAGGATAAGATGATATATCTATTTTGAAGCGCGTCAAATGCTTTTTTGAGAAAAGATTGGGCGCCGCCGGGTTGGAGTTCACGCTTTAGCGTGTCCGAATGCAACCGCACCTGTGCGGGGTTCGTAAATTAAAGACAAGCTGAAGCTTGAACTCCAACACCGAAAAAACAAAATCATGCCCTCAACCTTGAAATCATTGCGCGCCCTGTCTGACCCGACGCGGCTGCGCATCGTGGCGTTGCTGGAGCGGGACGAGTTGTCCGTAAACGAGCTGCAGGAAATCACGCGGCTTGGGCAGTCGCGCATCTCAACGCACCTGGGCCTGCTCTCGGACTGCGCGCTGGTGCAATCGCGGCGCGAGGGCAAGCGGACGTTTTACAAACTGAACGCCGCGAACGGTGCAATTGGCGAATTCATCCAACTCGCCATCCGCGGCGCGCAGGAGCTGCCCGAGCACGGCGGCGACCAGATCAATCTCAAGCGCATCCTCGCCCGCCGGCGCGAGCAGGCGCAGGTTTATTTCAACCAGGTCGCCGGGCGGTTCGACCGGGTCTATGGCCCGGGCCGGTCATGGCAGGCGTTCGGACATCTGCTGTTGCGCATCCTGCCACCGCTGGTGGTGGCCGACCTCGGTGCGGGTGAAGGATTGTTGAGCGAACTGCTGGCGCGGCGTTGCAAAAAAGTCATGGCCGTGGACAACTCGGAAAAGATCGTCGCCTTCGGCGCGGCCAAGGCGAAAAAGAACGGGCTGAAGAACCTGGAATTCCGGCATGGCGATTTGCAGACCCCGCCGATGGAAGCCGGCAGTGTGGACCTGGTGATTTTGAGCCAGGCATTGCACCACGCCGAAATTCCGGCGGAGGCGATTGCCGCCGCCCACAAAATTCTCCGCCCGCGCGGCCAAATCCTGATCCTGGATCTGCTCAAACATAATTTTGGGAAGGCGCGTGAGTTGTACGGCGACCGCTGGCCGGGATTTGCCGAAAGCGATTTGCATCACTGGCTGGAAGCGGCGGGATTCAAGAAGATTGAAATCAGCGTGGTGGCCAGCGAAGACCAGCCGCCGCATTTCCAAACCATCCTGGCCGGCGGGGAAAAGAACTGAAACGCCAGCGCCAGGCGCTTCACTATTGCGCCACGGCCCGGTAAAACCGGCAGGGCTGGCCGGCCGCATCGGGGTCGTCGAAGTAAAGTATGTTGCCGCCGTTGGTAAGGGTGAGCAACGGGGTCCAAACGAATAAGTTCGAAGACCAGTAAATCGTTACGATCGTGACATTGGTCACATTGACCGAAATCAACGGCACACCCGAATCCGGTATTCCCGCGCTGGCAAGGCACATTGAAGGAGGGAAGTTCGCATTGCTGGCAGGTGGCGCTGTTGAATTCACGCTCAAAATCGCGGGTTGGCTGACCACACTTCCCCACTGGTTGGAGGCCAGCACGGTGTTGGTTCCGGCATTCGCGGGTTGAATGTTGTTCAGAATGAGAAACATGTTGGTCGCTCCGTCGATGGGCACGCCGTTACACAACCATTGGTAATAAATCGGTTGCGGGCCGACGGCTTGCGCGCTGAACATGGCCGCGTTCCCGGTGCTCACGTTTTGACTCGCCGGCTGAACGATGAAAGTGGGCTTGGGCGGCGGAGGCACGATCACGAAACCCACCGGGCTGGAAACGCCAATCAGGCCGGAGTCATCGACCGCCTGAGCGGTCAGGGTGTAACTGCCCAGCGCCGAATTGGTCCATGGAAACTGGTACGGTGCATTGGTCAACGTGGCCAGCAGGGTGGCTCCCGAGAACAGGCTTACGGTCCTGACGACGCCATCCAGATCGAAAGCGTCCACCGTAATGGATGCAGGACCGGGCTGGCTGATGGCAGAACCATTGATTGGACTGCTGATGCTTACGCGCGGAGTGCATTGCAGAGGGATGACCTGCAAATTATTGAAGAATACTCCTTCGCTGCCCCAGGAATACAGCGCCACCGTGCCCGACGCCAAGTTGTTGCTGTCGGTGATTGTGCCGCCAAACAGGATGGTGCCATTGAGCAGGACGGCGATTTGGTTGTTGGTCATTTCAACGCGCAAGACATGGTTGCTTGCCACCACATACGCGCCAGACTCGGCGGCCAATGTGGTTTCAACCCCGCCGGCCATTTTGAACAGTTTGTGGAAATTCCTTTGGGAATCCAAATCCACCTTGTAGTAGTTCGAAGGGTTTTGATAACAAAACATCACACCCACCCCGTCTTGATCGGGGTTGTTAAATGTCACAGAAAAAGTGTAATTACTCCAGCTCAACGCCGCTGGGTCGTTCCAATAAATAAAGGTGCCCTTGCGATGGTCGGCCGCGTTCCCATTTGGCCCATAAATATTACTGAACTGCATCAAACGTCCGGATCCCTCAAGCCATCTGGATGGTGCTTCGATGGTTCCTTCGTCCACAACCGTCCAACCTTGGAGAAGGCTGTTCGTCAAGCCATCGCAAAGGAAAACGGGCGAATACGTGAAGGTGCTGGTAACCGGCACGACCATTGCATTGGCTGCGCGCGCACAGTCCTTCACGTGGTTGACGGTCAGCGTATAAAGCGCATTGGGAGCAAGCCCGGAGTCGGTGGTGAGCGCCACCGTTCTGCCGTCAGACAACAGGGTGGCCCCGGTCAGGTGAACGGCGCTGTCGATGGAATAGTTGGCAACGGTTTGCGCCGACACCGTTTCCACCGGTTCATTAAATGTGACTTTGAAGACGGGTGGCACGCCCGCGTAGCTGAACCCGCAAACCCCCGGAGGAGTCAGATCCACATTGTCATTGGTGATGATCAATCCGGCACTGGTATTTTGGGTGTCCAGCAGATAACCGGGCCCGGTATTGGTGAAAATGCCTAGGTTGGTGTATGTAAACTGATTGTTCGTGTCGGTGAGCCAACTGTCCAAAAGTGGCGAGTAGGTTTTGACCGACATCATGTCCTGGTCCGGAAAAAACTGGACGATGCGGAAAAAACCCGACCCACCCAGCTTGGCTTCCTGAAAATTTGCCAGCATTTGAAACACTTGGTTGCCATAATCACCCACGCCCACCAACCGTCCGGTGCCGCTGTTCAAGACATGCCCGTTGAACGTCAAGGCCATGTTGGCGTGATGGCGGATGAATTTTTCCCAGACATCCGTGCCATTGTTTTCGCGGCCATAGCTCGTCGGGGTCCACAAATGATTGGGGGAACTGCCGTGCAAGGTGTTGTCGGAATAGATGTGTGTATGGGTAAGAACGATGACGCGGCGATTGGGATAGTTGGTGGCGACCTGGTTCGCCCACGCCAGCACCTCGTTACGCGGGCCGAATTCCAACGAGAACACCAGCCAGTCCACGCCGCCGGCGCTGAAAAAGTGGTAGCAATTGTCCATGCGATTGGATTCAAACACGCCGCCAAACGTCGGCAGGTTCTGGTACCGGCTCACGGGAAAAAACTGGTTGAAAGGAGCCGTCAGGCTTTGGCTGCTCATCAGTCCGTCATGATTGCCCACGGCCAGCGCGTACGGCACCACGCCATCCAGCAGGCCGATGCTGGCCATGGCGTTTGTCCATTCCGAGGCGCTGTTTCCGTCGGTAATATCGCCTTCGTGCAAAACAAATACTACGTTCGAGTCGTATTTGTGAGCCGCAATCCATTGGGTTTGCGCCGTAAAAATATCTCGCAAGCCGCCATTGATTTCACGGGTATAGTTCTGGCTGTCCGGCAGCGCCACAATCGTGAAGGGCTGGTTTTGCGAAACCAGCGTCAGCGTGACATTCTTGTCGATTCCTTCCGCCGGGTTGCTCATCGGTATCACCCCAACGCTGGCGGCGGACTGGCCGGCGGGGATGGTCACTGCGCCGGACAATCGCTGGTAATCAATCCCGTTGGTGGCGGTGCCGCTGAGACGATAGTTCACCACCAGCGCCTGGCTCGTGTCTCCCGTCCGCTGGATCGTAAAGGCTCCCGATAGCGACCCGGACATTGTGGCATTGCCGGTGGTTTGCACACTGACAACGGGCCGGGTACCATTCGTGCCGTCGGCCTTTGACACGCCGGGCATGACCAGACAAAGCACCGCAAGCCCGAGCGGCAGTAATGCCCGCAGGTGACAGTATTGGAGGTTTCCGATGACAGGCACAATGCTGCTTGCTGGTTACCACGAATGGTTTATTGTTCCAGCGCACACAGCCTCAGCTAAAGACCCGCCAAGTCAAGCTGTCCCGTTCAAAAGATATTCACAGGTTTTTTCGGCCTGAAATGGATTTTTCCTGCGTGTTTGCATAATAAAAACCGCCACGGCACCCCAGAAATGAGCTTCATTGATGAACGGCTGCACTTTTTTGAAAGAATCGTCTCTTTGGTTGCGAGCTATGGATGGAATGAAAATGTTTTTGAATGTAAACACGGCTTTCAGCCGCGGGTTGAACAGAGCCGGGAGCCTTATCGAAACACGCCCAATTACGCCGCCTAATCACACCTTTTCAGAGGTATGCAGCCAGACGCACAGTTGTCCCCAGGCTGGACAGGGTTACAATGCACCAAAACCTTTCATTACCAACATGGCCACAAAAAAAGCCGGCGCAAGGCAAGCGAACTGGCGGAACCCGTGGTGGAAGTTGAGAATCCCCCCGGAAATTCTGGCAGCCCCGTTCCAAAGCGGCCGATGTTTTATAATTGACCAACCCGTTTGCACCAGGTATGAATTAGATAAATCAATTGGAAGTTTTTCAGAAACATTTCGGCCCCATTTGCAGAATTTTTTAGCAGGAAATTGCAAAAAATCTAAGATGAAAAGTGGAAAGGCTGCCCTTATGAAAATGTTGATTGGCTCGCTTCTCACAAAAACAATGCGGCAAGACTTTGCGATCATCGCTGGAGTCATCCTGGTTTCGGCTTCCTCCTTATGCGCCAGCCCCGTGCAATTGCTTTCCGCAAGGAATCCGTCCCTCGCCTTTCTCCCCGGCGGGAACGGCGACTCGGTTGCGCCCTGGATCAGCGACGACGGCCGCTACGTGGTCTTTTCCAGCCTGGCCAACGATCTGGCACCCGGCGGCAGCAGCCAGCAGGCTTTGAACGTCTATTTGCGCGACCGCAGCTATAACACCACTGTACTGGTCAGCGCCAATACCAATGGCGTCGGCGGCAACGGCCATTCCACGGCCGGACAGGCGTCCGCCTACGGCCGCTATGTCGTGTTCCAAAGCGATGCCAGCGACCTCGTGCCCGGGGACACGAACGGAGCCAGTGACATTTTCCTGCGTGATACCTTCACGGGCACAACCCTGCTCATCAGCGTGGCGGCAAACGGTGGTTGCGCCAATGGGGCTTCCACGGACCCGGTCATGACGCCGGATGGCACGTGCGTGGCATTCATCAGTTCGGCGACGAATCTGGTGGCCGGCGACACCAACGGGATTCCAGATGTCTTCGTGCGGGATTTGATCACGCAAACGACATGGTTGGTCAGTCCAGGGGCGACGACCGCGTCCATATTAGACCCGATATACGGTTTTTCTATTCCAATGACCAACATGGCCACGCCGGTGATCACGCCGGATGGCAGGTTTGTGGCGTTTTTTAGTACGGCAACCAATCTCGCGGCGGGTGTGCCGAAAATGTCAACGGGCGAGGTGTACGTGCGCGACCGGCTGGCGGGGACGACGATCTGGGCCAGCGTGAATGCGGCGTTGATTTGCTCCAATCTGCTGGGGACGTCCCCGTACAGTTCTTCGCCCCTCATGCCGTCCACTCATCCGGTAATCAGCGACGACGGCCGGTACGTTGCATTCAAGACCGGCTGGACAAACGGGTTTAATACCGTCTGGTTCCCAGGTCCAGGCACGCCGGCGATGATTTTCTTTCAGTATGATTTGGTGAATAAGACGACCACAATTTTGAGCACCAATGGCTATCCGCCCTGGGCAAACTGCGACGATGTTTATGGTCCGGAAATGACGCCGGACGGGAGGTTCATCGCCTATGTGGATTTTAATGTAGCGGGAGGCACGACCAATTCCAGTGTTAAGTTGTGGGATCGGCAGACCGGCACCAATGTGCTGGTTAGCATGGACGCCAGCGGTATGTGGGCTTCGAACAACCTGTCGCATACTCCGGCGGTGAGCCAAGATGGACGCTATGTGACGTTTCTCAGCGACGCCACCAACCTGGTGAGCAACACCGTCTCCAATGGCCTGCATATCTACCGCCGCGACCTGCAAACCGCCACCACCGTGCTGCTGGACGCGGACACGAACGGCGTCGGTTCGGAGGATCAACTGGGAACGATTCCGGTGTTGAGCGCCGATGGCCAGAGCGTGGCGTTTTCGGTGCTGGACGGCGGGTTGATTGTCGGGGACAACAACAACGCGCCGGACGTTTTCCTGTGGAGCGCAACCACAGGGACAAACGCGTTGATTTCCGCACACGATCCTTCGGTGCTTACTCAATCCGGGAATGGAGTGAGTTCGTATGGCCCGCTTTCCATCAGCGGCAACGGTGGATTGGTGGCGTTTGCCAGTTACGCTAGCGACCTGGTAACGAACGATTTCAACGGCATGGCTGACGTCTTCGTTCGCAATCTGGCGGCCAACAGCAACATCCTGGTGAGCGTGGGGATGGATGGAAATTCCGGCAGCGGCGGATCCTCTTCCTGCCCGATCATCAGTGCCGATGGCCGGTATGTCATCTTCATAAGTGGCGCGACCAACCTGGTGGCGGGCGGGACCAATGGTGCGATCAATGTTTACCGGCGCGATTTGCAGACCGGCACCACCGTATTGGTGAGCACCAATTCCAGCTCCGGCGGTGTCGTCCCGTCCGGTTCTCTGGTTTTGCCTGTCTGCAGCCAGGACGGTCGTTACATCGCATTCGTTTGCACCAACGTCAATACTTCGCAGCATGGCCTGTTCTGGCGGGACATGAATTCCGGGACGGCCAATTTGGTTTACAGTAACATTAATTTCAGCCGGCCAATCTCGATGAGTGCGGATGGACAACGCGTGGCCTATTTCGACACCCAATCCAATCCCTGGCTCTACGTGTGGGACGCGAATTTGCAGGCCAACATCTACACCAACACCACCTCCTTCCTGACTTCCGCTGCCATCTCTCCGGCGGGAAACCGCCTGCTCTACCAGGCCAAGCTCTCTTCGTCCCAGCCCATGACCCAGTTGTTCGTTTACGACCTGACGGGCAAATCGAATTTGTTTCTTTGCCTGAGCACTGTCCCAATCAAGAGTTCCTCACAATGGAGCGCAGACGGGCGCTATGTCGCCTTTGTCACCGACACCAATCTCGTGGCCGGCGACAACAACGGGACCAACGACGTTTATCTCCAGGATTTGCAGACCGGCACCCTCACCCTGGTCAGCACGGATCCCAGCGGCATCACCAGCGCCGCCGGGGCTTCGGGTTGGCCGGTGGTCGGCGCGGACGGGCGGTTCGTGGTGTTCCGCAGTTTCGCCACCAACATATTGCCCGGAATCGTGAATCCTCCCTCCCTGGTCGTTTTTGACCGCCTTTCAGGATTGAACAGCCTGCTCGTCACGGGAACGGCGGGGATCGGCTTGACGTCGCGGGTGTCCCAGCCGGCCCTCAGCACGAATGAATTGCAACTCGCTTTTGTCAGCTGGGATGCCGGCCTGGTCAGCGGCGATTTGAACAGCGTCGGGGACACCTTTGCGTTGAACAACTGGCCCGCGTTGGACAGCGATGGCGACGGCATCCCGGATTGGTGGATGATAAAATATTTTGGACATCCAACCGGACAGGCGGGCGATCTGTCCCTGGCGCAGGACGATGCGGATGGCGACGGCATGAGCAATCTCCAGGAGTTTCTCGCGGGCACGGACCCCACCGATCCGGCTTCCGTTCTGACTGTACACATCACGCCTTACGCCCCGGGCACCAATGTGCTGAACTGGGCGACCGCCCCCGGCAAAAACTTTCATTATCAGGTCCTGTCCGCCACCAATTTGAGCAATCCGGTCTGGGCGGTGTTTCCCGGCAGTGTCGGAGCGATTGGCAGCCAGCTATATTTGAATGTCCCGGCCACAAATTCACAACGATTTTTCCGCGTCCAGTGCGGTAATTGAGATGGATGCCGTTTATGAAGAAATCATTTCTGAACCAGGTGGCGGCGGTTCACCGGTGCCAAACCGGCGCCGTCCAGGCGTTCACTTTCACTGAATTGCTCGTCGTTCTGGCCGGGGTGGCCGTGTTGGCGACAGTGTTTCTGTCAGCATCGTTCACCACCAAAGACCGCGCCTTGCAGGCGGAATGCGTCAGCAACCTCCGGCAGATAGGCACGGGCTGGAGCATGTATCAGCAGGACTTCAACCAGATGCTGCCGTGCCACTGGCCGGGGTTAGCTTCGTCCGGAAGCACCTCCAATCCCTGGCGGACCTACGAAGCCGGCCGGGTTGTCCCGGGGACGGTCGGATGGTCTTCCATCGGTACGGACGTGCAAGGTCCGTGGAACCTGGGGTTGTTAGTCGCAACCGGGATGATTCCAAATCCGAGAATTCTCTATTGCCCCGGCACGGCGCTTCTCGGCGGCCAATTCTCTTACAACTATTACGCCGCCGTCTCCAACACCTGGCCCTCCACCGCGCTTCCCACGGGCGACCAGGAAATCCGCACGGGATACAATTATCTTCCGCAAGGGAAAAAGCAGGTGCACATTGATGCAAGCCATATCGGGCCGATACTTGTCAATTACACATGCCCGCTTTGCACCCCTTTGCAACTAAGTGACCTCGATCCGGCCAAAAGTCTGGTGACGGACATGGTCCGCAATATCGACAGTTTGTCGCACCGGGCATCCGGCTCGGTTGCCGGACTCAATGCACTCTTCCCGGACGGTCGGGTGGTCTTTCAAAGTGCCCGCAGCAACCCGCAAGCCTTTGACCCTAATCTGTGGCTGACTTCAAGCGATTCTAATTACATTGGCAACAATCCGGTTAATTTCCGAATCGTAATGTCGTTCTGGCACCCGTGAACCTGACAACCAAGCGTATTGGGACCATATATTCGGGCAATATCGCGGACATGGATAAATGCGGTTTATGAAAAAATCGTTTCTGAACCAGATGGCGGCGGCTCGCCGGTGGCAGACCGGCGACAGCCGGGCGTTCACCTTCACTGAATTGCTGGTCGTCCTGGCCGTGGTGGCCATGTTGGCGACGGTGTTGTTGTCGGCATCGTTCACCACCAAAGAGCGCGCTTTGCAGGCTGAATGTGTCGGCAACCTCCGGCAGATTGCCACGGGCTGGAACATGTACCAGCAGGACTTCAACCAGATGATGCCTTGCCACTGGCCGGGATTCGCCTCGTCCGGAAGCACCTCCAATCCCTGGCGGACTTACGAAGCCGGTCGTGTTATGCCGGGAACAATCGGCTGGGAAACGGTCGTAGAAGTACAAGGTCCGTGGAATTTAGGGTTGTTATTCGCAACCGGGGTGGTTCCGAACCCGAGAGTTTTCTATTGTCCCAGCGTCGCGAGTCGATACAGCAGTTACTCTTACGACTACTACGCAACCGTCTCCAATACCTGGCCCTCCATCTCAATTAGCTCGGGCGATGACAAAATCCGAGTGGGATACAATTATCTTCCCCAAGGGAGAAAACAGGTGCGCATTGATGCAAGCCATGTAGGACCGGCGATTGCCAATGGCACATGCCCGGGCTGCACCCCTTTGCAACTAAATGACATTGATCCAAACAAGAGCATTGCAACGGACACGGTCATCAGTATCGACATCTTGTCGCACCGGGCATCTGGTTCGGTTGCCGGACTCAATGCGCTCTTCCCGGACGGCCGGGTGGTCTTTCAAAATGCCCGCAGTAACCCGCAAGCCTTCGACCCTAATCTGTGGAAAACTTCAAGCGATTTTGATCTCATCAACAACAATCCGGTTGCTTTCCGAATCGTAATGTCGCTCTGGCAGCCGTGAGGCCGACAACCATGCCCGTTGGGCCGTGTATTTCGGCAGCGGCGAGGTAATAGATGGATACGGTCTATGAAAAAATCATCCCTGAACCAATTGGCGGCGGCTCGCCGGTGGCAAACCGGCGCTGTCCGGGCGTTCACCTTCACTGAATTGCTCGTCGTCCTGGCCGTGGTGGCCATGTTGGCGACGGTGTTGTTGTCGGCATCGTTCACCACCCAGGAACGTGTTTGGCGGGCGGAATGCGTCAGCAATCTCCGGCAGATTGCCGCGGGCTGGAACATGTACCAGCAGGACTTCAACCAGATGTTGCCCTGCCACTGGCCGGGGTACGCCTCGTCCGGGAGCACCTCTTATCCTTGGCGGACTTACGAAGCCGGTCGGGTTAACCCGGGGACAGGCGTATGGGAAACGATCGGAACAGAAGTACAAGGTCCGTGGAACTTGGGATTGTTAATCGCAACCAAGGTGGTTCCGAATCCTCGAGTTCTCTATTGCCCCAGTACTGCGCGCATTTTCAACCCCTCTTATAATGGTTACAACTTTAGTTACGACTACTACGCTACTGCCCCCAATAGCTGGCCCTCCACCCCGGTTGGTTCGATCGATGACAGAATCCGAGCGGGATACAATTATTTCCCCCAAGGGAGAAAGCAGGCGCTCATTGACGGAAGCCATAAAGGGCCGGTGGCAGGTAATGGCATAGCACCTAATATTTCCCCCTTGCAACAAAATGACATCGATCCAACCAAAAGCATTGCGACGGATTTGGTCAACAATACCGCCTATTGGTCCCATCTGGCCTCCGGTTCGGTTGCCGGACTCAATGCGCTCTTCCCGGACGGCCGGGTGGTCTTTCAAAATGCCCGCAGTAACCCGCAAGCCTTTGACCCTAATCTGTGGTTAACTTCAACCGATACTTATTACATCGGCAACAATCCGGTTAATTTCCGAATCGTAATGTCGCTCTGGCATCCGTGAGCCTGACAACCCAGCGCACCTCGCGCTTCAACCGGCCACAATGTTCACCAGTTTTTTCGGCACGATGATGACCTTGCGGATCGTTTTGCCGGCCAGGAATTGCTGCACCTTCTCCGATGCTTTGGCGGCGGCTTCCACCGCGCCGTTGTCGGCGTTGGCCGGGACCCGGATGACGTCGCGCAGCTTGCCATTCACCTGCACCGGGATTTCCAGCGTGTCCTCGACCAACAACGCCGGGTCGAACTTCGGCCAAGGGGCGTAAGACAACGAGTCCAAAGTCCCTGGTCCAATGTCCAAAGGTTTATTGCCGTCCGTCACTGTGACTTTGGACTTTGGACTTTGGACTTTGGACCACAGTTCTTCCGCCAGATGCGGCGCGAACGGGGCAAGCAATACCAGGAAATCGCGCAACACGGATGCCGGTTTCGTTTCCCACGTTATCGCGTCGTTCACAAAAACCATCATCGCCGAGATGGCGGTGTTGAAGCGCATCCCATCGAGATCTTCCGTCACCTTTTTGATGCAGGCGTGCAGTGTCTTGAGTTGTGCCGGCGTCGGCACAGCATCTTTGATCGCCGGATTTAATTTTATCAAATCAAGCAACTCTCCGCGTCTCTGCGTCTCGGCGGTGGTTTCCGCCTGTTCAAACTCCGTTTCGCTCGCTTCATCCACGAACAAACGCCAGACGCGGCCCAGGAATCGATAAACGCCCTCGACCCCTTTCGTGTTCCACGGCTTCACCATTTCCAGCGGGCCCATGAACATCTCGTAAAGGCGGAAGGCATCGGCGCCGAATTCCTTGAGAATGTCATCCGGGTTCACCACGTTGCCGCGGCTCTTGGACATCTTTTGCCCATCTTCGCCGAGGATGAGCCCCTGGTTCACGAGCTTGAAGAACGGCTCCGGCGTCGAGACCTGGCCGAGGTCGAACAACACCTTGTGCCAGAACCGGGCGTAAAGCAGATGCAACACGGCGTGCTCCGTGCCACCCACATACAAATCAACTCCCGGAGTCGTGGATTTGTGTCCAATGTCCAATGTCCCGAGTCCAATGTTTGCCGACTTTGGACTTTGGACTTCGGGCTTTGGACTCTGGCCTGCTCCCATCCAATAACCCTCCGCTTCCCGGCCGACGAACGCGTTTGAATTCTTCGCATCGAGATAACGCAGGTAATACCAGCAACTGCCGGCCCATTGCGGCATGGTATTCGTCTCGCGCACGGAACCGTCGGGCAGATTAACCCAATCCTTCGCCCGGGCGAGCGGCGGTTCGCCGGTGGCGGTGGGTTTGTAATCCGTGAGCGCCGGCGGCAGCACCGGCAACACGGATTCCGGCAACGCTTCGTGATAGGGTGGCTGACCGCAAGGTCCGGCGGCATCCTTCTTCCAGACAATCGGGAATGGCTCGCCCCAGTACCGCTGCCGCGAAAAAAGCCAGTCGCGCAGCTTGAAGTTGACCGTCTTTTTGCCGAGACCTTTCGCTTCGAGCCAGGCCGTGATTTTCTTTTTGGCCTCGGGCGTGGGCAAACCGGTGATGGAAATCTCCGGCCCGGTGGAATTCACCGAAGTGCCGTCGTCCACAAACCCGTGCCAATCGGTTTTCGGGTCGGGCGGCTGGACGACCTGGATGACCGGCAGATTGAACTTGGTGGCGAACTCGAAGTCGCGCGTGTCATGCGCCGGCACGGCCATGATGGCGCCGGTGCCATAGCTGGCGAGAACGTAATCGGCAATCCAGATGGGAATCTTCTGGCCGTTGACCGGATTGATGGCGTAAGCGCCGGTGAAAACGCCGGTCTTTTCCTTGGCCAGTTCGGTGCGTTCGAGGTCAGACTTTTTCGCGACTTCAGTTTTATACTTCGCTATCGCTTCGCGCTGTTCTGCCGTGGTGATCTGCTCAACCAGCCTGTGTTCCGGCGACAGCACCATGTAAGTCGCGCCAAACAACGTGTCGGGACGCGTCGTGAACACGCGGATAAACGTGCTGTCAGCATCTTGCTGGCAGGACTGACTGGTTTGATCTGCCGGCGAGACGCCGGCAGCACGTTGAACGATCTGAAAATCAACCTCCGCTCCTTCACTCCGCCCGATCCAGTTCCGCTGCATTTCCTTGAGCGAATCGCTCCAGTCAATCGTGTCGAGGTCGGCCAGCAGTTTCTCGGCGTAGGCGGTGATGCGGAGCATCCATTGACGCATCGGTTTGCGAACAACAGGAAAGCCGCCAACTTCAGATTTGCCGTCCACAACTTCCTCATTTGCGAGAACCGTGCCAAGCTGTTCGCACCACCAGACCGGTTGCTCGCTGACGTAGGCAAGACGCTTGGAGTCACGCCAGGTGCGGCGGTGGAATTCAAACGTGCTGCCGGCATCCTGCCGGCAGTTCTGACTGGACGCTTTCGCCGTTGCTTTTCGTGAAGTTTGATCTGCCGGCAGGATGCCGGCAGCACGTTCCAACTCCGCCGGATACTTCAACGTTTCCATCGGCTCGGCCTTGTTCGTTTCCGGATTGAACCATGAGTTGTAGAGCTTGAGGAAAATCCATTGCGTCCATTTGAAATAATCCGGGTCGGTCGTGGCGAGTTCGCGCGACCAGTCGTAGCTGAATCCGAGGCTTTTGATTTGCTTCGTGAAGTTGGCGACATTCGCCTCGGTGGTCTGGCGCGGGTGCTGGCCGGTCTTGATGGCGTACTGCTCGGCGGGCAGACCGAAAGCATCCCAGCCCATCGGATGCAACACATGAAATCCCTGCGCGCGCTTGTAGCGGGCGAGGATGTCGGTGGCGGTATAACCTTCCGGATGGCCGACGTGCAGGCCTGCGCCGGAGGGATAGGGAAACATGTCGAGAATGTAAAATTTGGGTGGCAACCGCGTGGCCGCCACCTTGCCGGAAAGATTATGGCGCCGGGCAAAAGGATGTCCGTCCGGAAGCGTTTCGCCCGGATTGAACGCGCGAAAGGTCTGTTGTTCGTCCCAAAATTGCTGCCATTTCGGTTCGATCAAATGAAACGGATATTGTCTGCGGCTGCTCGACATAGAACGGGGAATTTATAGTCCAAAGGCCAAAGTCTAAAGTCCAAAGTCGCGACTTCACGCAATTGACCGACTTTGGACATTGGACTTGGGACTTTGAACTTTCCAAACCAACCGCAAACCTTCCAGCGTCAGATTCGGTTCCACGGCTGAAATCTCCGACAGTTTGGACGCCATCAGCTTCGCGTAACCGCCGGTGGCGACAACCGGCAGGCGTTTCGCTTTCAACTCACGCTTCAATTCGCCAATCAATTCCCGGATCAGCCCGCGATATCCATGCACCGCGCCCACCAGCATCGCTTCTCCGGTGCTTTTGCCGATGCTCGTCTTGATTTCGCGGATTTTGATGCGCGGCAACAGCGCGGTTTTCTCGTGCAGATAATCCGTCATCGCCGCCAGCCCCGGGGCGATGATGCCGCCCGCGTAATTGCCGGCGCGATTGACCACATCCAGCGTGACCGCCGTGCCAAAATCCAGCACCACCACCGGCGCGCCAAACCGGTGCCGCGCCGCCACCGCATTGGCCAGGCGATCCGGACCGATGGTGTCCGGTTTTGGATAATCGATCCCCACGCCGCGCACGGTTTTTGGTGTGAGTTCGAGCACGCCCAACTGCCAGAATTGCCGGACCACCTTGCGTACGAACGGTGTCGCGCGCGGCACGACGCTGCAAAGCGCCACACCGTCCAGACGGGCGCCGCCAACGAATTTTCGCATCTGCTTCGCCGCCGCGCCGTCGAACCAGTCCGCCGTGGGAAGGTTGGTCTGTTTCACAACCCGCCGGCCGTCCGCCAGACCGGTGTGCGTGTTCGTGTTGCCAATGTCGAAAAGCAGAATCATATCCCCGCAGATTGCGCTGATGAACGCAGATTTTTCAGAGGTTGGAAATTTGAGACCGGTTGATCCCGATGATTCAAAACCATCCGCTGATACTCCAAACTCGGTGAACCGAAATTGAAGAGCAAAGCCCGGGTGAACTTCACGGCATTCAGGTAATTGATGACCTGTGATTTGTCCGCGTCACCAAGCTTTTCGATGGCCTTCAGCTCCACCAATATTTCCCCGAAACAAATGAAATCGGCCTTGTAGGTGCAGACGAGCAACTGCCCTTTGTATTTCACCCGCAATGGAACTTCCCGCTGAAATGGAAGGCCCCGCGCTGTCAATTCAACGGCCAGTGCTTCCTGATAGACTGCCTCCAGAAATCCGTGGCCGAGTTCACGATGAACGTCCATCGCCGCACCGATGATTGCGTAAGTTTGTGCATCCGTGTTCATATCGCACCCGCAGATTAAACGTATATACCTGAAAAAAAGCCAGAATTCATCTGCGAAAATCTGCGTCATCTGCGGGAAATCATTTCTCCAGGGTCACATCGCCGCCGGTGACGCGCTCCAGGTGCCCGTGCTCGGTGCGCAGCAGCAGGGCGCCGTCGTCATCCAGCGACTCCGCGCGGCCGCGAATCCGGCGCTCGCCGGTCTGAATCGTCACGTTGCGGCCAATCGTCTTGCAATGCGCTTCCCATTCGTCCGCCACCTCCGCGAAGCCGCCGCCGCAAATCCGCGCGTAATCGCGATCCAGTTCGCGCAAAATCGCCGTCGCTAGTCCCG
>Ga0187851_10000624_pt1 | contig 35805 bp, 32 predicted proteins | sample June2016WEW_6_10_FD_132997 | JGI IMG/M metagenome (GOLD analysis project Ga0187851, IMG submission 132997) | Peatland microbial communities from SPRUCE experiment site at the Marcell Experimental Forest, Minnesota, USA - June2016WEW_6_10 | ecosystem: Environmental > Terrestrial > Soil >...
CGCCTTTCTGACCAACTGGCTGCGCGTTCGAACGCCAGCCCTTACAAACAATTGCTGCACCACGGACTTCACGGAACTTTCCGAGAGGCCGATATTGTCTCCAATCTTCCGATTGGTAAGCCCCTCGAGAATGCCAACCAGCACGTTCTCCTCTCTATCGGTCAGGGCGCTTCCGGATTTACGATCGCCTGGCCGAGGCCGATCGGCCGATTGATCGGCTAGCATCTGAACGACGTTCTGATCGACCCAGAGCGCGCCACTCGATACCAGCCTGATAGCCTGTACGAGACGATCCGGGGCCTCGGACTTCATAAAAACGCCCGACGCGCCGAGTTTCAGGGCGTCAGCCAAGTCCCTTGCATCAAACGCTCCGGCAATGATCAGGAAGCGGCCCTTGTAGCCAGCGCGCCGACCGGCGGATATTAACTCATCTTTGCGTTCCCTGCATAAGTCCAAATCCAAAAGGACGATATCGACTGATGCACCGCTCAGGATCTCAAGAGCTTCGGCGGTCGTGCCGCACTCGCCCACCACTTCAAGACCTGGTTGTGTTGCCAGGAATCGACTCAAGCTGGACCGAAACAAAGCCTGACCGTCAATCAGGATCAGCCGAATTTGATTTTTCTGCGCTGGTTCGTCCATGCTTCCTACTCTCGAGATCGGTCGCTCAGGTCATCTTATTGCAGATCGCAAGCTCTGCCAAGCGCTTCGCCTGAAAGACTGGGACGTTGCCCTAAAGAGCGATCGTTTTATTGCCAGGTGACCTCGATATATAGTCGGTCGCGCGACTAATCCTCCGATTGTCAAAAGAGGGCTGGCCGCCGTACGAAAGATCGATGGATGGCCGGCTTGGAGCGCGATAGACTGAGGCTCTGTCGAATGACGATTCCGGCCACGATTACAACTGTTATGAGACGCACCAACCGGATCTTGCCGCATTGCGCCCTTTATTGGATTCTCACCGCGGCATGCCCGCCCACCGCGGCCTTCGCCCAGACCGCCCTCACCTGGCAACAGGTTAAAGACAGGTTCGCGGCTGCGAATCCCACGCTGAAGGCGGCTCAACTTAATATCGATGAAGCCCGCGCGGCCGAGATCACCGCATACCTCCGGCCTAATCCGAGTTTCACGTTCTCGACGGATGGGACTCAAATCGCCCCTTATGACGTCAACGGAATCTGGCGACCGTTCGCCGGCACACAGTTTTTGACCGCGTTCGCCTATCTCCACGAACGCGATCACAAGCGGGAGTTGCGGCGTGACCAAGCCAAGGAGTCCACCGTCATAGCGGCATCGTCTTATCTGGACCAGGAGCGCGGTCTGATGTTCAACTTGCGGAACGCGTTTGTCCAAACATTGCAAGCCAAAGCCGTCCTTCAGAACGCGCAAGAGAACCTGGCGTACTGGGATCGGGAACTCGACGTGTTCCGCCTGCGCTTCAAGGCCGGCGACCTCGCCGAGGTGGATTTGAAACGCCTGGAATCGCAGCGCGTTCAGTTTGAATCCGACTTCGAAACGGCGATGGTGAATCTCCGGACGGCGAAGATCCAGCTTCTAATGCTTCTAAACGAACGGACTCCGATTGAGCAATTCGACGTGTCCGGACCGTTCGATTTCAGCGACGCGTTAGGGCCGCTCGAGGAATTCCGGAACATCGCCCTGGAAGCGCGGCCGGACCTGAAGGCCGCTGTTCAGAGCGTGGAATTAGCGAAGATCACGCACCAGCTTGCGGTCGCCAACGGATCGACCGATCCGACCTACAGCCTGTGGTGGACGCACAACCCGGCGTTCGTCAACCCGGATGGCTTCAACACGCTCGGGGCCAGTATCAGCATCAATCTCCGCATCTTCGACCGGAATCAGGGCGAGAAAGCCCGAACTCAGGTCGACATCGGCCGCAACGAGCGATTGCGGGACGCCAACATGGCGCAAGTCTTCAACGACGTCGATTCCGCCTACTGGACGCTGGTCCAAAACGTGAACCTTCTGAAGCCGTACAAGACCAAGTACCTGCCGTTGGCGACGGATATTCGCGACAACGTGTCTTTTGCCTACCAGAACGGAGGCGCATCGTTGCTTGATTTTCTGGATGCCGAGAAAAACTATCGGGACAATCGATTGGCCTATTTGAACCTGATTGGCGCGTATTTGACCGCCGCGGCGCAAATGAACATGGCCGCGGGACGGGAGGTTGTTCAATGAATCGCGTGCTTATTCTCGAAGCAACCTTGTGTTCAGGTTTGGCCCTGCTGGCTACCGGATGCGAGAGAAGGGTCACAGCCCAAGAAAGCGCGGAGGCCGACACGGGTCCCGGTCCCACAACCGTGCGGCCCGACCTGGATACCAACAACTTCAAGGTGGATCACCCGGAGCAGTTTCCCCTGGCAACGGCGGGTGAGCGCGTGGCCGCGCCGGAGTTGAGCGCGACCGGAGTGGTGAATCCCGACGTCTCGCGGCAGGCGCCGGTACCGTCGCTCGCCACCGGGCGAGTCGTGGAAATCGACGCGCGGCTGGGCGATGAAGTGAAAAAGGGCCAGCTTCTGTTCAAAGTGCGCAGCCCGGACATTGCCGGCGCGTTTTCCAATTACCGCCAAGATGTCAAGAATGAGGAACTGACCAAGATCCAACTCGACCGCGCCAACATCCTGTTCTCGCATGGCGCGATTCCGAAGAGCGCTCTGGAAATAGCCCAGAACGCCGAAGACGACAACCTCGTCGTCCTCGAAACGGCCAAGGAACAACTCGGACTGCTGGGGGTCGACCCCGACCATCCCACGGGCATCGTCGAAGTCTTCGCTCCGGTATCGGGAACCATCACGGACCAGGAGATCACCAACCAATCGGGCGTCCAGGCGCTGACGCCGCCGAACCCGTTCACGATTTCCGATCTGTCGCAAGTCTGGATCATCTGCGACGTGTGGGAAAACAACATGTCGCAAGTTCACATTGGCGAGTACGCCGACATCCATCTGGTCGCCTATCCCAGCCGGGTTCTGAAGGCGCGAATCAGCAACATCCTGCCGATCATCGACCCCAATATTCGCACCGCCAAGGTTCGCCTGGAAGTTGAGAATCCCGGCCTGATGCGGGTAGGGATGTTCGTCACCGCGACCTTCCACGGCGAAACTCTGGAAAAGCACGCTACCGTGCCGGCCACCGCGATTCTGCACCTGCACGACCGCGAATGGGTCTACACGCCATTAGGAAATGGCCGGTTCCGGCGCCAGGAAGTAACCGCCGGGAACATGCTCCCAAACAACGTGCAGGAGGTGGTCGCGGGTCTCAAGCCTGGCGACCAGGTAGTTTCGCGCGCACTCGTCTTCCAGAACACGGTGGAGCAATAAGCCATGATTCGTCGAGTAGTCGACTTTGCCCTGGACAAACGCCTCTTCGTATTGGCATTCGCCCTGCTTCTGGTGGTCGCGGGGATCGCCGCGTTCCACGCTCTTCCCATCGAGGCCTATCCCGACGTGGCGGACAATTACGTCGAGATCGTCACCCAGTGGCCGGGCATCTCCGCCGAGCAAATGGAGCAGCAGATCACGATACCGCTTGAAATTGTGATGAACGGCATGCCTCACGTCACCCATTTGCGGTCGTTCTCCTTGTTCGGTCTCTCCGACATCAAGCTCATTTTCGACGACGAAGAACTGAATGCCTGGGACCGCGAGCGGGCGCTCGAGCGGCTCTCGCAGGTCAGTCTTCCGCCTGCCGCGGTCGCCGCCGGGGTGGCGCCGCAAATACAGACCGACTGGAGCCCTGCCGGTCAGATCTTCTTCTTCACTTTGCACACCACCAACCCGGCGTATGACGTCATGGAGCTGAAGTCCATTGAAGACTGGGTGGTGGAAAAGAACTTCAAGGCCGTTCCCAACATAGTCGACGTCGCCAGCTTCGGAGGACCCACTCGTGAATACCAGGTCCGCGTGGACCCCGACAAGCTGATTTCCTACGGACTCAGCATCGGCCAGGTGGAACAACAGCTTACTAATAACAACGCCAATGGGGGTGGAAGCTTCGTCGAAGCCGGCCTGCAACAGGTCAATATTCGGGAAGTGGGTTTGGTCCGGAACGTTCACGATATCGAAAACACCGTGATCCTGACCAAGAACGGCACGCCGCTCCATATCAGAGATATCGCCGTCGTTGCACAAGGCCCTAAGATACGCCTTGGGCAGTTTGCCCGGTCGACCCGGCTCCAGGACGGAGTGGTCGTCGACAACGACGATGTCGTTTCCGGCATTGTGCTCCTGCGAAAGGACGCCGAGGCGGACGCCGCCTTGCAGGGGATTCACAAGAAAATGGCGGAACTGAACGATCACATCCTGCCTTCCGGCGTGACCATCGACCCGCTCATCAACCGCAGCGATCTGGTACGCTTCACCACCCATACAGTGCTGCACAATCTGACTGAGGGCTTCATCCTGGTCACGATTATTCTGATGCTGTTTCTGGGAAATGTGCGAGCCGCCCTGATCGTGGCAATCACCATCCCGTTCTCCCTGTTGTTCGCCTCCATTTGCCTGGACCTTAGGCATGTTCCGGCGAACCTTTTATCGTTGGGAGCTTTGGATTTCGGCATGGTGGTGGATGGGGCGATCGTGATGGTGGAAAACATCGTGCGTCACCTGGGGCACAGGGAAGAGGTGAGCAAGCCGGTTCGCGCCCGAATCCGCGACGCCGCGCATGAAGTACAGCGGCCTGTCTTTTACGCCATCACCATCATTATTACGGCCTATTTGCCTATTTTCACTTTGCAGCGGGTGGAGGGCCGGCTGTTTCGGCCGATGGCCTGGACCGTGGCATTCGCGCTCTTGGGCGCGGTAGTGTTCTCGATGACTATTGCCCCGGTCCTGGCGAGCTTTCTTTTTCGCAAGGAAACGCGCGAATGGGAGAACCCGGTGGTCGTCTGGGTGACGGGACTATACCGGAGCGCGATCACCTGGACGGTTCGAAACGTCTGGGCAATGGTTCTGGTCTCTATAGCCGCCGTGTGCTGCAGCCTTTGGCTGTTACAAGGCGAAAGGATCGGATCCGAGTTTCTGCCGCACCTGGATGAAGGCGCCCTGTGGGTGCGCGGCACGCTGGCGCCCAGCACCGGACCGACCGAAGGCATCCGGCTCTCGAATCAAGCTCGACTCATCCTCTGTTCGTTTCCCGAAGTGACCCAGTGCTCCAGTCAAACCGGGCGTCCGGACGATGGAAGCGACACCACCAGCTTTTTCAATACGGAGTATTTCGCCGATCTGAAGCCCAAAGAGCAGTGGCGCCCGGCGTTTCACCAGAACAAAGACGCGGTGATCGCGGCCATGAACCGCGAGTTATCGAAGCTGCCGGGGGTAGTCTGGGGCTTCTCACAGCCGATCGCCGACAACATGGAAGAAGCGGTCAGCGGGGTCAAGGGACAGCTTGCGACGAAGGTCTACGGCGAGGATTTGCGGGTTCTGGAGGATAGAGCGGAACAGATCGTCAATGTCATGAAAACGGTTCGGGGAATCGCGGACCTTGGCATTTTCCGAGTCGTCGGCCAGCCCAACGACAACTTCATAGTGGATCGGGAGGCGGCCGCGCGTTATCAACTCAACGTCGCGGACATCCAGGATGCCATTAACACGGCGGCGGGAGGAAACGCCCTCACCCAGGTATTGCAAGGCGAAGCGCGATACGACCTGGTGATGCGCTATCTTCCCCGGTTCCGCAGCACCAAAGAGGCCATCGAAAACATTCGTCTTCTGGCGCCAACGGGCGAGCGGGTATCGCTCGGACAGCTCTGCAAGGTCGAGGAGCGGGACGAAGGCGGCGAAATCTATCGCGAAGGGAACGAGCGGTATGTCCCGATCAAGTACAGCGTCCGCGGCCGCGATTTGGGCGGCGCCGTCGAAGAGGCGATTGCGAAGGTAAACAAGCAGGTGCAACTCCCGCGCGGCTATCACATTAATTGGGAGGGCGAATACGAGAGCGAAAAGCGGGCGGAGGCGCGTCTCTACATTATCGTCCCTTTGACCATTTTCTTCATTTTCCTGATCATCTATGGCGCCTTCGGTTCCGCCAAGTGGGCATGCCTGCACCTGGTCAACGTCGGGGTAGCGCGCGTGGGCGGGCTCATGGCGCTATACATCACCGGAACGCACTTCAGCGTCTCCTCCGGCGTCGGCTTTATGGCCCTGTTCGGCGCCTCGATCCAGACGGGCGTCATCATGGTCGAATACATCAATCAGTTGCGCTCCCGGGGAATGCCAATCGTCGAAGCCGCAATTGAGGGCGCGACACGCCGGCTCAGACCCATTACGATGACCATGCTGGTGGCTACGCTAGGCCTGCTGCCGGCTGCGATGTCCCACGCGATCGGCTCCGATTCTCAGCGCCCCTTTGCGATCGTGGTAGTGGGAGGCCTGATCGCCGACCTCGCCATGAGCATCTTCCTGCTGCCCACGTTTTATGTCTGGTGGGCGCGCCCGACCGATCACTTGCCGGCGGTGGAAGAGGCGAGAAGCGTGTACGAGAACGGCGAGAACGGGCACGAATAGGTTCAGCATGACGATGCGAATACTGGCGGTGATTGGGGTCGGAGTCAGTTGTCTGCTGCTGGCCGCCGACGAACCCGAGGAGAAGGTGCGGATGAGCAGCACAGAGCGAATGGACTTTCCGCCCGGTGGCACGCTCAGGCTAAGGAACTCGACTGGCGCGCTGACCGTGGAGGGATGGGAACAGCCCTACGTGGAGATCACTACGATCAAGTCCACGAAGGTCGCGTACGACGCCCGCGAGCGCGGAAGCGCCATGCACGAGTTGGATAGGGTGCGCGTCACGGCCGGGCGCCGCGGCGACGAGTTGGTCGTCACTACGGATTATCCCCGGCATCGGATTGTTTTTCTTCCTCCTCTTCCTTATTCCCTGGCTGAAAAGGTCAGCTTCGATCTGGAATACCGCATCAAGGCGCCACGGACGGCGCGACTGGTCGCCGAGCACGACGCCGGGGAGGTAAACGTCGACGGATTAAGCGGCGATATCGACGTGACTTTGCGTCAGGGGGAAGTTCTGCTCCATCTTTCCGAGGAAGGCCAATACGACATTCATGCCGAGAGCGATATCGGCAATGTGAAGTCGGACTTCCCCGGACAGGAGAAGCCCAGGCGGGGGCTTTTCGGACACCGCGTAGTGAATGGAAATTCAATTGCGGCGCACAAGCTGAATCTGAAGGTCGGATTCGGGGACATCGTTATCCTCAAGACGCGGACGCCGACGCCGCCCGAACCGCTGGGACCGGCGGCGAAACAGGAGGGCCTATGAACCGGCAGACAATCGGCGCCCGCATACGGCAGATCGGGATCGTTCCCGCGCTTCGTCTCGCCTCCGCCGAGGACGCTTTGTTCGCCGCAAAGGCGATTTCAGAGTGCGGCATTCCCATCGCGGAAGTGACCATGACGATTCCGGGAGCCGTCGAGGTGATTTCCGAGCTTACCCGCAGCCGGCCCGAAATGATCGTTGGCGCGGGTACGATTGTCGACCTTGAAACGGCGGGCCGCTGCCTGGACGCCGGCGCCCAATTCCTGACCAGTCCGGGGCTCGATATTGAGATTGTGGAGTTCGCGGCAAAGCACGATGTGGTGGCGATGCCGGGGGCCTTGACGCCCAGCGAAGTCATGGCTGCCTGGAAGGCGGGCGCCGACTTCGTCAAAGTCTTTCCCTGCTCGGTGCTCGGCGGCGCCAGCTACATCAGGGCGCTCAAGTCGCCTTTTCCGAACATATCATTAATCGCTTCCGGAGGCGTGACTCAAGGGAACGTCGCCGATTTCATCCTGGCGGGGGCCGCGGGCGTGGGAATTGGCCGGGACTTGATCAATCCGGAGGCTGTGCAGCGGCGTCAAGTGGATTGGATTCGCGAACTGGCCGGGCGCTTCTTGGAGATCATCAAGGCCGCACGCAGTCTAAGGAAGGCGTGAAACTCGCTAGCGGGAGACGGGCAGGCCGGCGCTTTTCAGCAACTCAAGGACCTGGCGGCGGTTGGCATCCGTGGGCTGCGCACGGAGGGCCTTCAGCAGGGCCAGCAAGCCGGGGTTGGCCTCACCCTTCTGGTCGAGCGCCATGGCCAGGTGATCGCGGAAAGCGGTGTTTCCGGGATCCTTTTGGACCAGTGGGGCGAAGGCGGCCCGGGCTTCGTAGAGCATCCCCTTCTTCAGATAGACCCAACCGACGGTGTCGGCAATCTCGGCCGCAGTGGGCGCCAGCCGTTGCGCGTGGCGCGCCAGGGAGAGCGCCCGGTCGAGGTCTCCGCCGTGTTCCGCCAGGTTGAAGGCGAGATTGTTGAGCAGAAGGGCGTTGTTGGGGTCCACCCGGATGGCGTCCTCATAGGCCTGCTGCGCCTCCCAACTGGAAGTGGCTTCGAGGAGGAGGGCGAGTGGGCTGAGCACGCGCGGGTCATTGGGCAGGGTCTGGCGCGCGTTCTTGAGGGCCGAAACGGCGGAAGCCAGGTCGTTCTTGCGGCGGTAGATCTCTCCCAGGGCCAGATAAAGCTCTCCGGCGGCTCTGGTCCCCTTGCCGGTTGCGTCCAAGACCTTCTGAAACTGGGAGATGGCCTGATCCCACTTCCCGGCGGCGACGTAGACATTGCCCAGCGCCGCCGTTAAATCCCGGCTGTCCGGATCGAAGGAGGATTCGGCTTCGAGGAGGCGGGTGGCCTCGTCAAACCTGCTCTGCGCCAGATACGTCTGGACCAGGCCCATCAGGCCGCGATGGTTCCTGGGCTCGAGTTCGCGGAGACGTTGAAACGCCTCCTCGGCGGCGGCGTAGTTCTTGGCGGCGAAGGCCGCGGCGGCGGACCTATAGAGCGCGTCGGCGGAACCTGGCTCGGGCGGCGCGGCGGCCTGACCTCCGGCCGCGGAAGCGAAGGCCAGCAGTGCGAGGGACACGACGGCGGCCGCGCGGGCGAAAGGACGGAAGAGATCGACAAACATAATTGCGCTCCCTGGGTCGCGCCGGATTCTATCCGGCGATGGCGGCGGCCAGACCTTCAGGATACCCACAAGGTTGGGGTCGAGTGGGAGAGGGCTCCTGCGTTGTCGCTTGGGCAACCGGTCCGAGCTTCGCTCGGATTGACAAGGCTGGAGCCTTATCCCACGTTATCTCAGAACGTATAGAGGAGCGTGCCTGGCGCCGACTCGGCCGGGCCGCCTCCGGCGGTGACGGCGGCTTCGCCCTCGGGGCTCATCACGCGGTAATAGATGCCGGTATCGGCCCGGTACATCTCCAATTCCGATGGACGGGGAAGGGTGCCCTGGATGAGGGCCTCGGAAAGCGGGTCCTCGATGTATTTCTGGAGGGCGCGCCGCAGGGGCCGGGCGCCATAGCTGCGGTCGCCGCAGGTCTTCTCGAGAATGTACCGGGAGGCGTCCGGCGCCAGGCGAATTTTCACCTGCTTGGCCACCAGGTTGACGTTCACCTGATCCACCAGCAGGTCGATGATGCGGACCAGGTCGTCGTCGGTGAGGGCGCTGAACAGGATCACCTCGTCGAGGCGGTTCAGAAATTCGGGGTTAAAAACCTTTTTTACTTCAGCGCGCACCATCTCCTCGACCTTATCGGAGACGCCTTCACCGGACGGGGCGGAGAAGCCCAGGTGCCCGCGTTTCTCGAGGAAGCGGGCTCCCAGGTTGGAAGTCATGATGATGATGGTGTTCTTGAAATCCACCTGATTGCCGAGCCCGTCGGTGAGGTGGCCGTCTTCGAACACCTGGAGCAGGATGTTGTAGATATCCGGATGGGCCTTCTCGATTTCGTCGAGCAGGATGATGGAGTACGGGTTACGCTTGACGCGCTCGGTGAGCTGGCCGCCCTCCTCGTAGCCCACATATCCGGGAGGCGAACCGATGAGCTTGGAGATGGCGTGTTTCTCCATGTACTCGGACATATCGAAGCGGACGAGGCTCTTTTCGCTGCCGAACAGGAAAGCGGCCAGGGCGCGGGCCACTTCGGTCTTGCCCACGCCGGTGGGTCCCAGGAACAGGAACGAACCCGCCGGGCGGCTGCTCGATTTGAGGCCGGCGCGCGAGCGGCGGATGGCGCGGGCCAGCGCGGAGATGGCCTTTTCCTGGCTGACGATGCGGGTGTGCAGCTCTTCCTCGATGCGCAGGAGCTTGGTGATCTCCTCCTCTTTGATAGCGGTCATGGGCACGCCGGTCCAGCGAGCCACCACGTCTTCGATATCGTCCTTGGTGACGCAGCCGGTGGAGGAATCGTCGAGGTTGTATTTTTCGCGCAGGAGGCGCATGTTCTCGCGCTCCTTGCGCTCTTCGTCGGAGTAGAAGCGCGCCTTCTCGAACTCGTGGTTGGCGATGGCGTTCTCCATGCGGTGGACGATGAACTTGATGCGCTTCTGAATATCGGCCAACTCGGCGGGAAGGGTGGTCTGGCGGAGCTTGACGCGGGCCCCGGCTTCGTCGATCAGGTCGATAGCCTTATCCGGGAGGTAGCGGTCGGGGATGTAGCGGCTGGAGGTGTAGACGGCCGTCTCGATGGCGTCGTCGGCATAGGCCACGGCGTGGAATTTCTCGTAGCGGTCCTTGATGCCGAACAGGATCTTGACCGCGTCGGCTTCGCTAGGCGGCGGCACCTTAACGGCCTGGAAGCGGCGCTCGAGGGAGCGATCCTTCTCGATGGACTTGCGGAACTCGGCGGGGGTGGTGGCGCCGATGCACTGGATTTCTCCGCGCGAGAGGGCGGGCTTCAGGATATTGGCGGCGTCGAGGGAGCCCTCGGCCGAGCCGGCCCCCACCAGGGTGTGCAACTCATCGATGAAAATGATGGCGTTCTGGTTCTCCATCAACTCCTTCATGATGGTTTTGAGGCGCTCTTCGAACTGGCCGCGGTACTTGGTACCGGCGACGATGAGGGAAAGGTCGAGGGCCAGGATGCGCTTATCGGCCAGGAAAGAGGGCACGTCGCCCTCGGCGATACGCTGCGCCAGTCCCTCGACGATGGCGGTTTTGCCCACGCCGGGCTCGCCGATCAGCACCGGGTTGTTCTTGGTTCGCCGGCACAGAATCTGGACCACGCGCTCGAGCTCATAGTCCCGCCCGACGAGCGGGTCGAGGACGTTATCCATGGCGGCCTGGGTGAGGTCGCGGCTGAACTCGGAGAGGAGAGAGCTTTCCTTGGGGCGCGCGGAGGCGACCTTTTCGCTTTGCGACCGGGTGAGCTCTTCGCGGATGGCGGAAAGACGAAGACCGCGCTCGTGCAGAATCTCGGCCGCGAAGCATTTTTCCTCGCGCAGCAGGCCGAGCAGCAAGTGTTCAGTGCCGATGTGCTTGTGGCTAAGGCGCTCGGCTTCCTCCGCTCCGTAGGCCAGCACGCGCTTGCATTCGTGGCTGAGCGGGAGGTCGACCGAAGTGGAAACCTTTTCACGTATGGCGGTATGTCCCTCAATCTGCTTGCGAATGGACTCCACCGCGGCGTGCGAACGCAGGAAACGGCTGGCCAGCGCCTTGTCCTCCCGCAACAGACCGAGCAGCAGGTGTTCGGTCTCAATGTAGGGACTGCCGAACTGGCTTGCCTCATACCGCGCGAAGAAGATTACCCGGCGCGCTTTCTCCGTATAGCGCTCGAACATGGTTAAGAAGCCCCCCTAACTCTAAAGATACTCCGAGTGCGTGCCCGGATGCGAAATGAAGCGGCCGGGTCTCGGAGCGATTCGTGTATTCCCCGATCCGCGGGCGGGCGTGCCCGGCCCCTACAGTGGGGTGAGGCCGGCGCCCAAGAGCGGAGCGATGCCGCCGTTTTCCATACTCAGGACACGGTTGCACCGGCGCGCGAAAGCCAGATTGTGGGTGACCAGGACGGATGTGAGGCTGTAAGAGCGGTGCAGGTCCGAGAGCAGATCGAAGATCATCCCACCGGTCCGAAAATCGAGGTTCCCAGTTGGCTCATCCGCCAACAAAACAGACGGTTTACCCACCAGGGCGCGGGCCAGGACCACGCGCTGCTGTTCTCCGCCCGAAAGCTCCCCGGCGCGGTGCGAAGCCCGCGCGCGAAGACCCACGTCGTCCAGTTTCGACAAGGCATCCGCCGCCGCGCGTTCGCGGGCCCAGCCACGAATCAACAAAGGCATCATCACATTTTCCAAGGCGGTGAATTCAGGAAGGAGATAGTGAATCTGCCAAACGAACCCAATTTCACGATTCCGGAAATCGGCCTGCTCGGTATCGGTCAGATCCGTTATCGATCTATTTCCATAGTATATCGTGCCGGTGGAGGGCCTGTCGAGGCCGCCCAGAAGGTGGAGCAGGGTAGACTTTCCGGCCCCGGACTCCCCGACGAGCGCCAGCATCTCGCCGCGGTACACCTCAAAGGCGAGGTTGGAGAAGACCACCAGGTCCGCCGCGCCGGACTTGAAGATTTTGCTCAGGCTAGAAGCGCGAATGTATGGTTCGGACATCCCTTTCCCTACGATAGCGGCATTGATGGAACGAAGCCAAATACCCCCAAATGCGGGCATTCGATGGAGAGAAACGCCGCGACTCGATCCCAGGATAGCGAACCGGCGGTGGCGGGAAGGCAGTGCCCCGCGGCAAGCGATTGGGAGAGAAGGAGATAGATTTTCGGAAAGGGCGTCAACCGGATCAGGCGATTTTGAAGGCCACCAGCATGCCGTCGTTCTTGTGCATGGACGCCCGAATAACGACGCTGTCATAGTTGGGGCTCGACTGAACGTAGGAGAGGAAATCCGCCATTTGTCGGGCGCTCTGGATGACGTTATCGGCCACCAGGGTTGCGCCGCGGACCAGTTTGGGCTCCAGGCCCTGGAAGTACCCCATGTACTGGGGCTTGGCGGCGTCGATAAAGACGAAGTCGATTCCCGCCGGGAGGGTGGGGATCACTTTGAGGGCATCGCCTTCGACCACCGTTACCGATTTGCTCAGGCCGACGCTTTCGAGGTTCTTGTTGGCGGTGCGCACGTTGGCCGGGTCGATTTCGAGCGAAGAGAGATGGCCGCCGGTTCTTTCAAACGCGATGCCCATGTTGATGGCGCCATATCCGATATTGGCTCCAACCTCGACTCCGCGTTTGGCGCCGCGGCTCTCGATCAGGATGCGCAGCAGCATGGCGTCCTCGGGGGTGGTGCATAGCTCGGTCCAGGGGAACTTCTCGAGGAATGCCTTGCGGAACTCGGGGCTCGAGGAGGCGGCGGGCGTTTGTGCGGAAACGGCGATCCGGCCGGCCAGAGGGGCGGCCATGGATGCGCGGATAAAGTCGCGTCTTTGCATGGCCGGGATTCTAACACCTGGCGCGGCGGGATTCCGGGCGATACACCGTCGCCCCTCTAAGACTCGCGCCGCTGGAGCCACCGGCGAAGGGACTCCTGAGTCTCTCCGGATCCGCGACCCGCCAGGAGACTCGCCACGCTGATGTCTTCGTCGAGATCCGGCCAGTGTATTCCCTCGCCGGCGGCAATTAGGCGCCAATTGGCCCGCTCCGCCGGCGTCCCGTGCGCCAAACGCGGGAACCACGCAAGGGGCGCGGTAATGGTTCTGCCATCCGCAAGGTCCGCAACCAGAGCATCATCGTTTACACTTACGCTCTGGGCCAGCGCTCCTCTGAATTCAGTTATCTTGGCGCCGGAATGAACTGCTGTAAGGTTGTGGTCTCCTCCCAATACGTCCCCTCATGGCGATTCCATTCGCCGATTACACCCACGCCATCTTGAAAGAAGATCTCGGTCGGACCGCCAGCCGTATCGTACACGACATCAAACGCGGTGGGCGGGATGCTCATGCAGCCGCAGAGACTTCGGCCGCCTTGCCCGGTCACGACCCAATGGTAAAAGGAATCCGGCTGGGTGTGATGGGTGCTCCACCCCTGGTAGTCTTCGTCCTCTCTCTGTCGTTCGCCCCACATCAGGCGCACCCGCATGGGAAAGAAAAACGCAGGCTCGAGCTCGCCAGCACGCAAGCGTTTCATGAAATCTTCACGCCCATTTCGTATGGACTCTTCTCGCCATTTCCGGCTGGCCGCCGCCGCGTTCTCATTTGGAAAAGCATCGCTGCCGACGACCTGATCCGATTCGCCCCAAAACGCCGACGGCAGCTCATAGATGTAGCCGTCGGTAATCAGGTACGGGTCGGCCCGCAAGCCAGATTGGTCGTAGGGTTCACCCTGAAGAACTCGCAATTCACGCCGTTTACGGAATACGATAAGACCGTCCGCCGTACGGGATTGCTTGGTGACTACCACGTCCCAAATCCAGTGATTCAGGTGCGGTCTGTCGGGATCGCCTGTTAGATATTTCGTCTCATAGATCCAGCGATTGCCAACCTCCAAAGGAAAGTGCGCCAGCACGTCGGCGGGCTGCAACTCCCGGCTGAGGACCCAGTTGCGCTCTTGGGCGCCTGCGAGCACAATCACCGCGGCCAGGAACGCGAAGGGCGCGGCCCTTATGACCATTTAATCCGTCCCGCTTTGGATTATCGCACGTTGCGAGTTGTGGCCCCGGCGCCGCGATTTGGGTGCGCGGGCGCTGCCTGCTAAGGTGATTGGGTTGGAGCGCGTTTGAAGATCCGATCCAGGAAGTTCGACGGCCGTTGCGCCAAACATAAGCGATTCAATCCGGCTACCGACGGGCGCGGCGCGATCCGAGGCGCGTGCCCGCGGTGTCACCTGCTGTTCGACATTTGGGAGGCGTCTTTGAAGCTGAACCAGTTGATCCGCCGGTTCGATCCTTCGCACGACGATCTGGAGCGGCCCAAGGCCCCGCCGGCGCCCGATCCGCGACAGTTGAGCCTCATCGAATAGCGGCGGCCTGGCCGGTTTTTCGCGCTAGTGCAGCGTTTCCTCATACTCGCCGGTCGAGGCGCCCACGTAGACCGAGAAGTCGGAGGTTTGCAATGAGTCGCCCCAGATGATCCGCCAGACCGGCTCCTGGTATTTCTTCACCTTCTCGAGTTGCATGGAGATGGGCTTGCCCGAGTGCTTCTTCTCGTAATCCACGGCCTTCTCGAGGGCGGTTTCGAGAGCCGCGCCGGTATCGATTTTGACAGCCAGCGCGGGGAACATCTGCTCGGGCGCGGCGGACCAGGATTCTTCCGGGCCCGCGAAGACGTCCTTGTGGAGGTTGCCCTCGTCTTCGACCACGGAGAACGTGAAGGACCGCGTCTTGCCTCGAAAAGGGGAAACGAAGGTAGCCCCCCATGCCGCGGCCTTGCCGCGGACCGCCGGAACCTGCGAGAGAGGGATGCTGCTCATTTTCAGGACCTCGCAATCCGGGTCCCAGGCCCGCGCGACGGCATACATTTTCCAAAACGCGCTTAGCCCGCCGATGGGCTCGGGCGGATTTTCGGCCTCCTTCCTGGCGGTGGGGGCCGGCTGGGAGCAGCCTCCAAGGACCAGCGCAAGAGCGCAGCCCGATAGAAACGGCAGCTTTCTCATAGTTGCCCGCGCAGACACATTCTAGCAACGCACGCCGCAGGGAGAGCCGGCAGACCAGGTTGTGCGAACCCTTGCCGCCGGCCGGCGCCGGATGTTACCTTGGCTGCCGACAAGGAGAAACTCTTATGCGAAGAGTCGCCGGCCTGATTCTCGTTTTTGGCATTGCCTGCTGCGCCCAGACCAGGAGCGCCATGGAGGCCGATCCCTCCGGCTGGAAGGACATCATGCCGGCGGCCTCGCTGGCCGGTTGGACGCGCCAGCTTTTCATGGCCCGGCCCAATGCCGTTCTCGCCCCGGTCTCGCAGTGGAAGATCGACGAGCAAAACCACACGCTCCTGTGCGAGGGCAACGGGGGTCATGATTGGCTGCGCTACGATCAGGAACTTGCGGACGCCATTTTTCACGCCGAGTACCGCTTCACCAAGATCGAAAACGGCAGGGGCTACAACAGCGGCGTGATGCTTCGCAACAGCGCGGATGGCACGACCTATTTCCAGGCGCAGGCAGGTGAAGCGGGAACCGGCTACCTGTTCGGCAGCTTCCCGGTGGACGGCCAGCCCAAGCGCTTCAACTTGCAGCGAACCATGACCGAAGACCGGGTCAAGCCGGCGGGGGAATGGAACGTCTTCGAGATGCGCGCGGAAGGCCCCAAGATTACCGTGTGGGTGAACGGCGCGGTAGCCAGCGAATACTCCGATCCGGCGCTTCCGCTCAAAGGCTACGCCGGCCTGGAAGGCGAAGGCTACCGGATCGAGTTTCGCAATATCAAGATCAAGGTCCTGAAGTAGGGCGGAAGAATGCCGGCGGGGACGCCGGCATGGCAGGCCGGAGGCCCGCTGCATGGAGGGCGGCGCGGCTATTGCTTGGCCGCCAGAAGCTGATCGTAGATCTCGCGTTTGGAAAGGCCGCGGCGGCGGGCCACCTGTTTGATGGCCTCCATGCGAGGCGTCCCGCCGCGCATCAGCGCTTCCACCGCTTCGATCGCCGGGGTCTCGTCGGGAGGCGGCGCAACCGCCTTGCCGATGAGCAGGGTGATCTCCCCTTTCACGGAATCGCGCAGGGCCAGTTGGGCGCGGATTTCGGCCGCCGTTCCGCGCAGGAACTCCTCGTGGATCTTGGTGAGTTCGCGCGCCACCACCACCGGGCGCTGGCCCAGGATCTGCTCGACGGCTTCGAGCGCCTCCAGGATCCGATGGGGGGCCTCATAGAAAACGAGGGTGGCCTCTTCGCCGGCCAGCGCCTCGAGCGCCTTGGCCCGCTGACCCGGCTTGGGTGGCAGGAACCCGCCGAAGTGGAACGCGTCGGTGGGCAGCCCGGAAGCGGCCAGCGCGGCCAGCGCAGCCGAGGCCCCCGGCACGGGCTGCACCGGGACGCCGCTTTCAATGGCCGCTTTGACCAGGCGGTAACCCGGGTCCGAGACCAGCGGCGTGCCTGCGTCGGACACCAGCGCCACCACCGCGCCCGCGCGCAGCCGCGCCGCCAACTCCTCGCTGCGCCCGGCCTCGTTGTGGTCGTGGTAGCTGATGGCCGGCTTGTCGATGCCATAGTGGTTGAGCAGCTTGCGGGTCTGCCGCGTATCCTCGCAGGCGATCAGGTCGGCCTCTTTGAGGGCGCGCACCGCGCGAAAGGTGATGTCCTCCAGGTTCCCGATGGGCGTGGCAACCAGGTAGAGCAGACCGGGCATGATTTGAGTATAGGGCCGGTCTGCCACGGGGAGCCGCGCCCCGGTTCCGGCCGCGCCGAACGGGGTGGCGCTGGTTGCGTGTGGCGACACAGACACGGGTAATTGTGGGGCAGGCGCTTTCGCCTGCCAACCGGCTTCAGTAGGCGGCGCCCGAGCTTCGCTCAGACTGCCCGAGCTTCGCTCGGCTTGACAGGCGAAAGCGCCTGTCCCACATCGGAGGGTAGAATGCGAGGTATGCGGGTTGAGCAGAGCGCCGTTTCCCGTTCGCCGATCCGGGCGGCAACGTACTTGAGCAAGCGCGCCACATCGAGGCGCTGGCGTTCGGCCTCGATCACGAAGCTGGAATCGAGGATCACCCCCAGGTGGGCGGGTTCCATGGCTGGCTGCGTTCCGCTATCCCATCTTCGACGTCCTTCATGAAGCCCTCATCGGGAATTGCGGTTGTACCGCGCGCCTCGGCCAGCGCGATACTCTCCGACAGCAGACGACCCTGGGAAAGCGGCGCGCGGATCACCGCCGCGGTGCGGTGGAGCCGCCGGTAGCTGTGGGGAGAAACCGAGGACATCCATGATAAGAAAAACCGGGAAAACCGGGGCAGACGGGACGTTCTCCTCCCGTCAAGATTGAGTCAGTGCCCAGCCGTGTCCCCTGCTTCATTTCGTTTCAGTTCCGCTTCCAGCTCTTCAACGGTGGGGAGGCTCCCCTTCAGATCCGCGGGCAGCTTCAGCGTAGCAAGGTATTTCGAGATTCCGATGGGTTTCGCCGTGTCGCGCAGCGCGTATTCGGCGACGACGGCGTTCTTGGACTTACAGAGAATGACGCCGATGCTCGGCTGGTCGGCGGGGTGGCGCAGTAAGTCGTCGACCGCCGAGAGGTAGAAGTTCATCTTTCCCGCGTACTCCGGCTGGAACGCTCCCATCTTAAGATCGATGACCACGAAGCAGCGGAGCTTGGGATGGTAGAAGAGCAGATCGATCCTGAAATCCTCGCCGCCCACCTCCAGCGGGTATTGGCTTCCGACGAAGGCGAAACCTACGCCGAGTTCGAGGAGAAACTTCCGCAGGTGTTCCAGAAGCCCGGGGATTTGTCCAACAAGCTGTTGGACAAATCTGGAGTTTCTATATTTTTCGGCGATATCTCCGGTCTTCCGCGCACTGTATTGTGGGACAGACGCTTTCGTCTGTCAACCTCGCATGTACTACCGAAGAAAGCTCCCGCATTATCATCCGGATCTCAACGAGGCCAACTCCCTCTTCCTCACCTGGCGCCTGGCCGGCTCTATCCCGGCGGCTCGCCGTCCTCTGCCACCGCTCGCCACGCCCGCATCCGCGGGCCGCACCTTCCTGGCCTTCGACCGCGAAGCCGACAGAGCTGCTTTCGGGCCGGTGTGGTTGCAGGATGCCCGGGTGGCTGCCCTGGTAGCCGACGCCCTCCGATACGGCGAGACCGAACGGCACTTCGATCTCTTGCCTGCCTGGGTGATTATGCCCAACCACGTGCATGCGGTTCTGCAACCCAAGACCCCGTTACCCGTGATTACCCGTTGGCTGAAAGGCTCCACGGCGCGGAAGGCCAATCTGATCCTGGGCCGCACGGGAACAGCTTTCTGGCAGGATGAATCCTTCGATCACCGGGTACGCGATGAAGCGGAACTGGACCGGATCATTCGCTACATCGAGCAAAACCCCGTCAGCGCCGGTCTGGTAGCCAATGCACAGGAGTGGCTTTGGTCGAGTGCGCGGTTGGCAGGCGAAAGCGCCTGCCCCACAATGCCTAATGTAGAGGCTCCAGTGGCAGGCGAAAGCGCCTGCCCCACAATTCCGGAAACCCGCCGCGGAATGTAGAAACTCCAGATTTGTGCAACAACCTGTTGCACAAATGCACAATCCGGATATGCTTCGGCTAGGGCCCGCATGTACTTGAGGTTGCGAGGCGAGAAACCCTTTACCTCGGGGAATCGCAGGAAAAATGCCGGCAAGGATGCCGGCATGGCAGGCTGGAAGCCCGCTCTACGATGGTGGCCGCGGCGCATAGAAGCTCAGCGCGTTATCTCCCTGCCTGACGATCCTGACTCGCGCCAGTGGTCCATAAGTATCGGCCGGCGCGAAGCGCACGGAGTGTTGCGCCACTACCAGCTCCGGCGGCGCTTCCGCCAGTGTTTCGAGCGCGGCGGCGTATTCCCGTTCCAGGCTGTAAGGCGGGTCGAGGAACACAATCCCGGCCTGGTGGCGCGGCAGGGTTAGCAGCACGGGGCCGGCGACCACCGTCGCGCGGGCTTCGACGCCCAGCTCGGCCAGGTTTTCGCGGATGGTATTCAACGCGTGGCGGCTGCGTTCGAGGAAGTAGGCGTGATGCGCTCCGCGGCTGAGCGCTTCGATCCCCACCGCGCCAATGCCCGCGTAGGCATCGAGGAATATGGCGCCCTCGATGCGCGGGCCCAGGATATCGAAGAGGGTTTCGCGCAGGCGGTCCGGCGTGGGGCGGGTGGCATCGCCGGGGATGCTCTTCAGGCGGCGGGAACGGAACTCTCCTGCGATTACCCGCATCAGCCCACCGTCACCAGACCGTAGCGGCGCTGCCAATGGTCGCGGATGTAGGCCACCGCGCGGACCAGGTCCTCGCGGTCGGGCGGGTTGGCGACGAAATCCACGGCTTCGCGGCGGGCCAGCTCGAGGATTTCGCCATCGCGCAGGATGTTGGCCAGGCGCAGCGAGGGCAGGCCCGATTGCTTCGTGCCGAAGAACTCGCCGGGGCCGCGCAGCTTGAGGTCCATCTCGGAAATGTAGAAGCCGTCGGTGGAGTCCACCAGGGTGCGTATGCGCTGGCGGGCCGTGTCGTTCATCTTCTCCGTGACCAGCAGGCAATAGCTCTGCGCCGCCCCGCGTCCCACGCGCCCGCGAAGCTGGTGCAATTGCGCCAGGCCGTAGCGCTCGGCCTGCTCGATGACCATGACGCTGGCGTTAGGCACGTCGACTCCCACCTCGATCACCGTCGTCGAGACCAGAATCTTGATGCCGCCGTCTTTGAAGCGCCGCATGACCTCCTCTTTTTCGGCGGCGCCCAGGCGGCCGTGCAGCAGGCCCACGGGAATGTCCGGGAAGACCTCGCTCGAAAGGTGGGCGTACATTTTCTCGGCGGCCTTGATGGCCTGCGTCTCGGATTCCTCTATCACGGGGTAGACCACGTAGGCCTGGCGGCCCTGATCGATCTGCCGCTTCACGAAGCTATAGACTAGCTCCACCTGGTCGGCGGTGGCGTGTTTCGTCTGGATGGGCTTGCGGCCGGGCGGCAGTTCGTCGATCACGGAGACGTCCAGATCGCCGTAGAGCGTCATGGCCAGCGTGCGGGGGATGGGCGTAGCGGTCATCACCAGCACGTCGGGGTGGACGCCTTTTTGCACGAGGCCGAGGCGCTGCATGACGCCGAAGCGGTGTTGCTCGTCGATGATGGCGAGGCCCAGTTTGTGGAACTCGACGTCCTTTTCGAGCAGCGCGTGGGTGCCAATGGCCACGTGGACCAGCCCCTCCGCCACCAGTTTCTTGAGCTGCCCTTTTTCGCGGCTGGTGAAGGAGCCGGTGAGCAGAGCCACCGTATACCCGAGCTTGGAGAGAATCTGCTTGAAATAGATGGCGTGCTGGGTGGCCAGGATTTCGGTGGGCGCGAGCACGGCCACCTGGAAGCCGTTCTCGATGGCAATGACCGCCGCTTCGGCGGCCACGATAGTCTTGCCGCTGCCCACGTCCCCCTGCAGCAGGCGGTTCATGGGGCGCGGCTCTTTCATATCGCCGGCGATTTCCTGGATGACGCGCTTCTGCGCCCCGGTGGGCTTGAAGGGCAGCATGGTCTTGACCTGCGCGCGGACGCGGTCGTCGATGGCGAAAGCGATGCCCGGCAGGCTGCGCGCCTTGGCGCGCTTGAGCGCCACGCCGCACTCCAGCCAGAAGAACTCGTCGAAGATCAGGCGGAACTGCGCGGGCGCGCGGAAGGCGTTGAACAGGCGGAGATCGGAATCCGGCGGCGGAAAGTGCGCCTGCCGCACGGCCTCCCACAGGCCGGGCATCTTATAGCGCCGGCGCAGGAAAGCGGGCAAATTGTCTTCGAGCGGCTCGACGGTCCCGAGCACGCGGTTGATGAGCACCCGCAGCACGCGCGTAGTGAGTTTGGAGGCTGCTTCGTAGATGGGCACGATACGGCCGACATGCAGCGTGGCTTCGCCATCCTCGTCGTCGCCGGAGAGAATTTCGAACTCCGGGTGCAGAATATTGAGATCGCCCGCGTAGCTGTCGAATTCCACCTTGCCGTAAAGGGCCACCTTCATGCCTTCGGAAAAGACGCTGGCCAGGTACCCGCCGTGGAACCACTTGCAGACCAGGATGGCGCCGGAGGAGTCCGAGAACCGCGCCTCGAAGAGCCCCAGATTGCGGCGGCGGAAGCCGGAGACCCTGGAAGAGCGCACCTCCGCCAGCACGGTGGCCATTTCGCCCGGAGCAAGCTGGGCGATGGTCTTCATGTTGCTGCGGTCTTCGTAGCGAAAGGGGAAATAGCCGAGCAGGTCCTCGACCGTGGTCAGGCCCTTGGCTTCGAGCATGGCCGCGCGGGCGGGGCCGATTCCCTTGACGTAAGTGAGCGGGGTGGTGAGGTCCATGCGGGCCAGGCGCGGTGGCGGCCTCTGAAGCCAGTGTACAACTGCTGGCCCCTCGCGCCGCCGATGGGTTACCCTGGACGATTAAGGAAAACAAAACGTTGCCCAGAGTGAAAATCACCGCGCTGGGGTGCTACACACCGCCCCGCGTCCTTACCAACCAAGACCTCGAGAAGCTGGTGGAGACCAGCGACCAGTGGATTCTGGAGCGCACCGGCATCCGCGAGCGCCACATCGCGGCCCCCGACATGGCTACCTCCGATATGGCGGTGGAGGCCGCCCGCGTCGCCCTGCTCCAGGGCGGAGTAGAGGCCTCGGAGGTAAATGCGATACTCGTTTGCACGGTCACGCCGGACCACTTGTTCCCCTCGACTGCGTGCCTGGTGCAGAATCGCCTGGGCGCGAGGGGAGCGTGGGGCTTCGACCTTATTGCGGCCTGTTCGGGGTTCCTATACGGGCTCAACGTTGGGGCGCACCTGGTGGCGGGGGGCTCGCACCGGAAAGTGCTGGTGATCGGCGCGGACACCATGAGCCGCATCATCGACTACACCGACCGGGCGACGTGTGTCCTGTTCGGAGACGGCGCCGGCGCCATGTTGCTCGAGCCGGCGGAAGAGGGCGAGGATCTCGGGTTCATCGATTTCCTGGGTGAAGTGGACGGGGCGGGCGGCGAGTACCTCGTGATGCCCGCCGGCGGCAGCCGCATGCCTCCCTCGCATGAGACAGTGGAGCAGCGCCTGCACTACGTCCACCAGGACGGGCAGCAGGTTTTCAAGTACGCCGTGCGGAAGATGTACGAAGCGTGCCGCGAGCTGCTGCAGCGCAACGGCCTCACCGGCGACGATGTGGCGCTGATGATTCCGCACCAGGCGAACATTCGCATCATCAACGCCGCCTCCAGCCGGCTTGGGATCGCACCGGAAAAGGTGATGATCAACATCCAGGACTACGGCAACACCACCGCCGGTACCATTCCTCTGGCCACGCGCGACGCGATCGCCCAGGGCCGGCTAAAGAAGGGCGACCTGGTGTTGTTCGCCGCCGTCGGGGCGGGCTGGACCGTGGGGACCAGCCTGTGGCGCTGGGCCTATTGAAACGGGGACAACCGGCGTACTGCGCCAAATCCGGTCACAAACGATTTAAATTCCTGTAAGCGTCTTTGAAAACATCCGCTTAGCGAGTTTTGCGCCGTTTTGCGAAGGTCTTGCGTCGAGGCTCTCCGGCTAGACTGAAGTCGGTAGGGGAGTTTCCGGCCCTTTAACCGCGCCCGTCCGGGCGCGGTTTTCTTTTCCATGGAGGTTTCATGATTCGCCGTTCGCTTTTGCTTTTGCAGGTGGCGCTGCTGGCTTCGTCCGCTCTGGCCGGGCCGCCGCTCACCACGATTCAGGACGTGCTCTACAAAGCCGATGGCACGCCCTTCAACGGCACGCTGACCATCAGTTGGAGCAGTTTTGAAGCCATCGACACTTCCGACATCGTTATGCAGAGCATAATGGTCAACGTGGTAAATGGCAATTTGCAGGTCGAACTCGTGCCCACAACCAGCGCCACTCCGGCCGTGCACTACACGGTCACATACAACAGCGATGGGCGGATACAGTTCCAAGAGACCTGGGCGGTGCCCTCCAGCGCGCTACCGCTGCGGGTGAGCGACGTGCGCATCGCCACGCCGTCAGCGGAGTCGGGCGCGCCGTCGAACGATACCGGGAGCGGCGGGAGCACCGGCACGACACAGGAAAGCGACGTGCTGGGGCTGGTGGCGGACCTGGCCGTGCGGCCGCTGAAAGGGCCCGGCTACGCCGCCGGGGCGGTCGCGGTGGTGAACTCGCTGGGCGCTTTGGAATCCGTGGTTGGCACGCCCAGCGATTGCGTGAGGGTAGACGGCTCGTCGGGAGCGTGCGGCTCCGCGCCGCCGGGGTTCGTGGACGGAGAAGCGCTGACGGGCACGGTGGACGGGGCCAACACCGCGTTCAGCCTTTCCACGACGCCCGACCCGTCGAGCAGCCTGGCGGTGTATCGCAACGGCATGCTGCAAGAGGCCGGAGTGGATTACACGGTTACCGCGCAGAATATCCAATTCGCATCCGACGCCGCGCCTCAGCCCGGCGATACGGTGCTGGCGTCTTACCGCCTATCGGGCGGAGCGGGCGGGACTGGTCAACTGTACTCCTCGCCGCAAGTGCTGTGCAGCGGTCTGGGCGCGACCACCAACGGAACGGCGCCGGCAAGCATCGGAAGCTGCAACATACCAGCCGGCCTGCTGGCGGCCGGCGACCGCCTGGAGATACGGCTCGACCTGCAGCATCAAGGCGCGACCTCGGGCTTCACATTCGGCGTTTACTGGGGTAGCACCGGCATTGTGAGTTGCAGCGGCTCGGCGGCGGACACGCTGGTGGCGGTGCGAGCGGACGCGGCCATCCTGACCGCGGGCGCGCAGATGAGCTACCAGTCCTGGGGGAACTCGCTGGCTTTCGCGGCGGGCGTGGCCTCCGCGGCGGATGCTTACGCCGGAGGGATCACCATCGATTTCCGCGGCAATGTGGGGCTGGCGGGCGAGGCGCTCACGCTGAGCGGGTACACGGTGGTAAGGCTGCCGTAGGGGCCGGCGAGTCCCGAGCTGCGCGCGGGTTGACAGGCGGAAGCGCCTGTCCCACACGGCCCGAGCTGCGCGCGGGTTGACAGGCGGAAGCGGCTGTCCCACCCTACCGGTGGAACTGGTCGCCGGGGCGCCAATCGGGGAGTTTCTCCTGGTTGGCGACATCCAGGCCCAGCAGTAAGCCGAAATCGGCGGCCTGTTTCAGGGCGGTGAAATCCCAGTCCTTCTGAAACTCGTCGGAGGGCTGGTGGTAGTGTTTGGCGTTGTACTCCTGGTAAGCTTTTTCGCCCCAATCGGCGGGCTTTCCGGCGAACTTGGTGGTGGGGCCGATCGAAAACGCCGGGACGCCGGCGTGGGCGAACGAGAAGTGGTCGGAGCGGAAATAGTGGCCCTGTTCGGGCTGGGCGTCCGGCGCGATTGCCAGGTTCAAGCGCCGAGCCACCTGTTCGGCCAGGGGGAGGACGGAGGTACGCTCGGCGCCGGCCAGCACGATATCCAGCGCGCGCCCCCACGGGTAGACGGCGTCATAGTTCAGGTCCAGCGCGGTCTTGGCGAGCGGGTAGATAGGGTGCGCGGCGTAATACTCGGAGCCCCGAAGCCCGCCTTCCTCCGCCGTTACGGACAGAAACAACGCGGTGCGCCGGGGTTTCTGGGCAAGCCCCGCCCAGGCGCGGGCGAGCTCCATGAGGATGGCGCACCCGGTGGCGTTGTCCACGGCCCCGTTGTAGATGGAGTCTCCGTCGACGGGCGCGCCGATTCCCAGGTGGTCCCAATGGGCGGTGAAGATCACCACTTCATCCTTCAGCTTGGGATCGCTGCCGGGGACGATTCCCGCCACGTTGCGCGTATCGAGCTGGCGCACCTTGGAGGGCAGGATTCCGCCGATCCGGACTCCCAGCGGAATAGGCTTGAAATCGCGCTTCTCGGATGCGGCCAGCAGTTCCTCGACCGTCCTCCCAGCCAAGGTCAGCAGGTTCTCGCCGGCTTCCCGCGTCACCCAGCCCTGAAAAGCCAAGGCAGGCTCGCCCGGCGCCAGCTTCACGAACGGCTCTTCGCGTCCCCAGGAATTCCGCACCACTTCCCAGCTATAACCGGCGGTGGGAGTGGTGTGAATGATGATGGCGCCGGCGGCCCCGCGGCGGAGAGCCTCCTCGTACTTGTAGGTCCAGCGCCCATAGTAGGTGAGGGCGCGGCCATCGAAGAACTTCGGGTCGGTGGACGGCGGCTCATTGGTGAACAGGACGAGAACCTTGCCCTTAACGTCCACCCCCTTGAAGTCGTCCCAATTCCATTCCGGCGCGGAGATGCCGTGGCCCACGAAGACGGCCTCGCCCTCGAAGCGGGTCTCGGATTCCTGCTTCTGGCTCACCCCCACGAACTCCTCGAGCCAGCGAAAATCCACTTCCTTCCCGCCCGCCGCGGCGAAAAGCCGGGCGCTGGGCTGGGTTTCCACACCCACCAGCGGAACCTTCTGGAAGAACGCGCCGCCATCGCCGGCGCCCTTGAGGCCGGCCAAGGCGAACTGGGTGGCGATGTACTCGGTGGCCAGGTCACCGCCGCGCACACCGACGCCGCGCCCCTCCAGAAGATCGCCGGAGAGAAAGCGCGTGTGCTCGCGGATTCGCAAGGCGGAAGTATTCTGGGCCGCCAAGGGAAGCGCGGCGAGGGCCAGTATTGCGAGGGACGGAAACATGGCGGGTGGCATCCACCTGCGACCATAACACACCCGCGGCGACGCCGGTCCCCGCACCCCTCAAATGAGGGGAAAGCCTCCCCGCAAGTGATTTACAGATCCCCTCCTCCGCAAAGGCGCCCGCACGTGATACGCTTACAGTCTATGCGGCTTGCGGATACCTACCTGGACCTTGGGCAGGACGCGTTCGGACAACTCGTGCGGGGCATTTCCATCGGGAAGCTGAAGACCTATCAGATCTACGAGGGGTTTAAAGTCCGATCGCACCTTGCCAAGGTCAATACGGAGGCGCTACGGAAGGCCGTTGCGCGATTTTGGGTGCGCGTCTCCGAAGGCGATGAGGAGTTCGCCAAAGAGCTCGCGCAAGCGGTCCTGGTGTCGCATCTGGAAATGGTCATGGCCGTCCTCGATTTTCTGGGCGTTCCCCATGAGAACGGTTTTTTCGCGAAGAACATGGACCCCAAACCCTACTTCACCGAGGGTTGGGAAGTCCGGGTCCACGAGAAGCTTGGAGGCGCAGTTTCAGATCCGCTTCTCGTTTTTTATATCAACCACCTGCGGTGGGAACTGCTGGGCGCGGAGGAATCATGGCGTCCGGCGGCTCCCCAGGCGGCATGAGTTCGGTTGGCAGCGTGCAGATAGATGTCACAACCATGACAGTTTCCGGACGGAACCGGATCTCCGATTTGCGGAGCGTGCCTATTGCTCCGCATGCAACTCCTTACCAGAGAGTGAGATGCGATTGATGTTCCAAAGACTGCCCGGAGAGCGCGCATGAATTGGGATTGTGGGGTTCCAAGGCGTCTGGGAGCCCACATGCGCAATAAAACCCAATCCCCCACCCCCCATCCTGGAACTGAGTGGTTTCCCGACTATCCGAGGTGCCGGAAATGAATCATTGCGACTTCCATTATTCCCATCTACTACCCAAGAAACCGGGGATTCTCCCTCTGGAGGAGACCATGACGAAACAGTGCCGCCGGTGCGGCGCCGAATTCATCACCCGGTCGCGGATTCGGAAGCGTTGCGACGCTTGCCAAACGGTGGTTTCCGCGGAGAAGCAGAAGAAGGCCAATGAGCGTTTGAAGGCGCGCCGCGCCGCCCGGCGCATGTGCTTGCTTAAGGCCAGCTAAGCTCGCGGGTCCGCGGTTTCATGCCACGGACCCGTGCCTACTCTCTGTAGGGTTACGACGGCCTGCGCTTCGGCTGACCGGCCTTCCCCGACCGGCCCCAACTTTTCCGCCGTCTTGAACTTAACGGAGATTCTGTCCCCATCGAGGCCCAGCGTTTCCGCCAGGCGCGCGCAAATCGCCTCGCGGAAGTCCTTCAATCTAGGCCGTTCCAGGATCACGGTGGAATCCACGTTCATTATCCGGTAGCCGCGCTCCCCGGCCAGGGCCAGGGCCCGCCGCAGAAACACCAAGCTGTCGCAGCCCTTCCATTGCGGGTCGGAATCGGGAAAATGCATGCCGATATCGCCCAGCGCGGCGGCGCCCAGGATGGCATCCGTAATGGCGTGGGATAGAACGTCGGAGTCCGAATGCCCCTCCAGGCCCAACTCGAAAGGCACCGTCACGCCGCCCAGCACGAGCGGCCTGCCGGCGGCGAGGCGATGCGCGTCCCACCCCAGGCCGGTTCGGATTTCGCTCACGGCTCGACTACGGCGTCCGCGCGCAGCCGCTCCCGTTGCTCCTGAAGGAAGAAGAGACGGGCCAGATCCATGTCGCTCGGTTTGGTGATCTTGATATTGCGGTCGCTGCCCAGCACCACCGTCACGTCCACATCCAGGCGCTCCACCAAGCTGGCTTCGTCAGTTCCGATGAACCCGTCCCGCCGGGCGGATTCGAAAGCCCGCGCCAGCAGGTGGTAGCGGAACACCTGGGGCGTCTGCGCCAGCACCAGCTTGTCGCGTGGCAAGGTGGCCCGGATGCGCGCCCGGCCGGTGGAACGGCTCACCTGCTTGACGGTATCGACAGGCACCACGCCCACAATGGCGGCGCCGGTCTCGAAGGCCTCGTCGAACGCCTTGTGGATGGTCTCGAGGTCGATAAACGGCCGTACGGCGTCATGCACAGCCACCAAGTCCACAGCCGGGCTGATGGTGTCCAGGGCGTTCTCGACGGACTGCTGGCGGCTGGGGCCGCCCGCCACCACGCGCGCGCGTCCGTCCGGGAATTCGCGCGCCAGCAACTCGCCGGTCCAGGCGACTTCGGCGGCCGGGGCTGCCACCACGATCTCGCGCACGCGTTCGGAAGCGGCGAATTTGCGCACGGTATGCAGAAGAATCGGCGACCCTTCCAGCATCTGAAACTGCTTGCGGCCGGTTCCCGTTTTCTCAGCGGAACCGCGGCCCATGCGGGTCCCCTGGCCCGCCGCGGGCAATATTACGGCGACGTTCATGTGCTCTATGATTCTATCGTGGTTTTCTCGGTTCCGAGGTTCGTCATGGGCTGCGGGTCGCTGCGCCGCTGCGGGCGGTCGTGCTGCCTTTCGGCGACGGCGGCGGCGACGGCGTGTATGCGCTCGTCATATTTGCCGAAGATCATCTTCCCGGCGGTGGTTTGCAGAACGCTGGTGACGGCGATATCGATGGTCTTGGAAATCATCCTCTTGGCGTTATCCACCACTACCATGGTGCCGTCATCCAGGTAGGCGACGCCCTGGTTGTATTCCTTGCCTTCCTTGAGAATGAACACGCGCATGGTTTCGCCGGGCAGCACAATGGGTTTCAGCGAATTCGCGAGCTCGTTGATATTGAGCACCTCGACGCCGTGTAACTGCGCCACTTTGTTGAGGTTGAAGTCGTTGGTGATGATCTTGCAGTCGTATACCTTGGCCAGTTCGATAAGCTTCATGTCCACGTCGCGGACGTGCGGAAAATCTTCTTCCACGATCTGCACGTTCAGGTGGGCCATTTTCTGGACGCGCTGGAGAATATCGAGGCCGCGGCGGCCGCGATTGCGCTTCATCGAATCGGCCGAATCGGCCACCAGTTGCAATTCGCGCAGCACGAACTGAGGTATGACCAGGACGCCGTCCAGGAATCCGGTTTCGGCGATATCGGCGATGCGTCCGTCGATAATCACGCTGGTGTCCAGAATCTTGTAACTCTTTTTCGACGATTTCTCGCCCCCGAAAACGCCTCCCAGGGCCGACAGATTGAGCATGTCGCCCTTCTTGGCGCCTACGATTAATCCCACGTAGCTCATCCACAACAGCAGGCACACGGGTATAAAGGGCTGGTTGGGATCGGCCCTCTGCAACACCAGCGACATCAGGAAAGCGCCCACAATCCCCAGCACGGAACCGAATGCCGCTCCGATCAGCCGTTTCAGGCTGACCTGTTCCAGCCTGACTTCAAAGAGAATTATGCCGCCTCCCAGAAGCAGGCCGCCCCCGGCGGAAACCCAAGGCGACAACCCCCACGGTTTCAGGAACCAGGCGCATGCGGTGAGAACCACGATGAAAACAGCGCGGACGATGAGTAGATCCAACAAGGGAATACCCCCTCAGGGTGAGTACAAGGTCCGGAAAAGTAGGAACGACCGGCGCTTGAACGCGTAATATAAGCGATAAGCATCGCGCAAGAAGTATAGCACTCATGGCGCCCGCCGGCCTTGACCGGTTGCGCGCAACTATACCGTGAGGCGGGGGGGCGCGTCGCGCGCCGGACCCTATTGCGACGAGTTGGCCTTAACGGCGTTGCTCAGGACGTCCTTGGTAGACCCGCCCACCACCAGCGTGTCGACGGGTTTCCAGTCCGTCCCGGCGCCCGACAGCTTCAACGCGCCGAGTTGGCCAATGGCCCAAAGGGAATCGCCGACATGGACGAAATCGCGCAGGAAGAGCAAGTCCGCGGTGGGCTTGGCGGTCCAGGTCTGGCCATCCGCGCTCATCAGAAGCTGGTCGTCGGCGGCCACCCAGATGCGGTTGGCGGAGTCCGCGGTAATACCCTTGAGCCATACCCGAATCGGTTCGCCCTTGGCATCCTTGGGCGGCTGCGCTATCCAGGTGGTCCCGCCATCGTCGGAGCGCATCAGTTGACCTTGAAATCCGACCACCCAGCCGACCTTCAGGTCCCTGAAATACACGCCGGAAAGGGACCAGGAGGCCGCGCTGGTCTTGATCGCTTCCCAATTCTTTCCACCGTCGGCGGTGCGCAGAATGGTTCCCGCCCAACCCACCGCCCAACCGTGGACGGCGTCCAGGAAATAGATGCTTTCGATGGCCAGCCCACTGGGTGTTTTCTGCTGCTCCCAGGTGCGCCCGGCGTCGGAGGAATGGAGGAGCACTCCGTCATACCCGCCGGTCCAGACCTCGTTGCCGACGGAGACAAGGGTCAGCAAATGGTTGGTGGTGCCGGACTTGCGCGCCTGCCAGGTCTTGCCGGCGTCCTCCGAGGCGAGAATCGTGCCCCGGTCTCCGACCACGAGACCGTGCGTGGCGTCGGTAAAAGTCAAAGAGCGGAGCGTAACGTCAGCCTTGGTTTCGATAGTGGACCAGGTGGCGCCGCCGTCCGCAGTGGCGTACAGACGGCCTTGCTCGCAGATGGCATATACTATCGCAGGCGTGGGCGACACCGCGTCGCGCAGCCAGCAGGCGCGCGAGACCTCCGCGGCGGACGCGACCGGGGACAGCGCCAGCAACCCGATCAACCCGGTCAACGCAGCCAGAGTTCTACCTTTAGACATAATCTCTCCCCGTCTACTTCAAAGAGAATACGATCTCGCCGTCCGAAAGGTTACTCCGGCGGGGCCGGTGGAACCGGAAAACTCCCCCGTAAGCCTGCGACGCGGTGCGTTCCGAGAGACGGATTCCTCGGTTAACTGTGTTAGTTTCAGCCGATTGGTCCTTTTTCCAACCTGGGGGTGAATCGTCATTTGCAATTGACCAGGCACGTTGAGGCGCGGCGCCGGATATGGGAACGGCTAGAGCCTGACGATCTTGTCCGAATCCACGCCCTTGAGCGCGTTGCGGGTATCCACGATCAGCCTGGAGCGGGCCACCATCCCCTGGTAATCGAAGGCCGAATGGTCCGTGATAATGGCCACGCAGTCGGCTTCGGCGGCGGCCTCCTCGGGGGAGGATGCCAGCTCCACGCCGTCCAACTGCAGGGTGGGCACGTGGGGGTCGCTGTAGGCGATGGCGGCGCCGAGTCTTTCGAGCAGCAGAATGACGTCCAGGGCCGGGGATTCGCGCATATCGTCGATGTCGCGCTTATAAGCCACGCCCATCACGTGAATGAGCGATCCCTTGACCGGCTTGCCGGCGTCGTTGAGGGCGTTCTGGATCTTATCCACCACGAAATGGGGCATCTGGCCGTTGATGTACCCCGCCAGCTCAATAAACCGCGCTTCGATGCCGGCCTGCCTGGTTTTCCACGAGAGATAGAACGGATCGATGGGGATGCAGTGCCCGCCCAGGCCGGGACCGGGGTAGAAGGGCATGAATCCGAAGGGCTTGGTGGCGGCGGCGTCGATGACTTCCCAGACGTCTATGCCCATGCGGCCGCACATCATGGCGAGTTCGTTGACCAGCCCGATGTTGATCATGCGGAAGGTGTTTTCGAGCAGCTTGACCATTTCGGCCACCTGCGTGGAGCCGACCGGCACAACCCGCTCGAGCGCCTGTGCGTAGAACAGCCGCCCCATTTCCGTGCAGGCCGGCGTGCACCCGCCCACCACCTTGGGGATATTGACGGTCTGGTATCTCGGGTTGCCCGGATCCACCCGCTCGGGCGAGAAGCACAGGAAAAAATCGGAGCCCACCTGAAGGCCCGACTTGGCCAGCATGGGCAACACCAACTCATCGGTGGTCCCGGGATAGGTGGTGGATTCCAGAATCACCAGCATGCCCGCGTGGAAATGCCGCGCGATCTCCTGGCAGGAGGAGACGATGAAGCTCATGTCCGGGTCTTTGGTCTTGCGCAATGGCGTGGGGACGCAGATGTTGATAGTGTCCAGCTCCAGGACCGCGGCAAAGTCGGTTGTGGCGCGGAGCCCGCCCGATTCCACCAGCGGGGCGAGGGTGGAGCTGGGGATGTCGCCCACGTAGGAATCGCCGGCGTTGACGCGCCGGGTTTTCCGTGCGCTGACATCGATTCCGGTGACCTGGAAACCGGCCTTGGCGAACTCCACGGCCAAGGGGAGCCCGACGTATCCCAAGCCGACAACTCCGACGCGGGCGGTGCGCGAACGGATCTTCTCCGCCAACATCTGGGCGGTGGCGCGCGATGGCGCTATCGGTTGCATTTCGGACATAGATTATAACCTTACACCCAAAACACGCCTTCCGCGACCAGGATGGCCGGCCCGCTGAGAAGAAAGGCGCCCTCACAGCGGACCGAAAGTGGGCCAGCGGGCGTCAGCACAGTCACGGGAGACGCCACCCAACCGCGCGCCACGGCCATGGCGGCGGCGCCGGTGGAACCGGTACCGGAGCTCATGGTTTCACCCGCGCCGCGCTCCCAGAAGCGAACGTCGATGGTATGGAGGTCGACGGGCTTCACGAAGGAGACGTTGGTGCGGTTGGGAAAGCGCGCGTGGCGCTCGATTTCGGCGCCCATGGCGCGCCAGTCGAAATCGAAACCGCTCACCGGGACGGCGCACTGGGGGTTGCCCACCGCGAGGAGCGTGACGTCGCGCGGCCCGGTGGAAAGCGGCAGGTCGAGCCGTTGGGCCATAATCAGCGGGCGGCCCATATCCATTTCGAACTGGAATTCGCGGCCGTTGCGTTCGAGCAGGCGCAGAGTCTTGACGCCGGCGCCGGTGCGGATGCGGACCACGGCGCCGGCCAGGCCGTAAGTGAAGAGGAAGGCCGCAGCGCAGCGCGTGCCGTTGCCGGAAAGCTCGGGCGCGCTGCCATCCGAGTTGTAGAGTTGGATGGCGGCATCGGACTCGGCGCCGGCCGGCGGAGAGACCAACATCCAGCCATCCGCGCCTACGCCGGTGCGGCGGTCGCAGATGGCGCGGGCCAGCGCGTCGCGGCCGGCTTCCGGCGCGTCCTTCTCCCAGGTGAGCAGGAAATCGTTGTGGGCGCCATGCGCCTTGGTGAATGGAATGTTCATGGTCTGGTCCGACTAAGTTGGCGGGCGGACCCCCTGGTCAGCCCCACCATTTCTCCAGGCGCGCTTTACTGGGACGATTCCTTCAATGGCCCATGCGGCCCTCCGGTTCGCCGGTAGATCTCGATCACGGGCTCATCCTTCTTCACGATGGTCAGTTCCAGGGTGTAAGTCAAGCCGGCGCGGGCAGCGCGCTCGAGAGCGATCTGCACCGCGTCGCCGCGCCTCACCACGGCCCATTCCTGCCACAGGTATAACTCGGGCCGGCGGATGGCGGCTTCCCAGGGCAGGCCGTTGCAGATGCCGAAGGTCTCGCGCAAGGGGATGCCCATTTCGCGGTAGATGCCGGCGAAATCATCGCCGCCCGAGGTGAGGATTCCGGAACCGCTCACAAAGCGCGGCTTGAGGTACGCGGCGGTTTCGTGGAGCCAGGCGCGGCGGTTCTCGGAGTTGGCGCGCGATTCGGCCCAGGTGATCCAACTCTCCTGACTGGGGTGGAGTACCCACCAGGAAGCCCCGGCGGCCACTACTACAACGGCGGCCAGGCGCTGGGCGCCAGGCGGCGCGATGGCCACCAGAGCGGCGCCGGCCAGGGCCATCAAAGGCAGCGCGGCCAGGCCATAGCGGGTGTTGTACCAGGAATGCGGCCACAATTCCGGCACGTGAATGGGCGTGCCGAAAGAGTGCAGGCTCCAGATGTAGAACACCGGCGGAAGCGCCATTAGAACCAGCGGCCAGAAGGCGCGTTTGAACAGCAGGGTGGCCACACCGGCGATGGCCAGGAGCGCCAGCACAGGGCCGGCGCACAGGCGCACGGCGGCGCCATAGTAGAGCCCGGCGAGGGCCCAATCGCCCTGGCCGGGATCGAGCCGGCCGGCCTGAATGGCCTTGGCGGAATAGGGCCCGCGGAAAAAGTCCAACGGGTCCCCGGTGAGCCACCAGTTGTGGAAGAGCCAGTAGAGCGGCCCGGCGCCGGCGATGGCGCAGAACAGCACGGCCACACCCAGGCGGCTGCGCCTGGCGGTAAAGAAGAAATACACTGCCGCGAAGGGCAGCAGAAACCAACCGTCGTAGCGCGTGAGCGTTCCGGCGCATGCGGCCAGCGCGGCCCCCAGCACGGAGCCCCATCCCTGGGTCTCGCGGAAACGCACGCTGAAGTAGAGCAGTCCGGTCAGAGCCGCGGCGAAAGCCGCCTCGGTCATGGCGATGGACTGCAAATACAGCATATTGGGGTTGAGCGCGAATAGGGCGGCGGCAGCCACGGCGGCCGGAGCGGAGCCGAAGATGCGGCGCGCCGCCGCAAACAGGAACAAGCCCGCCAGCACAAAGCAGAGGGCCGATGGAATGGAGCCCGCCAGGCCGCTGCGCCACAAGGAATCGACGCGCACAAACGGCAGCATCAGCAGGTGCGGCAGGGGCAGCCACACCATTCCGATCTGGTCGTACCCCGGCGTGGTGGAATCGAAAATCCGGCGGGCGATATTCAGGTGCGCCTCGGCGTCCCCGTAATTGAGCAGCCAGCCGCGGGCCTCAAAGAACCACACCGCGGCGGCGCTCCAAAGCGGCAGAAGAAGCGCTATCCAGAGGGCCGTGCGGTTCGACGATGGCGGGGCGGAGGTCATGTGGGAAAGAACACGCCGAAGTTGCGCATCCCGAGGGCGAGGCGTGCCTCGCCCCTACAACGCCGGGCGCGCCCGGCCCGCGGCTACTTCATTCCATCCGGGATGGGCAGAGTCACGTTGCCCGTGGCGGCCCACTCGGCGCCGCGCGCAAACGTGGTCATGAAAGTCAGGGTATTCACGGCCGCGGCGTCATGGCCCAGCGCGGTAGCGAACACCCGGCCCTGCCCATATTGCACCGTCCAGAGCATCGGCTCGTCTTTGCCGGGGCCGGAAATCGGCTGGCGCGCTTTGCCCTGATAGAGAGCGTGGTCGTCATATGCCGTCGCCAGCACGTGGAAAGATCCGTCGGGCTGCCATTTCAGGTTGGAGTACAATTCGTCTTTCGGCTGTGGGAAAGACTTCTTGAGGCCGCGTGTAATGGGGTGGTCGGGATCCGTGATGGTGAGGGTGAAGTCGTGGGCCGCGGAATGCTGGCCCTGGTTCTGCCGCCAATTCCCGCCCGACAGCTTTTCGTACTCATCCCACCCGACAAAAGCCGCCGTCGAGAAGTGATACATCACCAAGCCCTTGCCGGAGCGAACCCAATCGAGCAGAGCCTTATCGGCCCGGTCGCCCCAACGTTGATCGGGCCGCCGGTCCTGGTAGTTCAGCACGACCACATCGTAGGTGGCCAGGGTCTCCGGTCCGGCGCCGCGAAACTCCTCCGTCACCCGAACGTCAAAGCGGCCCGTGGCCTCCAGATCCTTGCGCAGCTCCGGGGTGACGGAACGCCAGTCGTGGGAGTTTTCACCGGTGATGATCAGGGCCCGCAATTTCGCCGGCGCCGCCGTTGGCTGCGCCAGAAGGGGCAGGGAAAGAATCAGAGACAGTAGAACCAGCGCCAACTTTTTCATGCAATCCTCCAAAGACCGTCGATTATACTTTCATTCCCTGCCGTCCGCAAACTCGCGGAGAGTCTTGGGTGAGCGACATGAATGTTGGGGCTTTTCACGAAGCTGGATTGTTCCCGTCTTTCTAGAAGTATATAATACTTCTAGGAAGGAGCCCCATGCCTCAGTCCCTTCTTGACTTGGAAACCCGCCGGACCG
>Ga0187851_10000625_pt1 | contig 35757 bp, 38 predicted proteins | sample June2016WEW_6_10_FD_132997 | JGI IMG/M metagenome (GOLD analysis project Ga0187851, IMG submission 132997) | Peatland microbial communities from SPRUCE experiment site at the Marcell Experimental Forest, Minnesota, USA - June2016WEW_6_10 | ecosystem: Environmental > Terrestrial > Soil >...
CGAGGTAGCGCTGCTCGGGGGCGGCGGGTTGAAAACGCTCGTAATAGTCAAGGGCGAGGGTTTCGAGAACGTTGGGGTCCTCGCCCGGGATGACGTGGGAGCGTGCGTCAATGCCGGTTTTGAGGGCATTGAAGCGGGAAACGGCCTTACCCTGATCGGTGCGGGGGCCGGTGGAGTTCCGGGCGTTGCGGCGGTTCGCCTCAATTTGAAGGATAGTAGGCATACATTCCGCTTCGAGGGTAGCAGACGAGGGGGTGGGCAGCGGGGGGCGATGGATGGGAAGTGATTTCGAATCTTATAGATGAAAAATGCAAAGTGTTGTGATCGCATTCATGCCGGCGTGGCCGGCCGGAGGCTGGCTCTACGGTTTGAAACGCACTCGGAGCAGTTCCCTGCGGCGATCGAACTCCTCGATTCGCGCCGAACCGCCGTCTTTGATTACCTTGGCGAGCAGCCACTCGGGCCGCAGCAGATTCCGGTACACCAAGAACTCCTTGCCGGGGGCAAAGAAGCTGTTGTATTCGACCACGTTGACGGGGGCCCACTGGCGAAGAGTAAAGATGCCGGTATCGATGGTTTCAAAGCCCATGTAGGCGACGGCCGAAGGGGCATCGGCAAGGAACACCAAGCGCGATTTGAGGGGTTGGGGAGCGTACCACCACATTTGGAGAAACAACTGGCCGTCGGAAACGACCACCGGTTCGGTGGCGAGGGCATGGCGGAGGATAGGCTCGTCGAGAAAAGGGTTGCGCGGCGCGGGAACATCGATGGTTACGAATCCCAGATAGGCCAACATTACGGCCGCCAGGAGAAACCCGAAGAGGGCTCGTCCGGCCAGGAAGTGGGCGGCCAGCATGGGGACAAGGAAGGCGAGTCCGGCCACCGCGAAGACGGCATAGCGCGGCGTGAACATATGCGTGAAGAGGATGGCGCCCGCCACGGCAATGACAGGTACGGCGAGGAACAGCGCGCCGGCGACCAGTTCGCGATCCTGGAGGGCGACAGGGCGCGGCGGTCCGGCATCGGGCTCATGCCGCGTAATCACAATGGAAAGGGCCACCAGGGCCAGCAGCAACACGGCGAAGGGGAGTGCGTGGGGGAGCCCGGTTTCCCAGAATTCCAGCACTTGGCCGGGATAGGGCGGGGCCCAGGTGTGGGTAGTGGCGTTTCCTATTCCGACGATAGTCGAAGCTCGCCAGACAAGGGCCGAGGATCCGGCGGCTAGCGCGGCCCAAATTCCCCAATCGACCTTCCTGGTACGATACCAGCGAACTGCTTCGCCGCCCGCCAGCGGGACCCAAAGCAGGATGGCGTAATAGTGGCAAAGAGTGGCCCCGGCCAGACTGGCCGCCAGAGCGGGGAGGGCGAGAGCTCTTCGGGAACCATCGGCGGCGGCTTGCCACGCGACCAGGGCGAGACCGCAAAAGGCGAATTCCGGTCCGTAGGCGCGGGCCCAAGCCGAATAGGTGTAGGCATCGGTGGCAATGGGGAGCAGCAGCGCAGCCAGGGCATAATAGATCCCGGCCCGCAAACGGGTGAAGCGAAACAGACAAAGGCAGAAGATCCAGAATCCGGCGATGGCGGGGATACGGGCGCCGATTTCGTCTTGGCCCCACCACTTCATGGAGTAGTGGATCAGCAGGTGCGGCAGGGGCGGGTTGGCATCGGTCTGCCTAGCGGCGCGATAGACGGTAGGGGCATCGGGCGCTCCGGCGGCGATGATGGTGATGATTTCGTCGTACCAAAAGGGCGTGCCGCGAGCGTGCATCAGGGCGCCGAACGCATAGACGGCCGTGAGCAGAACGAGCAGCAGGCGGCGGCGCCGGTAAAGAACGCCCTCGAGATTGCGGGCGTCTGTTTCCAGGGACCCGGCTTGTTGGGCGGCGTGCAACACGAGGAGCTACCGAATGGCCAGGGTACGACGGGGAGGGGGCAGAGTCAATAATATCATTGGATTGCGCGGGATACTGGCTTTGGCTGAGCAGGCAATAGGGAACCCATTGCCCAGCGTCGCCGGAAGCCGACGCGGCACGCTCAAGCACGCTCAGGCATGCGCCACGACGACGGCGCAGCCACTATACTCAAGGATTGAAACGCATCCTGGTCACCTTCGGAACGCGGCCGGAAGCGATCAAGCTGTGTCCGCTGGTGCGGCGTTTGCGGCTGCAGCGGGACGATTTCGACACGTTAGTTTGCGTAACGGCGCAGCACCGGGAAATGCTGGACAACGCGCTCGAGACGTTCTCGATCCGGCCGGATTACGATCTGGACCTGATGCAGCCGGGGCAGACGCTGGCGGATCTGACGGCGCGTGTGCTGGCGGCCATCGACCCGGTACTCGAATCGGCGCGGCCCGACCTGGCGATTGTGCAGGGCGACACGACCACCACGCTGGCGGCGGCGCTAGGGGCCTTTTACCGGGGGATCCCGGTGGCGCACGTGGAGGCGGGGCTGCGGACGGGCGATTTGCGGCAGCCGTTTCCAGAGGAAATGAACCGTGTGTTGACGTCGCGGATCACGGCCCTGCACTTTGCGCCGACGGCGCGGGCGGCGGAAGCGCTGTTGGCCGAAGGCGCGGACCGCGGCAGCGTGTTCGTAACCGGGAACACGGGCATCGACGCGGTGCTGTTCGTGCGCGACGCGTTGGCCGCGGGGACGCTGCGGGCACCCGAATGGGAATGGCTGGATACAGGCAAGCAACTGATTCTGGTGACCAGCCACCGGAGGGAGAATTTCGGCGCGGGGTTCAGCGGCGTTATGCGAGCGCTGGCGCGGCTGGCCGCGCGGGGCGACGTACAGATCGTATACCCGGTTCACCGGAACCCGAACGTGACCGGGCCGGCGCACGCGATTCTGGACGGGACGCGCAACGTGACGCTGCTCGACCCGCTGCCCTACGTCCCGTTCGTGGACCTGATGAGGCGCAGCCGGCTGATTATCACGGATTCGGGCGGGATCCAGGAAGAAGCGCCGTCGTTGGGCAAGCCGGTGCTGGTGCTAAGGGACAAGACGGAACGCCCGGAGGCGGTGGAAGCGGGGACGGTGAAGCTGGTGGGGACGGCGGAAGACCGAATTGTGGCGGAGGCGGCGCGGCTGCTGGAGGACGAAGAGGAATACTTGCGCATGACGCGGGTACATAACCCTTATGGCGACGGGCGTGCGTGCGAGCGGATTGCGGGGATACTGAAGGGACGGTAGGAACGGCGAAGAATGCCCGCAGGGATGCGGGCATGGCAGGCTGGAAGCCCGCTCTACGGCTTCGTCCAGTCCGCGATCTTCAACCCTCTGACGCGCGCGAAGGCTTTATCGTGGGTGACCAGGACCGAACCCCTGGCCAGCGCGTGCGCTGCGATCATCGTGTCGAGGTTGCCCAGGGCGTCCCCCGCCCGCTCGAGCGCGGCGCGGACGCGGCCGTACTCTTGCGCCGCCGCCGAGTCCCAGGGGTGGATGGCCACGCGAATCAGAAACTCCGCCACCATCGTGTTCAAGCGCGCGCTGGACGGGAGCCGCGCCACTCCATACCGCAATTCACCCTCAGTCACGGCGGAAATGGCCACTTCGTACATCGGGACGGCGACCAGCCGCTGCCGGACGGTGGGATGACCCTTGATGATGTAACTGGCGATGTTGGTGTCCAGCAGGTATTGGCTCATCGGAGCGGTTTCCGCTTCTGCGGCGGCCGGTCTCCGCGATCGGACATGAAACTTTCAGGCGCTCCCTTGGCCAGTTCGAAGAAACTTTCCCAGGATTCCGGCCTCCGCGACAAAATGACATCGCCGGTCGTGCGGTCTTGCCGAATGAAAACCTCGCCTCCTTCGAAGCGGAAGTCGGACGGCAATCGAACAGCCTGGCTCCGGCCATTGCGAAACAGTTTTGCGGTGCGCGGCATTGGTTTCTCTCTCCTCAATGATATATACCGTAGTATATCCCACGGTCAGCGGCGAATCGAATCACAAGAACCGGCGAATAGGGTAGGCCGCGCCACCGCCGCGAGTCCGAGCTTTGCTCGGATTGACAAGCCCGGAGGCTTATCCCACGGGTATAAGCCGGCGATAGGGGGCTTGGAAGGGGATCAGATCGGGGGGGCACTGGGCGTGCCAGGCCCACTGGCCGCGTTGTGGGACGGCGCCGGCGAAGCGGAGGGCTTCGGCGGGGGGCGCGGTGAGGCGGCAGCGGTAGAGGAGCGAGATGAAATGGCCGCGGTCTCGGCGCTGGGGCTCGATGGCCTGAACGACGGCTATGGGATCGGGCGCGAATTCGACGGCGGCGCCCAACTCCCTTTGGGCGGTGGCGCGGATACAGTCCGCAGCGGTCTCTTTATAGCGAATGATGCCGCCAGGGACGTGCCAGCCGGCGCCGTAATACTCGTCGTCGCGCCAGGTGAGCAAAGTCCCGCGCCGCTCGTCCTGGACGAGAAGGTCCACGTTCACCAGAGGCGTGAGCCGGCTGACGAGCAGGAAGAGTTCCTGGGGCAAACCGGCGGCGGGCTCCGGCGCCCAGGCATCGAGGGCGGCCAGAATCCGCTTGGGAATGTCTACGGAACCGTCCCCAGGCACCATGCCATGTCTCCTTTTCCGGACTGACTATCGATGGGGTAACTTCCCGCGGCGGTCACGGCGTAGCCGCAGGAACGCATCAGGGCGGCCAACGACTGTCCGGTGAAGTAGTTGATATGCTCGTGCATCATGTAGAGGGCGGCGGGACGGGCGACCGATGGCGCCAGGGCGGGACGGGCGACCGACATGATGCCGATCTGGGCGATACGCCTGAGGATCCTGGATAACCCGAACGGCGACTCGCAGGGCACTTCCAGAAATACCATGCCCCCGGCGGGCGCGGCTTCCAGAATCTGCGCCAGCAAGCGACGCGGGAACCCGACATGCTCCAATACATTGCTGTTGATGACGAGGTCGGCCCGGCACGCGGCTGGATCGGTGGTAGAGATCACCCCATCAATGGCGGGGACGCCGGAAATGTCGTAGACGAACGCGGCGGCCCCGTCGAGCAGCCCGCACACCAAATCGCCGTGGCCGCCGCCATAATCGAGGACGCGCCGAATCTCCCGTTTGCCGATGTGGCGGCGAAGTATAGGGGCGAGCGTTCGGCGGCGGGCTTCGTAAGCGGCAGGCGAAGCCAGGTTCGCATGGAATCTTTCGGTATACCAGGGCTCGGAGGCATGGCGCATCCGGAGGTACTCCTCCGAACGGTAGCCGGCATAAAGGCGGGCTTCCTCGGCGGCGTCGAGGCGCGGGTTGTAGAACATGAATCCGCAGGCCTGGCACTGGACGAGGCGCACGCAAAACGGCGGACGGCCCCATATCCTGGCGGCCAGAAAGGGGGCCACCAGGGCTCGCTTGAGCGGGCGGATTTCCCCATCGCAAATCACGCAGGTGGAGACCTCGATCATCCGGTTTGCCTTCTCCGTCTTCTCATGGGCGCGGGCGGAAAGAAAACTTTCTGTGGCCGACGAAGCTGAACACCACGCTGACGCCGGTGAGCATGGCGCCGGCAATATAGGGGGCCTGGTTCTGATAGCGGGTAAAGTGGCGAACAGCGCCGACTAGAACAGGGAGGAGCGCCAGGCCCACGGCGATGGCGCCGCTGTAAACAGCGACGCAGCGGGCCCACTCGCGCAGGTAGTTGCCCTTGGTTTTGAACACGAACCACTTGTAGCCAAGAAAAGCCACGGTGATGCTCACGACGTTGGCAAGCAGGCTGGCCACCATATAGCTGTAAGGAATAAGGGGGGTGAGGAGAGCCGTCAGGGCGGCATATAACGAATAGCCGAAGAGGGTGTTCCAGGCGCCCACGACGAGATAGCGCAGGAATTGGCCAGGGGGAAAATGGGCGGCGAGGGCGGGAATGATCTTCATAGGCGGGAAGCGGCATGGGCTACGTATCGGCCGGGGCGCTCCGCATCATGCGCCGCTCGATGCGGTGGCACAAATAATGGTAAATGCAGACGTGAACCTGCTGAACGAGCGGGGTACGGGGGGATGGAACGGCGAGAAGATGATCCGCCAAAGCGGCCATTTTGCCGCCACCCTCGCCGGTGAGGGCAACGGTAACCATTTCCATTTCCCTGGCGCGATGGAAAGCCGCCAGGATGTTTTCCGAGTTGCCGGATGTGCTGATGCCCAGGAGGACCGCGCCGGCCTCGCCGTAGGCTTCCACCTGGCGGGCGATGGCGGTGGCAAAGCCGCAGTCGTTGCTCCAGGCCGTCAAAGCAGCGAAGTTGCTGGAAAGGCAGATGGCTTTCAGGGCCCGGCGCTCCTCAAGAAATCGAGCCACCAGCTCGCCGGTGATATGCATGGCGTCGCAAGCGGAGCCGCCGTTGCCGCACACCAACAGCGGCTTGCCGGCGGAGAGAGCGCGGACGATGGCATCCACGGCGGCATCGACGGCGGGCTGGGGGACGGCGGCGGCGGACGCCGTCAGAAGGGCGCTCGATTCGGCCAGGTAATCGCTCAGGGCGCCGGGCATCTCTCGTATTTTACCCCGTGTCAGGTCCGCTCCCGTCTAGACGAATCGCGCTGCCGGAGTCCCTGGCGGTTAAGTGGATCAGGGGCGTCCCAGCACGGGACAGGTCTCGCTATGTTGCGGAAGCGCTCGCCCGCGCGGGCGCTATTGCCAATCACGGACGAAGACATTGCCGCCATTGAGCGCTAGTTCGAAGTCATTTCGCGGGATGTAGCCTAGCCTTGGAACAAGGCATCGCCCTGGCTTAGTCAAAGTTGATTCTCTCGCGTTCGATGACCGGCGGGCGCCGCAGGACCTGGGTATAGATGGAACCGATGTATTCACCGACGATTCCAATGAAAAACAATTGCACCGCGCCCAGGAAGAACATACCGATCACGACGGGCGCGGAGCCCAAGCGGAAGCTATTCCAGAAGATCAGCTTGTAGATGAGGTACGCAAAGGCCAGGACGAAACTGACAGCGCCGGTGCAAAAGCCGGCGAAGGTGGCCAGCCGCAAGGGCACCTTGGAATGATTGGTGATGCCCAGCATGGCGAGATCGTAGAGGGTGTAGAAGTTGTTCTTGGTGAAGCCGCGTTTGCGCGCCGGCTTGCGGAACGGGATGAGGCAAGGCGTATAGCCCAGATCGCAGATGAGGCCGCGGAGATAGGGGTACGGGTCGTTGATGGCGCGGATGTCCTCCATCACGCGGCGGTCGTAGATGCCGAAGCCGGTGGCGTTCTTGATCAGGGGGATTTCCGAAAGCCGGCCGATGATGTAGTAATACAGCTTGCGGACCGCAAAGAAGACGGAGGATTCTTCGCTCGACTCCTTCTGCGCGAGAACCAGCTTCCAGCCCTGCTCCCACTTGTGGACGAACTGGGGAATCATCTCGGGCGGGTCTTCGAGATCGGAGGCCATGGCCACGATGGCTTCGCCGCGGGCCAACAGAAGGGCATGATAGCCGGAACGAATGTGCCCGAAATTGCGGTTGTTGACGATGACCTTGACGCGCTTATCCTGGCGGCAGATCTCCCGCAGGACATCGACGGTCTTATCGACGGAGGCGTTGTCGATGAAGATGAATTCGTAGATGTAGGCCGGAAGCTCGTCGCGCATGACGCTGGACACGCGCTCCCACAGCTCGCGGACGTTGTCCTGCTCGTTGTAACAGCCGGTTACGATGCTAATGAAGGGCATAATCGCGAGTTCTTCAGTATGTCATTTTTTTCTGAAGCAGCCGGAGGTTGATCGGCACGGTGGCCAGGACCTCGGCGATCCTGGGCCCGGCATTACCTCCGCCGTAGGGATTTTCGCAGGTCCGGCACTGGAGTCGAAAGGCTTCGTCGTTGGCGCATCGCTCGACGGCGGCGGCGATGGCGCGCGCGTCGTATGGAACATCGATGACGTTGCCGCCCCGCAGGCGCCCCTGCTGACGCGAGCCGATGTTCACGGCCGGGCAGCCAAACGCGGGGGTTTCCTTGATGCCGGCCGATGAATTGCCCGCGAAGGCGCCGCTGCCGGCGCGCCCTATGAGGTTTAGCATGCCGTGGAAGCGCGCACGCCCGAGACTCTTTACGATATGAACGCCGGGGACCGCGAGGGCCTGAAGCTCCTCGAGCCGGCCGATAATGCGCCGGCCGCCGGCATCGTTGTTGGGGTAGGTGATCACTACCTGGTATCCCTTCCCGGCGAGGGAAACCAGGGCATCGAGCGAAGGGGAAACCTGGTTGCCGGCCTGCTCGAACTCCGTGGTTACGGAATGCTGGCAGAAAAGAACCACGGGGCGCGCGAGGTCCAGTCCGAGATTGGCGGCCACTTCGGCGGGCGAGGCATAGAGTCCCGCCGCGATCAGATCGAGGGCGGGATAGCCGACATTAAAGATTCGCCACGGCTCCTCTCCCAGTCTGCGGAGCCGTTCGGCGGCGTGGGCATTGGTGGTAAAGTGCAGGTGCGCAAGTTTGGTCATGGCGTGGCGAACCGAATCGTCGAGCGCGCCGCCCTCGGTGTAATCTCCGCCTTCGATGTGGACCGTTGGCACGTTCATTTGCGTGCCGGCAATGACGGCCGCAAAGCTTTCGAAGCGGTCGGCGTAAACCACCAAAAAATCGGGCCGCAGCTCATCCAAATGACGGCTCAGGCTGAGGATGCCGGCTCCAATCGCCTGAGCGGTGGCAAACAGCCTGTCCTGATCCATGCGGATGTCGACTTGGCGGTAGACGTGGAATCCGTCGGCTTCGATTTCAGCCACCGTTTTCCCGTAATCCTGCTGCAGGTGGGCGCCGCCCGCGAACAGAAAGTACTGCAGGCGTGGATCGGCGGCAATAGCCCGGAGAATCGGGTACTGCAAACCATACTCGGCGCGATTGCCGGTGAAGACCGCGATCCTCCTCTTTGAATCAGGCATGATTTTGGATTTGCTTTCTCAACGTATCCGTGAGGCCTCGGCGCAAAGACGTCGAGGGCGCCCAGCCGGTAAGCTCGCGGAGACGATGGTTGTCGAGCACGAATACGGGGAGCACGAGGTCGGGTTGGCCGCTGGGGAGCATGACCGACGGTGGGGGAAGGCCGCAATCTTCCGCCGCGTAAATGAGTTCCCGAACGGCGCCGGCAATCGCGATGCCGGAACCCGTCGAGACGTTCACGGTGTGAACTCCGGCGGCGGCGCCCTGGGCGGCGGCCAGGCGAACGAGAGCCTCGGCGGCGTCCTCGATATACAAAAAGTCGCGGACCTCTTCCATGCTGCGAAGTTGCAGGGGGCTCTGCGATACAACGCACTGGATGGCCCTCCCGAGGACTGTGTTGGCTCCCAAGGCGCCGCCATAGAGGTTGGAGAGACGGGCGATCACGACGGCGCTCCCGAAGGAGTGGCCGTAGCCTCGCGCCACGACCTCACCAGCCAGTTTGCTGGCCGCATAAATGGAGCGCGGCTGGGTGGGATGCCGCTCGTCGACCGGGAGGCGAAGAGGCAATCCATAAACGTGCCCCGTGGAGGTATAAACGACGCGAGCCACGCCGAGGCGGCGGCAAGCTTCCAGCACGCGGGCGGCGCCCAGAACGTTGACTTCCACGTATCGCATCGGGGCGGTAAGAGAGCCCTGGGAATCGGTGAGCGCGGCAAGGTGGAAGACGACTTCACATCCGCCGAGAGCGCGCTCCAGGTGGCCGTCGTTAAGAATATCGCCGGGTTCATAACGCAATCCTTCGGCCGGGAACGCGGGCGGGACGCGGTCGAAGACGACGACCCGGCAACCGGAAGAAACCAATAATCTTGCCAGACAGGTTCCCAGGGCGCCGCAGCCTCCCGTGATGGCGATGCGCCGATGTGGCAGGAATGGCGTCACGACAGATCGACATCCGCCCAATTCAGTTGGGTATTCAGCGGAATGCTCCGGAGCGCGGTCTTACCAAGCAAGCTCTCGAAATGGCGGGCCTTGATTTCGCCGGTCCCGGGGCGTTTGACCCAGATGTTGGCGCCGTCGAGGCGCTCCCCGGCGGCGATGTCGCGAATCGAGACAACGCAGGCGTAAGCGAAATCGATGGTGGGCCGCTCCTCCGGCAAGATGTTTTTTTCACCGCCGAGGGCCTCAAAAACAGCGCGCGCGCCGACTACCAGATCGCGCAACTCGGGGGGATCCATGGAGAGCGCCACATCCGGCCCGGGCCATCTCTTATCGGAGGTGAAGTGCTTTTCCAGAATGCTGGCGCCGAGCGCCACCGCGGCATAACAGGCGTAGTTCCCCAGGGAGTGGTCGCTCAATCCGACGACGGCGTCGGAAAAGCGCCCGGCCAACTGGGATATGGCTCCGAGCCGCACCTTGCCGTAGGGGGTAGGATACATCGAGGTGCAATGCAGGAGCGCGAAGGGCACGCCGGCCTCTCTGAGAATGGCTACCGCCGGAGCGATACTCTCGATGTCGTTCATGCCCGTGCTCAAGACGACCGGCTTGCCGTAGTGCGCAATGTGCCGGACGAGCGGATAATTGTTGCATTCGCCGGACCCGATCTTGTAGGCCGAGACGCCCATGGATTCAAGCCGGACGGCGGCGGCGCGCGAAAACGGCGTGCACAGGTAGATCATGCCTTTGGACTCGACGTAGTCCTTGAGACGGATCTCTTCCTGTTCCGAGAGGGCGCAGCGTTTCATGATGGCCCAAATGGTTTCCTTGACATGGCCGGGGACTACGTCATTGGGAATCATCTCGTCTTCGACGATGTGAGATTGGAACTTGACGCACTCGCAGCCGGCGGCGCAGGCATCATCGACCATCCGGACCGCCTTTTGATAACTTCCCTCGTGGTTGATGCCGATTTCGGCGATCACAAGCGGGGGGAATTCAGGTCCGATGCTCCGTGTTCCGATTCGCATGGATTTGCGCCGATCCTCCATTTTCATTTCCCGATCGGGGTTCAGGTAACGTAAACACCGGGCCGGTATCGATCCAGGTGCGCCCGCATCCATTCGATGGTCCGTTCCAGGCCCTCCTCGAGGGTTACGGCGGGCTCCCACCCCAGCAGATCTCGGGCGCGGGCGTTGGAAGCCAGGAGACGTTCCACCTCGCTGCCTTCCGGGCGCATTCGCTCCGCCGCGCGCTCAATCCGCACTTCGCGTCCCGTGAGCCGGCCGATCAGTTGCGCCAGGTCCCCGATAGAGATCTCCCGTCCCGAGCCCAGATTGATGGTCTGGCCCGTCGCCTCGGGCGTGGAGGCCGCCAGCACATACCCGTCGACGGTATTGCCAACATAGTTCAAATCGCGCGTGGGGCGCAGGTTGCCCAGACGAATCGTCTCGCCGGTCAGGGCCTGTGTGATGATGGCCGGGATCACGGCGCGAGCGGACTGCCGCGGGCCGAAGGTATTGAACGGGCGGACGGTGACAACCGGAAGACCGAACGACAGGTGGAAGGCTTCGACCAGTTTGTCCGCGCCGATCTTGGTGGCCGAGTATGGCGATTGCCCCTGCAAGGGGTGCGCTTCATCGATGGGAACATAGCGGGCGGTGCCGTACACCTCGCTGGTGGAGGTATGTATGACGCGCGCCACGCCCATTTCGCGGGCCGCTTCCAAAACGTTCAGGGCGCCTTCCATATTGACCCGCACATAGGAAGCCGGCGCGCTGTAGGAGTACGGAATGGCAATCAGCGCGGCCAGGTGAAAGACATACTCGGCGCCCTCCATAGCCTGGCGCACGCTGCCCCGGTCCGCGATATCGCCGGAAATGACCTGCATCTCCCTGACGTATGGCGAGGAGTTCAGCCATCCCCAACTATCCAGTGCGTTGTAATGCACCATGGCGCGGACGCGCACGCCCAACTGCGCGAGCCGTTCGGACAAATGGCTGCCGATAAAACCGCCCGCGCCGGTTACCAGCGCAGTCTTCCCGCTCCAATTCAAACTCCGGCCTCCGGGGATCTATTCAACCCTAATCGTACTACACGCGCTCGAATCGAACTCATGTTACCAGGCAGTCCCCTGGCTGGCGTCTTCCTGGGCGCGCTCGTAGTCTTCGAGGCGGCCTATATCGAGCCAATACTCGCAGATGGGATAGGTGGCGACGGTGCGGCCGGCGTCTATCAGCGTCTTCACGAGGTCGGTAATATTTAGGTGGCGGTTACACTCGATAAGATCGAACACCGAGGGCTCGAGCAGGTAGATGCCGGCGTTCACGAAAAAGCTAACCTGGGGTTTTTCGCGGAGGGCGCGGATCATGACGCCATCGCAATCCACGACGCCGTAAGGGACCTGCATCTCGTAGCGGCGCGAGGCGACCGTCATTTCGGCCTTCTGGTCGCGGTGAAAGGCGTACATGGCGAGGAAATCCACCTGGGTGAGGATATCGCCATTAATCACGAGGACTGGCTCAGTGGGCTTCTCGATGAGTCCCAGGGCGCCGCCCGTGCCGAGGGGAACGTCTTCCCTGACGTACTCGATTTCCACGCCGAAGGACTCGCCGGCGCCGAAATGTTCCATGATCTTTTCGGCCTGGTAGTTAGTGCTGACATGAATGCGCCGGACGCCCGCATTTTTGAGTTGTTCGACGATGATCTCCATGACGGGACGGCCGCCGACGGGGAGCATGGGTTTAGGCAGGCTTTCGGTGAGGGGGCGCAGGCGCAAGCCGCGTCCGCCGGCCATGACGATGGCGCGGAAGGGCGTGGGAGCGGCCTGGAAATCGCGCGCTGTTACGATATCGACGACCGCGCCCTGGGGGTCGAGGAGAGGGAGTTGGCGGACGGAGCGCTCCCGAAGGATGGTCCGGAGAGCGACGGGGTCCGCATCGATGGGCGCCGTGACGGGTTCCGGATAGGGAGTACGGGCCTTGATTTCGAGGAGTTTCGAAGCCGGTTCCTCGAGCGCCAATCCGGCCAGGATGCCGCGGCGGACGTCGCCATCGCTGATGGTGTTGAGGAGGCGATTGCGGTCGTCGACGACCAGGGCGAGGCTGACCGGGCCGCTGCGATCAATGGTGGCGATCACATCGGCGATGGAATCCGCCGGGCGGACGAAGAGTTGGGAGACGTCGCGGCCGGTCATGGCTGGTCCGAGAGGCCGTGGGCGGCAGCATCCTCATCGAAGAGATGCATGTTATGCCAGACTTCCTCGCGCGGCAGGAACGGGGCCATATCTTCGAGGGGGCGCGATTCGTAAGTCCCATCCTCGCGGCGGAAGGAAGAGACGCGCGGCGAGATGCCCTGATTCACGGCGATATTCAGCTCGCAGATTGCGGGGCCATCGACGGCCAGCGCGGCGGCGATGCCTTGAGGGAGTTCGTCGTTGGTTCGAATGCTGTTATAGGGGACGTCATACGCGGCGGCGAGGCCGCGGAAATTGGCGGTGGCTACGCCGGAGGACGGATCGGCTCCGACAAACCGACCGTCGAAAAAGTTGGTCTGGGTAGCGCGGATGCACGTATATCCGCGATTGTTACAGACGAAGATCTTGATGGGCAAGTTGTAGCGTTGGATCGTCAGCAACTCTTGAATATTCAACTGGACGCCGCCATCGCCGGTCACGCAGAGGGTACGGCGCCGGCCGCCGCCGATGGAGGCTCCGATGGCGATGGGTAAATCCCATCCCATGGCGCCCCAGCCGATGCAAAACGCGCGCTGATCCCGCCGGACCTTGAATGCCTGGTGGAAACTGACCACTTCGACGCCGTTGCCGGTTACCACAATGTCGGTGGGATCGAGGATATCCGACAGAGTATCCATGAGGACATACGTGTTCACGTGGGCGGCGTCCTGGCGGTAATCCGGGGTCATGACCGGATATCGCCGCTTCCACGATTGGCAGGCGGCGAGCCAGTTTTGGGGCGGGCGCAAGCTCAGGCCGGCGCTGTGGCGGAGGAACTCGCGCAGGAAACCGTGAATCTCGGCCTGGACGGCGACATCGGGCTTTATGGCCTGGTATTTCAGTTGCCCTTGATCCACGTCGACGAGCACCTTGCGGGCCTTAGGAGCAAAACCGGCGAGATTGAACCCGACCTTCTGCAGGTTCAGCCCGGCGGCCAGACCGATGAGGCAATCGCAATTCTGGACGGCGAAATTGGCGCGGCGCTGACCGCCGGGGCCGATGACGCCCATTTGGAGAGGATGGGTTTCGTGGACCAGGTCTTTGGCCGTCAAAGGCAGGACCACCGGGACGCCGGTGCGCTCCAGGAGTTGGTAGAGCAAGTCACGCGACCCCGAGCCGTGAATCCCGTTTCCGGGAATGAACAGCGGCCGCCGGGCCGTCCGGAGGGCCTCGATGACAGCCGCGATGCCTTCCTCCAAGGACGGTTGGGCAGCCTCTTCGGGATCGGGGCGCCAGGGCGGCAGGCTGGCTTCGTCGATCATGGCTCCCTGCACGTCGAGGGGGAATTCGAGCATCACCGGGCCGGGCCGGCCGGTGGTGGCCAGATGATATGCCTTTTCCATCTCACGGCGGACGTGCAGCGGGTCCCTGACGCTGACGGCGTACTTGGTGACGGGTTTGGCCATGGCCACCACGTTGCCTTCCTGGGGCCCGACTTGTCGTACTTTCCCGTAATCGGCGGTGATATCGGTTCTAACCTGTCCGGTAAGCAGGATGAGAGGGATGGAATCCACCCACGCCGCGGTCATGCCGGAGAGGGCGTTGATCGCGCCCGGACCGGTGGTGCCCATGCACAGTCCGGGGCGGGTGGTAACGCGGGCGTAGCCTTCGGCGGCGATGGCGCAAGCCTGCTCATGATAATTGCAGTAATAGCGCATCCCGGGATTGCGGCCGACCGAATCGAGGAGGTGCATGATGCCGCCTCCCGAGACGAGAAAGATATCGTGAATCCCGCGGTCCACGAAGAATTGAATCACGTAATCGGACAATTTCACCATGAGGTTTCACCCGGCCGCGGCGAGGACCCGCCGGCGCCATTCGCCGGTGCGCCGGATGCCTTCTTCCAGGGGGATCCAAACGCGCAGCCCGAGTTCGGTTTCCGCGCGGCGCATGTCCGGCACGTAGCGCGAAGGCGGCGCGCCGGGCGCGGGCGGGCGGGCTATTTGAATCGGGGCGCCGGGCGCGATCTGGGCGGTGACGCGTGCGGCGAGGTCCGCGATGGAAAACGCCTCGGGAGAGCCGACGTTATACGGCCGCGCCGAAGCGCCGCGGAAAAGGATGGTCCATAACCAGATGGCCAGGTCTGCGGCGTAGAGATAGGAGCGATACGGCGCGCCATCGCCTTCGATACGCACGGGGCCTCCCGCCAACGCGTCGCGGATGAAATTTCCCACGGCGTAATTGGCGTCCAGGGGCAGATACGGGCCGACGAAGGCAAAGAGGCGGGCAATCAGGGCGTCAAATCCGTAGACGCTCGAATAGCTGGAGCACAAGTACTCCGAAACTCGCTTGCCCTGCGCATAGGCCGAGCCGGCGTCGGACGGGCTGGGAGCGCCGGGATATTCCTCGGGAATTTGCGCGAGCTCCGGAGGTTGCGGGCCGTATACCGCTCCAGAACTGGTGAACAGGAAGCGCGAGGCGCCGTGCGCGCGGGCGAACTCAAGCGCTCGGCGAGTGGCCGCGGCGTCGGCGTCGAAGGTGGAGACGGGGCGGTCTTGATCCGGCGGGACATATCGTTCCGTGGCGGCATGGATCACCAACGGAAACGTCCCTTCCGGGTACTGGAAGCTGACGGCAGCGCCGGACTGGAGCGTGACGGCGGGATCTCCCGCCAAGTGTGGCGAGCGCGAGTGGAACACCGCCGGATGGCGGGTCAGCAGAACCGCCGAGAGCCCGAGGTCCAACCGGCGATTCGCCCAGAGCAGGCTTTCGGTGAGCCAGGTCCCGACGAAGCCGGTTCCGCCGGTGAGGAAGAAGCGCGCGCCGCGGGCGTCCGCCCACAATGGCTCGGTATGGGCCAGGACGTGATCGAGATCGCGGGCGAGCGGATTCGTCATAAAGCGGCAGGCGCCCCGGCGGTTCCTCCCCCGCAAAGCGCATGGAAGATCTCGACGATATAATCCACCATCGGCGCTGTAATTCCGGGGAATACTCCGATCCAGAAGACCTGGTTCATCACGAAATCCGAATTTTCCAGCGAGCCGATTACGCGCCGGGGGCTGCCGGCATATGCCGGCTGCCTTACCAGGTTGCCGCCGAAGAGCAGGCGGGTGGCGATCTTGCGTTCCTCCAGGTAGCCGGTGGCCTGGTTGCGCGAGAAGGGCGCTTCGGGACGCACCGCGATGGGGAAGCCGAACCAGCTCGGATCCGAGCCGGGCGTCGCCTCGGGAAGGATGAAGAGCTCTTCCAAATCCCGCAGGCCTTCGCGCAGCGCCTGGAAATTGTGTTTGCGCGCTTGAATGAAGCCGTCGAGCTTGGCGAGCTGGGCAACCCCCACGGCGGCCTGCATATCGGTCATTTTCAAGTTATAGCCGATGTGCGAATAGGTGTACTTGTGGTCGTAGCCGGCGGGTAAATCGCCGAGCTGCCAGTCAAAGCGCTTGCCGCAGGTGTTATCTTTTCCGGGGTCGCACCAGCAGTCCCGGCCCCAGTCCCGAAAGGATTCCACCAGCGTGCGCAGCAAGGGCTCGTTGGTGAGCACGCTGCCGCCTTCGCCCATGGTGATGTGGTGGGCGGGATAGAAACTGGTGGTGGCGAGGCTGCCGAAGGTCCCCACCTTGCGGCCGTGGTAGGTGGATCCGACGGCGTCGCAACAATCCTCGACAAGACAGAGATGATGGCGTTTGGCGAAGGCCGCTACGGCATCCAGATCGAACGGATTGCCCAGGGTATGGGCCAAAAAGATGGCTCGCGTGCGCGGCGAGAGGGCGGCGTCAAGCTGGGCGGCATCCACGTTGTAAGTGGGGATGGCGACGTCCACAAAGACAGGGACCAGGCCGTTTTGCAGAATAGGGTTGAGGGTGGTGGGGAAGCCCGCGGCTACGGTAATTACTTCATCGCCGGGGCGCAGGCGCCGGTCGCCCAACTTGGGAGAGGTGAGCGCCGAGAGGGCCAGCAGGTTGGCGGACGAGCCGGAATTTACCAGGACGCAATCGCGGACGCCGAACCAGCGCGCGAATTCCTTTTCAAAGCGCTCCGCGAAGCGGCCGGTGGTAAGCCAGAAATCGAGCGCCGAATCCACCAACAGCCGCATTTCGGCGGAATCGAAGACTTTGCCGGAGATGGGAACGGGGAATTCGCCGGGAAGGAAAGACAGCGGAGCGAAGACTTCCTCGCAGTACTCGGAGACGAGGGCCAGAATCTGCTCGCGCAACTGGAGGCCGCGCCCGGTCACGCCAGAAACTCCCGGTACCAGGCGATGGTCCGAGCGAGACCTTCCGCCATCGTGAACAACGGCGCCCAGCCGAGCACCCGCCGGGCGCGCGCGGCGCTGAGGTACTGATGGTGGATTTCATTGCCGGCCTGGTTGCGGATGTCGGGCTCGAGAGGGGACCCCATGGCGAGCAGAATGCGGTTCACCAGATCGAGAACCGTGACTTGCAGCTCATTGGAAAAGTTGAAGGCCACGCCGCTTAACTCGGGGTGGTGGTAAAGCTGCTCGGCCAGCAGCATGTAAGCCGCGGCGCCGTCTTCCACGTAGAAGTAATCGCGAATAAAGCTGCCGTCGGAGCGAATTACGGGGCGCTGGCCGCGCAGTATGGAGCGTATTGCTCCGGGGACGATGCGGTCCCAATTGAGATCGCCGCCGCCGTAAAAATTGCCGCAGCGGGTAATGGCTACCGGCAACCCATAGGTCTTGGCGTAGGCGTGAGCTATGAGGTCGGCGCAAGACTTGCTGACGTCGTAGGGATGGCGGCCCTCGAGCGGGGCATCTTCGGTGTAGGGCAGTTGGTCGCGATCTCCATAAGCCTTGTCGGAGGACGCCAGCACGATGGAGCGGACGCCCGGGGAACGGCGGCAGGCCTCGAGCAGGTTCCAGGCTCCCTGGATATTGGTTTCGAAGGTAGAAACAGGGTTGCGGTTGGCAGTTCCCACAATGGCCTGGGCGGCCAGGTGGATGACGGTATCGGTCTGGTACTCGCCGATGGCGCGCTCAAGGAGATCGCGATCGCGAATATCACCGCGGACGACGCGGACGCGTTCGATGGTTCGAGAGCGGACCAACTCGGATTGGGGAACCCAGTCGCGCACCACGCAGACGACTTCGGCGCCAGCCTCGAGGAGGCGCCGGGTGAGCCATCCGCCCAACAGGCCGGTGGCGCCGGTCACCAGGACAGGGCGGTCGCGCCAGAAACCGCCGGTCATTCCCAGACCTTCCAGGGGGCGGCGTGGGAGGCCCATAGCTCGTTGAGATGCTGGTAGTCGCGAAACGTGTCCATGGCATAGAAGAAGCCTTCATGGCGGTAGGCCATGAGCTGGCCGGCGGCGGCCAGACGTTCCAGGGGCTGGCGTTCGAAGATGCACTCGTCGCCGCCGCCCAGATAATCGAAGACCGCGCGCTGGAGCACGAAATAGCCGGCACTCATCCAGCCTTCGGAGCGAGGCTTCTCGGTGAAGCGGCTTACCTGGGCGCCGTCGAGCTCGACGATGCCGAACCGCGAGACCGGCTGCACGGTGGTGACAGTGGCTAATTTGCCGTGACTCCTGTGAAACTCCACCACCCGCCCGATATCGACATCGCTCACGCCATCGCCGTAGGTGAGGAGAAAGGTATCCTCGCCGATATACTTGCGAATCTTACGGATGCGCCCGCCGGTCATGCAATCGAGGCCGGTATCGGCGAGGGTGACCGAAAAACCCTGCTCTTCGTGCTGCCCATGGTAACGAATTTCCGATTTCCGGCCCAGACAGATGGAGAAGTCGTTATTCATGGCTTCGTAATTCAAGAAGTAGTCTTTGATGGTGGAACCGCGATAGCCCAGGCACAAGACAAAATCGGAAAGGCCGTAATGGGCATAGGTCTTCATGATGTGCCAGAGAATCGGCCGTCCGCCGACCTCGACCATGGGTTTGGGGCGGAACTCGGTCTCTTCGCGGAGGCGCGTTCCCAACCCGCCGCACAAAATGACGACCCTCACGAAGAAAACCTCCCCGGCGTACAGCGAAGAACCCATTATAGTTGAAGGCTTTATTATTCGGAAAAGGCGCTAACCGACGGCGGGATGGAGATTCCGGCCGCGCCCAGGATAGGAAACCGCAAAGATGCGGGCATAGCGGACTGGAAGCCCGCTATGGATAGTCCGCCATGTGCAGCTTGACATGGGTTTGGATCAGGCGTCAGACTTTGATTTGCAGCCACGCAACGCACCAGGCGGCATTCTCAACAGGGAGGTCGGTTTGAATTCGATCAGAGCGTTGGCGCTTCTAGCCGCGGCGATTCCGGCTGCGGCGCAGTCCGACGGTCCCGCGATTCTGACGCGCGGCGAAGCGCCCGCTGCCATGGCCACTCCCGAGGTAAGCTTCCGTCCGTTCGTGGAATTCAGCGGCGTCTACGATACGGGCCTGACCGGGGTGGCGGTGAATTCGGCGGGCCAGCTTGGCTCTGCCGCCTCCCCTGGACTGATGCTCAGCGGCGGCATAAGCGGCAAGCATAGCTGGAGACACACAAAGATCGGGTTGGACTACCATGGCTCGATTTCCCACTACACGCAGGCCACTTACTACGACGGCGCCGCGCAATCGCTCCTGCTGGGCATAACGCACCAGTTCACGCGGCACATAACGCTGGCATTGCGGGAGAGCGCCGGCGAGTACTCGCAGAGCTACGGCCTGCCGGCCCTGTCGCCGACGGTGCCGTTCGATGCGGCCGCCAGCTATATACCCGTCTCCGACTTTTACGATAACCGGACGATTTACGCCAGCTCGCAAGCCGACTTGACGATTCAGAAAAGCACCCGGCTTTCTTTCAATCTGGGAGGCGACTTCTTCCTCGCCCGGCGCCGGTCGTCGGCTCTGTATGGCGTGACGGGCGAGGGCGCCCGCGGCGACGTGCAGTATCGTCTGAGCAGCCGCTCCACCATCGGGGCGGGCTACACCTACTCGCACTACGGGTACCACGACATTTTCAGCGGGACGGATCTTCACGGCGCGGTCGCGACCTACGGAATCCGGTTGACCAAGAGTCTGGAGTTTTCGGGTTACGGCGGCTTCATGAGAGCCGAAACCACGTTCGAGCAGAGCGTGCCCATCGACCCCGCGATCGCCGCTTTGATCGGAGAATCGACCGCAGCGGTCATCGTGCACCGGATCGACTACGTGCCCAACGTGGCGGCGCGTCTCTCCGAGACGTTTTCACGGGGGGTGCTGTTCCTTTCGGGGGGGCACACGGTGACTCCGGGAAACGGTCTGTTTCTCACCTCGGAGGCCACTATAGCCAACGCCGGTTACACCTATACCGGACTGCGGCGTTGGAGTTTCTCCGCGCAGGCGGCCTACGACCATGCGAAATCGGTGGGGAATGTGCTGGGATATTACGGCGACGTCGGCGGGACCCTCTCGGCATCGCGCCAGATCATGGGTACGATGCATGGCGTTCTGAGCTTCAGCGCCCGCCAATACCAGAGCCCGGATTTCTCTCTATACAACCGGCTGATTTACACGGTCCGGTTGGGCTTTGGTTTTTCGCCTGGCGACATCCCCTTGCGCGTGTGGTAAAGGGATCGGCCCAGGCGTGCCCTGCCCCTACGGTTTGCTGACGATATCCACGACATCCGCCATGTGGCGCGCGGTAAAGTCGGGGGCGCAGTTCTGTTGCGCGCCATACCCGGTGAGTACCAGAATGGTGCGCGTCCCGGCGCGGCGGCCGCACTCGATATCGGAACTCTTGTCTCCGACGAAAAACGAACGGGCTAGGTCGAGGCCATGGTCCGCCGCCGCTTCGAGAACCATGCCCGGTTCGGGTTTCCGCCGCAGAGAGGGAACCCCGGGAGGATCGGCGCAGAAGTAGGCGCCATCGATTAAGCCGGGGCCGATTTGCCGCAGTAACTCGTCCTGGACGGCGCGGTACTGCGCTTCGGCGATCAGGCCGCGGCCAATGCCGCTCTGGTTGGTGACGATGAACGTGCGAAAGCCGCCCGCGCGGATTTGCCGCAAGGCTTCGCCGGCGCCGGGGTAGGCCTTCACGCGAGCGGGGTCGCCACAATAATGAACTTCCTCCATGAGGACGCCGTCGCGATCGAAGAAAACCGCTCTGGCGCCGCTCATGGCGTGGCGCATTCGGCCTGAAGCTCGGCGGCGGTGACGGTAGCCGTTCCCAACTTCCCGACCACGATTCCGCTGGCGCGGTTGGCCAGCTCGGCGGCCTGTATGGGCTTGGCCCCCGCCGCCAGACCCAAGGTGAAGACCGCGATGGCCGTATCACCGGCGCCGGAGACGTCGAAGACCTCCTTGGCGCGCGTGGGGGTGTGATACGGCGGCGCGCCCTCCGCCAGCAGCAGCATGCCCCGCTCCCCCAGCGTGATCAGCAGGCTGCCGGTTTCCCATGCATCCATCAGCCGGCGCCCCGCCTCGAACAATGGAGCATCGGCGAGGACTGGATCGATGGGGTCCGCGGGCGGCATCCCGGCGGCCAGAAACGCCTCGATGCGATTGGGTTTGACGGCCGTGGCCCCGCGCCAGCGCAGGGAGGTGTGCGGATGCGGGTCCACCGCCAGAATCTTCCCTTGCGACCGCGCGATGTGGCAAATGTAGTCCGCCAGCGGCTGGGTCAGAAACCCTTTACCATAGTCCGCCACAATAATGGCGTCGACATCGCCGATGACGCCATCGAGCAGCCGCATGGCCCTCTCGGCCTGGGCGGCCGGCAAGGGACGCTTGCCTTCCCGGTCGACGCGCACCACCTGCTGATGACGCGCCACGATTCGGGTTTTCAAGGTGGTGGGGACGTCGGGGTCCCGCTGGACGGCGGAGGTGTCGATGGCGGAGGCGGCCAGTAAGCCGAGGAGCCGCCCGCCGGCGCCGTCTCCGCCGGAAACTCCCATGACCGAGACCGCCGGAGTAAACTCCCTGACATTGCGCGCCACGTTGGCCGCGCCACCCGGATAGTAAGACTCGCCGGTCACTTCCACCACCGGGACGGGCGCTTCCGGAGAAATGCGCGATACCCTGCCCCAGATGAACTCGTCGAGCATGAGATCGCCGATCACCAGAATCCGCTGAACGGCGAATCGGGCGACCAGGGCCTGCAAGGAGGCGGCTTCGGGAGTGGATTGCATAGCCGGGATCTTTGGCAAGTGTAACAAACGGCGCCGCTTGTTACCGTCCACGAGTCTGGTTCATTGGACCACCCGAAAGCGCGCCGAGGCGTAGCGTGGAATCTCCCTGTCGGTGGTCACCAATTCCAGATCTTCCACGGTTGCCTGCGCAATTAGAGCCCGGTCGAAAGGATCTTGGTGAATGGCAGGCAGGCCGTAAACCCCGGCGATGTGCTCCGGGCGCAGGGCGAGCGGCGTAGCCGCAAGTTGTTCGAGGGCGTCGCGCCACCACATGCGCGGGTCGCCGACGTTTAGATTCCCTTTCATGCTCTTGAGCAACACTTCCCAGAAAGAAACCACGCTCAGGACGTTGGGCCCGCCGAGCAGCGCGTCACGCACCGCGGGCGAGAGAGCGTCGGGCTCGGTCAGGGCGATCAAGGCGGCGTTGGTGTCGAGGAGATACCCGCTCACAGATCTCCCTCCAGGAAGCGGTCGAGATCGACGGGGGCGTCCCATCCCGGCAGGAGCTGGATGCGGTCCTTCATGCCGCCGAGCCGGACCTGCCGGCGTTGCGGAGGCGGCGGGGCGATCTGGGCCACGGGCTTGCCGTGACGCGTGATGACCACCTTCTCCCCATCCTCTACCGCGCGGATCAGTTCGGGCAGGCGATTCTTGGCCTCGGCTATGCTGACATCCATTGGAATAATTATAGCTATATAATATAGCTATCTCAAGATCCTGCCGGCCTGGGAACGGGCTCGCGCCCTTGGTCCGCCTACTGGTTACGCTCTACATACCCCCGCAACCAGGCGGCGTAACTGGCTTCGTCGAGCGTGTGATCGGCTAGTGACAGCATGGCTGCGACAACCTCGGCTTGATCGGCCACGATGGCGTAGCCGTTCTCGTAGAGGAACGTGAAGCCCGTCAGGAAGGAACCTACGGCTTTGCGGACGTCACGAGCTGGCAACTTCTGATAGACTGACAAGTAGGTATGACGATATCTGTACGTGTTGAGAAATCTGGCAGGGTGTTAATCCCGGCCGCAGTCCGCCGGCGACTCGGCCTCAAAGAGGGAGAGTCGGAGGTGCTGTTGGATATCGATGAATCGCCCGTCCGCGTCACCACGCGGGCACAGGCGCTGGTGCGCCTCCAGGAAGCGGCTGCCCGGTACGGCAGCCCGGATAGGCTCTGGAGCGAGGAGTTGATTGAGGAGCGGCGGGAAGAAGCGCGGAGGGAGTCGGCCTAGTGGATCAGGCGTATCTGCTGGACGCGTCGGCGCTGCTCGCGCTGATCCGCAACGAGCCAGGCGCCGACCGGGTGAAGGCTGTGTTCGACTCCAGCGCGATTCATGCCCTCAACCTGGCCGAGGTGGTCCGCAAAATGATCTGCCAGGGGATGCCGGCAGCCGAGGTCCAGGCGCTGCTGGAAGATCTGAATCTGACGGTGATCGAGGAATTCGGCCAAGCGCAGGCGTACGTTGCCGGGCAACTCGCCGCCGGGAATCCGCGCCTGGGCTTGTCGCTTGGGGATTCGGTTTGCCTGACGGCCGCGGAGCGGAAGGGCATGACGGCGGTCACGGCGGACCGCCGTTGGTCCGGCCTGCCAGGGCGGGACGTAAAGATCCTCCAGATCCGTTAAACAGGCCACGTGACGGCCTACTGGTTACGAGCGATCTGCTCCCGCAACCAGGCGGCGTAACCGGCTTCGTCGAGGGTGTGATCGGCCAGTGACAGCTTGGCGGCGACAACTTCGGCTTGCTCGGCCATTCAGGGTGTAGCCGTTCTCGTATAGGAACGTGAAACCCGTCAGGAAGGCGGTGCGCTTGTTACCGTCCACGAATCCAGGGTTCTGGCACAAGCCGGCGGTGTAGGCGGCGGCCAGCGCGCACAGATCCGGCTTCCCATAGGCGAACAGGTTGAATGGCCTGGTCAGGGCCGACTCGATGGCGCCCCGGTCGCGTATTCCCGGCGAGCCTCCGAATTCGATCAGGCTCTCGCCATGAAGGCGCAAGACCGCGGCCGGGTTGACCCAGGTTGGCTCGGTCAACACCACACAAGACGATGGTCCGCCCCGCATTCATTCCGGCTGGCGGCGTCCGATGGCGATCAGGCTCAGGCCGGGCCACGGCATGAACCTGTCTATGCGGCTCCAGAACCACACCGTTTTGTCGAAAATCTTAAGCACCGGCTTGTTGATGTTCTTCGAGCCCAGGATCCGGCTATACGCCCACCACGGCGGAGCACCGGCCTTGTTGAAGCTGTATATGGCTTCCACCGTGAAGCCGTGCGCTTCCAGAAGGGCGCGGATGCCGGCGGCGCTGTAGCGGCGTTTGTGCCCCAAACTGCGATCCAGGCTGCCGAACAGCGCCAGTCCCAGCGGCGCCAGGATCACCGCTACTCCGTTGGGCCTCAAGGCGCCGCGCATGGAATCGAGCAGACGTCCCGGATCTTCGACGTATTCGAGGACGTTCAGGCACAGCACCGTATCGAACGAGTTCGCCCCGGGATCCTCGGGAAGATCGGGATCGAACCGCCGCACCGTCACGTTGGGCGCGCGGAGGAAGCGGTTGCGCAAGGCGTGCAAATGCAGCGGGTCTTTCTCGGCGGCCACATAAACGGCGCGCTTCCCGATCAGCCGGCCGGTAATGTTTCCTATCCCAGCCCCAATTTCGAGAACCTCATCGCCCACATGGGGGCGAATCTTCCTGGCCAGCCAGCTCAGATACTGGGGCGTGCCGGTGAGGTTGTTGAGAACGCCACGCCCGTAGGGAGCCGAGTATAAGTCGTCGATCAGCCAGAACTTCAGGATTACGGCCAGCGCCTTCACGCCGTCTTTCCAGTTGATCTTCTTGCCCTCTTCGTAGGTGCGGCCGTGATAACTGATAGGCGTTTCGTAGATGCGGAACTTGCGTTTGGCGCTCTTCATGACAATCTCCGGCTCGAAGCCGAAGCGGTCCGAACGAATGGGGATGCTCTTGAGCAGGTCGGTGCGAAAGACCTTGTAGCAGGTCTCCATGTCCGTCAGGTTGAGATTGCAGAACATGTTCGAGACCAGAGTAAGTCCCTTGTTGATCATGGAGTGCCAGAACGGCAGGACGCGGGTCTGCTCACCGGCCATGTAGCGGGACCCGAAGACGGCGTCGGCGTGCCCATCGAGGAGCGGCCGGAGGAGACGCGGATACTCGGAGGGGTCGTACTCGAGATCGGCGTCCTGAACCAAGGCGAAATCGCCGGCGGCCCTTTCGATGGCGGTCCGTACGGCGGCGCCTTTTCCGCGGTTGCGGGCGTGCTGGAACAGGCGTATTTCGACGAACCGAGCGGCCAGGCGTTGCAGAATCTCCCACGTGCCGTCGGTCGAGCAATCGTCCACGATGACGATTTCCCGTTCCATGCTTTCCGGCAGAGGAGCGGTCAATACCAAAGAGAGGCACCGTTCCACAACCGTGCGTTCGTTGTAGACCGGCATGAGGATGGATAGCTTCACGAGCGTGACCAGTGTAGCAAATGTTTCGCTTCAGGCCCGCCAGGGGCGGGGACAAAGCCGGAGACGCCGGAACTTCACCGCGGAGACGCAGAGACGCGGAGACAACACGGAGAATCATCATTGATTTGCGAATCCCGAGATCCTGAAGTTCTCCGCGCTTTCTCCGCGTCTCCGCGGTGAATGGCATACCGGCACGCCGCGGCTGGCATTCAGCCGGCGAAATCTACGACGGCTTTTATGACGATCTCCCGTTCCTCGGGCGTGAGCTCCGGAAAGACCGGGAGGCTGATGACCTCGGCCGCCAGGGCCTCCGCCACCGGCAGGTTGGGATGAGGACCGAAGCCTTGAAAACACTCCTGCCGGTGGAGCGGGATGGGATAGTAGATCTCCGAGGCAATTCCCCGCCCTTGCAGGTGTTTCCGCAGCGCATCGCGCGGCGATTCCGTTCCCCGCCATCGTTTTCCGGGCTGAACCCGCAAAGTGTACTGGTTGGCGATATGGGTGCGGTCGGGGCGCGCCTGGGGAAGGATGAGTTGCGCCACTTCCCCGCCCTGGAGGGGCGCGAGCGCCCGATTGTATTCGGCCATATGCCCTTGCCGCTTGGCGGTGTACTCCGCCAGGTGTGGCAACTTGACTCCCAATACTGCGGCTTGAACCGCATCCAAGCGGAAGTTGCCCCCCACCATGCCGTGGAAGTATTTCGGGTACATACCATGGTTCCGTAGCAACCGGGCCTTCTCGGCCTGCGCCGCATTGCCGGTGAGCAAAAGGCCGGCATCGCCCAGTGCGCCGAGATTCTTCGAAGGGAAGAAGCTGACAGTGGCGAAGTCCCCGAAGGAACAAGCCGGTTGACCGTGGTACTCCGCCCCGAAAGCCTGGGCCGCGTCCTCTATGACCGCTAAACGATACCGCTTGGCGATAGCGAGGATCGGCTCGATATCCGCGGGTTCGCCGAAGAGATGGACGGGGATAATAGCCCTGGTTCTGCTCGTGACCAGTTTCTCGATGCCTTCAGGGTCGATGTTGAAGCAGGACTCGAGGGAATCCGCAAACACCGGCCGTGCTCCCAGACGCGCAATGCAGCCGGCGGTGGCGAAGAAAGTGAACGAGGGACAGATCACCTCATCTCCCGGGCCGATGCCCAGGGCCATCAACGCCACCAGGATGGCATCCGTCCCAGATGACATCCCGATACCAAAGCGCACCTTGGCGAGAACGGCGGCGGCGCGTTCGAATTCCTCGACTTCATTTCCCAAGATGAACTGGCCGGACTTCAAAACACGATGGAAGGCCCCCAGTATTTCGGATTCGATCGGCGCATTCTGCCGCTGAAGATCCAAAAGTGGAACTCGCATTGAATCTATATGATAGCGAAGAAAGTGTGAATTGTGGAGAAAAATTGGATATCGTTCTTCTACGTAAGCCGGACGTAGAAATTCGGCGCGTGCCGCCGTTCCGTGGCGTAAAAAGCAGGTCGTTCGGGTACGTAAGCAGCGCCGTTGACTGGCGTAAGACTTTCGTTTGGTCACGTAAGCTTTGTCGTTCCATCACGTAAAATCGAGCGGCCTTTGACGTAAGGAATAGCGTTCTACTAAGTAAACAAATGATACGTAAGATGTTTATTTTTATACTGTTATGGTATAGCAGAAGTTTTAGAGTAGTTCCAGATCTGATTTAAGCAACAACATTGGGCACGGCCGTTGCAGAGTGTAACGTATTCATGGCAGAATGATGCGACTACCCGAACCGGAAATGGCTAGAAAGAACAAAGAACAAGGCATTCTGGCGCTAACCGAAGCGGAGCCCATACAAGATCTGATCAAGGTTGAGAGGAATCTGAATTCCCTGGGATTCTTTATCCCCGCCAAGAAAGGAAAACCATCGCATGAGGAGCGGTCTCGGGTACGGACCATTCAGTATCCGGCGAGGGAGGTGCACGGCCGCATGATGCTCCAGTCGGCGACGATTATTCCGTCTCCGGAGCATGGTCTGCCAACTACCGCGGATCGGGATAAGTACATGGCGCTCATGAAGATTGTCACCGACGCGAAGGCCAAGGCCGGTGATGTTCAAAACCCGGTGGCATTCACCACGTACGACCTGTTGAAGCACCTGGGGCACAATACCGGCGGGAAGAATTATGAGGAAGTGAATCAGTTCCTGGAACGGATGACGGCCACCACCATTAAATCCGAGAACGCGATTTATTTTCACAAAAGCAAGGTCTATCAGCGGGACATGTTCCACGTGTTCGACCGCGTCGTCCTGGTGGGACAGGAGATGCCCGATGGAGCAAAGGCGCAGCGAAATTACGTATTTCTGAGCCAATGGCAGCTCGAGAACATCAACGCTAACTATCTGTTGCGGATGGACTTCAACGCCTACGTGGCATTGCGAAAGGACATCAGCAAAGCGCTCTTCGGACATCTGCACGTGTGGTTTTATGCGTCACGGTGCCGGCCCGTGGAGCGGCGCTACTCCGAGTTGTGCCAACTGCTCGATATACGCCGCTGGAGCCACGTCTCGAAGATCCGGCAAATTCTGGCGCCGTCATTCGAGGAGTTGCAGAGAATCCGGTACCTGCAGGACTGGGACATCGTGCGCACGTCCGATGATGCCGATTACAAACTGGTGATGACCGCGGGCGAGCGTATTGCGAACGTGCTCCGGCCTCGGCTCAACAGCGGCGTTACGCTGGGGAACGAGGGGGTCGGCTCGGAAATGGCGTTGGTCGTGGCAGAGTTGGTCAGACGCGGAATCCGGGATGGCGACGCCCGCCGGCTTTTGCTCGATACGCCCAAAGAGCAGCATGTGGAGGACCAGATTGAGTGGTTTGACGAGTTGCTGCGGCGTATGCGCTCCTCCATTCAAAATCCCCCCGGGTTCTTGTACGTGATGATTCGGGACGGTTGGCCGGTTCCGGTGGATTTTGTGCCAACGCGTAAACGGGAAGCCCAAAGGCAACTGCAGGAGAAGCGGCAAAACAACCCGGAGGCGCTGGCGGAAGCGCAGCGGGCGCTAAGGAAAATGCAGTTGGAAGAGCAGTATGGGCAGTATCGGGAAGAGGAGACGGCTCGTTCCATAGCGGAAAGGTATTCGGGCGAGCGGCTGCGGGCCAAGTTGGCGGCGCTGAAGAAAGAGATCTTGGCGCGAAACGGGGACCTGTACCCGAACGCCCGCGATGGATGGGGAGCCTGCCCTGCTCTGGACCATCACGCCATGCAGGCATTGCGGGAAGAAGTGGCCAGCGATCTGGGCCTCCTGACTTTCGATGAATTCCGTATGCGGACTCAGCAGAAGCTGTTTGCATAGCGGCGCGACTCCACCAAGCAGCCCAATGAAGTCCGGGCTATTAAAGCCTACCCACTTTAGCAACATTTCCACCCCATGGTTGGCCAAGTTCACGGTTTGTGCCATCAACTTCACACTTGGGCATTGATTTACGCATCTGGCGCGCTTAATATAACATTGATGCGAATTGCTGGCCGGAGCGAGAAACCCGACTATCTTTCCAGTTGCCGTGCCGCCCGGGTACTCGGCGTTTCGAAAAGAACCCTACTGAACTGGGTCAACGCGGGCGTTGTTCCCAGGCCGGAAGTCAATCCCACGAACGGCTACCTGTTGTGGACCACATCCGACATCGAGGCGGCCCGTATCGCTCGCATGGAGGAGCGCAATGATTCGCCTGGTAATCGCTAATCAGAAGGGCGGCGTGGCCAAGACCACTTCTACTCTGAGTCTGGCCCGGGAGTTCGCGGATCGCGGCCTCAAGGTGCTGTTGATCGATATCGATCCCCAAGGCTCCATCGGCGCTACCTTGGGCCTCAAAGCGCAGCATTATCTGTATCATTTCCTGATTTCGAACTTTCGCTTCAAGGATTGCGTGGTGGCTGCCGGACCGAATATCGACGTAATCTGCAGCAACCGGGAAACCACCGATGTGGAGGCGATTCTGACGCCCCGGCAGGGCCGCGAGCTGGTCTTCCAGGCCGCCCTGGCGCCCATCGAGGGCGAATACGACGTGGTGATCATCGATTGCCCGCCCTCCATTGCCCTGCTCCAGAGTTGCGCTTTCATGTACGCGCAGCAGATCCTGATCCCCTTGACCATGGATCCGCTCAGCCTCCAGGGCGCCTATGCCGCCATCCAGTCGTCGAAGACCATGAACGATCTGTTCAAGGCCAACATCCGGCCCGTGGCTATCCTGCCGGTCCAGGTGGATCGGCGGCTGCAAATGACCGACATCATCCTGGCCAGCCTGGAGGCTTTCGCCAAGCAGTACGATGTGCCCATCCTGCCGGCGGTGAGGACCGATTCGACAGTGCCGAAGGCTACCCGAGCCAAGAAGTTTCTGGTGGATTTCGACCCCAAGTGCAAGGCGGTTGAGGACTACCGAATGGTAGCGGACGCCTTGCTGATGCGCCTTAAAGGACAATTGAATGAGCGGCAGTTCACACTCCCGGCGGAAGCATAAACTGGAGCCCATCACGCTGGAGGAACTTGCGGGGACCACCGGGATGTCCGGCTTTGGGACCCTGTTCACTCGCGATCTGTCCCAATCGGTGCCGCTCTTGGATCGCGTGGACCGGGATGACGAGGGTGAATCAGGTGCACCTGATATCGGTGCGGGTGATTCAGGAGCACTCGAATTAAGCGCACCTATCGTAGCTGCGCGTAAAACAAGTGCACCTGAAACAACTGCACTTGTTCTAAATGCACTCAAATTCGAACCGCCGGAGCCTCCAAACCCGCCTCGTATCGCCGTTCCAGATGCACCTGATTCAAGTGCACCTAAATCAGGTGCGCTTGTTTTCGCTGCACCTGAAACAGATGCATCCCCTCAGCCCATCTACCGCAGGCCGCGAATCCGCGAAGCTGTCACGGTTCAAGATGCCCATACTCTCGCCGAGCAAGCCGTCTACGACGCTATGTACCGCGCCGCTAGGCCGCACCAGGGCGACTCGCGTATCCTCACCATCGGACTGCGCACGCTGGCGGAAATGTCGCGCATGGCCTACAGCAACTGCAAGGCTAACGTCCGCTCTCTCGTCGAGAAACTCGCCATCGATGCCCGCCACGATTTCAGCTACACCACCGGCCGTACGTACATCGTCTACAGCTTCCGGGACATCCTCCGGCGTCGAAAAGCCGCCGGATTGACCCACGTAATTCGCACTCGTGGCGTGCTCTTTGTCGACCCCTCCACCGGTCGCGAAGTTCGCCCATACACCGTCCCCCCGCCGGAATCGAGTGCGCCTGATTCAGGTGCGCCTGTTTCGCCTATGGGTGCGCTCGAATCAGAGCAAACAAGTGCACTTGTAGCCGATGAATCGAGTGCACCTGCTCAAGCTCCACATATAAGGAATAGACATCTCCTGAGGAATTCCGACGAGACAACGGCGCCGGCGCGGCTGGTGGTGGCCGCCGTCAATGACGCCATGGGGCATGCCGACGATGACGCCGCCCAGCGCATTATCCAGGCCTGCCGGGAGGTGGCCCCGGACGTGACCAACGAAGAGATGGCGCACTTCATCCGGCAGGAAGGCCCAGCACTCCGCAGAAACCGCGTTCTCGACAATCCCATGGGCGTCCTGATCCGCCACATTCCACGCTGTTGCCAGGGCGAGAGCCTCCGGCTTCATCGCCAGGCCGTCAGGCGCGAGGAGGAACGTAGCCGCCGCCAGATCGACGGCTGGCTGAATGAGGCCCGCGAGATCCTCGCCAGGCCCGATGCGGGCGGCCCGGATCGCGTGTGGGCCCAAGACATCCTGGCCACCTACGGGTGAACGGAAGGGTCTACTCGTTTTGGGCCGTAACCCTTTCAAAACAAGCGAAATCGTTGGAGATCGCCATGGCCAGCGCGAGCAGCTTCTCAAGCGCTTCCCGGGGCTTGTCGAACTCCACCGCGATGCGCCCCGGCATGAGATGCACGCCGGCCGGGAGGTTCGCGAAATCCTGGTTGGCTACCGCCGCCGGCGCCTCAACCAGCAACTGAGGCCGCGCCAGACGCTGCTTTTGCAACTCGATCAAAACCGCGCCCAATTTCCGCCGCCGCCGCTTCTCGTAGTAACCGTCATCGCCGGCGGCAAGCTGGCGCAAGCGGACAATCAGCGCCTCGCGATCCGCCAGGCCGTTGCGGCCCACCCGGTCCGTAATGCAGGGCGCCAGGATCTGCTGAGCGCGGCGGCGGCCGACTCCCAGCAGGAACTCGATGGTCGCGCGGTCGACAAAAGGGCGGGGAAGAGTCTCCAACTCCCGCACAACTTCATCGAGTTTGCCGTACCAGGCCGGTTTTGCAGGCACCCTAACCGAATATGTTAGTGCGCACCTGCGCAATATGCAAGACACATGAAAGATCGATAAGAATTATTATCTCGCTTTCACCGCTCAATGTGCGAGAATGTCGGGAAATGGCCGACACCGCCCTGTCCGGCACGCTCGCCCCGGTTCCGCCGCAAGCCCAGTCCGACCGCCAGTTGATCGAGCTCTGGCTCCACGGACGCCCCCCGCATACCGAGCGCGCCTATGCCGGCGATATTGCCCTGTTCCTGGGCGGGGCAGGGAAGCCGCTCCCGGCTGTGACCCTGGCCGACATTCAGGTTTTCGCCGATTCCCTTAGCGGCCGGGCTGCGGCGAGCCGTTGCCGGATTCTCTCCGCGGTGAAGTCGCTGCTGGCCTTTGGCCACCGCATCGGTTATCTGGCGTTCGATGTCGGCCGGGTGCTCCGCCTGCCCCCCGTCCGCGACCGTCTGGCCGAACGCATCCTGCCCGAAGCCGACGTGCGCCGCATGTTGAGCCTCGAGCCCAACCAGCGGAACCGGGCGCTTCTGGCGCTGCTCTACGCCTCGGGTGCGCGCGTCAGCGAAGCCTGCGGGCTCTGCTGGCGCGACGTCCGGGCCAGCGGCGACGCCGCCCAGATCACCGTGTTCGGTAAGGGCGGCAAAACCCGCGCCATCCAACTGCCGGCTTCGGTCGCCGCCCTGCTGGCCAAACTGCGGGGCCGGGATGGCGACGAGGCCCCCGTGTTCCCTTCGCGGAAGCAGGGCGGCGCGCTGCGCCCACTGGCCGTCCTGCGCATCGTCCGTGCGGCTGCCCGCCGGGCCGGCATCGAGGCCGGCGTCTCCCCCCACTGGCTCCGCCACGCTCACGCTTCCCATGCCCTCGACCGCGGCGCTCCGATCCACCTGGTCCAAGCCACCCTCGGCCACGCCTCCATCACCACTACCGGGCGCTACCTGCACGCCCGGCCCGCGGATTCCTCCGGCCGGTTCCTGGACGTATGAATTCAATAAGGCTCTGATATTCTTAAATATACGCGGGCGGGCGCTCGAACATTATTCGATGGCGCTGTCGTATAATGAGCGTTTCATCGTCACGACCCCGTCACCAGAACCCGCTTGGCGGAACGGCATGAGGGGCTCTTTCAGGAGCGAAACTACAAGATGAGCGCGAGGAGAGCTTTAATCACCGGCATCACCGGCCAGGACGGTTCCTACCTGGCGGAGTTGCTGCTGGCCAAAGGATACGAAGTCCATGGGATAGTCCGCCGGGTGGCCCTGGAGGACCCCTCGCGGCGGCTCGGCCGGATCGCCCAGGTGCTGGACCGCGTACACCTCCACGCGGCGTCGCTCGAGAGTTTTCCCAGCGTCTACCAGGTCTTTCGCAACGTTGTCCCCGAGGAGTGCTACCACCTGGCCGCGCAGAGCTTTGTGAGCTATTCCTTCGACGACGAATTCTCCACCCTGAATACCAATATTAACGGCACGCATTTCGTCCTGGCGGCCCTGAAGGACATGGCCCCGCAATGCCGTTTTTACTTCGCCGGATCGAGCGAGATGTTCGGCAAGGTGGAACAGGTTCCCCAAACCGAGGCGACCCGGTTCCACCCGCGCTCCGCTTACGGCATCAGCAAAGTGGCCGGATTCGAGCTCACCCGCAACTACCGCGAGGCCTATGGCACGCACGCCAGCAACGGCATCCTGTTCAACCACGAATCCGAGCGGCGCGGTTTTGAGTTCGTCACCCGCAAGATCACCATCGGCGTCGCCCAGATCCTGTCCGGCAAGAGCAAGGAGCTGCGTCTCGGCAACCTGGACGCCAAGCGCGACTGGGGTCATGCGCGCGACTACGTGGAAGCCATGTGGCTCATGCTGCAACAGGATGAGCCTGACGACTACGTCATCGCGACGGGCGAGACGCATTCCGTTCGGGAATTCGTCGAGGCGGCCTTCAATCTGGCCGGTCTCGACCCCGCCCGGTATGTCGTTTCCGCCCCGGAATTGTATCGCCCGGCGGAAGTTCACTTGCTGGTGGGCGATTGCTTCAAGGCGCACGCGAAGTTCGGCTGGAAGGCCAAGACGGGTTTCCAGGATCTGGTTCGGGAAATGGTCGCGGCGGATTGCGCCGGCGAGGGCGTCGAGTTTCCCCTCCGCGCGGCCGCCGAGGCTCACTAAGCGATGTGGGACGAACTCAAAGAGCTGCTGGAATACAAAGAGTTTCTGCGCCAATTCACGGCGCAGCAACTGAAGACCCGCTACCGCGCCTCCGTCCTCGGCCTTTTCTGGACGCTGCTCAACCCGGTACTGACCTGCCTGTTCCTCAGCGTCGTGTTCGCCTACATCAACAGGTGGGACGTGCGAACTACCGGCCTGTACTTTTTCGCCGGCTACATGCCGTGGCTTTTCTTCGTTGGCGGGACGTCGGCGGCGACTTCCGCGATCGTCGGCAATACGCACTACGTGAACCGCGTTTACGTCCCGCGGCTCATTTTCCCCATCGCTACCACGCTGGTGAATCTGACGGACCTGGCCGCCGGGATGGTGGTCGTATTGGGTTACATGGCGCTGGTGGGGGCGAAGTTCACCCCGGCGCTGGCGAGCATCCCCGTCGCGATTATTGTGATGGGCACATTCGTGCTGGGCGTGAGCTTCCTGTTCGCCGCGGTGAATGTGTTTTTGCGCGACTTTCAATTCCTGTGGACTTCGGTTTCCTTTTTGTGGTTCTTTTTTACGCCGATTCTCTACCGCATAACGGTGTTGCCAGCCCACGTTCGGCCCTATTTCGCCATGAACCCGCTGGTGCCATTCATCAGTCTGTTCCAGAAACCGATTTGCGATGGCGCGTTACCCCCATTGGCCACGCTTGGCCTGGCGATTCTATACTCCGTGACTATGCTCGGCGTAGGGCTGACCGCGTTCTCCCGGTCCGAACGGTTGTTCTACCTCTATCTATAAAATCGATGAGCATGGCCACCTCTTCCTTGAAACAAGTCGATGCGGTTGAGACGCCAAGACGCCAGAGCATCGCTCTCTCCAACGTCGGAGTGCGATACATTCTCCTGACGGAAGACCAGCGCAGCCTCAAAGGCCGCGTGTTGCACCTCTTTGGCGCGCCAAGCGCCAGGTTCTGGGCGCTCCAGAATGTTAGTTTACGCATCGCTCCGGGTGAAGTAGTCGGAATCGTGGGCTCTAATGGTTCCGGGAAAAGTACCTTGCTGCGAGTCATGAGCGGCGTGATTCATCCCACCGTTGGAACGCTTGCCGTAACCGGGCAGGTCAGCCCGCTGCTCGAGCTGGGCGGCGCATTCAACTTCGAATTGACCGGCCGGGAAAATGCATATCTATACGGGGCCATCTTCAGGTTCTCCAGGGAACGGATGGACGAGATTATCCCGCAAATTATCGCCTTCTCCGAGTTGGGAGCCTTCTTCGATATTCCCGTCAAATCCTATTCTTCCGGGATGGTGGCCCGCCTCGCCTTCTCCGTAGCGACGCAATTGCAGCCTGAGATCCTTCTAATCGATGAAATCCTTTCGGTTGGCGATGAGCAGTTCCAGAGGAAGTCGTTTCTGCGGATCCAAAAACTGATCGACCGGGGCAGCATTGTCGTCATGGTTTCACACAATTCCGCACTGATCGAGCAACTGTGCAACCGGGCCGTCCATCTCTCCCAGGGCGAGGTCGCTCGCGACGGCAAGCCTAGGGAAGTGTTGGCCCAGTATCGCCGCGAATCCGCCGTGGGAGGGTGACGCGCCGAGACATCTATGGACTGCGGGTGGCCCTTGGAACGCCGCCGCGAAGCGCGAACGCCCGCAACGCCGCAGCCGGTTCCTATGAGGAGACTTACGCCAAGGATTCCCACCGGAATATCGCTGGGCGTAGCGCGTAGCCCGGCTCAGCCATGCGGCCCATGGAGGGCGTGCGCCGCGTA
>Ga0187851_10000634_pt1 | contig 35620 bp, 38 predicted proteins | sample June2016WEW_6_10_FD_132997 | JGI IMG/M metagenome (GOLD analysis project Ga0187851, IMG submission 132997) | Peatland microbial communities from SPRUCE experiment site at the Marcell Experimental Forest, Minnesota, USA - June2016WEW_6_10 | ecosystem: Environmental > Terrestrial > Soil >...
AAAAATCCAATTATTTGCATAGAATCAAGTTTCAGGGTAATTTGATTATTATTAAAGCAAATAAACCCTTTTAAAAGTATTTTTATAATATTAAATGAAAAATGTACTTTGAACCTTAGTATGTTTACTATGATTTCTTTTGTAATTCTTTTAAAAGTTTGTTGAATCGTTTATCAGACTCAATTACTCCTTCCTCCATTCCTGTACTGATTATCAGATCACGATCCTCAACAGATGGGGTTATAGATGTGTCTGTTACTTTGGTTTTACCCTCAAAATCTTCGAATATTATTGTTTCAAGCACTACATGGCCAGGCATACCTTCAAATTCTTCTGTTTGTACAATACGTTCAGATGCTAAGATTTCGTGATACACACCATGGAAGGTGACTTCTATGCCATTGGGAGTATGCTGTGTAACTCTATATTCTCCACCAGTTCTCACGTCCATTTTTTCAACGGTTGTTTCAACGTTTTCAGGTCCCCACCATTGAGGTCTAAGCTTAGGATCAGTATAGGTCTTCCACACGAGTTCACGTGGTGCGTCATAAATATGTGTGATGATGATCTCTTGTTTTTCAGGTTCAGCTAATAAATTAAATTTTTTCAAAATTATACCCCTCATTTTTATGTCAAAATAAATTATTATTTTGATTTAGCCTTAAAAATGAATTATTTCACATTTAATCCTTAATTTATAGTTTGAGAGTAATAAAAATTGTGTTTAAAACTAATAAAAAAATCTACTCGATAATTCAAAAATGGTCTAATAGATATCAATTAATGAAAAGTTATTATTTTGTTACATTAACAAATTTAAAATTCTCAACATCAAATAAGCCTTTATCACTTATCTTCAATTTTGGAATCACTAGAAGTGCCATGAAAGACAATGTCATGAAGGGTGCATATAGTTTACATCCCATATCTTCCACAATTTCATTCAATATACGACTATCCTGAGACACTTCCTCTACATTCCTATTACTCATCAATCCTGCAACTGGAAGCTTCACTGATTTATGGTATTCATCTGAAACTGCAACCAGTCCTCCATTATTTTCTACTAATTTATTAACAGCATATGCCATGTCTTTACTACTAGTACCAACAACAATAATATTATGGGAGTCATGGGCAATGCTTGATGCAATTGCACCTTCCCTGAGTCCAAAACCATGTACAAACGCGTTACTTATATTTCTATGACCATATCTCTCTACAACACTGATTTTTAAAATATCATTTTCTACACTCGACTTTATTTTACCATTAGCAACATTTAAAACAGCTTCAGATTCATTGGTGATTAATTGACCTTCCCTAACTTCAATTACTCTGACTATTTCTTCTTCATTAAAACTTAAGATTTCAAAATCTCCAGGTAATTTAACATCTAAATTAAAAGATTTTTCCAATTCAAGTGGTTTAACTGAAAATAAAACTTTATTATCATTTGCTACAAGATTTCCGTTAATAAAAACCTTTTTTACATTGAATTTTTCAAGATCATCCACCACTACAATGTCTGCTGGTTTTCCAGGGGAAACACCCCCTCGGTTCAAGTTATAATGATTACTGGGATTAAGAGTAACCATTTTAACAGCTTCAATTGGATCTAAGCCTAATTCAACAGATTTTTTTAGCATCACGTCTAAATGACCCTTTAAGAGATCCTCAGAATCTTTATCATCGGATACGATGAAGTCTCCTCCACCTGAAACCAGATCCTCCAAATTTTGAGCAGAAGAACCTTCACGAAGCATTATTTTCATTCCTAACCTTCTCTTCTCAACTACTTCTTCTAATGTAGTGCATTCATGATCAGTGGATATGCCAGCTTCTATATATTTACAAAGATCGGAACCTGAAAGCAGGGGAGCGTGACCATCTACTGGTTTTTTATATTTATGAGCTAGATTGATCTTTTCGGTGACTAATGGATCTTCGGCTAAAACTCCGGGGAAATTCATCATTTCCCCCAGTGCAACTATATTATCTTGTTTAAGTAGTTTATTTATTTCATTGGAGCCTATAATTGCCCCGGATGTCTCAAAATCTGTGGTGGGTACACAGGATGGTGCTGTGAAGAAGAAGTTTAAAGGTACTGATGTGGCATCTTTCATCATATATTTAATTCCATTTAAACCCATGACATTGGCTATTTCATGTGGATCCGTGATTACTGAGGTTGTGCCATGTGAAACTACAGCTTCTGCAAATCTTGAAGGAGTTAGCATGGAACTTTCAATGTGAATATGAGCATCTATGAATCCTGGTAAAATAAAATCTTTAAACTCTTCTTTAACAGGTTTAATACACTTTATAATTCCATTTGTAAAGTGAATTTCTGCAGAATAGATTTCCTCGGTGAATAAATTTAATAGATTACCTTTAATCATGAAATAGCTTTCCTCTATAATTTTAAAGTTTTAAAATCTTAAATGGGGATATCTTTTTTTCATATACTTCAAAGAGAATGGATAAATAATTTTTTGTAGAATATTGAAATTATAAAATGATTTTAAATATTTATGGAGTCAGTTGAGTTATGGATCCTGTTTATGATGAATGAGTAATCTTTGGAACTGAATTTTTCCCATATATATCTATTAACTATACTGGCTTTTAATTTTTTATTAAAATAATTTTCTGCATCTTTAACGTAATCTGTATCATTTATTATACTTTGTGCTGCTAGAAATCCGGAGGTTATCGCATTCCTCATACCAAAACCCCAGAATAAATCCTGTAAACCTGCAGCTTCACCAACGTAAAGCGTTTCATCTTGCTTAAAAATATTCTTATTACTAAAACCACCATAACCTGCCATTTTTTTGGGATTTCGAATGTTAAAGTCAACTAAATTTGATATAATTGACTTTGTTTCCTTGAAACACTTTGATGCATCTTTAAATTTCCCAAACAATACAGTGGATAAGCATCCGTAAACCTTTTGCTATTAATAGATAGGAGTAACCATTATAGGCTGCGTGATTGTCAACGATGCCTATTGCCATATCATCAGCATCTGTTTCAAAGGTTATTCCTTTAGCTATAATGTATACTTCATTTTTATCAGGTCCAGTTGCCATAATATCTACATTTTCAGGTGGGGTCATTTTAAAATGTAAAGTAACTCCTAGATCTAATGCTGTTTTTTTTTTAATCCCTGGTCAAGACTTCCTTCAATATTTCCTCGGCGAACTAAATAAAAGGCAGGTCTGTTACATGAGAAATCCCAATTTTTTGTCCCGTTTGATATTCTAAGATTTTTAAATCCAGTGTAATTAAAATCAGTACATTTAATATTCATATCATGTAATTCATCTATTACATCTTTTTTACGAGACCAATTCTCCAATCCATGCAAATCTCCATTAAAACGGACACCAGTATCATAATTTTTTTCAAATACATCCAATTGATATTCTGCTTTAGCAAGGTTTATAGCTGCTGTTAATCCTGCTGGACCGGCGCCTGCGATTTTAATATTTTCAATGGACATGAAAATACACAGATTAAATTTTTTTTAATAAAAGATTTAATTCAAGCAGTGATTAGTTATTTCCTGATATAACATGGGCATAAACGCCCCAACATCAGTTACGATACCTACTACTTGGGCACTGCCTCTATCACTGAGTTTTGTAACGGTAGCTGGATTAATGTCCACGCAGATGCTTTTAACTTCGGAGGGTAGAATGTTTCCCATAGCTATAGAATGGAGCATAGTAGCAATCATGATTACCATATCCACACCTTTTATATGTTTTCTCATTTCATCTTGAGCTTCTATAACATCAGTTATAACATCAGGTAGTGGTCCATCATCCCTTATTGAACCAGAAAGTACAAATGGTACATCATTTTTAACACACTCGTACATTATTCCTTTTTTCAAAACACCTTTTTCTACAGCTTTTTTAATAGATCCTGCCTGATTTATCTGATTTATCGCGTAAATATGATGTCTATGTCCACGAGTTACAATTTCACCAGTATTGACGCATACTCCAAGAGAAGTACCATATAAAGCATTTTCTATATCATGGGTGGCCAGAGCATTTCCCGCGAAAACCACATCAATTATTCCCTCTTTAATCATCCGAGCTAGAATTGGTGCAGATCCAGTATGTACTATTGCAGGTCCACCAACCACTGCAATTTTACTACCATTCTCTTTAACTTCACGTATTTCAGAGGCTATCTTTTCAATCATGGATTTAAACGGTTTTTCAGAGGATGCTTCACTGGACATGAATTCAAAAACACCTAATTTACCCCTAGGCCTCTCTGGAGGTGTTACTTTTATACCTTCTCTGCCTACTACTACCAGATCATCTTTTTTAATGTTATTCATAGGTTTGCATAGGGTTCGGTTATTTTCTGAATCAAAAACTATCATACAATCCATTTCAATATTTTCTACTGGTATCCAATGATTTTTATAGCGAATGTCAGTAGGATGGTTAGTGGTGGAGTAGAAGTCGGAAGGCAGGGTTTTATCTTTGGGGGAGGGTTTTAGTTCTGCTTCCTTGATTTCAACAACTATACATCCAATTTCTGATAATTCGTCGAGTATTTCTCCCAAATTATCTTCGCTTTTCCCGTAAACCTCGATCCGGGCATGGCTTATATCTTTTTTACGTTTACCCACGTGGAAATCAAGAACTTTAAAATCTCCTCCCTTATCCATTATTATATCAAAGGTTGTAGGCAGCATTAATGAATCTATAATATGACCAGAAAGTTCTACTTCTCTTGTGTACATTTTAATCAACCATTAAATAATTTTCCATAGATTTGATAACCCTTAAAATTATATTACATTTAATAATATTCTTTAGAAAACAATAATTTTATCTTATCCTCAATTAAAGAAATAAATTTTTTTATTGCATTGAAAGAAAATCATAGATGACTTGAGCACTGTTTATGGAAGTTATATCTCCTAGGGAACTGGAAGATACTTCAACTACGTCCAATCCAATAATCTCTTTACCCTGCAGTTTATGGATTAGTCTTTGTAATTCATATGGATCTAAACCTAAGGGTGTGGGTGTTCCAACTGATGGGGCGTATGCTGGATCTAGAACGTCTATATCAACGGTAACATATATAGGATTATTTATATTTGATATTACTTTTTCAATTTCATTTATATTACTTTTTACTTCGGTGGAAGTGTAGTATTTTATTCCCTCTTCTCGTGCGAAGCTTTCTTCATCTTTTAAGCAGGATCTAACTCCTATTTGTATTATATCTTTGGGATTTAAATCTGTTATCCTTCGCATTACTGTGGCATGGGAATATTTCTCGCCCATATATTCTTCTCGGAGATCCATATGAGCGTCGAAGTGGATGATTGTCGTATCCTGGATATCATTAACTTTATTTAAACCTTTTATTACACTGTAAGTTATGGTATGTTCTCCGCCGATAGTAATGGGGATTAAGTTATCTTTTATTTCTTTTATTGTTGATTCGAGATGTTTAGAAGTTTGATTGAAATTTCCATGAACTACTTCTAGGTTTCCCATTTCATAGAATGTTGCTTCTAAGTTTTTCTTGAAGTGTAAGTTGTATCTTTCTAAGTTATAGGAGGCTTCACGAACCATGTTAGGTCCGAATCTAGCTCCGGGTTTATAAGTACTAGTACTATCAAATGGTACACCTAAAATCCCAAATTGTGGGGTATTAGCTTCAAATTTGAATGAATCATTGTTAAATTCACTTATATCTTTAGAGAAAGCAAATTTTAGGGGTGATTCGGTATAAAAAAGCATTTTTTTTATTTCTCAAAGTAGTATATGTATTCGGATATAAATTCTATGAATAAAACTTAAAAAAAATTTCAGATGAAAAAAAATATTATTATATTGTTAAAATATTTTTTTATTTAAATGATAAAAATATTAATCTGATTATTTATTTTGATCATAAAAAAATTTTGTTTATTTAATCGTCATTAACTTCTTATTACCCAATGCTATAATATAACTTACTTCTGCGCCTTCAATTAAATCGTTACGTAATTCTTCAGGTATTGGAACTTCAAATGTTTCATAAGTCTCTAAATCCATGAGTTGCACGTCACTACCCATTAGAGATAATACTTGTGCAGTTCTTTTATCAATAATTGGCACATCTATTTTAGAATCTACTGGTTTAACGATGCCTCGTTTTTGATTGTCAAAAATTCCTATTGCATCTACTCTAGCTTTCGCTGCACCATGTTTTCCGGGGGATGAGGTTTGTATATTCACGATTTTTGATGCTTCACCGTCTAATATAACATATTTACCTACTTTTAAAGTTTTAACTTCTACTACCTTTTTAGCCATTATAAAATACCTCCAAATATAAATTATTTTTAGATTCTTAATAAAGATTAAAATTAAGAAGAATTTAATGAAATTTTATATAAAAATTTTAAGCCTTTTCTAAATAGGTATTTAAATTTCATCATATTTAATTAGAATTATTATTAAGAAAAATTATTCTAGATCAATTTTTATAAAAAATATGTTATTTAAATTTAGTTAGGATAAAGATTTATAGATTATATTCTAAATATTTTTTATTAGGATTTAATTGAATAAAATCGCTTTGTTATAAACCTTTGATTATATATGGATATATTAATATGTGTTATATTTTTTTGTATAAATATTAAATTTTAAGTGATCTCATGAAAGTATCGATAACTTCAGGTAAAGCGGAAGGTCCAACTAAACTTAATGCATTTGACAACGCCCTTTTGGATGCAGGAATAGGGGATATAAATCTTATAAAGGTTTCCAGTATAATACCAATTAATACTAGGATAGTGAAGCTTCCAGAGTTCCCCGCGGGAGAAATGGTGAATACTGTACTTTCATACGTTTCATCTGACGTTAAAGGTGATCATTTATCAGCTGTTATAGCAGTGGCTATTGGAGATGATTTTGGTTGTGTAGTGGAACATTCTGGAATAAATCAAGATCCAGTTAAAGTTAAAGAAAAAGCAGTGAACATGGTGCAGTATATGATGCAAATACGTAACATGGAAATCCGGGAGATTATAGTAGAACAGCAAGATTATATGGTAGAAGAACAGGGTGCAGCTGTAGCAGCATTAGTGTATATAAATGAATAAAATTAGAAAAAATAATTAAATTATGGGTTATTTAACCATAAGGAGATAATTGGATATGAAAGATGAGGATATTAGATTCTGGAGTAGAATCTCCTATGAAATAATGGAGGAAGTTAACGAGGTAATTTCACCACTGATAGGTCAAAAAAAAGCAGATAAGACAGTTAAAATGGGTGCGGATGGTACTCCCACTAAATTAATTGATTTAGCAGCTGAAGAGAAGGTCATTGAAATTTTAGAAAATACTGGAAGGCCTTTAACAGTGGTTAGTGAGGAGATTGGTGAGCTTAAATTGGGTGATACACCCTCTGAAGTTGTTTTAGTAGTTGATCCTTTGGATGGTACTAATAATGCGGTTAAAAATATACCGGCCTATGCAATATCAATCGCGATAGGAAAAATTTCTAATTCAATAAAATCTATGACTACTGATGACTTGGAGTTGGGATTCGTTAAAAACTTCGCCACTGGAGATATTTATAATGCAGTTAAAGATAGAGGAGCCACTTTGAATGGTGAAGTAATTTCTACTTCGAATGAGGATGATCTTTCTAGTTCATTAATCGGAGCTTATGTTTATCGTGCAGATATGGAGAAGGTTGATCTGCTTTGTAAAATGATTAGGCGGATGAGAATTCTTGGTTCAGTTGCTATTGAACTGTGTTATGTGGCGGAGGGAATATATGATGCTTTCGTGGATGTACGGGGAAATCAACGGGTAATGGATTTAGCGGCTGGTAAAATTATTTTGGAGGAAGCAGGTGGATTAGTTACTAATGAATATAATCAACCATTACTTAAAAAATTAAATGTTCTAGAGAGAACTTCCATAATAGCCTCTGGAAACAGGAATATTCATAAAGAGTTGATTCGGATTTTAGGAGAGGGGGTTTAAATGCGAATAGGAGTTGTAGCACGTCTTGATGTGGAAGAAGCAATTCAATTAGCTGGGAAAATAATTGAATTACTTATGGAAAGGAATGTTGAAACTGTTGTCGATACTTCGGTTATGGAGAAGTTAAATAAATATGAAGAATTAGCATGTCCACTTGAGGATATGGATACGGATATTATTATAGCAGTGGGTGGGGATGGAACGATCTTGAGAACCCAGAGTTTTATTAGTCCTAAAGAAATCCCAATATTTGGTATAAATATGGGTACTGTCGGTTTTTTAACAGAAATTGATCCCAATGACACTTTTACAGCTATAGATGAGGTTTTAGCAGGTAATTATTTTGTGGAAAAACGCAGTCAACTTCAGATTCGTCATAATAATAAATTTCATTCAGCATTGAATGAGGTGGTACTTATGACGCTTAAACCAGCTAAAATGTTGAATATTGAAATATCAGTTGATGATGAAGTAATAGAAGAATTAAGGGCTGATGGATTAATTATTGCTACTCCTAGTGGTTCAACAGCCTACGCCATGTCTGCGGGTGGACCGATAGTGGATCCCCGGGTGGAGGCTTTTATAATTGTCCCTATATGTCCTTTTAAATTAGGTTCTAGACCTACTTTAGTCTCTGATCATGATGAAATAAAAGTTAAATTATTAAGAGAGGGTAAGAACGCTATTGCTGTGATTGATGGTCAGACTGAAGAGGAAATAAATTATATGGATGAGATTATATTCAATAAATCGGATGATTTCGCCTGCTTTGTAAGATTAACTAAAGACTTTTATCGTAGGGTAAGGGAAAAACTTATAAAAGGCGGTTTATGTTAAGAAAATCATTTAAAGATGTATTAGTGGTGGATATGACTCATGGCGGGAAAATAATAGCCATTGAATTCTCAAAATTGCCTTCATGCAATGTTTTTGGCTGGGATATTTATAATACATTGACAGATGGGGATAAAGATAATCTCCAAGAGAATGGAGTGAAATTGGTTGATGAAAATTATTTAAAAAGATTATATAATCCTAATCCACAGCCTAATGTCTCATCAAGATCTAATTTGAATGAATTGGATATTTTAAGTGTAGTGGCTCCCATTCATTGTAATTTAGATTATCCGGTTGATATGAGTCATCATGAAGCGGTGGCATTTTTATTGATGAACCGGATAGAAATACCTGTTATAGAAGTTACTGGAGTTAAGGGTAAAACTAGCGTTGTGCATATGCTTAAGGAAATATTTAAAGATTTAAATCCACTTATTTTAAGTAGTTTGGGTGTAGAGGTGGTGGATGATGGTGAAATTAAGTTATTGAAGAGGGATATTAGCATAACCCCGGCTAGTATTATAGATGCTTGGAGGATGTCGCAGGATTATGATGTGGGGATTTTTATAATTGAGACTTCTCTAGGTGGAACTGGTCTTGCTGATGTTGGAATATTAACTAATATAATTGAAGATTATACCATAGCCAAAGGTACGAGAAAAGCTAGTCAAGCTAAAATTCAAATATTTAATAATAAATTGGTTGCATGTGATTATGATTCATTCAATCTTTTCTATCCGGATTTTAAAGATAAAACTAATACATTTAGTATTGATGGGAAAGGGAATGTTAAAGCATCTAATATAATTTTTGGATTTCATGAAACAGTTTTTCAAGTGGAAGTGAAGGATCTTAAAACTATTTCTAGCGAGATTTATAATGATTCATTTGAAATTTCCACCTTCGCACCAGCACTTCATCATGTTCAAAATGTTCTTTCAACTATATGTGCATCTTTAACTCTGGGAATATCTAAAAATACTATAATAACTGGTTTAAAAAACTTTAATGGTTTGAAAGGAAGAACTTCTATAACTAACCGAAATGATATTCGAATTATAGAAGAGGTTAATCCTGGTATAAATTTAGCTACTATTAAAAAGTCTATAAGCATGTTAGAAGATTTACCCCGATCTAGTGTAGTATTTGGAGGTAAATATGGAGTTACATGTGAAGAAATTAATGAAGAGTCTGCTGCAAGTATTTTAAACGAATTAACTGAGAATATTCAACTTATACTCACTGATGAATTGGGTAATAGTGTTAAAGATACAATGAAAAGAGATTTTCATTATATACCTTATTTAGATGAGGCTATGGATTATGCATTTAATAGTGGCTGTCAGAATATTCTGTTGATTTATCGTTCTAATTTTCATGACTTACAACATAGATGAATTAGAAAAGGGGAGTATGAAAACATTTATTAAAGATCGTAGGGAATGATTCAATAAAGTTTAACTGCACATAAAGACATAAAACTTGATATTAAAATTTGCATTTATTTTAGTTTAGAACCTTTTTTTGGAATACTAAGATATTTATATGAATTTAATTTATAATAAACAAAAATTTTTTTGATACATTGATCTATGAGTGGCTTGGAGATGATTATTTGAAGGCAGGTACTAGGGGAAGTAATCTTGCAATGGTTCAGACAAAAAATATAATCACACAATTATCTAAAATAACAGATGAGAATGTAATATTTAAGAAAATCAAAAGTATTGGGGATATTAATAAAGACTCCAAACTTTATCAGATTGATGTTAAAGGTATATTTACTAAGGAACTGGATAAAGCAGTTTTAGAAGAGGATGTTGACTTTGCAGTGCATAGTTTTAAGGATCTTCCTATAGAACTGGAGGATGATCTGGAAATTATAGCTATTCCACTTAGGGAATCTCCAAGGGAAGCTTTAGTATCAAATTATCCATGGACTGAACTTCCTGATGGAGCTACTATAGGTACCAGTAGTCTGAGAAGAGAAGCTTTTATAAATCATCATCTAAAAAATGTAACTATAAAACCTATCCGAGGTAATGTTGATACACGAGTGAAAAAGGTTTTAAATGGAGAATATGATGCTATTATCATGGCTGAAGCTGGCTTGAAGCGGTTGGGATTAGAAGAAAATATCCGACAAGTATTCTCCCCTCAATATTACACTCCACCAGCCGGGCAGGGAGCATTAGCGATTGTAACGCGGAAAGATAATAAGTATAGGAATGTTTTAGAGAAATTAAATCATTTCCCCTCCGCGCAAGAGGTAATAGCTGAAAAAACTGTACTGGAAGAACTGGGTGGAGGTTGTCAGTGGCCATTGGGTGCTTATGTCCAGGCAGATAAAGATGAACTGCATCTTTACGCTATTTTACTTAATACAAATGGAGAAGTATTATCCAAAGTAAGTATGAGCGGTACCTTATCTGAAGCTGAAAAACTCGGTAGGAAAGCCGGTAAAATTATTAAGGAGGATTATCAGTGAGAAATATCAATGTAGGCGTGATAGGAGTAGGGGCCATGGGTCAGAATCATGTGCGAGTCTATTCTGAAATTAAAAACGCTAACCTCCTAGCCATATCAGATTTAATGAAAGGAACCTTAGCTGAGGTTTCTAAGAAATATAATACGGTTGGTTATGTGGATTACGATAATATATTAGGTATGTCGGAAATTGAAGCAGTTAGTATCTGTGTACCTACTACTTATCATTATGAAGTTGTCATGAGCGCTATAGCACATGGTAAGCATGTGCTTGTGGAGAAACCCATAGCTTTCACTCTTGATGAAGCCAAAGAGATGGTTGATGCTGCTGCTGATGCTGGAGTTAAACTAGCTACCGGTCATGTAGAACGATTTAATCCTGCAGTTCTTGAGGCTAAAAAATTAATAGATGATGATGTAATTGGAGAAATTGTCTCAGCATCTGCAAAAAGAGTGGGACCTTTCCCACCTAGAATTAAAGATGTAGGTGTAACTATAGATTTAGCTATCCATGAAGTTGATATCATGTTCTATTTAATTGACAGTCCAGCTTCACGTGTTTACGCTAATATGGGTAGTAGACTTGAGAAATGTGAATATGAAGATCATGCAGAGTTAATGATGAAATTTGAAAATGGAGCTGTAGGTGTACTGGAGACTAACTGGCTTACTCCATATAAAAAACGACAATTAGAGATAACTGGTGTAGATGGTATAATATCTATTGATTATATAGATCAGACGGTTAAGATTTATGGGAAAAATGCTCGTGAAATTAATGTGGAGCATAAAGAGCCTCTTAGAGAAGAGTTAAATGCATTTTTATTAGCTATTGATCGCGATGAAGAACCTAAGATCACGGGAGCTGATGGAATTCATGCTCTTAAGGTAGTTTTAGCTGCCATGAAATCTGCAAAATTCAAAATCCCTATTAATATGAATGAATGTTAAGTTTAAATTAAACTTATATTTTTTTTGGGATAATCTTAGGAATTAAATTTTAATAAAAAAATTTAGATATTGTAAAATAGTTAGGATGTGTAAAGATCCATGAATGAAAAACTATTAAACCGAGCATATGATCTTAGGAGTAGAGGATTCACTACCGGAGAAATTGCAGATGAATTAAATGTTTCTAAGGATACAGCAAGGTGGCTTGTTCTGAAAGGGACAGGTAAATTGAAGGGAGAGAAAACGGAAAAAGCTCCTCTAGACTTTGCCATTAACTGGAAAAGCTTGGGTGGAAGTTCCGTCCGGATGAAATATGTATCTGCAGCTTTAGTGGACATGGCCCTGGAACATGGTGAACCAGAAGTAATAGTGGGAATCACTGTTAGTGGAATACCTTTCGCAACTATGATGGCGGATATTATAGGGGCAGATATTTCAGTTTTTCATCCTATAAAACATCGTAAAGAAGAGGATGCTCAGGGAGCGGTAAGTAGTAACTTCGCAAATGTGAGTAACCGTCGAGTAGTTGTTGTTGATGACGTGATAACCAGTGGTAAAACTATCAATGAAGCCATCAGAGTTTTCAGAGAATTAGGTGCGGAACCATTGGCTGCAGTGGTTTTAATCGATAAAAAAGGTATAAATGAATTAGATGGGGTTCCAGTACTGTCTCTTATACAGGTTAGTAGGTTAGGATAAATTAAAAAAAATACTTTCAGTTATTTTTTTAAAATCTGGAATTTATAGAATAATACTTATTTTTTTTGAATAAAAAAAAATATAAATATTTTTATGAGATGTGATTTTTCCCTGAAATTTTCACCCCTCTTTATTCTCCAAATTGTGCATTATAAATTTTTTTTTATATTAAGAGATCATATATGATACCTTAATATGGCTGCAATTCCACCAAATGCTCGTATTAATTGTACACCTTCCTCTGTTTCGGTGGATATAATCTCTATTTCTGATCCTACTTCTTCAACCATATCTAGGAAGTCATCTATTAAATCTCTACCTTCTTCTGTCTTAATCTTCTCACCACAAGTGGGGCAGGATATTTCTTCTGATTCCATGTCTTTTTCAATGGTTTTCCTAATTTTATCCTGACATGATGGACAATGATAAATTAACCTCTTTTTTTTAAGATCTTCTGATAGTAGTAGAACTTCTACAGCACCTACTTGAAGATTACGTCTCACTTCTGCTTCTCCATAGGAGGCTAAACCATCTTCATCAATTAATTCATGTAAAAATCTCTGCATTAATTTTTTCTCACGCATGACGTCGATTTCTGTTAATACATCCATAGATTTATCCATTACTTCTCGGATTCCGAATTCTCCCGTATATGAGGTATCTACAGTGGTGATTATTTTTTGTTTTATTTCATGGTGTAGGTAGTCACCCTCTACGAATTCTTCTTTGGTATGGCCGGGTCCGCCGATTATAACTCCTTTAAGATCGGGAATGGTTAAGTAAGCATCATTCATATGGTCGCCTATTCTTTTTAGAAATTCGTGTGCGGCTAAATCTATTAAACGGTCGAATCTTCTTTGGGATTGTCCACCGGCTTTATGTTTACCCGGCACTCCACTGGTAAGATGCTTTATAATATCAATTCGTTTTCCCCTGAGTAAGGCTAAGGTGGCTTCTTTCCGATCTATAACTGCTAAAGCATAGACATCTTTTTCGGCTAGGATTTCTTGTAGTGGTTCGAGGTAGAATTCCGAATTGCAGTGGTAAATATATGTTTGTACTGTTTCTGGTGGTTCAAAAACGTAAGTTTCCATTTTTTCGGTTCCAGGCCCGCCTCGGGGTATCATTCCAACAAATAGTACTAAACCTTTCTCTGGTGGCTTAGGGAATAACTTCATTCTTTGCATTATAACTTCAATAGCAGATTGCACGTTTTTTTTAGTTTGTTTACTCTTTATATTTGCACTTTGGCTTAATTCTTCCCGCATATGCTTTACAACATCACTGATCTGCCGATCTGGCGGTATATAAACGGATACGAGTTCAGTTCCCCGGCCTTTTTTTTGTGAAAGTTCTTTTAGAGTCCTTTTAACCTCGTATAGATCCTTCGATGAAACTTCTGACAATGAAGATCACTCCTTAAAATTTGATTGAACTTAAAATATTATTTAATTATGAAATTTATTTGAAATCTTTGAATTACAAACCATTTTTTTAATTTTAATTAAAAATGAATTATTTCTATTTATTAGTTATTAACATCATTATTATGTTAACTAAACATAATTAATTAAATAAAGATTTATAGGAATTTTATTTTACATAAATTTAGCTAATTAAATCATCTATTGATATTAAGTTTTTATTATGATTTAAAATTTAATCCTAAAAAAAATTTCTTAGTGATGAAAATGATAGTGAAAAATGCGGAATAATTTAAGTATTATTTAATTTAAATTTTCTAATTCTAAACACCATAATGGTGCTTTAAAAATGGAAATCACTTACTTAAGGTAGATCCTTCTGGTGTGTCTGTATACATTTATTTTGGTAAGAAAGCCTATAAAATTAATACTTAAAAGTAGTGAAATTTAAACAGAAATTGAAGGAAATCACTAATAATCTTGGAGATATTCTAAATTTATTGTAAATTTTTATATTCTTAAGAATTACAATATTTTATAAATCGTTAAGGAAATATTATTGATGTTAATTTCCTTTTTAAATGATTAGTATATTATGTTTAATTTACATATTTTTTTATGGTGATGAGAAATGAAAGTAGTTGTTACTATTGGTGGATCTGTAATAATCCGGGATAATAATTATCAGAAATTCAAAGATTATGCTGATGTATTAACAAGGATGATGGCGGAAAATGAACTTTTTGTAGTGGTTGGGGGAGGGAAACCGGCGAGAGATTACATTAACATTGCTAGGGAATTGGGAGCTTCTGAAGCTCTTTGTGATGATATAGGAATTGATGTTACTCGTTTGAACGCGCGGTTATTAATTATGGCTTTGGGTAATGCTGCTTACCCGGTGGTACCTCATAATTTTGCTGAAGCTTTAGAATACTCTCAATCAGGTAAATTAGTTGTTATGGGTGGTACAGAGCCTGCTCATAGTACTGATGCTGTTGGAAGTATACTTGCTGAGTTCATCGGGGCTGATCTTCTGATAAATGCTACATCGGTTAATGGACTTTATGATAAGGATCCTGAGAAATATCAGGATGCAGTTATGTTTGATGAGGTTACCACATCCCAAATTACGGATTTACTGGCTGGAAAGGATACTAAGGCGGGTACTTATGAATTCTTTGATCATACTGCTATTGGAATCATTAAACGATCCGGCATCAACGCGGTGATACTTAATGGAGATGATCCACAAAATCTTTTTAAAGCCACTTGGGATAAGATTGGAACTACCATCATACCGGATTGAAAAAATTAACCAGAATAACTAAATATTTTTTTTAATAAAAAAAAAAGAAAATTGAGGTGCTTATAAATGGCGACAGAGCCGCATAAACATTGTCCTACCTGCGGTACACCTATACCTATGAGTGAACGTTTTTGTTCACCTAGATGCGAGCAGGTAGTTGCAGAAAGACAGAGAAAAGTATCAAAAACAAGAACCATAATCTACATATTATTTGCTGTATTGGTAATTGTATATTTATTTTTCATTTTGAAAGGTAGATTCTGATTTACCAGTGTTATAAAAAAAATTAACTTTATTCTTTTTTTTTATTGTAGAATGCATTGGATTATATTTTTTTTATATTCGTTAATTTCTAAAAAATTTTATTTAGAAGTTCCAGTACTTGGATCATTTTAAGATGGAACTAAATGTAAATATTTATTCTAATCCATTCTAATTGTACAGCAGCTAAAATAGGAACAAAAATATAGTTTAAGGGGTATAAAGGTCATTTTCAGATTCCTTTCTCATCCTTTTATTATTTTCTTCTTGTTTTTTTTGCCTATCTCGATATTCTTTAAGAAGTTCAAGAGCTATTCCACTTATTTCACTAATACTTTTGTTTAATGGATCTGGTGGGCTTAAATGCAGAACTTTGATCTGTTCTGATTCTTCTGCATTATTATCTACTAAAACGAATGCTATGGGTTCTACTGTGGCCCCTCCACCCGCACCGGTGCCCTGAGATTCGTTTCCTTGGGTGATTCCTCCTTGACCCATTCCAGCTCCAAAGCCTAATCCGACTTTTGTAACTGGAATCAATATTCTACCATCGCTTTCAATGGGTTCTCCAATCACATTTTCCATTTTTAAAACTTTTAAAAGTCCATCCAGAGTTGTTTTTATAGGATCTTCCATGCTCATTTGCATTTTCCTCCTTTGAATTGTATAATTTTTTTGTAATCAGGAGAATATAAGATAATATGTATAATAATTCAAAATTTAGATTTTGTAATTATTAAAATTGTTGAAAAATGATATTAAAAAAAATAGATTTTTTTTATATGAAATTAAATATGGGATGAATATTTTTGATAATTCTTAGAAAAAATAAAAAAATTAGCTAATTTCAGATATTAATAATAATAATAATTTTTTTCAGGCTTCAATCATTTGTGAATAAAGCCTAAAATGGTTATGTATTTTTTTTATAAGGTTACACCCATATCGAGTTGTTCGGTTAATTCTTTGTACCGATTTCTGATTGTAACTTCGGTTACACCTGCAATGTCTGAAACATCTCTTTGTGTTTTTCTCTCACCTAATAGTACTGAAGCTATATATAAAGCGGCGGCTGCCACTCCGGTTGGACCTCTCCCTGAGGTAAGGCCTTTTTCCATAGCTTTTTCTATAATTTCAATAGCTTTGGATTGTACTTCACCTGATAAGTTTAATTCACTTGCAAATCGTGGAACGTAATCAACTGGTGATGTTGGAGGTAATTTAATGTTTAATTCTCTGGTTAAAAATCGGTAGGTTCTTCCTACTTCTTTTTTACTTACACGAGAGACTTCTGCAATTTCATCCAAGGTTCGAGGAACATTGCATCTTCTGCAGGCTGCGTATAATGATGCTGCAACTACTCCTTCTATACTTCTACCCCTGATTAGCTTGTTTTCTACAGCGTTTCGGTATACTACAGATGCAGCTTCCCTTACACTTCTAGGGAGTCCTAATCTTGAGGAGTCCCGGTCTAACTCGCTTAATGCAAAAGCTAGATTTCTTTCAGTGGCACCGGATATCCTGATTTTTCTCTGCCATTTACGTAATCGATACCATTGGGCTCGGTTTCTGGCGGGGATGTCTCTTCCGTAGATATCTTTGTTTCTCCAATCAATCATGGTGGATAGGCCTTTATCATGTATGGTGTAGGTTATTGGTGCACCTACTCTGGTTCTTTTATCTCTTTGTTCGTGATCAAAAGCTCTCCATTCTGGTCCCATATCCACTATACTGTCATCTATGACTAGTCCGCAGGCTTTGCAGACGACTTCTCCTCTTTCTTGATCGTTAATAAGTTTTTCTGAGTCGCATTCTGGGCATCTTGTCTCGAGTTTTTCATTTTCTGAGACTTCTTGTCTCATTTGTTCTTTTTCTGAGACTTCTGCTTTTAGAGGTTCGTTTTCTATAATGTTCTCTTTTATTTCTTCCGTCGTTTCCTTCGCCCCCAATTTTTATTGGTTTTTGATGCTACATAAAGAGTCTCTCCAACTAGATCATCAAGGTTTTTAGAATTTTTGGCATACACTTTTATTGATATATATGGTTCTTTAGTGGGACCGAATACATCACTAACTGTACCAAATTTCTTTTCACCTTTTGTAAAAACAGGAGTTCCATAACGAGGGGTCTGATTTGATCTGATGATTAAACGACCCCTGTTTGATATGTGGGAGATGTTTCCTAACTTCTTCATGTAATAAAACCGAAACTTTTATATACTATTATAAGACGGAAGTAGTATATATACTATTCGATACAATTATATATTAGATTTACTCAGTTTTAAACTTTAATTCAGTTATTAAAATAAATATCCAACTGGAAAATAAGTTTTACAGTATTTAAATTTACCTTTTTAATTAATACTACTAAAAAACTATACAACATTCTTTTTAGAGTTTCTAACATGCCGCCCATAATAGAAAGCTGCAACTGCACCAATTAAAGTGGGTGCAATAAAACTAGCCAACCGATCTATAAGGCTGGCGGATATAACCACATCTCCAGCTACGCCTACTACAGCAAAAAGTGCAACTAGTGTAGCTTCACGAATACCCCATGAACCAGGTAAAAGAGGAGCTAAAGAGATCAAAATTCCCACAGTATAAATTATAATTAATGGTAATATAGGTGGATAGACACCCACGGCTATAAAACAAACATAAAAACGAACCATATCAAAGCCCCACATTAAAAAAGAGAGAACAAAACCTAAAACTAATAATTTACGATTCTTAACCACTTGTAAAAATCCATGAGAGAATCGATTGATGTAAAATATTATTAGATTAGATACATCAGTAAATGTAAGGTCACTTTTAACCATTTTAATAATAAAAGGATAAATAGATTTTGCTATTGATATTACAACTCTTTGAGCTACTTCTTTCCTCCAAATAGCATATAAGAGTATTACAAAGAAGAATAGAGATAATATTATAAGGAAAAACACTATTAATCTAGTCCAAATAGGAATATTCCAGGTCAATATTAAGAATGCAGCGAAAATAGATATTATTACAAATGGAAAGAATTCAAAAACACGATCAGCAGCGGCTGATGCAAGTCCAATTTCAAATGGTGTTCCTTCAACTTCACTTAAAAGATAAGCTCGAAGTGGTTCTCCTCCTGCAGCGCTAGGAGTTATATTATTCCCGAAAATACTAGCAGTAAGCATAAAAAAAAGGTCTCGGAATCGACATGTAACATTAACTGCTCTTAAAATAAGTTTCCACCTTAAAGTCCAAGTTAGGAGAATAGCAAACTCTAGGAGGAAATTTAATAGGATTAAATACCAATTGGCATGGCTTAAAATTGTTAGAATATCCCCTAAACCTATCACTATTGTGATAAGAAAGATTATAAAAGCAGCCACTACAAAAGAGACTATTATCTTCCATTTATTCGCGCGGATAACCTCATAAGTATCTTCCATTAAAATTTTACCTCCATCAAAAAAAGAGTTAATAGAATAATTTTTTTTTATAAACCAATAATTTTAGATAGAGGCCATCCATCCTCAATTTTTTGAATTATCTCCCTTTCAGTATTTTTTATCTGTAATGTTTTTTTCATAACTTTAGGAAAAATTTCTGCTGGCACTACTATTACTCCGCAATCATCGCCTATAATTACATCTTGAGGATTTATATTCACCCCTCCACAGTTTAAGGGTACATTTATAGTTCCTTCTCCTAAAGGTTCCCCCGCGTTAGGAATTATGGATCGGGTGAAAACAGGGTAATTCAAATTTTTAATGGCATTCATATCTCTTACAGCTCCATAAATTATAGTGCCTGTTAATCCTTTTTTTTGAGCTGTTTTAGATGTTAATTCTCCCCAAACAGCATTATAATCATCATTTGAGTTAATAATTAGCACATCTCCTTTTTCGGCTATATCAATAGCTTTTAAGGCTGTACCCCAATCATTTGAGGAAGTGCTAATAGTGACGGCTTTTCCCATTATTTTGAATTCATCTTTTAATGGTTTAACATCTGTTATAACCCATGGATGATTCACCATATCCTTCAATGCATCTGAAACTTGAGTAGTGCTTAGTTTATTATTCCATAATTCAAAATCGTCATGGGGATATGAAAATCTTTCTAGAATGCCTGTAGGTGAGATTTTCATTTTTTTAGCCATCTAAAATCAGTCCTGGGGTGTGGTAACTTCCTCAACCATTGTTCTTCCAGCAACAACTTCATCAATACTATGAATTGAACCACCATATTCTTCTATAGCTTGGGAAATCCCCTCAAAATTAAGTTCACTTCCCTGGATTGTGACTTTAATGTTCTCAGTTTCTTTATCAATCTCCATTAAGGTCACATTTACCCCTTCTATACCATCCAATTCACTTAAATATTTAGCAAAATAAGGTAATGTGGGTTCATGTGGTTTAAGAATGTCTAAAACTATTCTTATTAGGCCTTTTGCCACTTTAATATTCCTCCAATTATTTTTAAGAAATTTTTTTTTAAAAAATATTAAACTTATTTTTTAATTGATTTCATCACTATTTAAAAGAGAATACTATCACAAATGAAATATTATAATTAATTTTTGAATAAACTTTTTTTAAATTTAGGTGTCAAATAGTAGAATTTATACATTTTTTTTATGAATACTAATACATCTTTTATAAAAATATTTAAAAGTTACCTAAAAAAAAACAGTTAGTTAAAACAATCTTAAATGGGAATAAAATATGAGAATAATGTTTTAAAGTGATTTAAGGAATTTAATTAAAGATTTATATGTACTTGTTTATTTTTGACAGTTGAAGGAATTTTAAAAATTATATACTACTATATTCCTATTATCTTCAATTTTATATATAAGATGGATTATATAAATTGTATAGATACTATTTACACATCATAAAGGACTTTACAATGAGTTTTAGACAATTGTCATCTATAATGGAAGAACTTCAAAGCTATGCGGAAAGAGGAATGCCTATCCTTATTGAGGGTAAAAAAGATGAAGAAGCTTTAATAAATCTTGGAATAAATGGTAATTTCATTAAAGTCTCAGGTTCGCCTCTTAAACTGTATGAAATCACAGAAAAAGCTATAGAATCATCTTCCAGAATTATTATATTAACAGACTTTGATAAAAAAGGCAACGAGCTTGCTAAAAAACTATCAGAAGATATACAAGGATTTGGTTCCCACCCCGACCTTGAAATAAGAAGAAAAATAATGGGAATCACTCACAAATACATCAAAGATATCGAAAGTCTAAGTAGACACATGCGCCAACTAGAATTTGAAGAATGTCCCTATGGTGTTACTGGCAATTACTATCATCCCGATTCCCCTCGATACTGAATCATAAATGGTAGTGATATCATCCATATTTCATTTACAGTATCTCACAGAAATATTATGGAGGCCCAAAACTATGGGGAAAGAAGAAATAAGTACTACTAAATATCTCATTCATGCTCAAATTAATGCTAATGGAATTGTTGAAAAACCTGACGTGGTTGGTGCGATTTTCGGCCAAACTGAAGGACTATTAAGCAATGATCTTGATTTAAGGGAATTACAAAAAACAGGTAGAATAGGAAGAATTAAAGTAAATATCAACTCTAAAGCTGGAAGATCTAAAGGAGAAATTGTAATACCCTCCAGTTTGGATAGAGTGGAAACTGCAATCTTAGCTGCTTCATTAGAAACCATAAATCGTGTAGGCCCCTGCGAAGCTTATATTCAAGTTTCTAAAGTAGAAGATGTAAGAGCAGTAAAAAGAAGAAAAGTAGTGGATCGTGCTAAAGAACTCTACAAAGGAATGATGGAAGAAGTAACTCCCGAAAGCCTTAAAATGATAGAAGAAGTTAAAGAAGCCATGAGAATACATGAAATAACTGAATATGGTGATGAAAAACTTCCTGCAGGTCCTAATGTAATCTCATCTGACGCTATATTAGTAGTGGAAGGAAGAGCTGATGTATTGAACTTGCTACGTTACGGGGTTAAAAATGCTATTGCAGTGGAAGGCGTGAGTGTGCCTAAAACTGTAGCGGAATTAACTAAAAATAAAACAGTAACTGCTTTCTTAGATGGAGATCGTGGAGGAGAACTTATTCTAAAAGAACTTCTTCAGGTTGGAGAAGTAGATTATGTTACTAGAGCACCTAAAGGTAAAGAAGTAGAAGATTTAACAAAAGATGAAGTAATGGTGGCTTTAAGAGATAAAATACCAGTAGAACAGATATTCCATGACATGGGAGTTAAAGTTAAAAAACCTGAACCACCCAAAAGTGAAGATAAAATAAGGGTTTTAAAGGGTATTCTTAATGATTTAGAGGGCTCTGGAAATGCTGAGATCTTAGATGATGCCTTAAATATTTTGAAGCAGATTAAAGTGGAAAATCTTTATGATGAGCTTAAAGATGTGCATAATAGTGTTTATGCTGTGGTATTTGATGGAGTAATCAGTCAAAGACTAATAGATATTGCTCGAGAGAAAGGATTGAAACATATAGTAGCCGTTAGAATGAATGAAATGGTTAAAAAGCCTAATCAAATAAAAATTATAACGGCTTAAAAAAAAATATTCTAAAAAAGAGAATTTATAAAAAAAAATTCTCTTTTTTTTATTTTTGTGGGGGTCCTATGTTTGTATGTGAATATGAATAAAGAATTCTTAAAGGATATAGAAACCACTAAAGATATTTTAATACCAAAGGATCCATTAGAAAGGGTTATAGGTCATGAAAATGTTATAGAATTCGTGAAAATCGCCGCTAAACAGAGAAGAAATCTATTATTAGTAGGCCCTCCAGGTATAGGTAAATCATTAATAGCTCAAGCCATATCATTCCATCTGGGAGAGTCTAACGAAGAAATTACAGTGGTACATAATCCTGAAATACCTGAAAGACCATTCGTTGAGGTTAAAACCCGAAAAGAGATGGAAAATGATAAAAAAAATCTACAAAGAGCTGAGGGAGATATAGTAAATCCCAATACTGTACCTGAGGCGGTTGCAGAACGATTAGGTTTCAGATGTGTTCATTGTGGAAGTTATAATAATGCTTATCAGAGTATATGTCCTAAATGTGGTGGTGACAAATACTCACATATAAATGCCAGACGAAAACATTTAGGCGACCTTTTAGGCATGTTTGAGATGAATAATGATCCAATAAACATTCCTCATGAAAGAGTGACTACTACTCGTATGCGAGGCGAACGTGAAGAAGTAGTAATCTATGAACGTGTAGATGGAGAGCATATTAAGATACTGGATCAGAAGGCTTTAGAGAAGAGAAGGGAAATTGTAGATGAGAAACCTAAAAACGTGTTAGTGCCTTTGGAGAGAAAATTATTCATTCAAGCTACTGGAGCTAGTGAAACAGAATTATTGGGGGATGTACGGCATGATCCATATGGTGGACATCCTGATTTAGGTACACAACCTTATGAACGAGTGGTGCCTGGGGCGATTCATGAAGCTCACGAAGGTGTTATTTTTATAGATGAAATAATTCATATTGCTAATTTGCAGCGTTACATTTTAAGTGCGATGCAGGATAAAGTTTTTCCTATAGTGGGTAGAAATCCTCAGAGTGCTGGAAGTTCTGTTAAAGTTCAGAATGTTCCATGTGATTTTATTTTTGTAGGTGCCTGCAACATAAGGGATATAAAATATATTCTTCCCCCTTTACGTTCAAGGATTCAGGGTGAGGGTTATGAAATTCTTATGAAAACCACTATGCCAGATACTGATGAAAATCGGGCTAAATTAGCTCAGTTTGTGGCTCAGGAAATAAAGATTGACGGTAAGATTCCACATGCTACTCGTAATGCGGTTCAGATTGTTTTAGATGAAGCTAGAAGGAGAAGTAGAGTTATAGATGATCATAATAATTCTTTAACACTTAGATTGAGAGATTTGGGCGGTATGATAAGAATGGCTGGGGATTTGGCTGTTATGGATGGTAGTGAATTAATAGAGGATAAACACATGTTATTTGCTATAGAAAATGCTAAATCTATTGAAGATCAGATTATTAAACGATATAACTCCTTTGAAAATGCAATACAAAAGGATTTTTCTAGTTCACAGCAAATGAGTGCCACGAAAAATCAACCACCTAATGAAAATGTTGATCGTAGTTACATGTAAAAAACTGGAAAATTTAATAAATAAAATTTTTTTTATATATTTTTTGAATTGGAATTAAATAAATTTTTGATTATTATGAATCCTTATCCTAAGCAGAGTTGGAGAAACGTTGAAGAGAATTCGACGGATTTGCAGAAGGTAATTACAGATGAAGATTATGTTAATCGTAAAAGTATGCTGGAAGTTTTTGATTTTCCAGAGATAATGGAGGATTATCTTTTTGAGTTAGAGATTAGAAATTATTCTTTGAACACTATTAAAACTTATAAATCTATAATTAATAATTTTAATAAGTTTTTACAGAATGAAAAGGAACTCTATGATGAAAGGATGATTTTAAGGTCATTTAAACGTTATATAGGTTTTCTTAAGAGGAAGAAGAAGGTTTCTCAGAATTATATTTATTTAGTTACTGTAGTTTTAAAGAAGTTTTTTGAATTTGCGGGAATAGGGGTGCTTAAAGAGGTTCAGACTCCTAAGAGAACTAAATCATTACCTAAGTCTTTGAATGAAGATGAAGTTCAGAGTTTAATTAATGCATTAGATAGTTATCATACACTTGAATCTTCAACTCCTTATGATGAGTTTTTAAAGCGTAGGAATAAGTTAATATTAGCTTTACTTTATTCGTCGGGTTTACGGGTTTCTGAACTTGTTAATCTTTATATTGATAATGTTGATTTGCGTGAGAGAACTATGAGGATTAGGGGTAAGGGTGAAAAGGATCGTATAGTACTTTTTGATGATATTACTAAGAGTCTTATTGATGATTATCTGGATCAAAGAAGTGATGATAGTGAATATCTTTTTATAAATCGTTATGGGAATCATCTTACTGCTCGTTATGTGCAGATGATGATTAAGGATTATGCTAAGGTTGCGGGTATACGGAAAAGGGTGACTCCCCATATTTTACGTCATTCATTTGCTACTCATCTTTTAAAGAATGGAGTAGATATTAGGGCTATACAGCAGCTTTTGGGACATTCTAATTTGAGTACTACTCAGATTTATACGAGTGTGGATATGGAAACTTTGAAGAATGTTTATGACCGGGCTAAGTTAGTTTAAATTATTTAAATTTTTTTTACTTCTTTTTTAGAATATTTTTTTATATGAAAAATTTTATTACAAAAAAAAGTGTATAATTATATATCAATATCAGTATTCGATAACGTGGTTTGATATATATGTCGTTGGAGAGAAAATTCTTTTTGGGGTTTATCCGTATACATATTCTTTATCATGCTAGTATAACGGAGATATATGGTGTTGAGATGATGGATGAACTTAGAACTCATGGATATGAGGTTGGTCCTGGTACTATTTATCCTATTTTACATTCTTTAGAAGAGGATGGCTTTTTAACGATTAGAGAGGAGAATGTGAATGGTAAAATTAGAAAATATTATAGTATAACTTCTAAAGGAATTGAAATATTGAATAAGGCTCGCTTAAGAATCAAAGAATTAATTGATGAGTTAATGGACTAAAAAAAAATTATGAAGAATTAAAATGTGGGATATAAAAACATTTATAAAAGATATTCTTCGTAATAACGCTCTTAAATTCATCGTTATAATTGGAGTAGTGGATCTCTTTGCAGACATGACTTATGAGGGGTCACGTAGTATAACAGGCCCCTTTCTTGCAATTTTAGGTGCTAGCTCATTCGTGGTTGGTTTTGTAGCGGGATTTGGTGAATTATTGGGATACGTTATCCAATTTTTCTCGGGTTATCTCACCGATCGTGTAAGTACTTATTGGGGTATCCTAATTGGTGGTTACATGATCAACTTATTAGCTGTGCCATTATTGGCTTTAGCGGGAAGTTGGGAAATGGCAGCTGCCTTAATAATTACTGAACGAATGGGTAGGGGTATTCGTTTACCGTCCCGTGATGTTATGTTATCTTATGCTACGAGTCAGATGGGGCATGGATGGGGTTTTGCTTTACACAATGCTTTGGATCAGACAGGTGCAGTAATCGGGCCGTTAATAGTGGCGGTTATTCTTTATATGCGGGGAAGTTATCAGATGGCATTTGCATTTCTTTTATTGCCGGCCATACTCGCATTGATAGTACTAGTGATTTCTAGATTCTTATATCCTTATCCATCTAATTTAGAAGTTAAAGTTCCACAATTAAGTGCTAAAGGATTCAATAAGGCTTATTGGTTGTACATTATTGCTATAGCTCTTATAGCTGCAGGTTTTGCTGATTTTGCTCTTATTGCTTATCATTTCCAGAAAACTGGTCTGGTCTCTCCAGCTTTAATACCAATTTTTTATGCTGTGGCTATGGGTGTGGATGCTATAGCAGCTTTATTATTTGGAAAATTATTTGATAAAGTAGGTATACCTATAATGATCGTGGTGGCTATATTATCCGCTCTCTTCGCTCCACTAGTTTTTTTAGGCGGATTTTATTATGCATTTCTGGGAATGATCCTATGGGGTGTGAGTATGGGATCTCAAGAATCTATAATGAGATCATCAATAGCTGTGATGACTTCTGTTGAGATACGTGGTCGTGCTTATGGGGTTTTAAACACTGCTTATGGTGTTTCCTGGTTTGCGGGAAGTGTATTAATGGGTTACTTATACGGGATTTCTATACTTTATCTTGTGATTTTTTCCGTGGTGATTCAGTTAGTATCTGTTCCTTTCTTTATCTCTATTTTAAGACTCAAGGATTAATAAAATTAATATAAATATTTAAATTGATTTATTTAAAAAAAATTTAGCTTTTATAAAAATTTATAAGTTTATAAATCTAAGTAATAAAAGAACTAACAAAAATAACTTATAATACTAATTAAGGTCTTTTTTAGTAAAATAATCAGTTAAGAACAGATTTTGTTATTACCATTAGTTATCAAGTTCTAAAAATATAATTTTAATTAATAGGAGGAATTATGAATGGAAATTACCATTGACAATTATTTCAAAAAAAGATATTCACTATTTAAATGGCGTTCCAATACTTCTCTGGCTAATAAGGCAGTATTAGCATTTATGGTGGCATGTTTCACGGGTATTATGGCTCAAATAATTATACCATTACCTTGGACTCCTGTACCAGTCACTGGTCAAACATTCGCTGTTTTAATGGCGGGTGTACTGTTAGGACGATACTGGGGAGGAATTAGTATAGTGATATACATTGTAATCGGACTTGTGGGAGTTCCCTGGTTTGCAGGAATGCATGGTGGATATAGTGCATTAATAGGAGCTACTGGCGGTTATCTTATTGGATTTATATTAATGGCTTTATTTTTAGGATATTTCGCTGATAAATTTATTCAAGCAAGAAGATTCCGTCCTATGCTTGGATTAATGTTATTTGCAGATTTTGTGCTTTTATATATTCCAGGATTACTTCAACTGGGAATCTGGACTCAAAAAACAACGGGTTATATGCCTGGAATTTGGACTCTGCTACTATTAGGTTTCATACCATTCATAATTGGAGATATCTTTAAAATAGCAGGTGCTGCTGCATTAACTAAAACTATTACTCCTAAAGAAGATTATAATGGAGAATTAAATACTAAAAATTCCGAAACTAAAAATGAAATATTTTAAAATTTTTAGAGTGAATTCAACAGTGGAATAAAATTTGTAAAAAAAATGAATTTACAAATTTCCATTTACATTTTTTTTCAAAAATTCTATACCAACTATTTCAATATATAAAAAAAATATTTTTATAAGTTATTTAAACATTCATCTATTAATATCTGAGCATCTTCATTAGTGGGATTAATTATTAATGCTTTTTTTAAACAATCTATTGCTTCTTCGAAACGGTTTAATTCTATAAAAGCTACACCTTTGTTGCTTAAGAATATATCATTTTTAGGCTCTAAATTTAATGCTTCATTGTAACAGTTCAATGCTTCTTCAAATCGACCGAGTTCCATTAAAGCATTTCCTTTCCGATTCCAAGTGGATGCATCAGGTTTTTCCTCAAGACAAAGCTCTAATCCTCGATCATAAGACTTCACAGCTTCTTCAATACAATTCATTTCGGTTAAAATATTACCTCGAGCATTCCAAACATCTGGATTATATGGATCAATCTCTAATATTTTATCATAATATTTTAAAGCTTCCTTATAACTTCCTAGCATTTCTAATATGAATCCCCGCCAATAGAGTACTATAATATTCTTAGAATTCAAATTAAATGCATGTAAACTGGCTTGTAACGCTTCCTCTGGTTTGTTAGAGTTTAATAAAGCTATAGCTTTATTATTCCAGATGAATTCGTTATGTGGATCCAGTTTTAATGCTTTATCATAGCATTCTAAAGCTTCATCAAATAAACCAAGACGAGATAAGTTATCTCCCTTACGATTTAAAAGGTAAACATCATCAGGATCGAAACGTAATGCTGCACTGTAACACTGTACGGAATCATTAAATTTACCAACATCAAATAAAATATCAGCTCTTTTGGTAATCATAGATTTTTCATCTATTGTTTTACCTTCCCATTTACTAATTGGAATTTTTCTAAATCGTACAATTTGAAAAAGAGAGTTATCGTCTGTATCCGGGTAAAGTCTGTGAAATTCAGCTTCTAATTCTTGAGCATTTCGAAAACCTTCTTCACGTGCAAGTTCATCATTCTTTTTAAGTTCATTAAATTTGATAACGTTAACATCCGTTACTTCAGCTTCAAAGAGTTTCTCACGTTCTTTAGAAATTAAATTCCAATAACAATGAAGTCTATTCCCTGTTGATAAAGGTTTTTTCCACAATTTTCTAATGGTAGTGGTTTTTTTACCTGTTATGAGATCAATATGGTTGCTTCCAAATAACAAAATTGGTATGATTGAACCCTCCGATTATTCATCCATTTTTATATAATTTCATCGCCAAATTCAGCAGTTTTTAACTTTACTCTTCCTAATATTGGTTTAATTTTATTTGCAATCATTAATAATTCATCACGTGAGGGATTAGGTGTTTGTTTCAGTTTTTCATCTAAAACAATTTGATTTCTGAATTGTTGAATAGTGTATAAATCACATTGTATACTTTTTGCAATTTCCATCATGTCATCCGGATTCAAAAGACCTGGTACATAGGTGGTTCTGCATTCAAGAAAAGTATTTGGATTATTAAAGCAAATTTTCATGCTTTTTTTCACACAATCACCTATATCCATTCCTGTTACCGATTCGTATTTATAGAAAGGTGCTTTAATATCAAGTGCAATATAATCTGTCCATTTTATAATTTTTCTAATTCTTTCTGGATTAAATCCACTTGTGTCAATTTTTGTTTTTAATTTTAACATTTTAGAATACTGTAGAATATCCTTAACATCTTCCCATTGGATTAATGGTTCTCCACCGGTTATTGTTATTCCATCTATATATTCTAGAGATTCTTTAATTTTTGTTTTGATTGTACTTATCTCGACTGGATTTCCTCCAAATATAAGCTCTGGATTATGACAATAGGGGCATTTAAGGATACATCCTCCAGTAAAAATTACTAAAGATATTTTACTAGGATATTCAATAGATGAAACTATTATTCCGCCGATAATCAACTTTTTTACACTACTCATCAAATTAGATAGAATATAATAATGAAATTTTAATTTATACTAAAACAATTTAAATTATTTCCTTTAAAACTTCGATAAATTTTTTATCATCTTCTATGGTGCCGACATTTACTCTAATCCAGTAATCATCTAAACCTAGGAATGAACTGCAATCTCTTACAATTATTCCTTTCTCCATAAGTTTTTTAGTTAAAGTTTTAGAATTCATTCCTGTTTCACGAATGTCTATTAATAAATAATTTGCTTTGGATTTAAGCACGATTAAATTAGATAAATTAAGGAGTTCTGTGTAGAGATATTCACGGCTTTGTATTCCAAGTTGAATGGAGGTTTTTATATAGTCTTTATCATTTAGGGTGGCTACTGCTGCGATTTGAGAGAGTCGGGTAAGGCTGAATGCTGGCTTCACTCGGTGCATGTATTGTATAAATTGTGGATTACTTAATCCATAACCAACCCTCATACCTGCTAATCCCATTACTTTGGAGAAGGTGCGTAGAATAAAGAGATTATCATGATCATTTAGTAGATCAACATTATTTACACCAGAATATTCAAAGTATGCTTCATCCACCACTACCAAGGCATCAGTGCTATCTAAAATGGTTTTAATATCTTTTTTATTTATTAATCCTCCTGTTGGATTGTTGGGTGTGCATAAGAATATTATACGGGTGCGTGGGGAGAGATTTTTTAATATGGAATCGACATTCACCTTGTTTTGAGGCATATCCCATTGAGCGTAGACGGGTACTCCCCCATTAATGGTTAAGATGTATTCATAGTACATATAACTAGGTAATGGTACTATAAATTCATCTCCAGGGTCAATTAATGTTTTTCCTAGTAGATCTAGTATCTCATCAGCACCGTCTCCACCTAAAATCACTTGGGATGGGTTTACACCTGAATATGAAGCTATTGCTTCGGTTAAATCTTTTAAATCTGTTTCTGGGTACTGATTCATATATTTAAGATTTTTTGATAATGTTTCTATGGCTTTGGGTGAGGGTCCTAATGGATTTTCATTAGATCCTAGTTTAATGATTTTATCAGGATTTAAATCATATTTTCCAGCTATTTCTTTTATTGATCTACCGGGAACATAGGGATTAAGTGTTTTAACTAATTCGCGAATCTTTACCATTGTTAATCAACACGATAATTTGTAAATATTTTTTTAATATTAAAGTTATTAAATAAAAGTGCATATATTTTTTTTAATTAAATTACTTCGTCTTTATTAGCCATATCCGCATAGTTAATGCTATTATTTTTTATGTCTTCTATTTCATCATTTTCTAGTTTCCGGATGAGTTTGGCGGGCATACCCATTAGAAGACTTTTTTCGGGAAATTCTTTACCTTCAGTTACTACAGCACCGGCACCTACTATACTGTTTTTTCTTATAATGGCACCGTTTAGTATAGTGGAATTCATTCCAATTAAACAATTATTTTCTATTGTGGCTCCGTGTACTATTGCACCATGTCCAATTGAAACATAGGATCCTATTTTAAGTGGATGGTTTTTAGATGAGTGTAAAACGCAGTTATCTTGAATGTTGGAATATTTTCCAATAGTAATTTCCTCGATATCACCTCTGATGACTGCGTTGAACCATACGGATGATTGATCAGCTATATTAACTTTTCCAGTTATGTGGGAACCTTTGAATATTTTAACTGTGGTGTGTATCATTTTTTCATCAACTTTGAAATATTTTTTAAATAACTAAATTTGGCTTGAAAATTCAGTGTTTAATGATAAAAATAAAATAAATTCTAAAAAAATAATATCATTAATAAATTTTTATTTAAAAAAAATAATTTTTTTATATATCATTGATCTAGAATTAATTGTTGTTGTTTAGGTAGAACTAGCTTGTTTGATGGGATATCTTTACTGATTATTGCTCCTGCACCTATCTTTGAGTTTAAACCCACTTTTACGCCGGGATTGAAACTAGAGTTTATTCCAGTTTTAACACCATCTGCAAAGATTACACCTAATTTTCTCCTTCCAGAATCTATTCTATCTCCTTTTACAGTTAATTTTACATTACCATCATCGAAACGCAGGTTAGCTATGTTGGTGCCTGCGGCTATATTACAATTAGCCCCTATAATAGAATCTCCTACATATGATAAATGATTAATATTAGTATCGTCCATTATAATAGAGTTTTTAATTTCAACCGCGTTTCCAATCTTAACTCCATTACCAATGCAAGTGCATTTCCTTAAAAAAGTGTTAGGACCTATATCACAATTACTTCCAATAAAGATAGGTCCCATAATGTATGATCCGGATCTTATTATACTATTTTCACCTACAAAAACTGGACCGTGAATGGTGACTCCATCTTCAATTTCACCATAAATTTCAGATTCAATCATTCCTTCTAAATATTCCGCATTAACTGTTAGGAGTTCCCATGGTTTTCCCACATCAATCCATTTATCCGAGTACAGCATGCCTAAAACTTTTTCATTTCTATCCATTTGAATCTTGATGGAATCAGTTATTTCATATTCTCCACGTGATGATTTTGGAGTCTCTTTTATAGCATGGAAGATATCATCATCAAAAAGGTAAATACCCGCATTAATCCAGTTACTGGTGGTTTCTCCGGGAGCAGGTTTTTCTATTAAATTAGTTATTCTATCACCATCAAGTTCTACTACTCCAAAGGAGGAAGGATCATTGACTTGTGTTAAAGTTAGTATGGATTTAGCATCAGTGGATTGATATTTATCGATTAGATCTCTTATTAACTGTGATTCTATTATTATATCTCCATTTAAAATTATGAATGCTCCTTCCAGTATGTTAGCGATGGTTCCAATGGCGTGAGCTGTTCCTAATCGTTTTTCTTGAGTTACATAGTTTATATTAACTCCTAATGAAGATCCATCTTTAAAATGATTTTTTATAACATCTTGATGATAACCCACAATCAGTGTTATTTCAGTTACACCAGCATCTCTTAGGGCCTCAACATTATACTGTAATATTGGTTTACAGCCAATAGGCACCATGGTTTTCGGCCGGGTTAGCGTTAGGGGACGCATTCTAGTGCCTTCCCCTGCAGTTAATATAACTCCCTTCACATTAAACCTCCAAGAAATCCCTTGCAACGTTCCATCATTTTCTGTGCTTCTTCGATGGTTTTACCACCTAAGGTAATCCTTAAGTAGGGTTCAGTGCCGGAGGGACGTATTAAAATCCAATTTCCATTCTTCATAGATATTCTGACTCCATCAATTAAATCTACTTTAATTACACTTTCAAAAAGATGGGGAAGCTTTTTTTTAACTTTCTCCATTACTAAATTTTTTTGGTCTTCCTTACAATCAATTCTTTCCCTTAAAGTAGGAAAACTAGGTACATTTTTCAGTAGTTGAGATAATGGTCCTTTCTTCTGTACTAACTCTATGACTCTTAATGCGGATAATAATCCATCAGGACACATGCAGAAGTCTGGATGTATCCATGTGCCAGAAGGCTCCCCACCAAAAGAGGCTTTATGCTCTTCTATTGCTTCAGCCACATGCACATCACCTACTTCCGTCCTTATAACTTGACCATCTATTTTATCCATACATAAATCGATGGTACTTGAGGCATCTACGGTGGTAACTACACGACCACCTATTTCAGATGCTACAAGACTTAATAATTTATCAAATTCAGCCATAACACCTTTCTCATCTACAGCCACCATCCGATCAGCATCTCCATCATGAGCTATTCCCAGATCTGCTTTAGATTTTTTAACCATTTTCTTGAGTTCACCTAAATTCTTATCTGATGGTTCAGGCATTCGACCGGGGAAAAAACCATCTGGTTGAGAATTTAATGTTATCACGTCACATCCAGCTTTTCTAAGTAGTAATGGTGACATATAAGATGCTGCTCCATTGGCACAATCCACCACTACTTTTAAACCAGGCTTTATATTTATAAAATTTAGTAAATCAGTTATGTATAGGGACGATAAACTGCTTATATCTTTTACTCTTCCAATATTTTCCCAGGAGGTATTGGTAAATGTTTTATAATGAATTACTTTTTCTAAAGCCCTTTCTTGATGAGCTCGGTAAGCCATACCATTACGGTTCCATACTTTAATACCATTATCCTGTGGTGGATTATGAGATGCAGTAATCATTACTCCTGCATCAGCCCCTATCTTCATTGTAGCGTACCCTACTAAGGGTGTTGGTGCTAATCCAATACTTAAAACGTTACATCCACCCTCTAGAATACCTGCAGTTAAAGCGCTCTCCAACATCTTATTAGATGTTCTACTATCATATCCCACTACAATACGGTGTCCTTCACCAAGCAGTGTAGAAAGAGAGCGTCCAATACCTAGTGCTAGTTCAAGTGTTACTTCACTACCTACTTTACCACGAATACCAGAGGTACCAAACAGCTTGGGGGCTTCAGAGTTATTTTCATTATAATTCATTTATTTATGCCCCGAATTTAGTCGATTTATTCATTAGATCCCTTAAAATATTCATAATATCGGATCCTCTAATCCTGCATAAACCACCTTTGTAAGTGGATCTTTCATTAAAACTTGTAACATCATCCACTCGAATCTCAGGACCATTAATTACTAGGGGTACCGGGTCTCCACTATGATCCATTACGGATATGGGTGTAGAATGATCAGCTGTAAGTATAAAATAAATATCGGGTATTTGTGAAATTTTTTGTATAACTTCATCTACCTTCTCTATGAATTCTACTTTTTCAGTTATATTTCCATCATGTCCTGCTTCATCTGCACCATCTATATTGATTAAGAGAAAATCATAATTTTTTATAGATTCCAGGATGCTATTAGTTATATTATTAAGATTAGTATCTACTCCACCCGTAGCTCCTTCAACATTTATAATGTCCATACCAGTTATTTTTCCAATTCCTTTAATTAACCCAGTTTCAGCTATGCAAGCTGCGTTTAAACCATATTTATCAATAAATGGTTGAACATGAGGCACGGCACCTGCACCACGTGGTAATATTATGTTAGCAGGATTTTCACCATTTTCAATTCTTTTAATGTTAATGGGATGGTTTTTTAATATTTTATAGGTTTCTTCAACAAATTTATTTAATATTTGGGCTGTTTTGATCGATTGGGGTTTATTATCGTTTGATTGGATTTGTTTCCATTTTTTTCCTTCATGTTTAGGATCAGCGTCACTTACCTGATCTGATAATCCATTACCCCTTAAAACTAAAACGGCCCTGTGGCCAGTTGATTCTTTGAATATTATTTCTACATTTTCATTTAAATCTATAGAGTTTATTTGTTGAGCTATTTCCTTAGTGCCTTCCCTTATTCTGCCAGCTCGGCGATCAATAATTATTCCATCATCATCTGCAGTAGAGAAGTTACATCGAAAGGCTATATCTCCTTCCATTACTTCTATACCAACACCTGCAGCTTCGAATGGTCCTCTACCAGTATAAACTTGATAAGGGTCGTAACCTAGTATGGATATATGGGATGTGTCACTCCCAGCTCTTATGCCTGGCTTTATGGGATCCATGATTCCACAAATTCCATTTTCCGCCATTTTATCCATATTCGGTGTTTCTGCTGCTTCAAGTGTTGTTTTATATCCTAATTCTGCTAAAGGACGGCCTGCCATTCCATCTATAATTAATATAATTCCTTTCACTATAATCACCCTGCTAGAATGATACCTACGAAAGCTCCGCATACGGTTGCTATGAGATTCACATGTTCATTGGTTAGGTACTTTTTTGATTCAAGCACAGCACCCAGTATGCTGTCTATAAAACATCCCACAGTACCTGATAAAACTGCAATTTCTAAAGTTTTATATAAAACTGGATATAT